>Ga0272441_10010686_pt1 | contig 13820 bp, 13 predicted proteins | sample SSMProp6N_FD_193582 | JGI IMG/M metagenome (GOLD analysis project Ga0272441, IMG submission 193582) | Marine sediment archaeal communities from Little Sippewissett salt marsh, Falmouth, MA, United States - SSM-Prop-6N | ecosystem: Environmental > Aquatic > Marine > Wetlands > Sediment ... | reverse complement strand
TTCTGGGCATCCTTTTCGCCCTCTCCTTCTGCCCCATATCGGCGGCCCTCTTCTTCGGCAGCCTCTTTTCCATTGCCGTCACACATAATTCTCCCATCGTCATGCCGCTGCTCTACGGCATCGGCACAGCACTTCCTGTCCTTGCCTTTGCACTATTCCTCGCCTTTGCGACACACCTTGCAGGAAAGGCACTCGATAGACTTTCAGTCTTCGAAGTCTGGGCGCGAAAGATCACTGCCGTTGTATTTATACTGGCAGGGTTCTATATCGGCTATACCTATATATCTCTCTTGTAACCAACAAGCCTTTTCGGGGAATTAAGGGGACATCCATGATAAGTAAAGTCACCGGCGCATCACGAATATGTGTATTCGATAGCACAGCCCCTAAATGGCAAGGTCCGGCGGGAAGATCTTCATTGAAGCAGATCTATGTTCAGAAAGCTTATCGTTTCAGGCTACCCGGATTTCAGAGGGACGGGTGTAGTCCGCCCCTTTTCTATCAACAGACAGCATGTACGCCAGTTCCCGCATCTCTTCTGAAAGCATGTGGCATTCAGGAAGAAGATCCACCCGTAACAGATCGACTATCTTTTCGGCATCGGCACGGTCATTCTTCTTTTTTGCAGCAGTGATGGCCTTCAGCATCTCGGGATGAGCCACCTTCAGCGCAATGGCGTGGGGTTTCAGAAAGTCATAGACCCATCCGGTGAACATGGTCGCCTCCATCGCACCGATCCAGGGTCCCGGCAGACTCTTGACCCATTCACTCAGTGACTGCCTGTCGGCGCCTGTCTTGCCCTGATCAACCAGACACCCGTCTATGGTTTTCATACAATATGCTATTGTTCTCTTGTGAATGTCCAATCCAATGTAGTAATATCGTTCCATGGAAACCTCCTTGTGGTAGCATTCTGGGCGAGTGTATCTCGACCCAGCTGCTTTTTAAGCACTGTGCACCGCCGGGAGGTTTCCTTCAATACCTATTACTTATGCATTCTAACATAACACGTAATTATCCAATGATTTTAAATAACCAGGTGAAAACAATAACCGCATCAATAACCGGTGTAATGTTTGCGTTTTTTTTGAATTAACGGATTATTACGTAGAAGGATTGAATGGGAGCTCCCCGCCGCACGCGGCGGGGAATGGTCTCGCTGTTCAGTTCAAGTCCGGAAGAAGCAAACCAACAGCTTAAATAATCAGTCATATACCTCCTGCGAGCGGAGGCATATGACTATCTCTTTGATCCCTAGGACGTGGTCTCCTTTTCTTTCTCTTCGGGCTCCAGTTTCTCTTTCATCCGGTTCACATCATATTCATGCAGTGTGAAGGGATAGTCGTTTTCCGATGAAATGGAGGGATACTTTTTGGACTCCTTATCCTCTTTGGCGAAGATGGAAAGGGTGTATACCTTCTTCCCCGTCATCTTATAGATGTATATGGGATCTTTCAGGTCTTCCTTTGTCTTGTCCTCTATATACTCCTCACCGCTCATATCGGAAATAATATTGAGCAGTTCACCGATCTTTGTGCTGTCGGCCCGTTTTCCCTCCGCATCTTCCCAGGCCGCCTGTTCTTTATCCGTTCCATCGACGCGCGTCAGTGTGATCCACTCTTTGTCCTTGAATACCTCTATCTTCTTTATTTCCTTCTTGTCGAAGGCCATGATGACCTTGTCTCTCAGCTCATCGGCATCCTTGTCGAATTTTGATTCGTAACTCCCCGTGGTCTGGTACACCCTGAAGTCACCGGGAATCTTCGTAAAGGTATGGTGGTAGGTTGACGCCTCCTTGCCGATCTCCATATGCCGCACCAGCTTCTCTCCGGCCCATGCCTTCACTGTTATCTTCGTATCATCGGTGAGATCATATCGCTCGTAGTTCTTTGATTCCGACACGAGAGCGGTATGGGTGACTGTCTGTATCAATTCCACCATGTCCTTAATCTTCGCCTCATCGGCCGGATATGCCTTCGGTCCGACATACCATTTCCCGTCCTTCTTGGTGACGATGACGGTCTTACCCGCCTTTGTTATCTCAATCTTCGAGATGGTATCACCTGCCACGTCCGGCATTGACGGCAGTTCATAACTGCTCCTGTCGGAACTGTGAAAGACCAGATAGGCCACGAGTGCAACCACGATGACTGCCAGTATCAGGTATTCCTTCTTCATCTTCATAATAACATCCTCACCTATTTCTGAAACATTGCCTGAATGCGCTTCTTCTTCGATATTCTGCGCACCAGCACGATCACACCAAACAGTACGACAAACAAGGGCAGCACTGCGATGTTGAATGTCTTGACGAAGGTTTTCACCGCCGAATCGGTCTCGTAGAGCGGGTTGAACCCCTGTTCCTTGCTCCGCATGGCGGCTATGCTGCCCCTGTCATTGAGATAATCGATTACATTGAGGACGAACATGGCATTGGGACTCCTCCCCTCTTCGTCGAGCATGCTGTCTTTCAGCAGTTCAGACGAAGCGACGATGAATATCTTGGCCGGTTTGCCCTGCTCCAGGAAGGCACTCTCACCCGTGATCTTCGTTGCGTCGATGGCCGGTGCCGGTTTTTCCTCTTTCGCATCGCCCTCATCGGCCTTTTCCCCGGGCTTTGCCTCTTCCTGTTTCATTGACGGCATGGGTTTACCCTTGAAGTAACTGGTAAATGCACCCTCCAGGATGTAGGCAAGGGGCTTGCTCTCCATTGTTTCATCCCCTGCGGGCGGTTTGAGCATCATGGGATTCAAGTTGATATTGTCCTTCATCTCCCATGACTCATCGGATGACGAGATCAGCCGGTGTGCCGTGATCCCCATATCCTTGATCCGGTCTTCATCCAGCTTCAGCGGAGATATCTTTATCGTGATGAGCCCCTTGATGTCTTTCATGAAGTCCAGATCGTTGTTTATGAAATCCTGCCTGATGATGGGGGCATAGTAGATCTCCTTTTCACCGCCGCCATATTCCTTGGGCAGACGCTGCTTGTAACAGCGCTTGTCGAGGACGTAAGACTTCCCGATGGTGACACCATAGTGTGCGAGGAGTTTTTCGAGCCCCGTGTCCAAGGGCACATAGATGGGCTGGCGCTGGTAGGGATTCTGCGCAGAGGGCATGATCTCATTGAAGGCGTCGGCGAAGATCGCCAGATTCTTGCCGCGCATCAGGAACTGATCTATCTGGTACAGTTCATAGTCGGTAAATTTCTTCTTCGGGCTTGCAATGACAAGGGTATTGAAGCCGTCGGCAAGGGGACCGTCCTTGAGATTCACATCTCTCATGGAGTAGTTCTGCCCCACCAGTGTGTTGAATATCTTGATCTCATCCTGCGGCGGCGCACCCGGTGCCGGCTGCGGATAGGGCGACCGCTTCAGCGTACCGTGATCCGCCAGATAGCCCATGTTTTCATTGATATCGATGAGAGACTCCAGATTGGCCTCGATGATGTTCTCCAGCCGTGACGGCTTCACCAGGTCATACTGCGTCCCGATGATGGGTATCTGCAATACATTGAGGAGCTGTGTCTCCACCTTTTTGTCTCCATATTCCATGACGAGGCCGATGATGCCCTCGCCCGCCTCGATCTTCTTTTCGGGAACGGCCGGCCACTTGAGTCCCGAAAAATTGAATTTCTCAGACACCTCTTCAAGGTTGTTTTCCTTCGTCGGATCGATGTATCGGAACTGGAGCTTGTCGTAATTTTTCTTGTTCAGCTTCTCGACGACTTCTTCTATCTTCCCGGGGAACTGCGGCATTTCTTTCAATCCCATGAGCGGGGCAACCGCCTGCAGGGATGAAGAGAGGTAGAGGTCCACCTTCACCTTTTCGGTGAGATTCAAGAGGGCGCTGATCTTGTTGTTCATCTTCTGGATGGCCGTCGTAATCTCGTACTCCAGTCCCTCCGTCGTCGTGATGGTAGGGATACGCTCTATGATGTCACCGTGAATGAGCACGAGTCCCATGAAGGCCTTCTTGAATTTTATCTCATCCTTCTCCACCAGCTGGATCTGAACGGGATAGATGCCGTAGCCCTCCGCCTGCTCACGGTTTTCCTCCGTGCCCTTGAGGGCACCGTCTTCCTCGGGGGTCACGTCATAAAAGCTGTAATTGAAATAGCGGTTTGCATTGACGGCATATTCTTCGAGAAGGTCTCGGAGATACCGTTCCGTGCCGTTATGCGGCGCTGGCAGATTTTTTGTAAAAAACACCTTTATCGTCAGCGGTTCCGAAAGCGTGGAGACGACCTCCCTGCTCACGTCTGATATGGAATAGATATTGTTTCTCGTCAGGTCGGCCCTGAAAAAGAGCGTCACTCCCGCCACGTTGATCAGTACAATAACAACGAAGTATATGAAGAACTTTATATATTTTCCGGATGTCTTGTATATGCCCATGGTATGCTCCTTATCTTTTTTCCTGCATTACGATGTGTGTTGCGTAGAGACCGATGAAGACGACGCTCAGGAAATATAACAAGTCTCGTGAGTCCAGTATGCCCTTGGCGATGTTCTGGAAGTGGTTGTCAGCGGAGAGATACCCGATGACACCCAGGATCGTCTTGGGAAAGAAGAAGAGCATCTTATTTATCATGGTCAGCACAAAACATATGGACGTTCCCATCATGAAGGCAATGATCTGGTTTCGTGTCAGCGACGACGCAAATACCCCGATGGCACTGTAGGCCGCCGCCAGGAGGATACCGCCGATATACCCGCCCACGACGGGCCCCCAGTCGAGATCACCGATCAGTGAAACGGTGATGGGATAGGCCAGCGTCGGCACGAGCATGACCCCTACGAAGGCAACGGCGGCCAGAAACTTGCCCGCGATGACATCGAGATAGGTCACCGGCATGGTCAGAAGGATTTCATAGGACCCGACGTGCAGTTCCTCCGAATAGAGCCGCATGGTAATGGCGGGGATAACGAAGGAAAAGACGATGGGAAGCAGATTGAAAAAGTTTCTCAGATCCGCACGGTTATAGATGAAAAACCCCGCGAAGAAAAACCACCCCGTCACCAGCAGAAAGAGGGCAATGACGATATAGGCAATGGGGGATAAGAAATATGCTCCGAATTCCTTCTTGAAAATATGTATGGCCTGTCGCATGTTAGTACTCCTTCGTCAGTTCTCGGAATATGGTCTCCAGTGTCCGTGTCTCCCGATGAAATTCAACAAGGACCCAGTCTGTCTGTTTGATTATACGATAGATCTCTGCCCGGGGATCGCTATCCGATCGGACCGTCAGTTTCATGCTGACTGCCCCGTTGGAACCGGCGTCAAGTTGATCGATGCTGACAACACCGTCGATCCCTGCAAGGGCGTCACTGACCTGCTGAAACTCCGCATCGAGGAGGGAGAGGGAAACGAAACTCTCTGCACCCGCGGACTGTTTGATCACCGCGGTACTGTCATCGGCAACGATCTTCCCCTTGTCGATGATGATGATACGGTCACAGGTGGCCTCGACCTCACTCAGTATGTGTGTGGAGAGCACCACTGTCTTTTCCTTCCCGATCTTCTTGATAATCTGCCGTATTTCCACAATCTGGTTCGGGTCGAGGCCCGATGTCGGTTCGTCCAGTATGAGTATCTCGGGATCGTTCATCATGGCATGGGCCAGCCCGACCCGCTGTTTCAACCCCTTTGACAGTTCGTCGACGACCTTGTGCATGATATCATTGAGGCCGCAGATGTCTGCCAGATGACGAATCCTGTCGTCTCGCTCCTCCTTTTTGATACCCCTGATCCGTGCAACATACTGGAGGTAATCATAGACGAGCATGTCGTTATAAATCGGAGCCGATTCGGGTAGATAGCCGATGAGTTTCTTGATATCCAGCATGTTGTCGTCAATGGTATAATCCTTGATCCGGATATCTCCCGCTGTCGGGGCTATGTATCCCGTCAGTATCCGGAGTGTCGTCGTCTTCCCTGCACCATTGGGACCCAGCAGCCCCAGGATCTCCCCCCGGTGAATATCGAAGCTGATCTGATCAACGGCACAGAAACCATCATAGTACTTTGTCAGGTTTTCGACGTGTATCATATAGTTCTCTCCTCTTTTTGTGTCTTCCGACATCTCGGCCGAAATGATATATGCAGCGCTCGCATACCCCGCCGCGAGCAGCGGAAATATGCTCATTGTTCAGTTCAAAATGTCCTTAATAAATAGTATTGAATTGCGCATGTCAATACATTTCTTATATTATTTTTTAAATGGGACTTGTCAAGCCGACTTGGTATCGAATTTGTCACAAAATAATGCTATAGAGGGTTCATGAAGACACCCGAGGGAAAACGCTGCATGCGGTGCGGCACCTGCTGTCTTTCAGGCCTGTTTTTTTATATACGAGACGAAGACATCGATCGCTGGAATCGGGATGGCAGGGATGATATCTTGCACGTCATCGATAATCTGCAGGCCGTCTGGGCGGGTGATCACTTTGTTTCCGCCCGGGACGGGACCTTTCTCCATGGCTGTCCCTTTCTTGAATGGGAGGGAGACATATACCGCTGCGCCATTTACGATACGCGTCCCCGGGTATGCAGGGAATATCGACCGGGATCGTCACGAATATGTCCACAGTATTACAGGAAACCATGATTCAGGAACACACAGAAAAGAGTGACCTCAAAAATATGACGCTTGAGGAGATAGCGGCCTTTATCTCCCGTCAGGGCAAGGAGAAATACCGTGCCCGGCAGATCATAAAGTGGCTCTATCAGCACGGTGCCACCTCCTTCGACGAGATGACCAACATCTCGAAACAGTGCAGAACCGAACTCGATGAGACCGCCACCATCAGTACACTGCCCATTGAGCGGACAGAAGAATCCGTCGACGGCACCAGGAAATTTCTATTCAGACTGTCCGACGGCGAGCATATCGAGAGCGTCCTCCTTCGGGAAAAGAACCACTGGACCATCTGCATCTCCACGCAGGCGGGATGCGCCATGGGATGCCAGTTCTGTCTCACCGGGCGGTTCGGTCTCACCAGGAACCTCCTGCCCTCGGAAATCGTCGGCCAGATCGTGGCGCTCCGCTTCAACACCCCCGAGGGGATGGACATCAAGAACATCGTCATGATGGGCATGGGGGAACCGCTGGCCAACTATGATAACGTATTGAAGGCCATAGAGATCATTACCGTGGACGCATGCGCCGCCTTTTCGACGCGCCGCGTCACCGTGTCCACCTGCGGCATCGCCCCCATGATCGAACGACTGGGGCGGGACACATCGGTCAACCTCGCCGTATCGCTGAACGCCCCCGACAATGAGACACGGGACCGTCTCATGCCGATCAACCGGACCTATCCCCTGGAGACCCTCATCGAGGCATGCCGCACCTTTCCCATGCCCCGACGACGCCGGATCACCTTCGAATACATCCTCATCGCCGGCGTCAACGACTCCGACAGACAGGCGCGGCAACTGGCGGCCCTTATGCGGGGCGTCAGGTGTAAATTCAACCTCATCGCCTTCAATGAATTTCCCGGATCGGATTTCCGGACACCCTCTCAGAACAGAATAGACTCATTTCGTAGCATATTGATACAACACAACTACACAGCCGTTACCCGTGCCAGCAAGGGGCGGGACATCCTGGCGGCCTGCGGGCAGCTGAAGGGGACGGCGGCGGTGTAACGGTCACGATTCCACGGATTCCTTAGGTCCAGAGGTGAGTATGGAACATGTCATTATCATCGGCGGAGGGGGAACGGGGGCCGCGCTGACCCACGATCTCTCACTGCGGGGATTCGAGGTCAGTCTCTTTGAAAAGGGGGGACTCGTCTCCGGCACGACGGGCAGGCATCACGGTCTCCTCCACAGCGGCGCACGGTACGCCGTCCACGATCCCGGCGCCGCCCGGGAGTGCGCGCGTGAAAACGCGATTCTCCGCACCATCGCTCCCGGTGCCATTGAACAAAACGGCGGCCTCTTCGTCGCCATCGATGACGCCGACGTTGCCTATGCCCGCGATCTCATCGATCACTGCCGCCGGTGCGACGTCCCGGTGAGGGAAATAGCGCTATCCCATGCGCTGACCATTGAGCCGGCACTCACCCCCGACATCAGGTACGTACTGGAGGTCTCCGACGCCACCGTCGATGCCTGGCGTCTCCCGCTCCAGTTTTTCGCCACTGCCCGCGCCGCGGGGGCAGCGATTCACCAGTTCTCCGAGGTGACTGGCATCCTCCGCAGCGGTGACTGCGTTACCGGCGTCAGGGTCCGTGATCACCGGCGACAGATCGATCACGATGTCACCGGCGATGTGGTCGTCAATGCCGCCGGCGCCTGGGCGGGCCTTGTCAGCGGCCTGGCCGGCATCCCGCTTTCCATCCAACCGGCACCGGGCGCCATGGTATCCCTGAAGGGGCGCCTCACGGACCGGGTCATCAACAGGCTGCACCGTCCCGGTGAAGGGGACATCATCGTGCCCCAGCGCAATTGCACCATCCTGGGCACCTCCATATGGCACAGTGATGATCCCGACAGCTACGATGTGCCGCCGGAAGATGTGGAGAGACTGATTGCTGCCTGCGCGGTCATGGTCCCGTCGATACGCGACGCCGCCGTTCATGCCGCCTGGAGCGCCGTCCGTCCCCTCATGGGAACGGGTGACACCGATCTCTGGCAGGCGAGCCGCGATTTCAAGTGTTACGATCATGCCGTCACGGACAACCTCGAAGGCCTCGTATCGGTCATCGGCGGGAAGGCGACCACCATGCGGTCCATGGCCGAAGAGACGGCCGATCTCATATGCCGGAAAACGGGGAGAGACATCCCCTGCCGGACGGCCACGGAAAAACTGCTCAACTACAGATTGTTTTACCGGATCGAATCATGAAGGGCAGACACATCATTTTCAGGATCTTGCGTTACCGGGAGGCGATCATCGATCCCCCGCAGTTCCAGGATTTCGAGCTGACCGTGACGGGCACCATGACGGTCCTGGAATGCCTGGAAAGGATCCGCCGGGAACAGGACCCCTCCCTGATGTACCGGAAATCCTGTCATCACGCATCCTGCGGCACATGCGCCTGTGTCATCAACGGCACGGAGCGTCTGGCCTGCGTTACCACTGTCTTCGCCCTCGACACCCCCGTCGTCACGGTGGAACCGCTACGCGGTTTTCCCTGTATCGGTGATCTCGCCGTGGACATGACCGCTTTCTATCGCCACATCTCGTCGGACTGGTCATACCTGACCGGTGTCTCCCGGAATGACGGCAGCGGTGCACTGCGATTTGAGGACTGTATCGAATGCGGCGCCTGTGTCTCCGCCTGTCCCGTCATGGAACGGGAGGACGCCTTCATGGGACCGGCGGCACTGGCACTGATCCACCGGGAGATCGAGAAATCCCCCGACGGGAAGGAATCGCTCCTCGCACTGGCAGGCGGCCCTCATGGTGAGCAGTGGTGTGAACGGGCACTCGATTGCAGCCGGGTCTGTCCATCGGGCGTCTACCCGGCACGGCACATTGCCCTCTTGCGGAAGATGCTGGGGAAATGAGTGGAGGATCCTTCACCCTGCGCGCAGTGCGTCATAGACTGCCTGTCTCATGACCCCGACGGGGGCCTCACTGCCGGTCCATAACTCGAACTGCAGGGCCCCCTGATAGACCAGCATGGAGACACCGTCTATGGTGTCACACCCGTGCAGACGGGCGGTCTTCAGCAACTGCGTCTCCAGGGGATTGTAGACGATGTCCATGACCACCATGCCCGCTCCCAATACACCTTCCGTCACGGGCATGTCATCGATCCGGGGATACATGCCCACCGATGTCGTGTTGATCAGGACGGGGGCATCGATCCCTGTCATATCGGCGAGGGGCACAAACCGGGCCCCCAGTTCGCGCGCCAGACCTTCTCCCCGTGGAACACTCCGATTGGCGATGATGGGGCGCCCCCCTGCCGATTGCACGCCGTAGCCGACGGCCCGTGCGGCCCCGCCGGCCCCCAGGATCACCACGTCCCTGCCCCTGATGTCCGTCTTTTCCGCCAGTGCCCTGACGGCCCCCGGGGCATCGTAATTGTACCCCGTCAGGACCCCGTCGCGATTGATCACGGTGTTCACCGCCCCGATCCGCCGTGCCTCGCCATCGACGTCGTCGAGACAGGCCATCACCGACTCCTTGAAGGGAATCGTCACGCTGACACCCCCGATACCGAGCGCCCGGACACCATGCAGTGCCGCTGCTATGTCGGATACGGCAAATGCCAGATAGGCACCATTGTACCCCACGGCGGCGAAGGCACTGTTGTGCATGACGGGACTGAGGCTGTGACCCACGGGATTGCCGACGATACCATAGAGGGATGTTGTGCCGTCCATTCCCGTCTCCCTATCGGTTTTCACTGACGAGGGCCATCGCGGCCCGCAGGCCCATGAGATAACTCTCCGGACCCAATCCGACGATCTGTTCCTGTGCCACCGGCTCAATCACGGAAAGACGTCTGAACTCTTCCCTGGCGTGGATATTCGACATGTGGACCTCGATGATGGGGACATCCAGTATCTCCAGCGCGTCTCGTATGGCATAGCTGTAATGCGTCCAGGCACCGGGGTTGATGACAACGGCATCGATATGCTCTTCATGGGCCCGATGAATGCGCTCGATCATCTCCCCCTCGTGGTTGGTCTGGAAAGACTCGACGCTGCATCCCAGTGATGCGGCGAGGTCCGCCATCTGCGCGTCTATCTCTGCCAGCGTGTCGGTACCGTACCGGGCGGCATCACGTTTCCCCAGCATATTCAGATTGGCCCCGTGAAGGACCAGTATCCCTTTCATTGTATCCTCCCCCGTTTTCCATACCGACACATTCCGTACTCCCACCATCACACAAGCAGTGATCTGTCACATCAGTTATATCTCACCATACTAAAATATGTGCCGGAAGGCGAATCTTTTCATGACGTGACCCCTTCAAAATCTCCGCACACCCGCATGGAACGAGGATTTCGGTCTTGACTTGGCACCACGCCGGTGCTATCATGCTGCTCCACTTTATCGCCATAACCTCACACCATACACTGTTCAGGACGGTCAGTGATGATACGGTTACTGTTCAAGCTTATCACAGTCATACATTCCGACAGGGACCCCCGGCAGATATGTCTCGGTTTCGGTCTGGGGATGATCGCGGGACTGACACCCCTCCTGAGTCTCCATAATCTCGCCCTGCTCCTTATCATCCTCTTCTTCAGGGTCAATATCGGCGCGGCAGTCCTGTCATGGGCACTGTTCAGTCTCATCGCCGTCGTCATCGACCCCCTCTTTCACCACATCGGACTCTTCGTACTCACCGGGATAGACCAGCTTGCAGGGCTCTGGACCGCCCTCTATAATGCACCCATCGTCCCCTATACCCGCTTCAACAACAGCATCGTCATGGGGAGCATCATCGTTTCGATCCTCGGATTTTATCCCCTCTACCGCCTGTGTCTCTTTCTGGTGATACGGTACAGGGAGACCTTCATGGAGCGTTTCAACCAGTGGAAGGTCGTCAGGATCATCAAGGCGTCGAGTCTCTACCGGCTCTATGCCCGGTACAGTGAGCTGAGGGGGTAGGACCATGAACATGATCCGATGGGGCGGCCTGATCACATTTATCATAATCACCGGGTTGATTGCCCTCTTCACCGTCGTCTTTCTCGACACCATCATCGAACGGTCCATCGAGGACAAGGCAAGCACCGTCGTCGGCGCCCGTGTCGATATCGGGAGCCTCGACGTCGGTATCTTCGATCTCAGTATTGCCATTCACGATATAGCGATCACCAATCCCGATGAACCGATGCGGAACATCATCGAAACCGGCGATATCTCCTTCGACCTGGCCGCGGCACCGCTGCTCAGGAAGAAGGTGGTCATTGAAAGACTGGCGGTACAAGACATCGCCCTCAACACCCCCCGGAAGACCTCGGGGGCACTCCCCCACCTCCTGGAGAAAAAGAAACGAGAGGCGCGGAGGATTCCGGTGAAAGGGGAGCAGGACAAATGCGTGCTCCCCGACTTTTCCATGCTCACGGATCTCCGGGAGAAGACACCCGAAGAACTGCTGGACGGCGCCGCCCTCAAGTCGTCGGAATTCCTTGCCAGTCACAGCAAGAAGGTCGCCGATGCACGACGGGTCTGGGAGGAAAAGCTGGAACAACTCCCGACGAAGGAATCCATCGAGGCAGACATAAAGGCCCTGAAATCGATCGTGGATAAGCGGCCCGATGATATTACAAAACTGCCGGCCTACCTCGACAGGGTGAACAGGATAAGGAAACGGCTGACAGAGACCAGAGACCTCCTCGTCACTGCCCGCAAGGACTTTCAATCCGATATAAGCAATCTGAAAGGATCACTCGCTCCCAAAGAGATAGAAAATCTCAAGGCCAACGATTTGCGATCGGTCATGGCGAATCTCGACATTGAGAGCCCCTCGTCGGAGGGACTCGTCTGCGTCATCCTCGGAAAAAAGCTGACGCGCATGGTGACGCGGGCCCTGGCATGGTACGGCAGGCTCAGTGATTTCATACCGGCAGGCAGGTCACCCGACACGAGAAAAGGGCAGGACAGGACGCCCCGGATGGAGGGAATCGATGTCTCCTTTCCCACTACCGGCAGTTATCCCGATCTCCTCGTCGAACGAGCGGATTTTTCCGCCAGGCCCGCGCAGGAGGCGGATCCCCGGGAACTCTCCTTTTCCAGACTGTCCGGCACCATTGAGGGATTCACGACACAGCCCGCCATCTATGGAAAGCCGCTCGGCATAGATGTCGCGGGAACCCTCGCCGCCGGTGCGGCGCGTGATGTCTCACTGCAGGGGACCATCGACCGGCGGACCGAAGTGGTCGACGATTCCTTTTCACTGGCAGTCAGGGACTTCAGGGTCAGGCCCGACGGTGCCACTGCCCTCGACACGTCATCCCTCCGCCTTTCCGCCGCATCGATAGATGCACAGTCATATGTGAGGGTCACGGGAGAGACCGTGGACGGCCGTGTGTCACTCACCGTCGCGAATCCCGTCTTCGATGTGGGCCCCGAAGCGGCCATACTGCAGAATGTCTTTGAAGGTATCGGGACCTTCGATATCACACTGGCCCTGGGCGGCACCCTCGACAATGTATCCCTGTCGGTCTCATCATCGCTGGCGGACATGTTGCGGCAGAAACTGAGAAAGGTCGTCCAAAACCAGCTCGGTGATATCGAAACGAAACTGAAGGACATCATCGCCTCACGGATACACGACAACATCATCCAGTCCATCGGTGATACCGATTCACTGGAAACGGTTATCCTGAACCGCCTCACGGAACGAATGACCCTCATCGACAGGACACCGCAGGCGCGGGACACGTCGGACACATCGAGAGAGCCCATAGATCTTCTCAAGAAGGGGCTTCCCCTCCCCTTTTGATACCACCCCACCGGAAAGGTACGCAATGACAGTCAGCACAGTTTCCAGCACCGAGGTCTTCAGGGGCCGCGGGTTTCGAGTAAAACACGAATCAGTGACCCTCGGCAGCGGGGTCGAAACGGACTATGACATCCTGGTCTTTCCCGGCGCCTCCGCCATCGTCCCCCTCCTGGACAGAGAGACGGTCCTGCTGCTCAGGCAGTACCGGCACGCCGTGGGAAAGACCATATGGGAGATACCCGCCGGGACCTTCAACGCCGGCGAGACGCCCCTCGACTGCGCGCAGCGCGAATTGCCGGAAGAGACGGGATACAGCGCCGCGCAGTGGCATCCACTGGGGGAGATACTGCCCATTCCCGGACATTCTGACAAGCGGGTCCATCTCTTTCTCGCCAC
>Ga0272441_10010685_pt1 | contig 13821 bp, 8 predicted proteins | sample SSMProp6N_FD_193582 | JGI IMG/M metagenome (GOLD analysis project Ga0272441, IMG submission 193582) | Marine sediment archaeal communities from Little Sippewissett salt marsh, Falmouth, MA, United States - SSM-Prop-6N | ecosystem: Environmental > Aquatic > Marine > Wetlands > Sediment ... | reverse complement strand
TCGCGCCGCCGGCCTCCCCCACTTCCGCGGCCAGATTCAGGGCGAAGGCCGCCAGGCGATTCGTATAGGCGTTGTCGCGAGAGACCGGCGTGTATTCATCCGGGCCCATGACTTCCGACAGGGTCGCCCGGCGACGGTGGTCCGTGGTTGTGATGCGGTCCAGCCAGTACCGCGCCGTTTCGACGATGGCCTCGGCGGCGGGCCCGCGCAGATAGGATGCATCGTCGGCTGCGGCGGCGTAATGCGCCAGGCCGTAGATCACGTCGGCGGTGATGTGTACTTCGTTGTTCGCATACGGCGGATTCGGGCAGCATTCGTGCCCCTCGGCATCGGACTCCCAGGGGTACCGGGCCCCGCGCTGGCCGCGGCGCTGCGCGTTGGCCCGCGCGCCGGCCAGCGTGTTGAGGCGGAAGTCGACCAGCGTGCGCGCCCGCGCAGGAGACGTGTAGAGATAGAACGGCAGGAGGAACATCTCCGTGTCCCAGAAGAAGCGCCCCCAGTAGGCCTCGCCGGAATACCCCTTGGCGTCGATCGCCACCCGATCGTCGTCCCCGGCATGTGCCCGCAGCAGATGGTAGATGGAGGCGCGCACAGCACGCTGCGATTGCTCATCTCCGTCGATTGCGACGTCGCATGACTCCCACAGATCCTTCCAGTGCCGGGCGTGCTCCTGCCAAAGCGCGCCATAGTCGAGCGATTCGATCTCCGCCAGGTGCTGTTGCGGATCACGGGACTGCCGATCGCGGCTGGTGGCCACGGCGCTGCGCTTCTCGATGACGGCCGGCCGGCCGGGATGAAGCATCACCGTCGCGCTCAGGGCGGCGCGCCGCGCCGATGATCGATACTGCCACGTTTCAACCGGGCCGTGAACAGCGCTGGCCATCGTCACCTCATCGCCCCGGTCGGTCTGCACACGGCAGGCGATTGCGTTCCGTCCTACTCGGAAGAGCCTTGCCGCCGTGAAGTGGTCGTAGCCGTTGGTGCGCACATCGGCATCAAGGCCGGCGCGGATCGTCACCGGCAACGGCTGATCGGCGGCGAGCGTGAGTCGCTGCAGCGCCACGTGCGGCCGGGCTCCGCTGATGAACCGCTGGAACGCCGCGTGGACGACGGCCCCGCCCGGTGTGTGCCAGCGCAGAGAGCGCTGCAGCGTGGCCGTGGCGAGGTCCAGTACGCGCTCATACCGCTCGATCCGGCAGTGCTCGACATCGAGGCGCCGCCCATTTGCTTCGACGGTCAGATCGAGGAACCACGGGAGGTTGATCAGCTCGTGGTTGAGAAGCGGATGCGCGCCGTAGATGCCCGGCACGTAGGTCCCCCACTTCGACTTCGTGTCGGTGAACGTTTCGCTCGTGACATCCGCCGGCCGGCGCGTATAGCTGCGATTCTGCGGGGCGTCGGTAAGGTGTTCCTCCAGGGAGCCGCGCACGTGCAGGGAGCCGCTGCCGAGGGTGAAGAGCCCTTCATAGGCCTTGAACGTCGCCGGATCGAAATCGCCCTCGACGATCGTCCAGGCCGGATCGGAGGATGTCGGCGCAGCGCCCGCTGGCATCATGACTCCAAGCGTATCGCCGATGACGGGCCGAATCACGCGACCCGGGTGGTGCGGCGCCGCTCACGCGTCCGTCGCGTCGGGCCGGGGTCGGAAGCGCCTGGCATCCACGCCCAGCTTGCGCATGCGCCCGCGCAGGGTGTTGGGATTGATGCCGAGGAGTCTGGCCGCCCCGTTGGGACCTTCGACGCGGCCGTTCGTGCGGCTCAGGGCGGACTCGATATGACGGGCGGCGGCATCATCGAGCCGGGCGATGCGCTCGACGCCGGCCGGCGGCGGCGGAGACGGCTGAAGGGGGATCTCTTCGACCGGCGCCAGCTCCGTATTGACACCGAGGGCCTTGGCCACCTCCAGTCGCCGGCCATTCCCGAGGATGGCCGCCCGCTCGACGACGGCGGCGAGCTCGCGCACGTTCCCGGGCCACGGATAGAGCACCAGCAGCTCGTTGTCCGCCGGCGAGGGCACCAGCGACGTCGTCCCCAGGCGCTTGGCCGCCCGCAGAGCGAAGTGGGCCGCCATGGCCGGGATGTCGTCGATGCGCTCCCGAAGCGGAGGAATCTGAATCGGGAACACCGCGACGCGGTACCAGAGATCCTCGCGGAACCGGCCGCCGGTGACCATGGTTTTCAGGTCGCGGTTGGTGGCGGCCACGACGCGGACGTCGACGCGCAACTGCCTCTGGCCTCCGACCCGCTCGAAGGACCCGTCCTGGAGGACGCGCAACAGGCGCACCTGGGCGGCCAGCGGCAGTTCGCCGACCTCATCGAGGAAGAGCGTGCCGCCGTCGGCGCGCTCGAACCAGCCTTTGCGCAGGCTCACTGCGCCGGTGAAGCTGCCGCGCTCATGTCCGAAGAGTTCAGAATCGATCAGCTCCGGGGGGATCGCCCCGCAGTTGACGCGGAGGAACGGGCCGGCGGCGCGCGGCGAGCCCTTGTGAATCGCCCTCGCGACAACTTCCTTGCCCGAGCCGGTCTCTCCGATGATGAGGACGGGCGCATCGGACGGGGCCACGAGCTCGACGCGCTCCATCACGCTGCGCAGGCCGGTCTCGGCGCCCACCACGGAATCGCTGATGTCCTGGCGGCCGAGGCGGGAGAGCAGCGAGCGGTTGTCGGCCTCGACGGCCTCGCGAAGCTGCTGCAGCTCGTGCAACTGCCGGTCGTTCTCCAGGGCGACGGCGAAGGGCTCCAGCAGGGCGAGGACCATCGCCTCGTGCTCGGTCCGGAACCTGCGGGGGTGGCGCGCGATGAGGATGAGCAGTCCCACCGGTTCGGTGGCCCGGTTCAGCGAGCCGGCCAGCACGTGTCCGGTGACGCCCGGCGGCAGCAGGCCCGGCAGCCGACGGGATGCTTCCTCGGCATCGCGGCGGATCACTTCTCCCGCGCGGCACCACCGCAGGAGGTGTTCGATCTCCTGCAGGCTGCAGTCGTTTCGGGTCCGCACGGGGACCGAGAGCGGGCCGGGCGCCCCGCTGCCCTCCGTTTCCACGCAGGAGCGCGGCACGTCCAGCCGACGCACGAGCACCAGGTCCGCCGGCAGCCGATTCACCAGCAGCGGGGCAATGCGGGATACCGATTCGCGAATGTCGATGTGCCGGCAGGCTTCGCGCCAGACTTCAAGAAGCAGCGGCATGAACCGTTCCATGGCGGTCCCTTTCCTGCTGAATACGACGGGTTAACTACAGTATACGGCAGAAATACTGTTCCATTCAGTAGTTTTTTCGTCAAACCTGTTATGAGAGGGCCGTCAGCGGCCTTCACGCCCCTGTCAGCGTCGTTCTTCTCGCTGGCACGACTATTGCACAAGGTCCGGGCACGACGCTGCGGTCGGTAAAGGCGGCCTCAGTCGACAGAGCCGGCCGGGGCGTGTCGGAACGGGTGACGGATGGCTCGCTGGCGCAGGGACCGGCGAGGACGGCCCCGAGATGAGAACGGCATGCCGCCGCGTTCCCCTGTGAGCTTGCTCGACGGACGGGACATTCATGACGACGGCAACATTCACCAGCAGGCTGGCTCACATACCGGGTATCGGTCGTCGCCGAGTCCGGATCTGGGGCGCGATCGTCTCCATCATCGTCGCCGTCCTGCTCCTTCAGGCCGCCATTCCCAGCGTGCACTTTCTCCCGAGTCTTGGGACACTGAGTCCGCTGGCGATCCTGGCCCTCTTCGCCGTTGCCCTGGTGTGCGAGTACGTCGATTCCAGCCTCGGCATGGGTTATGGCACGACGCTGACCCCCCTGCTGCTCCTGGTCGGCTTTGAGCCGCTGGAGATCGTGCCCTGCGTGCTCCTGAGCGAATTCGTCACGGGGCTCACCGCCGGTCTGATGCATCACCGTGATGGCAACGTGGATCTGGTGCGCGACAAACGAGTCCTGAGCACCGTCGTGCTCCTGTCCGTACTCAGCACGCTCGGGGCGCTGGCGGCGGTCACGCTGGCTCTGAGCATCCCGAAGTTCTGGCTGAAGCTGTTCATTGCGATCATCATCCTCACCATCGGCGTGGTCATTCTGCTCACCATTCGCCGTCAGCTCCGCTACCGGCGCGGTCATATCGTGGCGGTGGGAGCGATCGCGGCCTTCAACAAGGGCCTGAGCGGCGGCGGGTATGGCCCGCTCGTGACGGCCGGACAAGTCGTCTCGGGCCTGCCGGCCAAGCACGCGGTGGCGATCACCTCGCTGGCCGAGTCCTTCACCTGCATCGTCGGCCTCAGCGCCTATCTGCTGCTGCATCGGCATCTTGATCTGACCCTGGCCGTGCCCCTGACCATTGGCGCCATCCTCTCCGTGCCGATGGCGACGCTGACCGTTCGCCGAATCCCGGATGGCGTCATGCGGATCAGTGTGGGGGTGGCGACCTGTCTGCTGGGAGTCTTCGCTCTGGCGAAGCTGTTCTTGTGACCGGCCGTCGGCGGGCTGCGCCAGACGCCGCGCCGGCCGCCGTTTCCTGAGAGCCTGATCCGGTTGGCACCAGCGTCCCGGGCCGAGCGCCCAATTCTGCCAACCGTTGAAGCGTATGCCGCGGCTCACCAGTCGCGGCATACGCGTTTTTGCATGACGACAAGTCCGACCCGTGTCCGTGGCGCCCGTGAGAGGTGACGCCGATCGCAGCACACGTTGACAGGACAAGGCGCCTCCGTTCTACTCCGCGCCGGTCATCAATCACCGGAAACCTCGGAAGGCACTGGCATGAACGCTTCTGCGTTTTTCATCCGGGGGGGCTGGGACGGGCACGAGCCGGCACGGTGCGTTCGGCTCATCGCGCCGCTCATCGAGGCGGCGGGCCTCGACGTCGCCGTGGCCGATTCGCTCTCGTCACTGGATGACGCCGATGCCCTCATGCGCTTTGATGTGATCGTGCCGTGCTGGACGATGGGGCAGCTCACGTCCCGACAGGAGGCGGCGCTGCTGCGGGCCATCAGCGCCGGCGCCGGCCTTGCCGGCTGGCACGGCGGCATGGGTGATGCTTTCCGCGACGCCGCCGACTACCAGTTCATGGTCGGCGGGCAATTCGTCGCCCATCCCGGCGGCATCATCGACTATCGCGTGCGCATCACCGATCGAGAGCACCCGATTACCTGCGGGCTGCAGGATTTCGATGTCCGGTCCGAGCAGTACTACATGCACGTGGATCCATCCAACACCGTCCTGGCCGAGACGGTCTTCTCCGGCGAGCATGCATCATGGATCGCCGGCTGCCGGATGCCTGTCGTTTGGACGCGGGCCTACGGGGCGGGCCGCGTCTTCTACTGTTCCGTCGGCCACAACTGCGATGATCTGCGCGTTCCCGAAGTGAACGAAATGATCCGTCGCGGGATTCTGTGGGCGGCCGGCGTTCCGCTGGACGCCGCGGCGCCGGCCGGATAATCGAAGGAGGATGACCGGTGAAGGATCCACTGGGCGTGGGCATCGTCGGCTGCGGCAGCATCAGCGGCATCTACCTGAAGAACCTGACTGCGTTCGGACGCGTCCGGCCCGTGGCCTGCGCCGATCTGGATCCGGACCGCGCGCGGTGGCGCGCCGGCGAGTTCGGCATCGGGCGCGTGCTGGAGACCGAGGCGCTGCTGGGCGATCCCGGGGTGGACATCGTCCTGAACCTGACGACGCCGGATGCGCACGCCGCGATCGCGCTGGCCGCCCTCCGGCAGGGCAAGCACGTCTACAACGAAAAGCCGCTGACGATCGAGCTGGAAGAGGCCAGGCGGCTGTTGGCCGAGGCGGAGGCGCGCGGTCTCCGCGTGGGATGCGCGCCGGATACCTTTCTTGGCGCGGGCCTGGCGACCTCGCGCCGGCTCCTCGACGAGGGGGCGATCGGCGAGCCGATCGGCGGATGCGCCTTCTTCGTCTGCCCCGGCCACGAGAGCTGGCATCCCGACCCTGACTTCTACTACCAGCGGGGCGGCGGCCCGCTGCTGGACATGGGCCCCTACTACCTGACCGCGCTGGTCACGCTGCTCGGCCCCGTGCGCCGCGTCACCGGTTCGGCGAGACGCTCGCTGCCCCGGCGCACGATCACCAGCGAGCCGCGGCGCGGGCAGACGATCGAGGTCGAGGTGCCCACGCACGTTGCCGCCGTCCTCGACTTCGTCTCCGGCCCCGTGGTTTCGCTCATGGTGAGCTTCGATGTGCACGGGGCGCGCCTGCCCATCATCGAGATCTACGGCACCGAGCGCTCCCTGGCGGTTCCCGACCCGAACATGTTCGACGGCCCGGTGGAGATCTTCGACCCGCAGGTGGGCCATTGGATGGCCCGCGATCTGGTGGACGGCTATCGCGAGAACAGTCGTGGCCTCGGGGTGGCGGAGATGGCCGATGCGATCGTCTCCGGTCGCCCGCACCGCGCCTGCGGCGAGCTGGCCCTGCACGTGCTGGAGATCATGCACGCGGTACACACGGCGTCCGAAACCGGCCGACACGCGGAGCTGACGACGACCTGCAGCCGGGGCCAACCGCTTGCCGCGGACTGGCGCGCCTGAGCACTTCGGGCATAATCCCGGTCCGTGCGCACCTTCCCGGCTGCCTCGGCGGCATCGGTCCGCCTCGAGGTGCGCCAGTCTCGTCCCGCTCGCCTGCCGGCCGGAAGGAAGGCTCCGCTTGACGATCGGGACGCATCCGTGCTGAAATGGGACGCATGAAAAAGCTCACCGCCGCACACGTCACCCATGAAGCCGCCGAGAAGATCGGCGGGATCGGGACCGTTCTCGAGGGCATCCTCACCTCCCCGGTCTATCAGAAGCACGTCGAGCGGTCGATTCTCGTCGGCCCGTTCGCCGAGCACATCCAGGTCGATCCATCTGAGCGATTGGGACCGGATTCCACGCTCCTTTACAGCAGCATGGACGACATCGATGAACTGGCCCTGAAGGGGCGGCTCCAGCCGATCGAATGGGCCTTTGACGTGAAGATCATGTACGGCACGCGCCGGTTCTTCGTGCCCGGGGACAACCGGAGCGGCGAGGCGGAGATCCTGCTCATCGACGTGTTCCGGATCAATCAGGACCGGCTCAACCTGTTCAAGCTCCAGTTGTACGAGACGCTGGGCATCGACTCGGCGCGCTACGAATCCGCCTGGGACTACGAGGAGTACGTTCGCCTGGCCGTCCCCGCCTTTCATGCCCTGCTGGCCCTGCTGAAGCGCGACCAACTGCCGTGCCTGCTGTTCAGTCACGAGTTCATGGGCCTGCCCACGGCGTTCAAGGCGACGTTCGACGGCGAATTGCAGTTCCGCACCGTGTTCCACGCCCACGAATGCTCCACCGCGCGAAGGCTCGTGGAGAGCCATCCCGGCCACGACACTCGCTTCTACAACATCCTCGAACAGGCACAGGCCCGCGGCCTTTACGTCAACGATGTCTTCGGCGACCAGTCCGACTTGTTTCGTCACGCGCTGATCGGCCAGGCGCATCTGTGCGATTGCATCATCGCAGTGGGCGATTACACGGCCCGGGAGATGCACTTCCTCGATCGGCACTTCGATCACCACTGCATCGATCTCGTCTACAACGGCATCCCCGCCATGGAGGTCACCCTCGACGAGCGCGAAGCCAGCCGGTCGATGCTGGTCGACTATGCCCAGACGCTGCTGGGCTACGTTCCCGACGTGCTCATGACGCACGTCACGCGGCCGGTGATCAGCAAGGGCCTGTGGCGCGACACGGATGTCTGTCACGAGCTGGACGGGCACTTCGCCCGGCGCGGCCTGAAGGGCGCGCTGTTCATCCTCACCACCGGCGGCGGCACCCGCCGGCCTCAGGATGTGCGGGTCATGGAGACCGAGTACGGCTGGCCCCGCGCGCATCGCGAGGGATATCCCGATCTGGTCGGGCCGGAAGTGGACCTCAACCGCATGGTCGAGTCGTTCAACGCCGAGCACGAGCATGTGCAGGTGGTGCTGGTGAACCAGTTCGGCTGGTCGCGCCCGCGGATCGGCCAGCGCCTGCCGGCAAACATGGATTTCGCCGATCTCCGCCGCGCCACCGACATCGAGTTCGGCATGGCGACCTACGAGCCGTTCGGCATCAGCCCCCTGGAGCCGCTGGGAAGCGGGGCGCTGTGCGTCATCAGCACCGTCTGCGGTTGCGAGGGCTTCGTCGAATACGTCACGGAAGGCAAGGGCGTGGAGAACGTCATCGTGGCCGATTTCACCCGGATCAATCGCCCGCGCTCCATCGATGAGCTGCTGGCCATGAGCCAGGCGGAGCGCGATGAGCTGGAACGCCGTGTCTGTGCCGAGGTGGCCGAGGAGATCATGAAGCGCCTCCCCACCGACAGGCACGCTCGCAAAAAGCTGCTCAAGTCCGGTCAGCACATCGTCCACCGGCTCGGCTGGGACGAGGTGCTCGAAACCAAGATGATCCCCATGCTGCAGCGCGTCATGGAGTCCGAGGACGAGGACTGATCTCCGCCGCACGCAGCGCCGGCGCCCGCTCCCCCTGCCGCGGGCGCCCCCCTGTGGTTGCGGCAGACCCTGGCCGCCTGCAGGAAGTTCACCGGATCAGGCATAATCCGCTTCGCCTCCGGCGCCGCGCCCCTTACACTGGACATGTGTGCTCGGTGGTTTTGACGGCCGGATGAGGATTGAACGATCATTGCTGGAGAAACGCGATGTGTTATTACAACACTTGGATTACGCTGCTCGGTCTCGCGCTGATCGCGGTTTCGAGCGCCCCGCCGACTCATGCGGCAGTGAAGCAGCAATTCCTGAACGAAAACGGCGGCGATCCGCAGCCCCTGCGCGCGGGCACGCTCGAAATCGATCATCCGCTCGACAACGATATCTTCCGGGCCGGCGATGTCGTGGAGATCCACGGTACGGTCCAGGGAGACGACTTCGAGTATTACGTTGTGGAGTGGGGCTTCGGAGAAGCGCCGTCGGAATGGTTCACGACCGGCATCGAGCTGATGAACGACGGCGAGCTTCCCGTGGATGACGGCACCCTCGCGCTGTGGGATACGACCACCATCGACGAGGCGACATTCACGACGGTGCGGGTCACGGCCGTGTTCGGCGGCAGCCCCGACGAAGAACGCATGAAGGTCTATCTCGACCCGACGTTACGCGAGGGCTGGCCCGTCAAGCTGTACGCCGATGATGACATCGGACATTTCGAGCCGACCATCGTCGATCTGAACGGGGATCACCAGGAAGAGATCATCGTCTACATGGCGGGCGATCCGCCGACGCTTCACATGTTTGCGCCCGACGGCCAGCCGGCGGCGAACTTCCCAATCGAGGTCGAGCCGAACAGCGGCAAGGACGGCACGGTGCCCTATCCGGCGATCGGTGACATGAACAACGACGGCGATAAGGAGATCGTCGTGTTCCGGCCCAAGAACTGGAACGGCAACTGCGCCGATCCTCCGTGCGTGCTCATTTATAACTACAACGGAGAATTGCTTAATACGTTCCCGGTCAGCTATGAGGGGTTCACCTACCCGAACTACTGCCGCGACTTCGCCACGGGCAAGCAGGAGTTGATGCTGGGCGATCTGGATGGGAATGGAACCCTGGAGATCGTGATCCATGGGGAGCAAGCGGCGACGGTGCTCGACAACACCGGCCAGACACTGGAAGGATGGCCCATGCACTTGTGGGGCTGGGTGGCCGGCTCACACGAGGGAACGCCTTCCGTCGGCAACTTCGATGCCGATGATGATCTGGAGATCGTGATCGCCAACGACTGGGCGGAAGTCCCCAACGAACCCGGCGATGATCGGGGTCGCGTCTATGTATTCAACGCCGATGGCGCAACGGTTCCCGGCTGGCCCGTGACCACCCGAGGCTACAGTTTCTCCTCGCCGACCGTGGGCGATGTCGATGGCGACGGCCAGGAGGATGTGATCGTCGGATTCATGTACTGGTACTCCGAGCCGACTGAGTGCGCCGTCCACATCTACGATCGGACCGGCGCCTTCCTGGACGGCTGGCCGCAGTTGATGGGGCGCGAGGTGTGGAGCAATCCCATCCTCGGCGACTGCGATGAGGACGGCGCGATCGACATCGTCGTGAGCGACACCGACTCACATACCTACATGTTCGCCGCGGACGGGACGCTGATGAACGGCTGGCCGCAGACGACGTGCTGGGTTGACTGGTACTCGCCCGTCATCGGGGATATCACCGGCGACGGGCTGCCCGATGTCATCACCACGAACAATCTTAACAGCGGCGTGTGTTCCGTCTATGCGTGGACACACGACGGGGCGCTGATCGACGGCTTTCCCAAGGTGACCGGTGCGGTGGTCGATGCGCCGGCCGCGCTGGCGGATCTCGATCACGACGGCACCGTCGAGCTGATCGCCACGTCGAGGAGCCGGCAGGTGTCGGGCGGGCCGTGGCTGGACCAGGGGTGCATCTATGTCTGGGACATGAACCAGCCCTATGACGCGACCACCATGCACTGGCCCATGTTCCAGCACGACCTGCAGCGGACCGGGCGCTACGTCATCCCTCCTGACTGCAACGAGAACTGGGTCCCGGATGATGAGGACATCTCAAACGGGACGAGCGAAGACTGCAACAACAACGGCGTTCCCGATGAATGCGACATCGCCGACGGTACGAGCGGGGACGAGAACGGCAACGGGATTCCGGATGAGTGCGAATGCCCGGCCGATTTCGATGGCGACGGTGATGTCGATACCGCCGACCTGTTGTATCTGCTCGGCGCCTGGGGGACGCCGGATGGCGATGTGGACTTCGACGGCGACACGGACACCGCCGACCTTCTGGCTCTCCTCGCCGCGTGGGGATCGTGCGAGTAGGCCGGCCGCGAGGTATCGGGAAATCTCGACGAGGGGCTTTGCGATCGACCCCCGGCCGCGAGGTGATCGTGATGCGCGCCCCTACCGGGGCCGCACCGGCGTCAGCTTGAAGTCATCGCGGTTGAACGGCTTGTGCAGGTTCGGGTCGTCGTTCGGATTGTCCGTGAAGTAGTACTCGCCGCCGGGAGTGGCCCAGCGATACTGATACTCGCTGGTGTCTCGTTCGACCTCGTTCGTGAACGGGTTGACATAGTCCTCCTGGTCGGTGAGCACGAGGTAGTTTTCGTAGTTGATCTCCTCGTGCGTGCGCCGCTGGTTGTCGGCGATCTCGCGGGAGATGCGATGGATCTCCCGCTGCGTGTCGAGCACGATCTTGCAGCGATCCCGCTGGCCTCCGGCCTCCGCCAGCGCCCACTGCGGATTGAGTTGAACGGAGTAGCGCATGACATCCAGTACCGGCCGCCAGTGGTCGAATTCCGCCGCCGGCGCCCGGAAGGCCAGCGTGTCCTTGTTGCCCCAGACCAGCGCCGCCTTCATGTTGAGGATGGCCGTGACGAGAAGCTCGCGGTAGCGCACGCCGTCCTCGACATACTCGATCATGGCCCCCGCGGCGTCGAACTCGATCGCGGACTGCTGTCCGCCGATCTGCATGAGCATCGCATTCGTGTTGCGGCACGCCTCCTCGTAGACACGCATCAGCTCCGGGAGCTTGCGCACCTCGATGAACTTCACATCCATCGCCTGCGGGCGGAGATTGGGGACCATCGCCTGAAGGAACTCCTCAGCGCTGAGCAGGGCCATTACCTGCGCGCCCTGGTACACGCTTCCCGGCGGGAAGTATCCTCCGCCGATGCCCGCGTGGGCGTAGACGATGTCGGGCAGACGATGCAGCATGACCGTGCCCTTCTCATCGCTCTTGAAGGTGATGTCGACCTTGGCCTCGATCGCATTGAGCGGCCCGCCCGCCTCCAGCGCGTTGATCCGGAAGATCCCCCCCTCCACCTGCCAGTCCTTGGGCACGAGAATCGTGAACGCATTCTCTCTCGGCTCGGACACGCGATGGAAGGCGATGGCCGGCAGCCCGTCGTCCGCAGGCGGCGACGCGCCCTGCGGCGGCCGGGGCTCGTCCTCTGCCGCCGGGCGCCTCTCGCCGGCGGGCTGGAGCATCGTCCCGCCGGCGGCGCGCATGACCTCCTCGGCCGGCTCGGCAATCTGGAGGAACGCCACCTCCCCCTCGACCGTGTAAACCACCGGCTGGCCCGTCCACTCATCCATCTCCTCCACCCTGAACGTCACCGGCCCCTCGAATTTCGTCATGAACGGCACGCCGATGTCCACCGGCAGGTCGATCTGGACGGCGGCCGAGTAATCCGCCGGCTGCCCATCCAGGTCGATCTTCGACTCCAGCCGCCCCTTCATGAAGGCGGTGCGCAGGCCCCCGGCGCCCCCGGCGCCCCCGGCGCCCCCGGCGCCCCCTTCCACGCGATCGGCGGTCAGGCTCAGCCGGCCGCCCTGCACGCCGAGATCGCCCAGCCGTCGTGTCAGGTCCTCGCCTTCATAGGTCCATTCCTGCCCGGGCCGAAGAACTTGAGCGGGCCAGATATCGAGCGTCAGCGGGACGCTCAACAGGTCTTGTGCCGTCTCGTCCGCCGCACGGCCGGTCTGCGCATCGAGCACGGTCGTCTCCTGCGGGCCGAAGACCACCGAGTAGGTGTTGCCGGCCGGGAGCAGCGGCTGCGTCATCAGTTCGCCCGTCTCCGGATTGCGACCTTTGATTTCCGCCTTGATGAGCCGGCGATCAGCCTCGACGATCCGCGGGCCGTCCGATTTCTTCACCGTCTCGGTGAACTCGACGCTGACGACCTGCTGAATGGGGAACTCCTCGCCGCCGCCCCGAACGGTCGCTTTCATCGCCGTGGTGCGCGTCACGTGGAAGACCCAGCCGGGCCTGATCACGAGCGCCTCCTGCTGAAGCGCCGTGCCGGGCGGCTTCATTCGATCCGGCGGCCGCCTCCTCGCAGCCCCCGGGGCCATGCGGTGCCTGGGTGCGTCTTCTCGCGCGACGGGCCCGGTCGTGAACGTGATCACCGTCGCCGGCAGGGGCACGAACTCGCCGGCGCTCATGAAGCCCTTCTTCCGGTCGCTGTTGAGCTGCACGGCGTAGGTCGTCTCCGGCGCCAGCGCCTGGAGTTTCAGGACGAAGGTCCGCTGATCCAGCCAGGAAGCCGCCTCCCCTTCCGCGGTCGGCGGAAACGGCAGATGCGCGTGCTCGATGAGCGACCACGAGTTCTCCTTCATGTCGCGGTCGAAGACGATCATGAGGCGATCGAGCGTGATCGGCACATCGTCGGCGCCATCCGCGGGAATCGAGCTGACGATGCGCGGCTCGTCCGCGGGCGCCGAGGCGCCGGAGGCGGGCGGGACGATGAAGGCGGCCGTGACCACAACGAACGAAAGAGGCAATACCTGGCGTGCGCACATGACGATCCCTTTCCTGGAAGCTCCACCGGGAGCGGGCATCCAAGGTACCGGTTGACCGCCGATTCGTCCACACAAAAGTCAACGGTCGCGCCCGCCGCGTGCACGCCCCGAACGACGGCGCATCGCCTTTCGCGTCCAGGTCGTCGCCAATACGGCGGCCGCTTACGGCGTTCCCGCGCGGTACATCCCCTCGATGCAGGCGGCGAACCTCACCAGGTCAAAGCCGTACCGCTGAATGCAGTCCTGAACTGACCGAGGCGGGGACACCGCGCCCGGCTCGCCGCACGGCCCCCAACTCGCCAGCAGCAACGAAAGAAAAAGGGGATGGGTACATTTATTGAGGAGAAGCCCGGGTTGCGCCAACGCATTCGCCCGCATTGCGCGGCGCCGCGTCGAGGCCGGCCCGCGCGCGACGCGATGGCCCATGACAGTCCTACTGCGCCGCCATCGAGCGCTTACGCTTGGAAAGGAACAAGCCAATTAATGTACTCATCCCCTTTTTCGTTCTCAAACTCCAGACGGGGCACAA
>Ga0272441_10010684_pt1 | contig 13823 bp, 8 predicted proteins | sample SSMProp6N_FD_193582 | JGI IMG/M metagenome (GOLD analysis project Ga0272441, IMG submission 193582) | Marine sediment archaeal communities from Little Sippewissett salt marsh, Falmouth, MA, United States - SSM-Prop-6N | ecosystem: Environmental > Aquatic > Marine > Wetlands > Sediment ... | reverse complement strand
AAACGCTCAAGGGCAACATGCGCATCGATCTGCAAGACGCGGATATTTCGCAGCCCTTGCGCAGGGGCAGACAGGGCATTGATGCGTTCGATCCGGCGCAGGGTTTTCTTGATCCGCAAGCCGTCGTATTCGATCCCCACGAAGTTCCGCTCGGGATTCTGCTCGGCCGTGCGAATCAGAAATTCGCCCAATCCAAAACCTATCTCCAGATCCAAGGGAGCTGTTCTGTCAAACTGTCTGGCCCAGTTTACCGGGCGCGGACACTGGTATTGGGAAATAAAAAAATCCACGGCAGCAGGGTGGCGTTGGAGATGCGTCATCATAAAAATACCGACCATCCGGCGGGGCATTCGAATGCCTTAGGGCTTTTTCGCATCCGGGACCGTGACCCCCGACAGCATCAGCCGGTTATTACTTTAATTTATTCAGATAATCCCAGCCCATGCCGATCAACTCTTCACGATAAAAGACCAGCGGTGCCAATTCGTCGTCGGTTATCTTTCCGTCCTGGTTCTGAATTCCGACCAGATAATAATCGACAAAGTATTCCTTTCCGCCTCGTTTAAAGGACTGGGACTTGCGGGGATTCTCCTCGGTCAACGGTTTATAGCGCTGCAGCCCCCGATCACGCAATTCATAACCGACGATGACCGGCAGGGCCAGGACCGCCCGGACCTCCGTACGGCTCATGCCGATCTGAACCTGGCGCAGAATCACAAACCGCCGTGCCATGACCGACGGATCGGCTTGCCCGGTTGCCGCCGACACGCTGGCGGCCGACAACAGTCCGCAGGCAACCCCTAACAAAACCGCGGTGACCATCATAAAAAAACGTTTCATTCTCGCCCCCTGATAGCGCCGGGCGAGATAAGCCCGGCGGCTTGAAAATCGCTCAGTGATAAAAAATAAAGAACAATAAAGCAATCGCGATCCGGTAATAACCGAACAGCTCAAAACTGAACCGTTTGATGAAATACAACAAAAATTTAATACTCACGACCGCGACCGCAAAAGAAACCAAGAATCCGGCCGACAACAGCCCGGCCTCGTTCAATGAAAAGGCCGGCGCGCTTTTAATCAGGTCATAACCCGTCGCGGCCAGCATGGTCGGCACGGCCAGCAAAAAAGAAAACTCAACGATCGTGCGGCGCGGCAACCCCAGTGACAGTCCGCCCAGGATCGTGGCCGCAGAGCGCGAAACCCCCGGGACCACGGCCAGCGATTGGAACACGCCGATCAAAAACGCCTGGGAATACGTGATGCCGCCCGCCGGGTCCGGCGAATGCGGCCGGCGTTGATACATTTTTTCAAAGACCACAATTACGATCCCGCCCAAAAAAAGCGCCACAACCACCACCAGCGGATTGCCCAGCAAGAATTTCTTAATCAGCTTGTAAAAAATAAATCCGATGACCGCGGTGGGTACAAAGGCCGTCAGCACACGCTTGATCAGCCGGGAATCGCGGATCAGGGTCCGGCCGTACAGAACCAGCACCGCCAGGATCGCGCCGCTTTGAATCGCGATATTAAAACTCTTTAAAAATTCTGTTTCCGCCAGCCCCAGGATCCGGCCGCTCAGAATCAGGTGCCCCGTCGAAGAAATCGGCAAGAATTCCGTAATCCCCTCCACGACCCCCAGAATAATGGCTTGCAAGAATGACATATTCAAATTTTTTATATGTGCTCCAGCGCCCCGGTACCCCTGCGTCCCAGCCCTACCAACAACTGGGGAACTGGGGTTCTGGGGACAGGGGCACAAAGCATTGGCATCCAAAGCCCACGCAAATTAACAGCAAGCCCCCTTTCCTTCTGCCACAACGAGCCGAAGGTCTTTGACGTGCGAATGGAGCGCAGCGACCTGAGCACAAGAAGACCTTCGGCGAGCACCCCTGAACACCGAGATGTTTTCGACGAATATCATTTTTTTCTGCCACAACGAGCCGAAGGTCTTTGACGTGCGAATGGAGCGCAGCGACCTGAACACAAGAAGACCTTCGGCGAGCACCTCTTTGGCGAACCTTTATCGGGTTCGCTGATCCTCTTTCAGCCGCTCTTTCATCTCATTAAGCTTCTGCCCCAAATCCACGTTCTTATCCAGGATCTCGAAATAATCCGCAGCCAGCTCATTGGCCTGCTCTTCCAGGGCGCGAACTTTTTCGTCGCGCTGACGGATTTCCCTCCCCTTGGTCTCAATGGATTCTTTTAAGAAAATGATCTGGCGTTCCAGGTCCGCCAGCTGCCGTCTTAGTCCGGACTCGTCCGCATCCAATTTGTTTCTGGCTTTTTCCAGTTCCTGATTCAGGAAAATATTTTCCTGCTGGGTCGACGATAAAGTCAGGGTGGTCTGATCAATCTCGCGTTTCAGATTGTCGACCGCCACCTCCGTATTGCGTAATTTCTCGATGTTGTCCTGCAGGTCTGCCTCCAGCCGGCGGATCTCTTGCTGATACGAGGTGGTTTTGGCTGCGACTTCAACCGGGATGGTGGCCCGGGCCTCTTCCAATTCCCTCTGTAACGTATCGATCTTGGTCAACAACGGCGCCTGGGCTTGTTCGATCCGTACCGGCACCTCGGCTTCGGTATTTTTTAATCGCTCCTCCAGGCGTTCGTGTTTATCTTCGAAAGACCGGCGGGCATTTTGCATATCCATCTGAGCTTTGTCTTTAACCGTACCCACCTGCTTGCTCAAGTCGGCGATCCGGTTCTTAAGTTGGCTGATCTCTTTGTCAGCTGATGCCAAATCGCGGGTCAGGCCATCATTGCGTTTGACCAAATCCTGGATCACGGATTCTTTTTGGGCCTGAGTTTGCTGATGCCCCTGAATATCCTTCTCCAAAGAGGCGATCGTTTTCTTCAGCGGAGCCTCGGCCCGGGCAATCTCATCCGGAATTGATTGCTGAACAGATGCCCGGGAGCGTTTGAGGTCTTCGATCTGCGATAATAAAGGCGCCTTGGCCTTATCGATCTCTTTCGGGATCGAGGCCCGCACCGCAGCCAGCTCATCCTGAAGATCCGCGATCCTGTTATTCAACGGTTTTTCCGCAGCGCTGATCTTGCCCGGGATGGAATCCTTCACACCCTTTATTTCGTTCTCCAGCTGACGGATCGTTTTTTCCAGCGGGGCTTTGGCCAAAGCTATCTTACCCGGTTCCGATGCCCGCACGTCCTTCATCTCCTTTTCCAGGGCCTGGATCTCACTCTCCAGCGGTCGCCGGGCTTCATCCAACTTCCCAGGTAACGCAGCCGCGTTGTCTTTAATCTCTTTTTCCAAAACGCTGATCTCCCGCTGCAAAGGTTCTCGCGCCTGTTCAACTTTAACCGGGATGGAATCCTTAACCTCGGCCAACTCCCGGCGCAAATCAGCGATCTCCCGCTCCAACGGAGAACGGGCCTGCTCAATCTTGCCCGGGATACTGTCCTGCGTTTTTTCAAGTTCCTGACGCAGATTGGCCAGCTGCTGCTGACTTTTATCCTGTTCTTTCCGGGCCTGGGCCAGGTTACGTTCCAAGCCGCTAACCTCATTATTCAATTTGTTGATCTGATCCTGCTTGATGTCCAACGTCTCATCCCGGTCACGGACCTGCTGCTGGAGTTTTTCGATCTCCTTCTCCAACGGAGCCTTGGCCTGTGCGATTTTCATTGGGATCGAGTCCTGACTTTGTTTCAACTCGGCTTGCAGGTCATCCACTTCCGCCTTCAAAACGCCGCGCGCTTCTTCCAGACGCTGCGCCATGACCTCGTCGTTCTTTTCGATCTTTTCCACCAGGAAATTAATCTTATCCTGCAAGGGCGCTTCGGCCGCCCGGACCTCGGTTTCGATCGCGGCCTGGGCATCCCGGACCTGCATCTGAAGGTCGTCAATTTGTTTGAGCAACGGATCCTTGGCAGACGCAACCTTGCCGGGAATACTATCCAGGATTTCCTGGTTCTTGCTTTTCAGCTCATCAATTTGTTTTTCTAACGGTTGTTTCGCCCGGGCGATCTTGTCCGGGACCGCATCCTGCACACCCCGCATTTCATCTTTCAGGGAGGCCATCTCTTTTTCCAGTCCGGTTTTATCTTTACGGAGCTTGGCCAAATCTCGGGTCAAATTGGCATTCTCTTTTTCAAATCGTCTGATTTCGTTCTCTTTGACTTTAACTGTTTCATCCCGGCCGCCCAAGCGGTCTTTCAAATCCTGAATATCTGCCAGCAACGGTTCACGGGCCTGCTCGACTTTAACCGGAATGCTGTCTTGGGTTTCCTGCAAAACCCGCTTCAGATCATCGATTTGACCCTCGAGCGGGACTTTGGCCTGGGCGATCCTCTGCGGCAGGGCATCGTCTTTTTCCCGCAGGATGGCCTGCAGTTCTTCCACCCTCTCTTCCAACGGTTTCTTGGCTTGGGCAATCTTATCCGGAATCCCGTCCTGGACTTCCTGCAGTCGGATTTTTAAATCTTGAATCTCTTTCAACAACGGCGCTTTTGAGGCCTCAACTTGATCCGGGATCGAGGCGCGCGCCTGTTTCAATTCCTGCTGCAAAGACGCGATCTGGTCATTCAAAGGCTTTTTCGCCTGAGTTATTTTATCCGGAATGCTATCCTGAACTTCCTGCAAACGCGTCTTTAAATCACCGATCTCGGTCAACAACGGGGCCTTACCAGCCTCAACCTTGTCCGGGATAGTAAAACGCATGTCCTTTAATTCCTGCTCCAAAGACGCGATCCGGTCATTCAACGGTTTCTTTGCCTGACTCACCTCGTCGGGAATAGAGGCCTGGACCGCTTTTAGCTCTTGCCGCAGGGAGGCGATCTTAACCTCCAGGGGCTGCTTGGCAGCCGTGATCTTACCCGGCGTCGCATCTTTGAGGGCCTGCAGCTCTTCCTGCCAATGCTCGATTTCTTTCAACAGCGGGGCCTTGGCCTCTTCTATTTTCTGAGGAATTTGATTTTCCTTCGCCTTTAAAGCCGCCTGGAGTTGATCGATTTTTACCTCCAAGGGTTTTTTCGCGGATACGAGTTCATCCAAAACCGCGGCCTTAGCGGCTTGCAACTCATCTTCCAAGACCTCGATTTCCTTCTCTAAAGGCTTCTTGGCATCCGCGATCTCCTGAGGTCGCGCCGAGCGCACCTCTTTCAACTCTTGCTGCAGTTTGGCAATCTTCTCTTCCAGAGGCTTCTTGGCCGAGGCCACTTCATCCGGTACCGCGGCTTGGGCCTCTTTTAATTCTTCCTGAAGACCCGCAATCTTTTCTTCCAAAGGCTGCTTGGCATCCGCAATCTCCTTAGGCCGTGCTGCGCGTACATCCTTCAGCTCTGCCTGCAGTGTGTCGATCTTGTCTTCCAGAGGCTTCTTGGCCGAGGCCACTTCATCCGGCACCGCGGCTTGGGCCTCTTTTAATTCTTCCTGAAGACCCGCGATTTTTTCTTCCAATGGCCGCTTGGCATCAGCGATCTCCTTAGGCCGCGCTGCGCGCACATCCTTCAACTCTGCCTGCAGTGTGGCAATCTTATCTTCCAAGGGTTTCCTGGCCGACGCCACTTCATCCGGCACCGCAGCCTTGGCTGTTTTCAATTCCTCCTGTAAGGACGCAATCTTATCTTCCAAAGGCCGTTTGGCATCCTGGACTTTCTGCGGAATAGAATCCTTAAGGATTTGCAGTTCTTCCTGCCAATGGGTGACCTCTTTTAATAACGGGGCCTTGGCCTCTTCGAGCTTCTCGGGCAATTGTGTCTTGTTTTCGGCTAACTGTTTCTTTAAATCCTCGATCTGTTTTTCCAGCGGTCCTTTGGCCTGTTCGATCTCATCGGGCAGCCGGCCATTACTCTCCTCCAATTGTTTTTTCAGATATTCAATCTGTTTTACCAGGGGCGCTTTGGCCTCATCGATCTTGCTGGGCAGATCAGCATCTTTTTCTTCAAGAATAGCCTGCAATTGATCGATCCTGTCCTGTAAGGGTTTGCGGCCCTGAGCCACTTTATCCGGAATCGAATCCTCGGTCTCGTCCAAAAGGGCGCGCATGGTTTCGATCTCTTTCTGCAACGGTGTTTGGGCCGCTTCGACTTTTGAAGGGATCGACGCCCGCACCTCTTTTAATTCTTCTTCCAGTTTGACGATCTTCTCCTCGAGCGGCTTGCGGGCATCCGCGACTTCGGCCGGCAGTGCACCGCGGGCACCATCCAGTTCCTCTTGCAAGGACGCGATCTTGTCCTCCAAAGGTTTCTTGGCCGCGCTGATTTCCTCTGGGCGCGCGGCGCGCGTTTCATCCAACTGTTCCTGCAATTGAGCGATCTTGTCCTCGAGGGGCTTTTTAGCGTCGGCGATCTTCTGCGGACGGTCCGCGCGCAAAGTCTTCAGCTCTTCCTGCAATGCGGCGATCTTGTCTTCCAGCGGTTTTTTCGCAGCGATCACCTCGCCGGGGACCGACTTCTTGGCAAGCTGCAAATTCTCTTCGAGCGATTCAATCTTCATTTCCAGCGGTGCCTTAGCTGCGCTAACCTTTTCCGGAATAGATTTTTTCAGCGTATCGATCTCTTTATTTAAATAAGTAATTTCTTTTTCCAGCGGCAGCCGGGCCTCACGAATCTTTTCCGGCATATCCGCCTGCCGCTCTTTTAAATCCGTCTCCAGTTCGGTGATCTTTTTTTCCAGCGGGGCCTTGGCATCAGTAACCTGTTTTTGGACCTGAATATCTTTCTCATTTAATTGCGCCTGTAAAACTTCGATCCGGGCTTCGAGCGGGGCCCGGGTTTCTTCCACGGCTTCGGCGATCTTTTGCGGCAAATCCCCTTTTCGCTCCTTTAAAAGGATCTCCAGCTCCCGCACCTTATCTTCCAAAGCTGTTTTGGTCGCCTCCACTCTTTGATCAGCCTCGGCCTGCGTTTCCTTCAAGGCCTGCTGCAGGGACGCAACCTGTTCTTCAAGTGGCGCTTTGGCTTCTTTAATTTCCTGCGTTCGGGAGCGTTTTATTTCGACCAGGGCCTCCTGAAGTTCCGCAACCTTCTTTTCCAAAGCCTTGTTGGCTGTATCACGTTTATCCTGCGCCGCAGGTTTTTCCTCCTGAATCATGCCCTGTAAGACATCGATCTCTTCCTGCAGGGGCACCTTGGCTTGTAGTATCTTGAGAGCCATTTCGTTATCCTTCTCGATGACCTGATTCTTCAGCTCATCAACCTGCTTACGCAAACTAAGGTTTTCCTGTCTGACATCTTCAACGGCATCCGCAATCTCCTTGGGCAAGCCGCCTTCCGGTTCTTTTAAACGGCTCTTCAGGTCTTTGATTTCCGCTTCGAGATCAGCCTTAACCTCTTTAACCCTTTGATTTGCGTCCGCCTGCGATTCTTTTAAAGCCTGCTGCAGAGAGGCAACCTTTTTATTTAACGGCTCTTTAGCATTCTTCAACTCCTGTGACCGCGAACGTTTCATGTCATCCAATTTTTTTTGCAGGCTCGCCACTTTCTCCTCCAAGCGCTCGGTAGCTGCATCCGCCTTCTCCGTGTCGCCGGATTTCTGTTCTTTCATCATGTTCTCCAAAACACTGATCTCCTCCTGCAGCGGCATTTTGGCTTGCTCAACCTTCAGCGCAACCTCGCGTTCCTTTTCCTTCATCTGTTGTTTCAGATCGTCGATCTCGACGCGGAGGTCTTTATTTTCCCGCTTCACATCATCCACCGCCTCCGAAATCTTTTGCGGCAAATCATCTTTGCGCTCTTTTAAAAAACCTTCCAGCTCACGGATCTCTTCCTGCAGCGGCATTTTGGCTTCCTCAACCTTCAGCGCAACCTCGCGTTCCTTTTCCTTCATCTGTTGTTTCAGATCGTCGATCTCGACGCGGAGGTCTTTATTTTCCCGCTTCACATCGTCCACCGCCTCCGAAATCTTTTGCGGCAAATCATCTTTACGCTCTTTTAAAAGGCCTTCCAATCTTTGGATCTCCGCTTCCAAAGGGACCTTGGCCGCCTTGACCCTTTGATCGGCCTCGGCCTGGGTTTCCTTTAGAGCCTGTTGCAGGGAGTCAACTTTTCCTTCAAGCGGTTTTTTGACATCCTTTAACTCCTCTGCCCGCGAACGTTTTGTCTCGTCCAGCTCATTTTGCAGTTTTGCCACTTTATTCTCTAAGACCTTGATAGCGGCATCGCTCTTGTCCGGAGCCCCGGGCTTTTGATCCCGGACCATCTTCTCCAAAACACTGATCTCTTCCTTAAGAGGCATTTTAGCCTCCTCAACCTTCAGCGCAATCTCACGCTCTTTCTCCCGCATCCGCCGTTTAAGTTCCGCTATCTCTTTCTGGAGTTCTCTGTTTTCTCCCCGGACAACATCAATCTCTTGAAAGACTTTTTGTTTTTCACGATTAATCTGTTCAAGAATGGCATCGCCTCTGTCGACAACCGTACCTTTAAGACTGGCCTGTTTCTGCAGCCGGTGGATCTCCTGCTCAAGCGGTTTGCGGGCCTCGGCGATCTCGCGTTCGGTGTCACGCCGCATCCGTTCGATGGCCTGCTCCAATTTACGGATCTGGGCTTCATAAACCGTGCTTTCTTGGGTGTGGTCTTTCTTAATCGTCTTATCCGCCGCCCTAAGCTCGCGGCGCACGCGCGCTAATTCTTCTTCGGTCCGCATGTTGGCCCTCAGTAAAACCGTGTACTGTTCCTCCAGCTCGCGTTTATGCTGACGGATTTCCTTCAGGGCCTCGTCTTTCTCTTGGAGCCGTTCCTTTATGGACGGATCGGCCTGAGCACGGTCCAGCAAGGCCTGCAACGATTCAATCGCCTGGTCACGGGTCTTGATCGTTTTTTCCAGGGCGCTCATTTTATCCTGCATGTCCTTAATACGCCGCTGGAACTGTTCGTTTTGATCCTTGAGAATATCATGCGCTTCGACCAGGATCTCCATCTTTTCATACTCGGAGAGGCCTTCAAGGGAATCCAGGGTCTGTCCGAACGCAGCGGATGAAAGGGCATACGTCATCAAAAAACAAATCATGCTTAGAGATTGAAAAATTTTAGTCATAGGGGTAGTCCTCCTTTATCAACGGAACCGTACCATCCCGTTTTTAATGAGATTGATCATGCGACACTGATTCCATCCTCTGTTCGGAGAAATAGAATCTCATTGTTTATTATATTCTTAATTAAAAACTCACCAAACAAAAACGCAGTTTTTTGTCAAAAGGCTAAATTTTTTAGAATTTTAATATTAGTATTAGAATTATTTTTGGAGAAAAAGAGGTATCAAAGCAGGTGCAGGCTCAGGGCCATGACAAACATGCCCAGGATGAGGCCCATCATCGAGAGATGACCTTTTTCATCCTGATAGCTAAGCGGCAGGATCTCATCAAAACTGATAAAAACCATGATCCCGGCCACAAAGGCCAGGGAAAGAGACAGGACCGTGGGATTAAGAAAAGGCCTCAGGAAAATAATCCCGATGAGGGCCCCGATCGGTTCGGCAATGCCGGATAGCAAAGACAACCAGAAAGCCTTTTTCCGGCTGCCGGTAGCATAATAAATCGGCATGGCGACCGCAATGCCTTCGGGGATATTGTGGATCGCGATCGCGAAGGCCAAGGCTATCCCCAAGCGAACATCCCCCATGGCGCTCATAAAAACCGCCAGCCCTTCGGGAAAATTATGAATGGCGATCCCAATCATAGCAAAGGTCCCCGCGCTTAAAAGTTTTTTGTCTTTGACCTCCGGATGGACCCGTTCCGCGATAAACTCGTGCGGGACCAAAAAATCCACGGCCATGATAAATAAAATTCCGGCAAAAAACGCCATATTGGCCGCGACAAACCCGGAGGACTCCACGGCCGTGCCCAACAATTCAACGAACGAAACATAAATCATGACGCCGGCGGAAAGGCCGAGTGAAAAAAACAGCCAGCCCCGTTGCTCGCCCTTGATAAAAAAAGCGAACAGGCTGCCGATTCCCGTCGATAAACCAGCAAGAAAAGTCAACAGCAGCGGAATGCCGAGTTGGTAATTAAACATGAATACAGGTCCAGTGTCTACGGTGCACGGTCTAGACAAAAGCGTATTTATGCAGTAGCTATCCTAAATCAGAAATATTATAATATCTCTGACAGCCAAGAGAAATGCTTTATTTCTTTTCATGCAAGCCTTGATGAGAACGCATTGACAATATATTCAGCCCTGGGAACATAGAATCTATAACTTATAGCTTAGAACTTATAGCTTAGAACTTAAAAATGCGCATCGCCTTTCTACAAAGAGAATGGTTTGAAAATATCGGCATCATGACCTTGGCTGCGGTGCTACAGGCGGCCGGGCATAAGGTGGAAGTCTTTATCGGCAGCGCCGAACCTGACCTCCCCTCCGCGATCAAGCGTTTTAATCCCGGGCTGGTATGCTTCTCCTGTACCACCGGGGAACATATTTGGGCCTTGGCCACGGCCAAACGCTTAAAAGAAGAACTTCATATATTTACGGTATTCGGAGGCTATCACCCGACCTTTTTCCCTCAGATCATCAATGAATACGGAGTGGACGCGGTTTGTCGGGGAGAAGGCGAGTGGGCCTTGCGTGAACTGGCCGATAAGCTGGAGACCGGCCAATCGGTCGAAAAGATACCCAATCTCTGGATCAAGGGACACGGCGGGGTCATCCGCAATGAATTGCGCCCCCTGATCGAGGACCTCGATTCCTTGCCCATGCCGCTGCGCCGCATCTACGATAAATACCCTCACCTTCAAAATAATACAACCAAACATTTCATCGCTTCGCGCGGATGCCCGTGTCATTGTTCCTATTGTTATGCCAATGCCCTGCGGCTCTTATATCGCGACAAAGGTACTTTTGTGCGGTTCTGCAGCCCCGGGCACATTATCCAAGAGATCCGCCTGACCAAAGAACAATACCCGTTAAAAACAGTTTTCTTGGACGATGACATCCTCACTTACAAAAAACCCTGGCTGCATGAATTCCTTAATCTTTACCAAACGGAAATCGGTATCCCGTTCATCTGTAATGTCTGGGCTGCCTGGTTGGATGAAGATACCTGCCGACGGCTAGCTAAGGCCGGATGTTACCGGGTCTCCATGGGAGTCGAGACCGGGGACGAGAATCTGCGGCGCCAGGTCCTTAAGAAAAATATTACTAACGAACAAATCATCACCGCCGCGGAGAATCTGCACCGTTACGGCATCCGGCTGCTGACCAATAATATGATCGGCCTGCCAGGTGAAACCGTTGAGCAGGCCCTGGAAACCATCCGCCTGAATATACGCATCAAGACCGAATACCCCTGGTGTTCCATCCTTCAGCCTTATCCGGGAACCGAAATCGAAGAAACAGCCAGGCAAGCCGGGGTGCTAAAGGCTCATGATGAACAGGCCTTTTCCAGCACCTTTTTTAAAGACAGTCTTCTTGACCAAAAAAATATGCCACAACTGGTCAGGTTGCACAAATTCTTTCTTGTTGCAGTGAAGTTTCCTTTTTTGCTCCCTTTGATCAAAAAATTGATTGAATATCCGTTAAATCCGCTTTACGATATGATATTCCTGCTTACTTTTGCCCACCGCTACCGTTTTGCCAACCGGCTTTCATTAAAGGAAATCAATAGTTTTTGCTTCAGAAATATTGGCCTTTATCGTAAGTCTATAAATAACAAGGAATAAAACCATGCGAGGGCAATTCGACACCCGGGTGTCGAATTTATTATCCACATATAAAAAAAGCGCCAGATTTTGGCGCTCTTTTAGACAAAAAACATTTATTTTCTAAAATTACCAGCCTTCATCTTCCGGTGGGGGCGGGGCATATGCGTCAGGTGGCTGGTCGGAATCTGGACCACAATTTTTACAACCCCGGCGCTCCCCCTTTCTGCTCCTAGGCCCATGTCTCTTGCCTTTTTCACGAAATTCTTTCACCTTTTCATGAAATTGCTCAAACTGCTCCGGAGTCAGAATACTTTTCATGGTCAAAATACCTTCAATCCTGCTATCGATCCCCTGACCCGCCAAATCCTTGAGCTGATCAGCCAATTCCCGGATGCGGGCTTCGTTAATTTTCGTTTTCTGCAACTCATCGGCCAATTCTTCGCGTTTGGCACGGGTTTCTTCCCATAAGGCCCGCTGACGCTCCATTTGTTCACGACGATGCTCCCGCATCTGCTCTTGCTGCTCCTCAGTCAATCCAAGCTGCTTAACCATCCACTCATGCTTGTCCCCGCGTTTATGCTGCCTGTCTTCCTCGGGACCGCGCCCGCGCCAGGACCAAGCCAAAGCCGGACCTGCCCAAAGGAAAACCAACAAAGAAGCGAGAACAACTCGTTGTATTTTTTCTGTTTTCATATCTGATTTCCTCCTTTCATCCCTTTAGACCACATGCAGGCCGTCAAAGTTCCCTCAAAGCAAGAACTCTTCAATGGAAGTGCCAAAATCCGTATACTGAAGCCCATTGTCTTGTGAATGGCTGCTCAATTCGACCATATACTCCACCTGGGAAGTCAGGTAATTATCAACAATCCGCATATTGCGGTAAGGTAAATAAAGCCCGAAAATCCCAAGCAGCAAGGCCATTGCTAGCGTCCCGGCGTATGCCGGTCGTAACAAAGCTAATAAACCGGCAAGAAAATCCATTTGGGGGACCGGCCGTTCCATTTCCCTGCGAATAATGGCATCCTTTATATTCAACCAGACCGATTCCGGGGCAGATACCCGGGCCTCTCTCAGGGGCTGGAGAAGCTCCTCTTCCAGCTGTCGCTGAAACGCCCGGCACCCGGCGCATTCCTTTAAATGGGATGCCACGTCAGGATCCATCTCAGCATTCGCCTGATCAGCATGATCGGCAATCAACCATTCGCGTATTTCATCACATTTCATTTCTGACCTCCTCGCTTTCGGCCAGTGCGATTAATTGTTGACGCGCCCGCTTTAATCGGGTTCGCACGGTATTTAAATTTATCCTTAAAACATCCGCGATCTCTTGATAACTCAATCCTTCAGTTTCACGTAATAATAAGATCGTTTTATGGTCAGGTGTAAGCCGTGATAACAAAAATTCCAGACGCTGTTTCTTTTCCCCTTCTTCACCAGGAAGGGTTGTCGGCGGTGCGGCCTGTAAAGCCAAGATATTGTCATCCACCCCGACCTCCCGTGAGCGGCGAAGGCCAGAACGCCGGCGGGCATTCAAGGCGGTATTGATCGCGATGCGGTAGATCCATGTTTTTAAAGAAGCCTCAAAACGAAAATCCTTTAATTTTCGATAAACTTTCATGAAGACATCCTGGGTCACTTCAGCCGCGTCCTGCGGATTACGCAGTAAACGCAAGGCCAGGCCGTAAACAAAACCGCTGGTTAAACGATAAATTTGTTCAAAGGCGCTCAAATCGCCCTCAATGGCCTTTAAAATGATATGTCGGTCAATATCGCTCATATTGTCTTACGCTAATTTAGACAAAAAAAAGGAACGTGAAGTTCCATTTTATCAAAATTATTTAATACGAACGGTTTTTAATCCGAATCCGCAATAAACATATTTTTGGTTCTGGCCCGGGAAAAATAAACCATTGATCCGATCAGCATAATGAGCAGAAGGCCGACCAAAATCAGGGCGGCAACTTCCCCTGGGGTGGAATTGACTTCTTTGCATTCACCAACACAAGTGTACAAGCCAGTGACAAATTTTAACAGCGCCGGTATGACAATCGCTGAAAACAGGCCCGCCAGGGCGATATGAAGAATCCGGGCCCAATTCTGGTAAAACAAGATGCCGATATTCGCCAGGGCCAGGGCCAGGCTTAAAAAAAGCATGAAAAGCCAAACCGTTTCCCGGTTACCCGTGAAGACGATACCGTAAACAATAATCCCGGATAAAAAGGATGC
>Ga0272441_10010683_pt1 | contig 13824 bp, 8 predicted proteins | sample SSMProp6N_FD_193582 | JGI IMG/M metagenome (GOLD analysis project Ga0272441, IMG submission 193582) | Marine sediment archaeal communities from Little Sippewissett salt marsh, Falmouth, MA, United States - SSM-Prop-6N | ecosystem: Environmental > Aquatic > Marine > Wetlands > Sediment ... | reverse complement strand
GGTGCAGACGACCTATGGCGACTGGTACAACATGCGTATCGTGCCCTATCGCACCATGGACAACCGCATCGACGGGGCGGTGTTCACCTTTACTGCCATCGGTGATCAGAAAAAAGCCCAGGCGATTCTGGAATCCTCAAGGCGTGATATGGAACAGGCCTTGAAGCTGACCCGTAGTGTATTCGACATGAATGCGGACCCGATTGCGGTGCTTGATAACAACGGCAGGGTGGTCATTGCCAACACGGTATTTGCGAACCTTTTGGATTTAAACGAAAAAGAAGTCATCGGCCTGGACCTTGTCAGCGATAGCGCTAAGCTCAACCGTTTCGAATCCATCGGCCTGAGGTCGAAATTGCAGGCCGCCTTAAAGAAAGATAAGGATTTCACCACCCGCCCCTTCGAGATGAAATTGCCAGAAGAGGCTCAACGGTTCGCCATTCATGGCCGGATCATCAAGGTCGGCGATCACTCTCCTTACCGCATTCTTTTGCATTTTGTGAAGCAGCCGCAAAAAAAGTGAGAACGATCCAGCATTCCCGATGCATCCGACAAATGGGCATGATCCTTACCCTGCTATGATCCCCAGGGTCTTAATTGGCTGACGTCCCTTCACCGAGAATCCGCAAAATGGTCGCCCGATCGGCATCGGGGTTCTGATTCAAAATAGCCGCCACCCGGCGGGCGGTGTAGGCGGTGGCGATGGAGGTGCCGGCATAGGTGCCCGGATCGCCCTTGTATCCCACCGGCAGATCGGCCAGGCCCGGGGCGGATACGGCCACGAAATCACCGAAGTTGGACTGGTCCCATGCATCGCCGTTCGGGTTCAGCGCCCCCACGCCGATCACGCTTTCATAAGCGGCCGGATAGACCGGGTTGCCCGTGGGGGAATTGCCCGCGGCCGCAACCAGAATCAACCCCTTGGCGGCGGCATAGCGGACGGCAGACGCCAGCAATGCGCTGGACGTTTCCGACCCCCAGCTCAGGCTCAGGACCCGGGAACCTTTTTCGATGGCGTAGTCGATGCCGCGCATCAGCGTGTAGGTGGAGGTAAACCCGTTGTCGTCAAACGCACGGATGGCGACTATTGGGCTTCCGGCGGGCGTACTCGAACCGGCCCCCAACGGGTTGACCGCTCCCGCGGCAATCAGGGCCATCTGGGTGCCGTGGCCCAATTCGTCGCTGACCTCGGCGCCCGGTGAAACGGCATCGTATGCCGCCTGAACGAAGGGGCTGTTTTCATATTCGGAACGCAGGCCGCTGTCCATAATCGCTACCAGGGCCGCGCCTGATGACGGAGGCGGCGAAGGCGGGGGAGCGGATGCGCTCGTCCTTCCCGTTGCCGGACGGCCGCCTTCCAGGGGATAGGCATAGTCCGGTTCGGCGGTTTGAACCCCCGTGGTGTTGGCGATCGTTTCGGTGATCGCCGGCACGTCACTGCCGTGGGGCAGGCGCAGCCGGACGATGCCCAACGGGGCGAACGCGTCGACGATGCTGGCGCCCAGCTGATCCAGCAGCGCCGCAAGGGCGGCTTCCGTGACAGTTGGAGCCAGCCGGAGGAGCAGGATGTCCTTAACATGGTAGGTGCCGTCGCCATTGTTGACCACGGTCAGGTTCACCCCTTTCTTCAGCGGCTGGGCCAGCGCTTCCTGGCCCTTGTAAAAAATGCGGATTTCCCAGAGCCGGGGTTCGTCGGCCGTGGAGGCCTTCTCCTTTCTCCAGATGAGCGCATAGTCGACGGATCTCAGGATGCTGGTCATGGCGGCGCCGATGGGCCGGTCCTTGAAGGCTGCGGTGATTTTCGGATTGATGCGTGGGTCGATGCGGATGCGGATGCCCTGGTCGGATAGCAAGCCCAGAATCTCCGAAAGGCTATTATCTTTAGCCTGGAGGGTCAGCCGGTCGCCGTCCATGCGTACAACGGGTTCTGCTGCCTGACCGAGAAGCGGACACAGCACCAGGCAGAGCAGGAGAAAACAACTGATTTTTTTGATCGGTTTCATCATTCATGTCCTCGCTTTTTAGTGGCCGTCCGCGGACGGCTCGGCGGCCTGCGGGATCTCTCTGGATGATTCCTCCACGGCGAATTCGGAAGCGCTCTGGACCAGCTCGAAGGGGGCCTTCAAGGTTCTTCCCATGATGTTAAGCAACCCTTCTCCGACCGCCGATGGCGACATCGGAGAGACCTTGATGTTGGCCAGCGGCCCCGTAATTCTCAATGGAATCGAGATCAGGGAGCCGCCGGCGATATAGTTGACAATGGGTATTTTGTTGACGATCCGGTCAATGGTCTTCAGTGGGGCTGCCAGCAGCTTGATGTCCGCTTCCCGGGTATCGAGAGCGATAACGCCCTGGCCGGTAATTTTCAGGGAGTTTCCATCCAACAGGATCTCGCTGAACTGCACTTTTTCCCCTTTGATTTCGGCTTTTGCGTATGCCTTTGTGTAACCGTATCCTTTTTCAGTGAGATCGGAGTGTCCACCGGTGAACACGTCGGTAAGATTGAGAACGGAAAAAATCTTCATCAGTACACTGGCATAGGCAATTCTCCCATTGTCCGATGAGAATTCCATATGCCCGGACATGGATCGGACCAGGTTTTCCCGGGTAGGGGGCAGGTTGATTTCACCGATGAGGTCATACTGTGCAACTGCCTTTACCTGTCTGTGCCAGAGGCAGTTAACCGTCTCCTGAAGAGATGCACCCGTGGCCGTGGGGGTGAAGTGAAGACTCACACCCTGGGGTGAGATCCCCAGCTCCCCGACGGTGGAGATGCCGCACAGGTCTGCCTGGTGAACCCTAACATCTGTGGCGTTGCCGTCAATCCGGACGTCGGCCTGCACCGGTGACCAGGTAAACCCACCATAGGTGAAGTCGGCTGCCTGGACGTGAACGACTCCCCGTGGAGCAGCTGCCGGCGCGGTCCCTGCTTTCTTTGACGTGCCCGCTTTATCTTGGTCCATGGCAAGGAGGGTTCGGATCAGTTCTTCGTCCAGCCGATCGGCCTCCACGTTGAGATCGAAATTCAGGTTTCCGCCTCCGTTGTCCAATTCGCCCTCCACAATCAACAGGCTGTTGCACAGGGATACCACTGAGGGTTCGATTGTCAGTTTGCCGCCGCTGCCATTGATGGAAAACTGTTTTACGTCGATGGGGTCGGCGATCAGACGGAGGATATGCAATCCTTCTCCGGCCAGTTTTCCGGTAAGCGAAGACTTCAGCGGTGATCGGGTATCGATGACGGCGCGAAAATCTCCCTCGAGGCTTCCGGACAAGGTCTGGTTGTTTTCGAGAAGGCGGTCGGCGGTCTTTTTCTCCACGTTGCCGGAAAAACTTAACTCCATTCCGTTTGGGTGTTGACGTGCGGAGGCGGTTACCCGTGAACTTCCGTCGGCGAACTGAATCCGCCGGATCTGCCAGTCCTGCGGGGAGACGGTAAAATCGGCAAAGAGGTCGACGTCGCCGGCTGTCTTCATCTCCCCTATGAAGGAGAGTGCTCGCGTATTCGACCAGACGATGTTGACACCGGCGAGCTCCACCGGGGGCTTCATCTGCAGATGCCCGGGGATCGGCAGAATCGTGCTCAGCCAATCAATGGTCGCCTGTCCAATGGATCCGTCGATGCTGAAGGTCAACGTTTCAGGGTCGAGGATGCCTTTGGACCGGTATGATGTGACAACCTTACCGTCCAGAAACGCAACCGTTACATCCGATAATTGTTCCTGTCCGGGTTTATAGTGCACATTCCCGCCGGACAGCACGACCTCAAAGGGGACCATGGGACTGGTCAGGCGGATGTTTTCCGGCGTTCCTGAAATATCGAACACCCATTCTGCCGGTTTGGTGAGCGGGCCGCTGATCTCCAGTCGGTTTAACCGGGCGGTCCCGGCGGTTGTTTCGGTATAATTTTTGACCTTGCTCAGCCCTTTGAAACTGGTCAGCCAGATGAACAGGGGCGCGGTATCGACCGCCACCGATGGGCTCGATATCGTCAGGGTCGATTCTTTTTCCCAATCGATGGCGGCATCCAGGTTTTTAAACGTAGCCCCCTTGAAGTGGCCGCTGACATTTTTAAATGCCACGTTCTGGTCTTCGTATATGACGTTGCCATCCATGCGTTCAAGGTCGGCATCGATGCCTGGAATGGTGACCAGACCCCGGGACAGGTGGCCCGCCGCTTTCATTTTTTTCAGATGCCATCCGGATTCATCAATATCAAATCCGGCAAAATAGGTGGCATCGGTCAGGTGTCCCTGTCTGGCAACGGAAAAGGCCGTCCGGATCGCATTCAGGTCGCCGGCGATGGCACGGGTGACCATGTCGGCGACGGCCACATCCATCCGACTGGCGGCTGCACGCACCTCGATGACGGACTTGCCGGCAGCATCCACGGGCCGGATGATAGCGGCGGCAGAAAGATCCAGTGCCGGCTTTGCGGACTTCAGGGTATCGACGGACACGGACAGGCTTTTGACTGTATAATCTACGGAACCTGCAACGGCGACCGTGTCCAGACCCAGCTTCAGGTCCCTGCGCATGACCGTCAGGGAGGGAAACTGAAGGTCAAAACGGCCATGCATTGTTTCGGGTCCGTCGACGGTGAAGTCGACGTCGACCGTCGCCCGGGTATCCTCGGTAGTGATGCCGCCAGGCAGAGCGGCATGGAACAACAGGGGACGCAGATTGATGCCGGTGAGCGAGATTTGTCCCCTGGCCTGCATCGCCGCAATATCGGCGTTGGCACTGGCGTTCAGCGTGCCGGTCAGGTCAGACCGGCATTGCAGGTTCAGCGACAGGTCGCCGTCGTCATTTCTCACTGTGGCATGGATACTGCCAATCCGAAGATCCGGTGCATCGCTAAACGCCAGGGTAACCGCTCCGTCCTCGATCCGAAGATCCGTTCCCGGGTCAATGGCCGCCAGGGCGCCAAAAAGGCTTCCGATGGCTGTCCTGATGCCATCTTCAAGAGAAATGCCCCCTTTTTTCTTGGGTGAATCCGGCGTCTTCATCGGTTTCGAACCCATAAGGAACTTGACGTCGGGGGCAATCAGGGCGAGTCGGCGGATGCTCACCCGGCCTTTCAGGATGGGCAGGATTCTGGGGTATACCGACAACTCCTGGGCGGTGACTTCAAATGCGTCCGACCGATCCAGATGAATGTCCCGGGCCTTCAGGTGGGGCAGAGGAAAAAAGCTGATGTCGAGGCGGTCATAAACCAACCTGCCGCCCGTGGCCTGGGCGGTTTTACTGATGATGAACGATTTCACCATGTCGCGGTTGGCCAGCAGGTGGGTGGTCAGAACAGCGGTCAGCAGGAGAACCATGAGGATGCCGGCACACGCCAGACTGACCATGAAAAGCTTCCGGGTGCGATGCATTTATTGTCCTTGGGACCGGGATAGAAATTTGCCCACCAGCATAGCAATCAGAATGGTCATGTACAACTGGCCGGTGACGGCAATGAGCACAACAATGGATCGGGCCAGGTGGGCTTGAGGGGTGACATCGCCAAAGCCTAAAGTGGTGAGGGTCACAAAACTGAAGTACATATAATCGTTAAACTGCGGTACGATTTCACCGGGAAAAAGAATTGCCGGGCTTCCTGACCCAAATAATTGTCGGTGCACCACATCTGAAATGGCCAGTAACACCGCGCTGAGCACACCCAGCAGCAGGTATCCATTGATGGAGCTGAGGATAATGGTGGGCGTTACATTCCGGCTGCGGGCGATGTGACGGATCATCAGTACAACGATGGCCACCAGGAACAGGAACGTCGTAATGGAATCAATCAAGTAGACGACGTCATTGCCTACAAAATGGCCGATCCAGGTGGTGGCTGCCGTTGCCGCTCCCAGCGGCAGCAGTATCTTTAGCGATTGGGGCGAAAAATCCAGCGAGAAAACGCCCGAGAAAAAAATGGCGGTCAGCAGCAGGTCCCGTAGCAGGGAATTCCTATCCTTGAAAAGGGGGAACAGGATGATCAGGGCCAGCAGGCAGGCCAGCAGGATAATATTGTTACGCGGCAGGTTTTTCAGCTTCATTGCGTTGATCTTTCAGGTTAAGCGGTTGTCCATGATCTTTTCCAGGATGACTTTGGTGATCAGGTAGGTGGGCTTGACGCCCTCCTTGCCCATGGCGCCGGCGGCCAGGGTACTTCCCGTTTTAATGGGGTTGTCCGAGGCATAGTAGGCATAGCGCACCGGCATATCTTCACGGGCGTTGCCCTTGATGATGGCCGCGCTGATCGCCCGCTGAAAATGCCCGCCCTCCATTTCTAATCCGATGGTCTTCCAGTCCGACTGAAATTTTTCCAGCATGTCCCGATTCTGCAGCGAGGTGCCCAGGACGGTGACCATGGGGCCCACAAACACGCTCTCCGAATCCGGAAAATCCGATGGAGAGAGATCGTTTTCGATCCGGTAGTTGTCCGAGGTGCCTTCGAAAACGTGGGCCGTGGCCAGCATGATGTCCCCCTTATCGCCGGTTAGGATGCCGGCCTTGCCCATAATGGAGATGGAACTGTAGTCAAAGGCGACGGTGGAGCCGTTTTTGCTGTAAGATTCCAACAGGTTTTCCATAATTTCGAAGGCCTGGGCCCCGAAGGCATAATCGATCACCAGGATGATCGGGGCAGTTTCCGCCGATTCGGGCACGGTGATGTTGAGCTCCGGGTGCAGGTCAAGTCCATTCAACCGGCCGGTATCGATGATCTGACAGTCGATGTGCGCACCGGAGCGATCCGGTAGTTCCAGGAAACCATGCGTCGCGGCGAAGTTTTGGATCTCGTCCTGGTGTTGGCGCAGGTTATGGAAAAAATCATACAGGTTGCCGCTGGACGGCTGCCCGGCTTTGCGCAGTGCCGCAAAGCCGTATATGACATTCAGCACACTGTGAAGATTGGCGCTGACAATGTGAATCGGCCGCTGGTGCAGGTTCTGCCGAATTAGCCGCTCTTTGATATCCGAGGACCACTTTTTTTCGTACTCCTGCTGACCGATGATGCGCATGAGTGATGGGGTCAGGTAGACGACGATGGCGTCGTTCCGGTTGCTTTTTTCGGCGTCGATACGCTGGCCCAGGCTGTGAATCAGGTGAAGCAGACCGTTGTTGCTGCCATATTTTTTTCTGTTGGCCTCCAGAGAGTGATACATGTCCCTGGTTTCCCGGTAGGGTCGGCCTAAAATGATGCTCAGGCTCCACAGGGCCTGGTCTAAAACGGCATCGGAGAACGGGTCTTGCTGGCGAACGGATTTATCCAGTTCGCTCCATTCGATGGTGAGGTTGCCGGAATCATCGGTCATGCGGCTGTAGATCTTTCGGGCCTCAACAACCAAAAAGGTCATATGGGTGAGAATGTCGTATATCTCACTGAGACCCCGGGTTATCACGAAACACATTTCGTTTTTTCCCACCCGGTAGCAGGTGCGTCGACGTTTGAGGGGAATGGTCGGTTTCAGCGCGTCGTTTTTAAACGGGTCCTCTTCGGTGAGGATGATGCGATTGCACTCTTCGATGCCTTTGGGCAGTCGGTCGATGACGTATTCGAGGCCTTTGAGTTCAACGATCCGGGGGTCGTTCATGCTGCCGTAAATTTCCGGGCTCAGGTTTCGCAGGCACTGCTCCAGCGCCTTGCCCATTTTCCCGGATGGGCGGTAGAACCCACGGATGGCCGATGCGTCGGTCAGGGTTTTGAATTCACGAATGGCATGACGGGCTTTCTGGGCTTTGGTGAACTCTCTCACAGGTCCTTCTCCATTAACTGGCATTGGGCGGAAATGATTACCGTTTTATAACATATCCCAAGGATGGGTTGAATAGGTGTAAACCCGTTGGCGGGAACCGTGACCAAGGGCCAGCGCGGTCGATTGGCTGATTGATCAGCTTTCGGGTAAGACGCCGTCAACCGCAGACCCGGGTTGGATAGCGAGCATATGGGGCTTTTCTACGATACCAGGGCCGGTCCGTTCACAAGCCTGAAGGACGAGTGTTGAAAACCGATGACAGGTGGATGATGTCGGTTCGCAGGTACTTGCGATCAAGCTCCTGCCCCCGGTGGCCGTGGGCCGAAAAAACAACCCAACCCACGTCATCTGGATCCCGGGTCACTCTGCCAGCGGGATCCAGCGCTTGATGGTTGTCTGCAGGGTGCCCTTTTGCTTGGCCTGGTCGATGAAGGCGTTGACCGCTTCAACCATATTGGGCTCTTCCTTTCTCAATCCCCAGGCCAGGTACTCATCATTGAGCATGATGGGAAGGGGCATGATACCCTCCGTCTGATGCTGTGCAGCCATCATCAAGACAATGGGCGCATCGTGAACGAATACATCAATACGGCCGGCCATCAGGGCCTGCAACGCCTCGTCCTGGTTGAAAAAGGCCCGAATGGCTTTGGCGCCGGTGCTTTTCTGGCGGATGAAGGCCTCGCCGGTGGTGCCCTTGACCACGCCAATGCGCCAGGTGATGGACTGGGCAAAGGCGGTTTCTCTATTTGTTATGAAGGTGAATTTTTGTAAATCCTTGGTGATGATCATCAGTCCGCTCTTAAAATAGGGCTTTGAAAATGCAATTTTGTATTGTCTGGCCAAGGTGACCGACATGCCGGACATGATGATATCAATTCGGTTGTCCAAAAGGGCCGGAATCTGATCCTCCCAGGGGAGTTCTACCAAAACGGCCGTTTTTTTCAGGTACTCTGCCAACGCCAGGGCCATTTCGGGTTCGAGGCCGGTAATCTCCTGATTCTGCTTGTAGACCAGCGGTGGCGCATCCGGTGAAACGCCAACGCGCAGGATGTTTGGATCCGCATCGACTGCGGCAGGTGGCGCTGTGGCGCAGGCGCAAAGAAGCAAGCTGCAAGTCATTGTGACAATCAACAATTGAATGGTTTTGCGAAACGTGACTGGCATGCCTAAGCCCCTTTTTTTGGGTGTGGGTCAACGGTGTCGGGTGCACATTAAAGTTGGATGGGTGAACTCGAAAGAAATCCGGTCCACACATCCTTGCCGCTCGACGTCAAGATGCTACTTGAGATCCGACAGCCAGGACGGATCTTCGATCCATTTGATTTTCAGCTTGATCAACTCGTCGGACTGTCGCATGGTATTGAGAAAATTGGTGGTCCAGTTCATCATCTGGGCGTCTCCCGCCGGCATGGCAATGCCCAGCGGTTCGTAGGTAAACGGGGTGATCAGTGAAACCAGCCCTTCGTTGGGGTGACGCAGCAGCGACAGCACGCAGACGTGGTAGTCGGCCACCAGGGCGTCCACCTTGTTGGTGAGAACCATATCGACGGCCGCGTTGTAGTCCTTGGCAGTGACCAGCCGCGCCTTTGGCATCATGGTCTCCACCAAACTCGCGGAGGTCGAGCTTTCCAGGGCCGTGAAGGCAAACGCTTCAGAATTGAGTTTCGAGATGTCCTCGGAGGTCACCAGGGACTTGAACTTGGTCAACAGGGCTTTACCGGAGATGTGATACGGGCCTGCAAAGGCCACCTTCATGTTCCGTTCGGGGGTGATGGTCATGCCTGAAATAACCATGTCGACTTCACCGGCTTCCAGCGCAGGCAGCAGTTCAGGGAAGGGTTTGATTACCAGGCTCAGCTCGACTCCCATGGCGCCGGCTATATAGCTGGCCAGATCCACATCCAGGCCCATGGGAACACCGGATTTGTCCACCATGTTCAGGGGCGGCATATTGGCTGCCGTGCCCACGCGAAGGACACCGCTTTGGGCAATCCTGTCCAGGCCCGAGGATGTCATCGTGCCGCTGTTGGTATGGGCACACGCTGCGGCAAAAACAAGAGCAAGTAACAGCAGCAGACCACGTTTGACCGGTTTCATCGCTTTCCTCCTCCATTCGGTAAGTGTGAATTGAAATTAACTTGGGAGTTTAGCTTATAGTCCTATCTCTGCTTGGATCGGCTTTTGAAATATACTCGTTCAATGGGCGGTGCGGCGTTTATTCCCAGCCGGCCACCTCGTATCCTTTTTCATAAAGGCAGCGTTCGACGATGCCTCTGAACACCGGCGGGGGGTCGTTTTGGAACGCCATGCCTGCCGCGAAGGATGCCGCTCCGCCACCGGCTGCCCCGGCGACTGCGGCCCGGTGGGGATCGCCACCCAGTGCGGCCGCGGCTGCGGCCCCGGCGACGGCCAGGGCGGCAGCATCGCTGGCGGCATCCTGAGACATCTGGTCGTCGCTGTTCTCACTCGCACCCGTTTCACGGGCCAATACCCAACACGCCTCAACGTCCTTTTGGGCAGTTGCTTTGCCCATGATCTCATAATGAGTATTCGGGTAGAGGATCGGCCGCTTCACCGATTCCGAGGCCGATAAGGATAGCGGCGGGAGCAAGATCAGAAGGCTTGCCAAGGCCATTGTTGTTCGTCTCATACACCACCTTGAACGGTCCTAAAAAAAACGGCAACAGATCCGGTTGACGCCAGCGTATTAAATCAAAATAACGGTCTTTAACAGGTTGTTGAGTCTACCTGTGGTCGCAATCATACCCGCGCAGGGGATGGCAGATCATGAAATTTATAATTAACACATAGCCCCATAAGGGTCAATCAATCCGATTGGGATTTGTTCAAGCGGACAGTGAAGAATGAGCTTGTTTGCCGAATGGTACGTTGGGATGGCAAGCGGCGCGGTGCAGGTTGAAAAGGGCGGATATCAGTCGATTTCCGGGTCGATTATTTTTCAACCTTGTTGTCTAATCACCATCGCGGTACACCCATTGATCCAGGTGGCTCGGTTCGACAATGCGGCATGACATGGGCGTCCACTGGCAGGCGGCGCTGACTTCAACCCCAGACTGAATGATGGATACCGGTCGGTCCGATGAAACCACCACGACGATGATATCCGCGTGCTCGGCGGTGAACCGCAGGGCCGAATTGTAGCGGGCGCCGCGGGCCCGGTCTTCGCCCACGATGGCCCGCCCGTCCAGCAGGCAGGCAAACCCGTGAAGGTGCATGTCGGCGCCGATATGCAGGGCGCCGTCCACCCTGAAAAGCGATTTGGCCAGGTCGAGGATGGCCGGCTCCCGCAAGTCCAGGGGGCGGTCAAAGCACTGACCGGAAATGATCACCGGCGAGGGATTCAGGTCCAGGACGAGGGTGGCGCCGTGTTTTTGGTCTTCGGCCTGATGAACCAGGGCGGCAATGATTTTTAAAACGGTAGTGCCGGTTTCCGGATCCAGGTCCGATTCCAGCAGCGCCTCTTCCAGGTGCACCAAATTGGCTCGCCGGGTGGTGGACTGGTAGGTACCGTCGGCAAAACTGCATACCCTGTCGTCGACAACCTTCAGAAAACCGTGCCCGCCCCTGAAATCGGCGGTAATGCTAAAATCAGGCAGGCGGTCGACAGCGATTCCGGCCACGCAGCGGCCGTCGGAAATCAGCTTGAGGTTGGTCTGTTCAACGGCGGCCAACAGTTTCCGTACGTGTTTGATGTTTCCCATGGTGGGCTGCTCCGCCGGGGAGAAATAGGCCAAAAACGGTATGTGGGCCAGCGTCTGGGGTTCAACAAAAACCAGATCCCCCCGTGGCCAGGCTCCCTCTTCACGGGTTCGTGAGAGTTCCAGGATCGCATCCAGAATAGGGTAGACGCGCAGCCGGGTATCCCAGCCGAGCCGGACGTTCATGCGGTCGACCACATCGTCGCGGACCGCATGGGTGGCGTATTCCCGCAGAAAGCTGCCCGAGATGCCGGTGTAAAACGTGCTTTCACTGGCCATATCGTGGGAAAACCGCCATGCGGCGTGTTCCAGCCAGCGCTCGGTGGGCCCGGTGCTGCACATGTCCGGATGATGTTCGGTAAACCACATCTGGTAATAGACGGATCCGGATCGGCCGCCGTAGGAGACCAGGCCGGTCATTTGAAGATTCTTTTCCATCATGATGTGGCTGTATTTCAAGCTGCCTCGGTAAATGGACGGACGGGTGCGCCATTCCTGGTTTTCCACGTACAATTCCTTCAGCCGGGGTTCGTGGCCGGACAGAAGATTTTGGGGATCAAAGATAAACATGGGGGTATCCGATCCTATGGCAAAAACCATGGCCGCCCGGCTGGGGCCGGAGAAGTGTGACAGGCCGTCACGAAGGCCGTCCAGGGTGTCGCCGATGCAGTGGCAGGTAAAGGGGTTGAGGGTCACGGTGGTTTTCCGTTGGCTTTCGGATTCGGTAATAGGACCATGATAAACAATCTGTTCAAACACTTAATCGACCCTATTGATTTTGTCAATTGACTACCGGGAAGCTTCCCGCAACACTCGCTGCAAGTCGTTTTATTGATAGGTTATACCCACCAGTGTGCCGTCGATGACTCCTTATTGCCTTCCCGTACCCATCCCTTACATTTGACTTGGGTTAATTGTTCATTTAATAGTTGGAGCAGGGTGAGAGCGAAGGATATTTATCGTCACCACTTTCGCACGATTCCAATCCCCAACAACCGCAAACGAGCATCGAAGCCATGGACAAAAAACTAAGGTATGCCTTCTTGAGATAGATTGATTCCGAGGCAGGAATTGAAGTTATTGAGTCAGGCGGAGTTCAAAAGACCGTCGACTGGCCGAGAATCATTCCGTTTGTCTTGCTGCACCTGGCCTGCCTGGGTGTCCTGTGGGTCGTCATATCACTTTCCGCTTCAGCCAGGGAGTATCGTTTATGCGCATCGCGATCGTTGGCACCGGCATTTCCGGGATGACATCCGGTTACCTGCTGAGCGAAGATCACGAGGTAACGGTTTATGAGGCCAAAAGCACCATCGGCGGCCATACCGCTACCGTGGACGTTCCGTTAAACGGCCGCAATTGGCCGGTGGATACCGGTTTCATCGTCTTCAACCACAAAACCTATCCCCACTTTACGCGCTTGATGGATCATCTGGGGGTGGCCTCCCAGCCCTCGGTGATGAGCTTCAGTTTCCAGGATCCCAAAAGCGGGCTGGTGTTCTGCCCCAGCACCTTCAATGCACTGTTCGTCCAGCGCAGGAATCTGTTGCGCCCTGCTTTTTACCGCATGCTGCTCGATGCAATTCGTTTCCGGCGTGAAGCCCGCAAGCTCCTCGAGTCAAGTGATGAACATACAACCCTGGAGACTTACCTTACCGCCCACCATTACAGCACGGACTTCATCGACCACTTTTTGATCCCCATGGGAGCGGCTATCTGGTCGGCGGATCCAGGCGCGTTCCGGCAGTTTCCCGCACGATTTTTTATCGAGTTCTTTGAAAACCACGGTTTTTTGAACATTTCCGACCAACCTCGATGGCGGGTCATCCAGGGAGGCTCTCGGAATTACATCGGCCCCATCACCCGACCCTTTGCCGACCGTATCCGCCTGAACAGCCCGGTGGTGGCCGTCAGGCGTTCACCGGATACGGTGAGCATAAAGACTGCGGACGGCCGCGTCGACAACTTCGATCACGTGGTGATCGCCGCCCACTCCGATCAGGCCCTGTCCATGCTGGCCGACCCGTCGGCAACCGAACGCGACGTTTTGGGCCGTATCGGCTACCAGGAAAACCAGGTGGTGCTGCACACCGACACATCGGTGCTGCCTTCCAAACGAATGGCCTGGGCCAGTTGGAACTACCTGACACCCGAACGGTCGTCGGACCGGGTGGCCCTGACATACAACATGAACATGCTCCAAAACTTGAATGCTACGGAGACCTTCTGTGTCTCACTGAACATCGGCGAGCGCATCGATCCGGCCAAGGTCATCCGCCATTTCGTCTACCACCATCCAATTTATACGCCCGACAGTCTCGCCGCCCGCCGCCGGTACGCTGAAATCAGTGGGGAGAACCGCA
>Ga0272441_10010680_pt1 | contig 13824 bp, 16 predicted proteins | sample SSMProp6N_FD_193582 | JGI IMG/M metagenome (GOLD analysis project Ga0272441, IMG submission 193582) | Marine sediment archaeal communities from Little Sippewissett salt marsh, Falmouth, MA, United States - SSM-Prop-6N | ecosystem: Environmental > Aquatic > Marine > Wetlands > Sediment ... | reverse complement strand
GTTAGTCGTGTCGGTGCGCTTGCGAAATCTTCAGTAGATCCGCTTCGCGCACCAATCGAGCAGCCCTCTATAGATAAATCTTCGGTACTGTGCCCTTCTAATTGTATTCGTACTTTATTGCCGTTATTGCTAAAAATAGATGCTGCAACTATTACCCTGCGCCATTGGTTTGTACTGCACCCTGATCCATAATCATCAGTCAATGCATCATAATTATGCGTTTCTGTAGACCCCTCCGACGACGAACTTGAAGAGCTGGACTCGCTGCTTGAGGAGCTGGATGAGCTGCTTGAAGAACTAGATGAACTGGTTATCTCTAAATACGGGTCGTTTGTTGTACCTGTCTGATCTGCAAAATATATCTGTGTCGCTAAATTATTGTCGTCTTGTGGGGGGTAATCACTGTAATCCTTGTTATAATCCCTTGCACAAAGCTTCGTTAATCCGCTTTTGTTTATTTGTGCTGGCGTTACTGTCCATTCAAACCAACCCGTTGAATCGACTAAGGTATAATCATAATATGATCCCGTAAAGCTGTCATAATCGCCGGCCGCTAATGTTGTTCCTTGTGTCCCCTCCTGTATTGTTACGTTCTGCTCATACAGTTGCGTTGTTACATTTGCATTCAGGCTTGCTGCTGATACTGTTCCGGTTATGTTGCTGGTATCAAAATTAAAAAACGCTCTCCGAATTCTGTAGAGTGTTTGCCCCGACAATTCCCCCGCATACGCCATATACCCGGTCGACGAATCGTCTGTTACAGTGCCCGTTAATGCATCATGACATGTATCCCAATCACTGTTTTCTGCTACAATATAGCCATCAGATGTTTCAGAATACACTATATCGGCATCAATCCAATATGGCCCTTTAATATCGCTTAAATCTTGTATGCTCCGCTTTATGTACGTGTATGTTCCGTCAAGATTGTCAACTATTGTATGCTCTAATCGGCTATCGTATTCATGCACCGTTTGCCGCAATACGGTAGCCTGTAAATATTCGTCATAGACATCTTTTTTTATTTTTGGTCGCGCTATCCTATACTGGAATTCATTTTCATCATTATAAACCCAATATTCGCCTATTTTTTCTTGATACTCTATCCGCAATCCTTTCAAATGAAAAGTAAATGACAGCGAAAAAGCGCTTATGTTTTCCTTTACCGGATATGAAATCGTACATTGATTCCGTGTGCTGTTTAAAACAAACTCCCCGTGTCGTGTTTCGACATCCGAAACGACTTCATACGGTAATAGCGCATAAGATTTATTTAAACTATTGATTAGCAATTCGCCAATTGATATTTCAAATTGCTCAGTTCCAATGCTCTGTGTTTTGTCGCTCCTGAGTCCGATAAATTTATCAGCAACGCCGTCTTGCCGTATACCTAACGATTTTATATTTTTTTGTTTGAGATATATTGACCCTATTGTAGACTGGTCTGATTGTATATCAGATACATCAATAGCATATAGATATCCGTGTTCATCCTGGTAATAATGAGGATTGGATGGACTATAACAACGATACGCCACCGTACCATCGTTATAAAAAACACGTTCTTGCGAACGTGTTAACGGAATAGTGCTAATTATTTCTTTTGCCACTATGCAGAATAGTTATAATTATATTGCTCCATATAATCAACTATACTCTCCAAATGCGGTAACATAAACTCATAATACCCAGATGGGTTTATTTTATAGCCGTCTTTGAATGTAGTTATTTCGTCCCACGTACATGTAATACCGCTATCAACCATAATAACCATTGTATTGATATCTTCATACGTAACAACAAGCATTTTTGCTTTATTCTCATTTACGATTATGTCAATGCTTATCGTACCATTATTCCCGATAGGACCGATTTCTAATTCATATATTTTCATATAATCGTCTTCTACTATTACGGTATCGGGACAATGCAAAACGATTGACTGTAATCGTCTTGACATACACGTATCTCCATAGCCATATATATTACCTATAAAAATGGCAAACAATAGAAACACGACAATACTAAAATAGTTAATGCAACATATATGGCTATTTCGATACTTTTTCATTTCTTTTTACTCTTTTTCTCAGGCTCGGCCTTTTTTGGTTTAAATGTTTTTATGCTTGCTTTTATGGCCGTCCATATTAAATCATCTTGTTTACATGGTGTTGATGCAACGATTTTATCTATCAGTAAGATAAATACCGCCACTATTTCCCAATGCTCCATTATCCATGGTATGATTTGTTCCATTACTTGAACTCCTCCGGTAGATAAGATTTTGTATCCCTTACCGGTATATCCTTTACTTTTATTTTATGGAAATACGCGCCGCTTCCTACTCGAACCCCAAGCCATTTAATCACGCTTATCATTGCCCCCTTTTGTTTAATTTTATTTTCCGCTAAACATGCTTCTTTATAGATTTCATCTGCCTGCTCCCGGGTAACAACCGGTTTGCTGTCTTTGCGATACAAATAATCATGTAACACACCTGCTCGGTTGTTCGTATAACCTAACCATGAAAATACAATCGGTACTCGTGGAACAGATTCAAAATCACAGGTAAAGTGTTTTGGCACTACTATTTTATCATTTATAATATCCGAATAATAAATTAAGGCACCAAGTAGCACCCATAAACCGTCATTGCGTTCTTTAACCTCTAACAAATTTGCGAATCGTGCCATTATGTAACATTGAAATATGTATAAGCATCATCTAACACATGCCGTACTATTTCAGCCTTTTGCTCCTCGGTTAGTTCAACAGCTACGTTACCAATGTACATTCTGATATCATCAATTATTCCGCTGTTATCTTTATCGCCGATATAGAACGTCAACATCGTATGTTCTGCACGAATATAGTATTGCTCTATGATTATAAATGATTTTGCGTCTCCCGCTTTGTCTATTGCCATCAGGATAACAACATTGGCCTTACTCGTGCGATGCTGTACGGCTACGGTCAATTGCTCCTTTTTTGTTTCAGGATTAATCTCCGTTTTTGCGTCGGGGGTTAACGACACATAAGCCTTTAACGGTGCAAGAGGTTTATGTTGGTTAACGGTATACGCCGTATTGGTCACGCATAGTGCAATCAATACAACAATCAATAACATAACTGTTTTTTTAATCCTCATGATTTATCCCTCTTTCTATTATTTGTAACCATTGTTCAAACATTTCGTTAAGCGTGACTCTTATCTCCTCCAAATAAGATATTTCGGTATATACTTCAGGATAACAATCCTCAAAAGCTTCAATTATTTGATATAAAATTTTCTCTGCATCTGTTGGATCTCGCTTGATATAGTAATCATCGTATATTGACATAATCAGCGATAGCGGTCATTTTTGACTATATACCAAAAACGACTATATGTAAATACTATAATGGATTACTTAGCTCGTAATGCGCTAAATCATTAAATTTATTATCCCTTAAATCTGTATCATTGTCCCAGTCACCACCCCAGGTGATATTAATACCCATTTGGAATGCTATACCTTTCACGAACCCTGCAAAATATGTGATTCTTGTACGGTCTTTCCAATCAATTGATTGATATATTCCACATGGCATTACATCAATAGCTAGCGCTGGGACCGTATTATGCTTGCTGTTGGGGTATCTGAACCGTGATTTATTCTGATTGTGTGATTTGTTTTGATCGGCTTCGTTTCGATAGCCACAAACAATGATACAGGGAAATGTTTTATTGACTTCCGCGAATAACGCAATTAAACGCGAATCGCAGCTACATAATTTTTTATATTGATTGTACGAGAATCCATAATATTTGTTGTTCTGATTTGCATAACCGATACATAAAAAAATCAATACAAAAAATATGCTATATTTAAGGTATTCATTCGTCTTTTTCATTTCGGTATTTGTCAAGTATGCCCTTACCGGCAAACCCGCCTATACCTGCAATAAAAGAGATAGAAAATGTTAAGCACATTCCATTAATACCCTTACTTAATGCGTATGATTCCAAGCCTGTAATACACAACGCGCAAACTATACCTAATACAACATGACCATCCATTTTAATACAAATAAGGGGGACATAATACGTCCCCCTTACCCCGCGTATGCCCCTGTTAGTTATGCCCTATCCTGCCATATTCGAATATAATCTACTTCAATGGTCCCAAGTCCCGCACCTGACGCTTTATACAGCCCGAAATACGGTTGTAATATAGCGTTTGCGCCTGTTGCCGCATAAACGAACGTTGTCGAAGACGCGACATGGGCACCATCGATATAAAACCGAATATCCGTCACATCCCTCGCATCGATCCGATAAATCTTTGTTTGTGCCGCCGTTGCCGTAACCCCGCTTGTTGCGCTCTGATCGGATGCATTGTCATCAGCCTCACAAAATACTTCGCCGCTTCCATCTGCTGTAAAGAACAATGAATAGGTTACATTATCCGGTCCCTTAGCATAATCACCGCACAACCCAAAAACCGCCTCCGCTGTAAGTGTCGGTAAAACGGCTATTTTCACCCGCGTCTCAAATATAAGCCCCTGCTCAATTGAAAACTGACGGTTATCATCCATATAAACAATGGCTTCCTGCTCTTCAGAAGTAGCGTCAAGTGCACACTGGCATACACCATTCACTTCGTCGCCCTTGATGGCCGTCACGGGTGTTCCGCCTGTCAAAACCTGCTTATGTGCCCATAAACACCCTGATTCCGCTGCACCGCCCGCCGGGATAGTTGTATAAGCCCCTAAAAATTCCTCATAAAACTGTACCGGAGCCAACCGCATAACCCGTTCATGCGTTGTTGACTCAAAAAATCCCAGCTTATTGCTTTTCCATTCTGCTTTTGTGCTCATATATTTTTATTCAAGCGGTTCAACACGCCCGAATTCCTTTATGAGGAGGGCGGTAACGTTTTTTATTACCGCCCTCCCTTGTTAGGTTACGCTATAGCCGTTGGAGGTGTTGCCTGTGGATACCGCGTATCAAGATAATACATAACATCAAAAATATTATCAGCATGAGAATCACCGATTGAAACAGAAAGCCAATCGTAGGTTTCACCGAGAGCCGCAGGATCAATTTCAATAATAACAATTTTATGCTTCACCGCCGCTGATGTAGTAAATGACGTTGCTGAGGTCTGTTTCACAAGAGCATCTGAAGCCACACAGTCTTCATCAGCCCATATCCTAGCCGCTGCTGTTATATTGGTGTTCCCTACCGCATCCCCGGTGGCCTTTATCGGCTGTATTACCGTTGTTGCTGCATTGCCCTGTGTCATATGCACGACAATATACGCTTTATGAACATTTTTGAGACAAATATAATCTGCTGTAACAGCACCCGCCCCCGACACTTGCGGGCTTGCCCCTTCTACAACTGCACAATTTTCAGGTATGAATAACATTTTACATTCCCTCCCTTATGTTCTCGCCTGTAACGTTACGAAGTGAGATATATCATTTGTGCCCTTATACGGTGTTATCGCGTTAGCTAATTTAGGTTGCCCATCAAAGCGATATACAAACCGGAAAACGCCTTCATCGTAGATAAAGCGCACATGAATTGAATAATCCTGTTTCATCGAACCCTTGTCAATGGCCTGGTACTGTGCGAAGTCACCTAAAATAATATCTCCTTTGGTTCCGAGTGTTTGACACTGCTCAATAGGAATAACCGGACGACCGAACAAAGTTCCGTAAGGCGATGCTGACAACCCGCCCGGAGGCATGTAAACCGGTGAACCGCCTGTACCCACGGTGATACCCATTGTGAATAGCTGGGGTTCAACATCCTGGTTAATCAGCCATACAGCATTTTTGCGTGAACTCGCCTTCAGACGTGCCCACATATTAACGATATTTTCAGCTACGATTGTAGCCGCATCCTGCCCCGTTTCCTTATTGACAGTAACGAGACACCCTGACGGGATGATACCTAGCGGCTGGCCTGCACCTGTTCCATGTATTACGCCATCGGTAATTTTAAAATCCATTTCAGAAGTAAAAGAAGAAGAAATATAGGAATCAAGTGCAACAGCATCTTCCATTAATTCATCAGTTGTGTAGCAAAGACCAATCAGCTTTTTGAGTGTTAACTTGATTTTGCGATATTTCGGTTTAGATGAGGTTTTTTCTCCTGCCTCCTCTTCCCAGTACATACGTATACCGCCCTGACGGTATCCATCCTTCCGGCTGGTTTCATCTACTCCCGGAATGGTCATGGAATTCCCTTTCGATAATGACATTTTGTCTAATCGTTTCGGAATTTCGCCGTTTTCCCATACCTCTTTGATTAATTTTGATGCAAAATTCTCTTGCAGCAAAAAGCCGCCTTCGCTTCCGACACCCTCATTGAGTCCCGATGCTGCACGATGTATCAACCGAGGATCGGTGAAGGACCGTTCCGGTGAACTTGCTACGGCTACCGCCATAAGCTGCTCACCTAGTGACATAAAATGATTCCTGTGCTCTTCATCGTGATTTCTGTTTTCGGTATCCGTATCCGTTCGTGTTTCCGGTTTCTCTAAATCCTGTGTTCTTTGTTCTGTTTCTTCAATATCAACTTGTATCGCCAACTGCTCTTCAAGGTCTTTGATACGCGCCAAATAATCCCTCGCTTTTGCACGCTCTTCTGAATTCGGTTCCCTGTTATCCGTTTGACACTGCGCTTGCATTTGCCCTAATTTTTCAACTAATTCTTTAATGCTTTCCCTCAATGCTTTTACTGTTAACATTATTGGTTCCAATAGGTGATTAATTCATCTATTGCCTTTTTATCGATTTCAAGATTGCTATTTTCGTTTTTGTTATTTTCTTTATCCTTGCTTATTTTTCCGATTAACCCGTTTTCATCAGGCGATTGCTCTGATAAATCCTTTATGTGCCGCATTATGGTAATCAACTGATTAGCCATAGTGCTAATATCTTCTCGTGTCATGCCGGTTCCGTTTTTAATCGTTTCCATAAACGTATTTAGCTGCTCTATGTTTATATCGAGCCCCGTTTCATCTTTCGCCTTCTGCCATGCTTCCAATGATCGTAACGCTACTTCAGTATCGGGATATGCCGGAAACGTCACAACGGATACATCGCGTAATTCTTCAATACCGTCCGGTAATATCGTTCTGATTGGTAATTCGTCTTTTACGTCTTCCCATTTCGAACCATTAACCCCTAAAAAAAAGGCAAAAGACATTTCACGTATATCTTTACGCTTAATACTGATTGACAGATCTTTTGCCCATTGTGTGCCGGGGGGTTCCAGTTCCATACGCAGCCCGTTATCATCTTCTTTCAGCTTTAGTGTTTGTGCTGATTCTCTGCCCATTACATATTTAGATTCGTGGTCCCACAACGCCCGTGTGTCTGATTTTTTTAATGCTTTTCGAAACGCAAACTGTGAAATCCTTTCCCTGAATCCCCCTAAATCTTCCGATAATTTATTAAAAATAGCGGGATATCCTATAATTTTGGGTGTTTTATCTCGCGTCTCTTCTATTTTCAGGTTGTCCGCTTTTATATATCTGATTTCATATTTCATTTTATTCACGCCCCATAAAAAAAGAGAAACCTCGCAAGGCTTCTCTTTGAGATAATCCTATTATTTATACTATACCTATAATTTATATCATTTTTTAATTCTATTCAATCATTTTTATAATACTTACACCATAAAACCCCCCTCTTTTTTTGGTAATATCTTTTATTTTTGTGCTATCTTCCCGTTTCAAGAGTATCGTAATTTCAGGCAATGTCATTACTTTATTACTTTTCAGTTGTATATTCGTTAATCCTCCTTTGTAATAATTTAAAATTACTTGACCCGTTTCTTTTTTTGCCTCAAATTCAGTAATAGTTTTTTCTATAAACGATTTCATGATGTATGGCTTATTGTACATTTACATTTTCTATGTAAAGGTGGATGAATTTTACTGCCGGTTATTTTCATCGGTGTATCTGCACCATCTGGGTTTAAGCTATCTCCTTCTTTTACAAAATATTCGCCTTTTTTAATGACTTTTCCGTTCATCGCCCTGCAATATGCACATGGATCTGAACTTGTTACTCTCCATACCAACCTATATCCCGCGCCAAGAAACACCATAGACGCAACCGCGTTATGGCACCGTACCGCTTCATCATCGGCGATTTTATCGCTTTTCGTTTCCCCCCACTCATCTAGCCGTTCGGTGATAATGTCTTGTATCTCGTCAGCACCATATTCTTTCATAAGTTTTCGTATCTGCCCTATCGATGAATTGATATATCTTCCAATACCGGCGTTCAAATATTCTTCGATAAATGTACTTAGATCATCCTCAATATCTGATACGTCAACTTCCCGCTTTGCAGCGTCAAATATTGCTTCTCCGAAGGGTATTATAACCGGAGCCATTCTTTTTCGTATAAAATCCCTCAAATCATCATAAAAACCGTCTAACCACTCGTTAAAAGAGGTCAAATCTTTCTCCTGAAACTGCTTTTGTAGCGCCTTTTTCACCGCCTTTACTTCTTTTGTAACGATATGATCGGCATGATCTTTTATGATACCTCTAAAATAACTCTCTATTTTTTTTCGCTCCTTTATCCCTCGCTCTTCCGCTGTTTCGATGGTTTTTATTTCCTTTTCCCAATAATCTCGAATATCGTAGATAACAGCTTTTTTATTCTCTATGGAATTTTGGCCCATACTATTCTTTTTTTCTATAAGAGAATCCGTATAATCATATATACGAGATAGCGGAACGAGATTCATGCCCACAAAATGCTCATCCCCGTTTTCAATGGGCGGTAAATTTTCTTTTGACCTGATATCGTTTATGCAATAGGCCCCGATTGTGGACATCTGGTTATAGAATTCACCTCTTGACTGTGAATCCGCCCGTAAAAGACCTTCAATGGCATGCTCCAAATATAGATTATTTCTTTCCTGTGGTCGTAGGAGCTGCATTCGTGCCGCCTGTTCAATACGTACAAGCCACGGCCTAATCGTATGCATAACAAACTCTATCGATTCATGTTCAATGTTATTATAGGTGGATCTGTCAAGGTGAGCTATCATGTGGGGCTTAACGCGAAATATCCGACACACTTCTTCAATCTGAAATTTCCGTGTTTCTAAAAATTGCGCTTCGTTTGGAGGTATACCAAGGCGTTCGTACTGCATACCCTCTTCTAAAATCATGATTCGGTGCGATTTACCCAGCCCTGAATATTTACCTAACAGAGAATCCTTAATATTTCTTTCCGCTTTTTCCGATATGGACGTTGGAAGAGAAATGATACCACCGAGATTTGTACCGGAACTATAAAATCGAGACCCAAGTTCCTGAGCTGCTAGCCCTAACGCAATAGCTTCACGCGCTTTCCAAATTGGTGAATGTCCCACCAATCCATCATACCCGAATGCCGGTATATGGTATATTTTTTCTCGCGTAAAATATCGCTTATCGCCTTCATTTATTGTCACTTCATAAATAATCTGCCCGTTTTTCCGAAAGGGAATTACCCGATGTGGCGCTATTGGCCACAATTCACGAACCTGCATTTTATCATATACTTTTTCCGCGTAAAAATTACCCCATGATGCTAAATGATACATCATGATTTCACGAAAATTCATGGCCGATAGTTCTTCATTGGCCTGATCATGAAATATCTTATGGATTGGATGATTGGTTTTGAGTTTTCTACCGGTAGAATTTCTTTCATAGAGAAAGCACGGTAAAGTTGCTACGGTTTCGGCAAGGAGCCGGATACATGCCCATACAGCCGTATAGGTTAGAGCTGTAAATTCATCGACTTCAATTCCTGCAATCGTTGAAGATGATAATTGATCATACCAAAAATCATCTTCTGGCCCTGGTATTTTGACTTCGCTTCGCCATTGTAATAGTTTAAAATCTTTAAATACATTAAATATCTCTTGTATCATAGATATAATAAGCCACGATCTTCATAAACCGAAACCTCTTCTTTGTTTTTTAATGCTCGATCCAGTGCCATGATTAATGCAACCATACCATCAATTTTTTCCCTGCTTTTCGATTTATCAGGTTTATAATTACCCGCTGCATCTTGTGATATAGTTACATTACCCGCCATCCACGCTAAAACAGGATTCCCCCCGTGTGCCATTTCTTTGTTAAGGATCATTGTTTCCAGGGCTTTTGATGGAGCACTCATTGACGCATAGCCCTGACCGAACATAATTAAAAAGCTATCATCACCCCTTGTTGCTCTATCCTGTAAAGATCGTACAATCTGCGCTGATCCCCACCGGTCAAACGCCAATTCGCGCAACTCGAAACGTGACATCGCTTCATCAATTGCGGCAAATACGTAATCATGGTTTATAATATTACCCGGTGTTGTTTCTATAAATCCTTCTCGTATCCAAACATCATATGGCACCTTGTCTTTTTGCACCCTTTTTAAAATCGATTCTTGCGGCAACCAAAAATGACACACTACCTTATATTTATCATGTTCTGATATGGGTGGAAATACTAAAACAAAAGCGGTTATATCTTTTGTTGAACTAAGGTCTAATCCGCCATAACAAACACGGCCATTTAAGCCTTCTATATTAACTGGGTAATTACAGGCATTCCATTGTATTTCTGTAAACCATTTCGTTTCCGCTTCCGTCCATACATTTAACCTTTTTCTCAAGAATGAATTCTGTTGTGTCGGTATGGCTACAGCACGCTTACATTGCATACGCATATCGTCTAATTTAACAGATATGCCTATGTTGGGATTCGCTTTTATCCAATTTTTTTCATCTTGCCAATCATCGTTTTTATCTAATGTAAATATAATTGCAAAATACGTATCATCTTGTACTCTGCCTTCCAAAACATCAACGGCGTACGAATGTTGTGTCCAACATACCGTATTTTTATCAAATCCTGCCGTTGTTATAGCTGCAATAAGCGGTTGTCGTCTTGATCCTATGGCCGTTTCCAATACATCCCAGACACCCGATGTTTTGTGTGCATGTAATTCATCAATAATAGCTGCATGTACATTAAGACCGTCAAGCGTGTCTTCATCCGCTCCTAATGGCTCGTATTTTGATGCTGTATTGGTAATACTAAGATTATTTTTTGTTATATGGATACGTGATCGAAGATATGAGGATGCCTGTACCATTCTTTTTGATTCCGAATGTGTAATAATGGCCTGATCTCGTTTTGTTGCGGCTGTATATATTTCTGCCCCCGGTTCTCCATCTCCGATAAACATATAGAGACCGACCCCGGCAAGCTTCGTGCTTTTTCCGTTTTTTCTTGCTACCTCCTCATACATTATCCTGAAACGTCTATTACCTTCATCATTTAACCAGCCATAGATATTCCATAATGTGAATTTTTGCCACGCCTCTAGTTCGAATACTTGTCCCGCCCATTCCCCCTTTGAATGTCGTAAAAATCCATAAAAATCTAATACATGATTCGCGCATTCTTCGCTAAAATAAATACCCCGCTTATGTCCATTTTCTAAATCGTCCACATATCGCTTAACCGCTAATTGGACATATTTACAGCACGGTATCTTACCGGACAATACATGTTCAATATACGTTTCAACATCATGTTTATGGTTTTCCGACAATTTTCTTTTTATTCAAAAAATCTTCAAATTCGTCTTTTGAATCCTTTGGTTCTAAATGTATTCGTGATCTCGCGCTTGGAGACATACCAAATTCCGTAGCGTATTTATAGACCTGTTCCATAGCTTTATTTGCTACCCATAAAATCGGATTAGTTATGATGTTACCGTTGGTTGTTTTCATCAAATATCCTGTTTTTTTTATCTGTTCTTCTGCCTGCACCCACCGAGACCATGCAACGCAGTATTCCGCTAATACGGCTTTATCAATATTTGACAGCAAGCCGCTTGCGTCTAATTCTTGTGTGATATTTTTCCACTCTTTCCGCGCTATCTTGTCCAGATGCTTCGGTATGGAGGGTATTTTGGCCGGCGGATCAGGGGTATCGTTTGCAATCGGTCGGTGCCCCGGGTTGCCTTGAAGGAGTGCTAATTTTATAGGTTTTTTTTTACGTCCTGGCTGCATTTTGCGCTTGACGAAGGCTCCAAATATATGATATCATTACCTTAATCACCTTTGAAAGGAGCAAAAGGCCATGGAACACGTAGTAGTGTCCGCCTGTCTTATGGGGGTATCGTGCCGTTGGCATGGTAAAAAATGCTACACAAGCACGCTTGTATCGAAGTTTTGGGAACAAAACCCCGATACAGTGCTTATCCCTGTTTGCCCTGAATGCCTTGGAGGATTGCCGGTTCCGCGTCCTCCTGTAAAAGTGCGTAAAGGAAGAGTTTTTGAGACCTGCGAAGATAAGGCACAACGAGAACACGTAACAGGTAAAGAATTAACAAGGGAATTTAAAAGAGGAGCTGAAAAAACTTTAGAAGTAGCCCAAAAATACGAGTGCAAAACGGCTATTCTGTTTTGCCTTTCGCCCTCGTGTAGCGTAAACGGTATAGCAGGAAAACTTTTAAAAAGTAATGGAATAAAAGTCATACCTTCTTTTTAGCTAAGATTCTTTCGCCCTGAGCCACCATATCATCTAATTTACCTGCTCCGCTGTTATTTAATCTATCTTGCCAACAACCCGGACCTAATTTTAATTCTAAATATTTCAATTCTTCCCATATATAAGGGAATTCCTTCTTTATTATAGCATACGTAGCCGGTTTTTGTCCAGGACAGCACCGACAGCATGTTCTATTTAATCCGACAGTATAGCCGTACCAAACAGGTATATTATTTTGCGTTAATATATTTTCAGATGTATCTTTATCTGTAAAATATAACGGCTGATAATAAACATACTCTTTCATTCTTTTGATTTGAATAAATCTATCCTTTTGTTTATTCGATGAACGCGCTTTTTCAGCTAACCGGCCTCCCCTTGCTACAAAAATGCTTTGAGGCTCATATTTTCCTACTTCCGTATCAAGGGCATTATGCAAAACTTCATGGCAATATGGATGATCAAAATGCGGCCATTTCCCCTTCCGTAAAAAATGGGTAATCATATCTTGTTTTGATCGAAGGACACGCAATTCCATATTAAGCATTTTACTCACTTCATATAAATAGGTTGCCATCCCCGGATAATCAGCACCCATATCAACATAAAGCAAGGTAGTTTTTTGATCTGGTAAAAAATGCTTTGCCCACACAGCCGCCGCTGTTGAATCTTTGCCGCCCGAAAACTCAACGAATATTTCTCTATCCTTTAGGATTTCCAATTCCGCTTCAGTTGGCTCCAATGCTTCTAATGTACTATCTCGTATCTTGTCAATAGGTTTCGTTTCTTTCCCCTTCGAGTCGTATTGTACTATCAGCTTCTCAAGATCCGCCTGGTCAAATCCCGTTATTTCAATATCGAATGCGCCGGTATCTATTTCTAGTAACAGATCCTTTAAGGCTGGAAAGTCCCATTTATTGATATCTGCGTTTAATGCGATATTTAAAGCTTTCTCTTTTTCAATAGGCAAATCTACAACCGACACATCTACTTCTGTATATTCCAGATCTTTTAAAATCTTTAACCGCTGATGCCCCCCTACTATATTGCCTGTTTGCTTGTTCCATACGATAGGGTCAATATAGTCAAATTCGATTATCATTTTTTTTAATTTCTCATACCCCTTATCACCCGGCTTCAAATCCTTTCGCGGATTGTAAGCCGCTGGTTTTAGATCATTTATGTCTTTCTTAACTATAAGCATGGTCGTTTTGACCCCCCTAGTCTAATTTCGCGTCAGTGTATCTTGTTC
>Ga0272441_10010679_pt1 | contig 13824 bp, 13 predicted proteins | sample SSMProp6N_FD_193582 | JGI IMG/M metagenome (GOLD analysis project Ga0272441, IMG submission 193582) | Marine sediment archaeal communities from Little Sippewissett salt marsh, Falmouth, MA, United States - SSM-Prop-6N | ecosystem: Environmental > Aquatic > Marine > Wetlands > Sediment ... | reverse complement strand
CGATTGGGGCCGGGGCGATTGGGGCCGGGGCGATTGGGGCCGGGGCGATTGGGGCCGGGGCGATTGGGGCCGGGGCGATTGGGGCCGGGGCGACTGGGGACGGGGAACCGGCCGGCTTAGCGCTGTGGCATTATACGTTCCCCAGCTTCAGCGGCCGCCGCGGCTTGTGGCTGGAAGATCTCTTCGTCACGCCTGAATGCCGCGGCAACGGGCTTGGCTTAGCCTTGCTGGCACACTTAGCCTGCCTCTGCCGAGATGAAGATTTGGTGTCGATGACCTGGAATGTCTTGCCCTGGAACGCACCGTCGATACGCTTCTATGAGCAGCTTGGTGCCCGGCGCAACGCGCAATGGTGCAGCTACGCGCTGACCGGCGACGCGCTGGCGGCGCTGGCCGCCCCGGCCGCGGCTAACATCTGAACACGCCGGCATAGGGTGCAGGAGCGGGATAGTGCATATTTCTCTAGTGGTTGCGGTGGCTGAGAACGGCGTTATCGGGGCGGATAATGGCCTGCCGTGGCGGCTGCAAGGCGAAATGCGCCATTTCAGGGCCACGACCATGGGCAAGCCGGTGATCATGGGGCGCAAGACGCATGAATCGATCGGCCGGCCGTTGCGTGGGCGCACCAATATCATGCTGACGCGCGCCGGCGTCACGGTGCCCGATGGGGTGATACTCGTGCATTCGTTGCAAGAAGCGTTTAAGCAAGCGCGCGATACTGGCGCCGATGAAGCCTGCGTCATCGGCGGTGCCGATATCTACGCGCAGTCTTTGCCCTTCGTCGATACCTTGCATTTGACGCGCGTTCATATGCACGCGCGCGGCGACGTCATGTTCCCCCCCTTCAACGCAGATGAATGGCGCCAAACCTCAGCGCAGCGGTTTGAGGCCAATGCGCAAGATACCGCCGCCTATACGATCATGCGCCTTGACCGCATCGGCGATCCGCCCATGCGCGCCTTCTAGGGCCGTCTACCAGGCCATTCAGAACTACAATACTGAGACATAAAATAGTGAGACCTACAGGGAGACATTCGACATGACCGCCATCATCGAAATTGCGTCCGGCTTGCGCTTTCCCGAAGGCCCTATTGCCATGGATGACGGGTCGGTCATTTTGGTGGAAATCGCCCGCGGCACCCTAAGCCGCGTTGCTGTGGATGGCACCGTATCCGTTATTGCCGAGCTTGGCGGCGGGCCCAACGGCGCGGCCATCGGCCCTGACGGTGCGGTATATGTGTGCAACAATGGCGGCTTTGAATGGCACGAGATGGACGGCCTGCTGATCCCCGGCGATAAGCCGGAGGATTATTCGGGTGGCCGCATAGAGCGCGTCGACCTGTCAACAGGCAAGGTGGATGTTCTGTATACGGAGTGCGACGGAAACCCCCTCAACGGCCCTAACGATATCGTGTTCGATAAACACGGCGGCTTTTGGTTTACCGATCTTGGCAAGAGCTATGGCCGGGTGACGGATCGCGGCGCGCTTTTTTATGCGCAGCCTGATGGCTCCTCCATCACCCAGCAGGCGTTTCCCCTCAACACGCCCAACGGCGTCGGGTTATCGCCTGACGAAAAGACCGTCTATCTCGCCGATACCGTCTCCGGCCGATTGTGGTCGTTGCAGGTTGCAAGCCCTGGCGTTGCCGTCTCACCGGAGGGGCCGATTGCCGCCAATTTGGTGATGACGGCGCCGGGTCTGCAATATTTCGATAGTCTGGCGGTAGATTCCGCCGGCAATATTTGTGTCGCCACTATCTTCAATGGCGGCATCACGTCGATTTCGCCGGATGGCCAATCCGTGCACCACACGCCGCTGCCCGACCTTTTGGTGACCAATATCTGTTTTGGCGGTCGTGACCTCAAAACCGCCTACATCACGTTATCGGGCACCGGCACGCTGGTGAAAATGCCATGGCCGGTGGCCGGCCTGCCGCTCAATTTCCTGAACGAGCCAAGCTAGGCCCGAGTTCTTAAACGGGCCGGGCGAGGCCCGGACTGGCCGTCGGTGCTACCCGTGACCACACGTCACAGATGGATGACGATTATGTGTATTTCCATATTGCCGATAAGCGTTTAGACCGAAAGCGTGCAAATGCATTGATTGGACAATGCTCGTCGCGCACAGGCGTTTATAGCAGTGCTTATAATACGGCACGGCCATAAACATATTCAGGAATTAGGAGAGACCCATGAAGTTGGTAGTGTCAGCTTTGCTCGCGGCAGTAGTCATGTACACTGGTAGTGTGTTTGCAGCGGATGATGTGCCGGGCCGCAACGATCCTATGAAAACACTGTCCGGTTCGACGGTTATTTTCAGCAACCCTGAAAAAGGGGCGCGTATTGTGGCCGTCAAGGAAGACGGCACGTTCACCATGTCGATGGCCGATGGCGAGGTCATGGAAGGCAAGGTGGAGTTCGTGGATGAACGCGCCTGCTTTAAGCTTGCCCGGCGCGGTGTGGAAGCGCAGCGCGGCACCGAATCGATCTGCGTGCCCGTCAGCCAAATAGAACCCGGTGGCGTCGTCACCGTTGAGGAAGAGCAAGTGACCTTTATCGACCGTGCCATGACAGACGATCCAGGACGGCGCAGCCCTAACTAAAGTGACGGGGTGCGTGCCTATCTGGCGCGCGGTTTGACGCGCCCACGTTTGGACACGTCTACGTTTAAAACGGCTACAAGAGCCGGTACGTCAGCCGATATGATGTGCCGGCTCTTTCTTTGCTCGTTTCATCCCGTCTGGCCTCATCCCGTCCCGTTTAATCCATGACGACGATCCGCGGCGGCGGTTTTTGGCCGGTATTGTTGAGCCGGTCCGCCACCGCGGCGGCGATGCGCTGGAAGATGCCGGCCGCGGCGCTGGACGGGTCTGTGCCTGCGGCCGGGCGGCCGTCATCGCCGCCTTGGCGGATTGCGGCAATGAGCGGCACCGCACCCAGAAACGGCACGTTAAGCGCCTGCGCTGTTTTGTGCGCGCCGCCTTCCCCGAACAGATAGTTGCGCGTGCCGTCCGGCATGTCGAACCACGCCATGTTCTCAACCATGCCCAAAATCGGCACGCGGGTTTTTTCAAACATCGCCACCGCCTTGCGGGCATCGATCAGCGCCACTTCTTGCGGCGTCGAGACGATGACGGCGCCGGCGAGCGGCACGCGCTGGGCCAAGGTGAGCTGTGCATCCCCGGTTCCCGGCGGCATATCGACCACCAGCACGTCGAGCGGCGCCCAGTCGACGTCCACCAGCATCTGCGAGAGCGCCGATTGCACCATCGGGCCGCGCCAGATCATCGGCGTATCTTCATCGACGATCAGGCCGATGGACATCGCCTTGACGCCATAGGCTTGCATAGGGATCAGCTTTTTGTTGGCAGCCGCTTGCGGCTTGCCGGAAAGGCCCAGCATGCGCGGCACCGATGGCCCGTAAACATCGGCATCGAGCAACCCGGTGCGCAGCCCCAGAGCCTGCAGGCCCAAGGCTAAGTTGACGGCCAAAGTGGATTTGCCGACACCGCCTTTGCCGCTTGCCACCGCGATGATGGCGCCAATGCCGGGAATATCCAGCGGCCCCGTCTTGGCGCCCGGCGCGCCCGCAGGCCTCTTGCTGGTCGCCTGCGCCGGCGGGTGGTCGCCGGGGGCATCCCTATGGGCCGTTAGCACCGCTGTTACCGAGGTGACGCCGGGCAAGGCTTTAACCGCCTCCGCCGCTGCTGTGCGCACCGGTTCCATGGCGGCGCTTGCGGCGGGGTCGATTTCCAGCGCGAAGCCGATATTGCCGCCGCGGATCACCAGGCCGGTCACCATGCCGGCCTCGACAATGCTTGTGCCTTGCGGCGTCTTAACCGGTGCGAGCGCGCGCAAAATGTCGTCTTTGCTAAAGCCTGGGCCGGTGGTCATGGTGTGCGTCATCCTTGAGCAGGGGCGGGGGCAGGAGCGGGGCGGGGTGCGGTTATCCCCCATACGCTTAGGGGCTTTGCCTGTCGATTTATGCCGGTTCGCGTTGCAGCGAGTGCGTTGCCTATCATATAAGCCGGTACAGATGTTTGGCGCGGGTATAAGGGCGCGTGTTTGCCATAATGGCAGAACCCGCCGATAAAGCGCGGGTCAGAGATAGGCTGCGCCGCTATTGCGCGCACGGAATGAGGAAAAATATATGCCCTGGGACGATAAGAGCGGCGGCGGAGGCCCATGGGGGCAGGGTCCGTCCGGTGGCGGGCGCGGCAATGGGTCGGGCCGGCCCGGCGGGCCTGGCGGCCAAGGGCCGGACCTGGAAGAGATATTGCGGCGCGCGCAAGAGCGCTTTCGCCAGTCGTTTCCCGGCGGCTCGGGCGGCGGGCTGGGCGCGCGCGGCATTCTCGTTGGCCTCGCGGTCTTGGTGCTGGTGTGGCTGGCCTCAGGGTTTTACCGGGTACAGCCTGATGAGCAGGGCGTGGTGTTGCGGTTTGGCGAATACGTGAAAACAACCCAGCCCGGCCTCAATTACCGGCTGCCGTATCCGATCGAGTCGGTCTATACGCCGAAGGTTACCCGCGTGAACCGCGTCGATGTGGGTATGCGTGCCGGCGAGGACGCGCGCTCCGTGCGGCAAGCGGCGGTGCGCGACGTGCCGGAAGAAAGCCTGATGCTGACCGGCGACGAAAACATCATCGATATCGATTTCTCCGTGTTCTGGGTCATCAAGGATGCCGGCGATTATCTGTTCAACATTCAAAACCCCGTCGGCACGGTAAAGGCGGTTGCGGAAAGCTCGATGCGCGAAGTGGTGGGCCAATCGAATACTCAGCCGCTGCTCACCGAAGGGCGGCTTGAAGCGGAAGCCCGCGTGCAGGATTTGATGCAAGCGCTGCTGGATGAATATGGCGCCGGCATTCGCATCACCCAGGTGCAGACCCAAGGGGCAAACCCGCCGGGCGCCGTGATTGACGCGTTCCGCGACGTGCAGGCGGCCCGCGCCGACGCCGAGCGCGCCCGCAACGAGGCGGAATCCTATGCAAACCGCGTGCTGCCGGAAGCGCGCGGGCAGGCCGAGCGCATCGAACAGGAAGCCGCCGCCTATCGCGACCAGACCGTTGAAGAGGCCGAAGGCCAGGCGCGTCGCTTCTTGTCGATCTATGGCGAATACGCCCAAGCGCCGGACGTAACGCGCCGGCGCATGTATCTGGAAACCATGGAGCGTGTGCTCGACCGCATGAACAAAGTGATTATTGATGGCGATAGCGGGTCGGGCGTGGTGCCCTATTTGCCGCTGCCGGAGATACAGCGCCGCAACACCCGTGCGCAGGAGGCGAACTAATGGGCCGCACAACACTCATCGGCCTGGCGGTCGTTCTCGTTCTCGTCGGCATTGCATTGTTTACCGCGCTGTTCACCGTGCATCAGACCCAGCAAGCGCTGGTGCTGCAATTCGGTGAGCCGCGCCAAGTGGTGCGCGACGCCGGCTTGCATTTCAAGGTGCCGTTCGTCCAGAACGTCATTACCATCGATAAGCGCATTCTCGACCTGGATATCCAGCCGGAAGAGGTGATCGCGTCGGACCAGAAGCGCTTGGTGGTGGATGCGTTTGCCCGCTTCCGCATTACCGATCCGTTGGTGTTTTACCAGACGGTGGGCAACGAGGCGGTGGCGCGCTCGCGGCTGGGCACGATCTTGCAATCGAGCCTGCGTCGGGTGTTGGGCGAAGAAAGTTTCGAGGCGGTGGTGCGCGATGACCGGTCGAAATTGATGGGCCGCATCAAGGACCAAATGAACGGCGAAGCGTCGCAATTCGGTATCGACGTCATCGATGTACGCATCCGCCGCGCCGATTTGCCGGAAGCCAACAGCCAGGCGATTTTCCGGCGGATGCAGACCGAACGCGAGCGCGAGGCGGCGGAGTTTAGAGCCCGCGGCCAAGAGGTGGCGCAGCGCATCCGCGCCAACGCCGACCGTGAGGTGACGGTGACGATCGCCGAATCCACCCGTAACGCCGAGATCATCCGCGGTGAGGGCGATGCCTGCCGTAACCGCATCTTTGCAGCGGCGTTTGGCATCGACCCGGATTTCTTTGCCTTCTACCGCTCGATGCAAGCCTATGAGCAATCCACCTTGCAAGGGGATACCACCGCCGTGCTGTCGCCGGACAGCGAGTTCTTCCGCTTTTTCACCGATCCCAATGCCGATGCGGACGCCAATGCGCCGGTCGGGCGCTCGGGCGCTGAGGCGGTGGCGTTGCTGCGCCAGCTGGAAGGCGATGCGACCTTGCGTGGCATCTTGTGCGCGGATGAAGCGTTTTTGGCGCCGGCGGTGGTAACCGACGTGCCGGTGCCGCCGATTGACCCGGACCTGGCCACCGACCCGTTACCTGGCGCACTGCCCGATGAGGCGCTCGGCGAATAAGGCCGCTGCGGCGCCCATCGGGCATGGGTGTTGGCATTGGTAGCGTGTAAGGATATCCATGGCAGATCTCGCGGTGGCTATCGGCTTGGTCTTCGTCATTGAAGGTCTGCTCTATGCGGCGTTTCCCGATGCGGTGCGCCGGCTAGCGGCCTTGGTTGAGGTAACGCCGGATGCGTCTTTGCGGGCCGGCGGGTTGGTGGCGGCGGCCATCGGCTTGGTGGTTGTGTGGCTGGTGCGCGGGTAAGCCGACAACGTGACGAAATGGTAATGATCGGTCGGGTGGGCATGCCTCGATTTGCCCACAATTGCTGCAGATAAAGCGCTGCAACGCATCGTGGCCGAAAGGCGCTGCAGGTGGGTGCCGGTTGACTCGCCGCCGGTGCGGCCAACATGTAAATGATAACAGCAGCGCCGCCTTGCGTAAGACGCTGCTGCAGGCCCGCCAGGGAAGGATATTCCGAGGGCCTGTGAGACACAGTTCCAAGGAGACCGAAAGCCCGTGACCATCCGACCTTCCTTTTTACGCCTGCGTTGCGTGCGCGTTGCGTGCCTGGCGCTTGGCACGTTTACGCTCGGCGCGGCAAGTCTTGCATGGACCCCCGCCAGCGCCCGTTCAGCGCCGGAGAGTTTTGCCGATCTGGCGGAAAAGCTGTCGCCGGCGGTGGTCAATATTTCCACCGCGCAAACCGTGTCCGGCGGCGAGGGCGTGCCGCTCCCGGAGTTTCCGCCTGGATCGCCGTTTGAGGAATATTTCAAAGAGTTTCTTGAGCGCTATCGCGGCGAGCAGCAATCGCGCCGGGTGCGCTCTTTGGGCTCGGGCTTTGTCGTCGATCCGGATGGGCTGGTTGTGACCAACAACCATGTGGTCGAAGACGCCGATGAGGTGACCGTGACGCTGTCCGACGGGGAAACGTTGGACGCGGAAGTTCTGGGCCGCGATGCCAAGACCGACCTGGCCTTGCTGAAGGTGGACGTCGACCGCAAATTGCCGTTTGTGCGGTTTGGCAATTCCGACGAATTGCGCGTCGGCGATTGGGTGATGGCCATCGGCAACCCGTTCGGCCTTGGCGGCACGGTGACCGCGGGGATCGTGTCGGCGCGCGACCGCGACATTAACGCCGGCCCGTATGACGCGTTCATCCAGACTGACGCCTCCATCAACCGCGGCAATTCCGGTGGCCCGCTGTTCAACATGGCCGGTGAGGTGATGGGGGTGAACACCGCCATTATTTCACCCACCGGCGGCTCCATCGGCATCGGTTTTTCCATCCCGGCGAGCACCGCCACCAGCGTTATTGCGCAGCTTGAAGAGTTCGGCGAAACGCGCCGCGGCTGGCTCGGCGTGCGCATCCAGACCGTAACCGACGATTTGGCGGAAGGGTTGGGCCTGGATGACACCAGGGGCGCTTTGGTGGCCGGCATCCAAGAAGGCGGCCCGGCGGTGGGCAGCGGCCTTGAGGCCGGCGACGTGATCATCGAGTTCGACGGCAAGCCGGTGGAGCGGATGCGCGATCTGCCGCGCATTGTTGCCGATACCGCGGTCGGCAAGGCCGTTGACGTGGTGGTGCTGCGCGACGGCAAGGAGCAGACCTATCAGGTAACGCTCGGCCGCCTCGAAGAGGCCGATGAGATAGCGCAAGCCCCGGTTGAATCGCGCGCGCCATCTGAGAATGAAAGTTTGGGGCTGTCGCTTTCCGCCCTCAACGACGTGCTGCGCGAGCAATACGACGTGCCCGATAATGTGGACGGCGTGTTGGTTGTCGCCGTCGTGCCGGGCAGTCAGGCGGCGGAAAAGCGCATGCGGGCGGGCGATATCATCGTCAAGGTTGCGCAAGAAAACGTCACCGACCCGGCCGGCGTCGACCGGCAGGTGGCGCGGGCGAAGTCCGAGGGGCTGAAATCCGTATTGCTGCAGATCAGCCGCGGCGGAGATACCAGCTTCGTGGCCTTACGCGTGGAAGGGACGTAAGCGTTAGCGCATTTAGGCTTTAGCGAATTCGTCGCGCGCGAAGCCTTGGATATATAGCAGTGAGGTCAGGTCGGTGTGGGCAATCCGCGCCGGCGCTGCCTCTGCCACCACCGGTTTGGCGTGGTAGGCCACGCCGATGCCGGCAGCGTCTATCATCGCTAAATCATTGGCGCCGTCGCCTACGGCCATGGTGGTGTCGAGGGATAGGCGATGCTCGGCGGCTAATGCTTTCAGCGTCTCAAGCTTGGCGGCGCGGCCTAAGATCGGCTCCGCCACCGCGCCCGTCAGGTGGCCATCTTTCACCTGCAACATATTGGCGTGGTTGCTATCGAAGCCCGCCGCCACGGCCACCCGCGCGGTAAAAAACGTGAACCCGCCGGAGACCAGCGCGCAATAGGCGCCGGCCAGCCGCATGGTTGCCGTCACCGTCTTAATCCCGGGGGACAGCGTTATGCGGCTGTTGAAAACCTGCTCCAGCTTGGCCTCCGGCAACCCCGCCAATAGCTTGACGCGCTCGCGCAAGGCCGGCTCAAAGGCCAATTCGCCGCGCATGGCGCGGGTGGTGATCTGCGCCACATGCGCACCGATGCCCGCCTCAGCCGCCAATTCGTCGATGCATTCTTGCTCAATGACCGTCGAATCCATGTCCGCCAGCAGCAGCGCCTTGCGACGGTGGGCGATGCCTTGCGCAACGATGTCTATGGGCAAATCGTGCAGCGCGGCGCGCGCTGCCGCCTCCACCGCGCGCACCTCGTCCGGGTCGATATCCACCAACAGGTCGCAGGCCACCGCGTCGGCCAGCCAATCGGGCGCGCCGGCTTCCGGCACCGCGCGGCGCACCGCGTCCAAATCCCGCTGGCTAAGCTTGCGCCTGTGCGGATTTGCGATGAGGGTCAAGACAGACCGCATAAGATCAACCGGGCCGGAACAGGGATGACGACGCGAAAACCACGTGTACTGCTTATCGCAGGGCCGACCGCCAGCGGCAAGTCGGCGCTGGCCATGCACGTGGCTCAGCGGTTGGGCGGCGACATCATCAACGCCGATTCCATGCAGGTTTACCGCGATTTGCGGGTGCTGACGGCGCGGCCCAGCGCCCAAGACGAAGCGGCTGTGCCGCACCATCTTTATGGCGTGCTGGATGCAGCCCACGCCTGCTCCGCGGCGCAATGGGCGGTATGGGCGGCGGCGGCCATTGATGGCGTGTGGCAGCGCGACCGTTTGCCGATCGTCGTCGGTGGCACCGGGCTTTATTTCCGCGCGCTGTCGGAGGGGTTGTCTCAAATTCCGGCGATCCCCGGCCTCAACCGGGCGGCGGCACGGGTGTTGGTGGAGGAGATGGGCCCGGCGCAGGCGCATGCGTATTTGCGCGCGCGCGACCCGCAATCGGCCGCCCGCATCCGCCCGAGCGATCCGCAGCGCATTGCGCGGGCGCTGGAAGTGTGGGCGGCGACCGGCCGCGGGCTGGCGGAATGGCAGGCAACGCCGGCCCGCCCGGCGGTAGATGCTGACTTTGTAAGAGTGGTGCTAACACCCGATAGGGCGGCGCTCACCGCCGGCGCTGAAGCACGCCTTGCGGCGATGGTGGCCGAGGGCGCGCTGGCCGAGGTTGCAACCTTGATGCAGCGGCAGCTTGCCGCCGATGCGCCGCTGCTAAAGGCCGTCGGCGTTGCCCCGCTGATGGCGCATGCGCGCGGCGATATCTCGCTGGAGCAGGCCATGGCGCAGGCCCGCACCCAGACGCGCCGCTACATCAAACGCCAGCTCACTTGGTGCCGCACTCAAATGATTGCGTGGAATGCCATTGAAACGCAAGAAATAGAAACAAAATATCAAGAAATCTTGTGTTTGCTTTCGATTGACGGTTGACGCGGTGCACAACGGGCCCTAGTGTCCGCGACGCTCCGGTCGGGTGGCTATCCGTGCCGGGGCTTTTGTGTGGTGGCCGCCGTTGCAAAACGGACAGAACGACGAAGGACCAGGAGTATGGCTGCGCGTGAGTTGAGCGGTGCTGAGATGGTTGTCAAAGCGCTGGAGAACCATGGGGTGGATACGCTGTTTGGCTATCCCGGCGGCGCTGTGCTGCCGATCTATGACGCGCTGTTTGACCGCGAAAGCATCAAGCACGTTTTGGTGCGCCACGAACAAGGCGCGGTGCACGCAGCGGAAGGCTATGCGCGGGCGTCCGGCAAGCCGGGGGTTGTGCTGGTTACCTCCGGGCCCGGCGCCACCAACGCGGTGACTGGCCTGACCGACGCGCTGATGGATTCCATTCCCCTGGTCTGCATCACCGGCCAAGTGCCCACGCATTTGATCGGCAATGACGCGTTTCAGGAAGCCGATACGGTTGGCATCACCCGGCCGTGCACCAAGCACAATTGGCTGGTGCGGTCGGTCGACGATTTGCCGCGCATTCTGCACGAGGCGTTTTACGTGGCCACCCACGGGCGGCCCGGCCCGGTGGTCGTCGATATCCCGAAGGATATTCAGTTTCAGATGGGGCTTTATACCGGCCCCACCGCGCACGGCCACCGCACCTACCGGCCGCAGGTCAAAGGCAATATCGACCATATCAAGCAAGCGGTTGACCTGATCGCCGCCGCCAAAAAGCCGGTGTTTTATACCGGCGGCGGCATCATCAATTCAGGCCCGCAAGCGAGCCAATTGCTGCGCGAATTCGTGCGCGCCACGGGCTTTCCCATCACCTCGACATTGATGGGGCTTGGCGCCTATCCGGCCAGCGACGCGCAATGGCTGGGCATGCTCGGCATGCACGGCACCTATGAGGCCAATTGGGCGATGCACGATTGCGACGTCATGATCAATCTGGGCGCCCGGTTCGATGACCGGGTGACGGGCGTGCTCGACAAATTCTCGCCCGGCTCCAAGAAGATCCACGTCGATATCGACCCGTCGTCGATCAACAAAAACGTTCACGTGGATGTCGCGATCATCGGCGATGCGGCGCATGTTCTAGAAGACATGCTGCGTTTGTGGCGGGCCAAATCCGCCAAGCAAGACAAGGCGGCGCTGGCCCATTGGTGGCAGCAGATCGAGCGCTGGCGCGCCCGCAACGCGCTGTCGTTTGCCAATTCCGATAGCATCATCAAGCCGCAGCACGCGGTGCAGCGTTTATGGGAGCTGACTAAAGGCCCCAACACATACGTGACCACCGAGGTGGGCCAGCACCAGATGTGGGCAGCGCAGCACTTTCATTTTGACGAACCCAACCGCTGGATGACGTCCGGCGGGCTGGGTACTATGGGCTATGGGCTGCCGGCGGCGATCGGCGTGCAAATGGCGCACCCGGATGCGCTCGTCATCGATATTGCCGGCGAAGCCTCCATTCAAATGTGCATGCAGGAAATGTCGACGGCGGTCCAATACGACCTGCCGGTCAAGATATTCATCCTCAACAATGAATATATGGGCATGGTGCGCCAATGGCAGCAATTGCTGCACGGGGCGCGCTATTCGCATTCGTATTCGGAGGCCTTGCCGGATTTCGTCAAGCTGGCGGACGCCTATGGCGGTGTCGGCATCCGGGCGGAAACGCCGGGCGAATTGGACGACAAGATTCGCGAGATGATTGCCGTCAACCGGCCGGTTCTGTTCGATTGTGTGGTCGACAAAACCGAAAATTGCTTCCCCATGATCCCGTCGGGCGCTGCTCATAACGACATGATTTTGGCGGATGACGCGGTTGATCCGGATGAGGCTATTTCCGAACAGGGCAAAATCCTCGTATAACCCGCCCGCACGCCATGATACGTGGCCGGCTGGTATCGCCGCCTAGCCGGCCACGCGTCATGCGACACCCCGAACCGTTTTCAAAAAAGGCCTTCGCGCGTCATGCCGCCGACCACAGACATTGAGCGCCATACCATCGCCGTCCTCGTCGACAACGAGGCAGGGGTGCTGGCGCGCGTCATCGGCCTGTTTTCCGGCCGCGGCTACAATATCGAAAGCTTGACCGTGGCCGAGGTGGACGAAAACGCCCATACCTCGCGCATCACCATCGTCACCACCGGCACGCGGATGGTGGTGGAGCAGATCAAAGCGCAGCTTGCCCGCTTGGTCCCGGTGCACAAGGTGGTGGACTTGACGGTTGAAACCGTGGCCATCGAGCGTGAAATGGCGCTGGTCAAAGTGGCCGGCACCGGCGAGAAGCGGGTGGAGGCGCTGCGCCTGTCGGAAGCCTTCCGCGCCCGCGTCATCGACACCACGCACGCCTCTTTTGTGTTCGAGGTAACCGGCGCGCCGGACAAGATCAACGCCTTCGTCAATCTCATGCGGCCTTTGGGCCTGGTCGATGTCAGCCGCACCGGCGTCGTCGCTATCGCCCGCGGCGCGGAGCAGATGTAACCCACCCCTTTCCCGACGTCACGGCCCCTCGATCCGGGCCCCAAGCAACGAACCGTTCGCAGATAAGGAAGAGATACGATGCGCGTTTATTATGACCGCGACGCCGACGTTAACCTGATAAAGGGCAAGAAAGTCGCCATTGTCGGCTACGGCTCGCAAGGCCATGCCCATGCGTTGAACCTCAAAGAATCAGGCGTGAACGAAGTCGCGGTGGCGCTGCGTCCGGGCTCGTCCTCCGCCAACAAGGCCGAAAGCGCCGGGCTGCAGGTCATGACAGTGGCGGACGCCGCCAAATGGGCCGACGTCATTATGATGCTCACGCCCGATGAATTGCAGGGCGACATCTACAAAAATGAGCTGGAAGCCAATATGCAACAGGGCGCAGCGCTGCTGTTTGCCCACGGCCTCAACGTGCATTTCAATTTGATTGAGCCGCGCGCGGATCTCGACGTGTTGATGGTCGCCCCTAAGGGCCCCGGCCACACGGTGCGCGGCGAATATCTGCGCGGCGGCGGCGTGCCGTGCCTGCTGGCCATCCACCAAGATGCCTCCGGCAACGCCCATGATCTCGGCCTAAGCTACGCCAGCGCCATCGGCGGCGGTAAGGCCGGCATTATCGAAACCACGTTCCGGGAGGAATGTGAGACCGACCTGTTCGGCGAGCAGGCGGTGCTGTGCGGCGGCCTGGTGGAACTGATCAAGGCCGGGTTTGAAACCCTCACCGAGGCGGGCTACGCGCCGGAAATGGCCTATTTCGAATGCCTGCACGAAGTGAAGCTGATCGTCGACCTGATCTATGAAGGCGGCATCGCCAACATGAATTATTCCGTGTCTAACACCGCCGAATACGGAGAATACGTAACCGGCCCGCGCATCATTACGCCGGAAACGAAAGCGGAAATGAAGCGGGTGCTGGCGGATATTCAAACCGGCAAATTCACCCGCGATTGGATGCTGGAAAACAAAGTCGGCCAGACCTCGTTCAAAGCCACCCGCGCGCGCAACGCCGCCCACCCGATCGAAGACGTGGGCGAGCGCTTACGCGGCATGATGCCGTGGATCACCGACAAGGCGTTGGTGGACAAAGACAAGAACTAAGGCATAGCACGGGGGGGGGG
>Ga0272441_10010678_pt1 | contig 13825 bp, 13 predicted proteins | sample SSMProp6N_FD_193582 | JGI IMG/M metagenome (GOLD analysis project Ga0272441, IMG submission 193582) | Marine sediment archaeal communities from Little Sippewissett salt marsh, Falmouth, MA, United States - SSM-Prop-6N | ecosystem: Environmental > Aquatic > Marine > Wetlands > Sediment ... | reverse complement strand
TTCCCGATCTGGGCTATACGGCCGGCCTCTATATTTACACGACGCCATCAGGTAAATACCAGGAAGTTTACGCCATGCAGGCCTTTAAGCCTGACGCGTTTGCCGCCGCCATCGATCAATTGCCGGTGGAGGGCAAGGGACCGACCATGATGCAGAAGGGACTCAGCAGTCTGCGCGATGTGGTTGCCGGCCTGAGCGGCAAGACGGTGGTTTTCATGTTCACGGACGGTACATACAACCGGGTCCGTGGAACCAAGACACCGCTGCAGATTGCCCAGGAAATTGTCAAAGACAAGGATGTTTGCTTTTACCTGATCAGCAGCGCCGACGAGCAGGCTGAAAAGCAGGTCGTAAACGCGGTGACCCAAATAAACTCCTGCTCGCGGGTCATCCCGCTGGCGACGTTTCTGGATAACCCGCAATACACGTCCGGTGCGCTGTTCATCGTCAGGACCACCGCCTATGAACGCCTGATCCCTACCACCGAGGTGGTCGGAGTCGTTGCTGATGACATGCTGTTCGATTTCAACAGCTCCGACATCCGCGGTGAATACAATGAAAAACTGGCTATACTGGGGGATTACCTGCAGAAAAACCCGGCAGCCTTTGTGGTCGCAGCAGGCTTTACCGACAGCGTCGGTAGTGAGGAATACAACCTGTGGCTTTCCGAACGGCGGGCTTCCAGAGTCAAAGACTACCTTGTGAACAAGTTCAACATCGATATGGATCGGATTGTGACCCAGTGGTATGGCGAGCTCAATCCGGCGGCCGACAACGCCACGGAAGAGGGCCGTCAGCTCAACCGGCGGGTCGAAATTGCCGTCGGAGGGATCAATTAGAAGAATCTTAACGTGTCCGAAAGCTACCTCTCCTTTCGGAAGGGAGCGGTAGCTGGACTTTTTTCGAGACCATTAGCCGTTTATGCTTGCCTTAACTTTTGGCCGGACCGGCAGGATACGCTGCGCAGCGAAAGGATGATCATCATGACAGATGATCTGGATAAGAAAAACGCACGCATCAAATTGGCTAAAAAAATCGGGCTGATCGCCACCGGACTGTTTGTATTTTATGTCGTCGTTGGTTTCTGGATCGTTCCTCCACTATTCAAACCCAAGCTGGAGGAGCAGCTCTCCGGTCTGCTGGGCCGCAAGGTCACCATCGGCGCGATCAAACTCAATCCGCTGGTCCTCTCCTCCACCACATCCAACCTGACGGTCCATGATAACGACGGCGAACCATTCGCCGGTTTTGAAGCGTTGTACGTGAATGTTCAGCTCTCATCGCTATTCAGATGGGCCGGAACGGTCAGGGACGTCCGGCTGTCGGCACCTTTTGGTGTGCTGAAACTGCTGCCCGAAGGGAAAATGAACATTGACGACTTGGTTGCCAAATTCAGCCAGCCCGCACCGCCCCCCGATCCAGACGACGGTTTGCCCCGCGCTATCGTGGCCAGGCTTGAGGTGATCGATGGCAAATTCACTGTGGCGAATTTGGCTGCCGCCGAACCGATCCAGGAAGTCGTCACCCCGATAACCTTTACGTTGGAAAATCTGAGCACCCTGAAAGGCCGCCAGGGAGAATATCGATTCGGCGGCATGGGGCCCATCGGCGGAACCTTCGACGTGCATGGCACCCTCGCACTCAATCCGCTCAAGATCCAGGGGCATTTCTCCTCGGAATTGACCAAACTCAGCCATTACTGGGAACACATCAAAGAGCTCGTCTCCTTTCAAATCCTCAACGGCACCGCGAGAGCATCCGTTGATTATACGATGGCGATCACCGACGGTCAGCTCAATGCCCGGTTGGAAAACGGCGCCTTCATGCTCGACAATTTCGAATTGGCTGCCAACGGCGAAAAAGAGGTGCTGATTGCCGTGCCGACCTTGTCCGTGCAAGGCCTCGCCACTGACTTGCAGGCACGGAAGATGGTCGTCGATCGGATCCAAACCGCCGGCGCCGCATTCAAATCGGGGTTGGCCAAGGATGGGTCGGTGGAACTGCAACGCCTGTTCCAACCGGATATTGAAAAATTGAAGGAGATGAAGGCGGCCAGAGCGCCCGCCACCGAAACGGTCGATTCGTCCCCGTGGCAGGTGACCGTCAATCAGGTTGAAGTCAAAGACTGGCAGTTCACGCTGGACGATCTGACCGGAAAGAATCCGATTCGCGAAACGTTTGCCCTGAATACCTTCACCGTGGATAACCTGAGCACCGCAAAGGACCACCAGGGGACCTATACATTCGATGGCACCGGGCCCAGCGGCGGGAACTATCAGCTGAACGGGAAGCTCACCGTCGCCCCCGTATGGGTTCAGGGGAGCTACGCCATGAAGGATGCCCGGCTCGACCATTTCTGGGAGCATGTCAAGGAGCACGTCTCCTTCCAGATCGTGAAGGGCTCAACCGGTGCATCCGGCGATTTCACGGTGGCCCGCGATGATGGTGGGTTCAACGCCCGGCTGGAAAACGGCACCTATCAACTCAATGATTTTGAGTTGGTGGAAAGGGGTAAGCAGGATGTCCTGATTGCTTTGCCCGCCTTGGCCGTCAAGGGAATCGGTGCCGATGTAAAGGCCCGTGAAATCAATGTCGCATCGATTCAGACGGCGGATGCCAGAATCAAGTCGTGGCTGGCGGCTGACGGGACCTTCGCCCTCCAGAAACTGTTTCTGCCGGATCTGGAAAAGTTGATGAAAAAAGAAGCTGCCGACGAACCCGAGCCTGAAACGACTCCCGCTCAACCGTGGCAGGTGACACTCCAGAAAATGGAGGTAACCAACTGGGGGTTGGCTTTTGAAGACCGGACCCTGACCAACGCGGCGAAAATGTCGGTCGATGACATCGATGTTATCGTGGAAAATCTCTCCACCAAGAAAGGCACCCAGGCCACGGTCGGCGTAGCCATGCAGATCAACCGGGCGGGGCATGTCAAGGTAAACGGGAAAGCGGGCATCGCTCCGCTGCAGGCGGACGTGAAGGTCGTTACCGAGAAGATTGGCCTGGAGTCGTTTCAACCCTATGTCGACGAAGCGGTCAACGCCCAGATCGCGGCCGGCACCGCCAGTTCCACGGGCCGCATCCGCTATCGGGGCAAGGACGCCCAGCCGCAGATCCAGTACGAGGGCGATTTCAGCGTCGACGAACTGGAGATCCAGGACCGCGTCCAGACTGAAGATTTTATCACCCTGGCGCAATTCAAGGCCGGTGGGATCGCGTTGGATCTGCTTCCCAACAAGCTGAACGCGTCAGAGGTTCTCATCGACCGGCCGTATGCCAGGGTCACCATCGACCAAGCCGGCGTAGTCAATGTGGTCAGCGCCTTCGCCCCCGTTGAGAAGAAAAAGGAAGAGGGCAAGGAGAATCTGCTGCAGCGGTTGGTCAATTTCCTGATCCTGCAGTTCAAGGGCCCCATGCCGATGCGTGTGGATCAGGTTCGGCTTGAGCAGTTTACAGGGGAGTTTGCAGATGCGTCCATCTCGCCTTCCTTCAGTACACACGTGGAAATCAGCGACGGCACGGTCAAGGGCTTATCCTCTGACCCGTCGGCCCGGGCCGATTTCAAACTCAACGGCAGCATCGACCAGACCGCCACCATCGAGGGCGCCGGCCAGATGAACCCGATGAATGCCCTGCAGTACAGCAGGGTGGATGTGTCGTTGAAGGATTTTGCGTTGAAACCGGTTTCCCCTTACTCGGGCAAGTTCATCGGGTTCAAGATCGACAAAGGGACCTTGCATACGGACCTGAAATACCAGGTAGACGACGATACCGTGAAGGGCGACAATTTTATCTATATCGATGGCTTGGAACTGGGCGAAAAAGTCGACAGCCCCGATGCCCCCAACCTGCCCATCAAGCTCGGGGTGACGCTATTAAAGGACAGCAATGGCCGCATCACACTTCAAGTGCCGGTGGCCGGGAATGTCAAGGACCCCCAATTTGATTTCGCCAAAGCCATCGAAAGCTCACTCACGGGAACCATCGAGGGGGCCGGCAGCGCCCCGTTTGCCGCCATCACGGACATCGACGGGTTCACGGGTGAAGACCTGCGCGTGGTTGCATTCGATTTCGGTTTTTCCGACTTGCAGGAACCCGAAACGCAAAAGCTGAATGCACTGGCAACCTATCTGAAGGAGAGAGACGCCCTGACCCTGGGCATCGTGGGAACCGCCGACCGGCGGATGGACGGGGCTGCCATTATGGGAGAATCACCCGGCAAAGCCGAGCCCGGTGATGTCTCGGCGTCCGGAGATGAAACACCGGCGGAACCTGCTGCCGACCAAGCCGTCGACGACGAACGCCTGGAGAAACTCGCCCAGAGAAGGGCCGAAAAGGTGAGCACCTATTTGATCGAGCAGGCCGGTGTCGATGCGGCACGCGTTCAAGTCAAACCGGTTCAAATCAAACCCGCTGCGGATGGCGAGAAGGGTCTCGTGGAATTCTCCCTGTCGGTCGAATAGAAAATAGCCACGCCCCGGAGCGCTCTGTTTCCAATCTTTACCATCCACCCCATGCGGCAAGAAACCATAACTCTCCACCGGATCGATGCCTTCAACTGACAACCCTGGTGGAAAAATTTCTGGACAGGAACATACGAGGCCCTGTCTTTGGCCCAACGTGTCAAGGAGAGAATGATGCGAGGCACACGGTTATACTTGTTAGTCGCTATCAGCCTTGTTATTGCCAACTGCGCCACATTTCCGGAAAATGTCGACCAACCGGAATCCTATGCTTACACCGATACCGCAGATACAATTTTTGGCGAGGACGTGATCAAACGGGCTGCGGCGCATCCGGGAAAATCCGGATTCCACTTGCTGGGAAACGGTCTGGACGCCTTCGTGGCCCGGGCGATTCTGGCCCATCATGCCGAACGTAGCATTGATGTGCAGTACTACCTGTACCACGCCGATCTGGTGGGGCGTCTGTTCACTGATCAACTGCTCAAAGCTGCCGACCGGGGGGTTCGCGTGCGTCTGCTGGTGGATGACATGGGCATGTCCGGCAAGGATCTGGGTGCGGTCGTTCTGGCCAGTCATCCCAATGTGAAAGTGCGCATCTTCAACCCATTCAACCGGAAATCGGGCCGGATCCTCCAGCTCGTCACCCGCATGGGCTCCGTGACCCGCCGCATGCACAACAAGTCGTTTACGGTGGACAATCAAGTTTCCATTTTAGGTGGTCGCAATATCGGCAACGAATACTTTGACGCCGACCCGGACCTTGCTTTTGCGGACCTGGACGTTATGGCTATCGGGCCAGTGGTAGCAGAGGTCTCCACCGCGTTTGACCGCTATTGGAACAGCGAATTGGCCTACCCGGCAACCGTGCTAAGGGGCAAAGCACCGACACCTGAAGAAATTGAACGTCTGCGCGGCCAGCTGGACGACTTTGTGGCTCAGCAGATAAATTAACCTTACTTGCAGGCGCTGCGCAATTCGAATCTGGCTGACAAGATCCGGGAAAAACAGGTTGCCTATGACTGGGGTGACGGGATCGTCGTTTACGACCAGCCGGAGAAGCTCCTCCACGACACGGACAAGACCGAGTACCACCTGGCCCCGCAGATGAAAGCCTATTTTAAAGGGGTCCAGGATGAATTGATTATCTTCTCGCCCTACTTTGTCCCCGGCAAGAAAGGAACAGCCTTCCTGGTCAGTCTGGCCGAACGCGGTGTGCGCGTGCGCATCCTGACCAACTCCCTGGCCTCAAACGATGTGGGTCTGGTGCACGCCGGCTATGCCAAGTACCGCAAGTCGCTCCTGCGCGGCGGGGTGGAATTGTACGAAATGAACAAAAAATTGACCCGCCTGCAGCGCAAGGAAAAAAAGGGCACCGGCGGCTCGTCCAAGGCCAGCCTGCATGCCAAGTCCTTCGTCTTCGACCGGCAGCAGGTTTTTATCGGCTCCCTGAACCTCGATCCCCGGGCGGTGGTCCACAACACCGAGATCGGTGTGGTGATCGATTCGCCAAAAATCGGCGAAGGCATGACCGCCGTTTTTGACACCGTCACCGAGAAGGCGGCCTTCCGGCTGGAGCTGGTGAAAAACGCCAATGGCTCCGAAGGGATCCGGTGGCACGGTATGGTTGATGGAGAAGTGAAGACTTTTTCCGTCGATCCCTACACCGGCTTCTGGCGACGGTTCGGCATCGGTTTCATGGGGCTGCTCCCCATCGAATCACAGTTGTAACGGCTTCATAGAAAAAGCCTCTTTTCGACTGTATAAAGCAGCTTGCCGCTAAATGTTGCAGCTTACTTCGCGATTTCGGAATTTTTTCCAGCTTCCTCGGATAATTCCATAGCAGCGATGATGCTGGTGTTGGCCCTTTCGAATATATCACGAATGCGCCACCACAACTCGAAACGGGCATCGGCATCCGCTTGGGTCCATGTCTCATTGGGACTCATCCGCAATTCAAAACGTTGTTCTTGTGAATGGCCATCTACCGTCAGCTTAGCAGTGAAAGTTCCGGGTTTTGCCTCCACAACAATCCCTGCCGGTGGCTTGCCGGGCACAGAGATCACATCTGGATAGTTCATGTCCCAACTCATCCGATTTAGACCAACCTCCTTGCTCATGTTAGTCCAGGTCTTACCGTAATCCGTAGTTTTATAAAGATAAGGCAGAAAATCATTTGCCGTCCGGGAACGGCTGACTGCGACGTAAGCCACTCCGGCGTCATGGGGTGAAGCCTAGATTTCGTATACATCTGAATCTTCAAGCATGTCAGGCGGAGTGACATTCTGCCAAGTTTTGCAGTTGTCCTGAGTAACGTACACCAGACCGTCATCACTACCAGTCCAGAGTACACCCTTTTTAACTTTGGAAGCCGCCATCCGATGGATTGTGTTATAAGCCTCCTGCCCAGATGTCTCCATAGATGACGGCGATCCTCCAGGCTGCTGTTTCTCGGGATCATCCTTGGTCAGCTCCGGGCTAACAATTTCCCAGCTCTGTCCACGGTCCTTGGTGCGGAACACCACCTCCGCGGCGGTATAGCGCGTTTCCGGGTCAAAGGGATCAATGACGATGGGTGAATGCCAGTTAATTCGGTAGACCTGTTGGTTGGGTTGGGTATACGGACCGGACCAGGTTTTCCCGCCGTTCCGTGTAACCATCGCACCGCCGTCGTGCGTGATAATCATGCGGTCAGGGTCTTTCGGGTCGAACGCCATATCGTGAAAGTCATCCTTGGTACCGGATCGCTGTTTCCAGGTCTTGCCGCCATCAATTGACTTGTAGGCACCATCACCCCATGTGGAACAGTCGCGGAGTTGTGGTTCACCGGTTCCGATGCAGATGGTATCCGGATTACTGGGGGCCAGCGCGATCGCACCTACCGGCCCCACGTTGATCTGCCCGTCTGTAATTGGCAGCCAGTAAAGACCGTTATCTTCAGTCATCCAAACACCCCCCGACGAATGGGCATGATAAAATCGGTTCTTGTCTGTTGGGTGCATCGCCACACCGCAACCACGAACCCCAACAAACGGCCCGACACAACGCCATTCCAGTGATCGCATCTCACGATCCACTTCCAAATCAGCTTTTTGGGCGAATAACACTTTAATGTCAGGAACCGTTTTTGGCGCTTCTTCAGGCCGCCACTCGGCGTGGGCCACGGATACAAATACAACCAAAAAAATTACCAAGGCGATTTTAAGAGTCCTTTGTCTCATATGCTCCCCCCTCTCATGACATGTTGGTTTGGTAATAATAAGGAAGCGATTGCTGCTAACCCCGAGGTTCGCAGGACCTTTGTCTTCATCCACAAGCCGGCCTGGCAGCGGGATAATGAGCAGAATTTTGCAGCGATCGAGAAGACCTTGGCCGATGGTCCCTATACGGTCTTTTATGGCCACCCCACTCTACGGGTCACGGCTGCTGGCGCCCTTACGCAGCTGGCGGGATGGGGTGGCCGAAAAAACAGGGTTCAACTGGAGCATCGACTACAGCGCCCTGTTCATGGGTGTGAGCGACAGTCCCGGTGAAGACCGTGCCAGCGGCGGCATGGTGCGCTTCTTCGGTTTCTGGGATATCATCGACCGCGGCGGCCCCAACAGGGGTAGTTTGAACTGGAAGGAGGAGCACCGCCACAAGTTCGCGGATATTCCTCCCCGTGCACTGGGTTTTGAAAGCGGTTACGCGGGTATCTTCGAGTCGCCCTTCAGCAATCAGGAGGGACGCCTGACCAACCTGTACTGGAAGCAGTACAGGTTCGAGGGCAAATGGCACCCCTGATGGCTGGGGCCTCAGCGCCTCCTGGCAGAAATGGATCGGGGACAAATGGCTACCCTTCATCCGGGGTGGTTACACCGAAGACAGTGGCAGCCTGTTGGAAAGGTCGCTTTCGGTAGGACTCGGTTATCAGCCGGTTCCCATGCGCGGCATCATCGGAGTCGGCTTCAACTGGGGCAAACCCAACCCAATCTCTTTCGCCGACGCAGACGACCAGTACACCACCGAACTGTTCTGGCGCTATCAGTTGACCCGGGAGTTGGCCCTTACCCCGTCCATCCAATACATCAAGGATCCGGCATTGAATCCCACTGAGAGCGATTTGTGGGCTTTTGGCCTGGCGGGTACGTCTGGCGTTGTAACGCGTTCATTCAGACCTCTTCCATGTAATTGAAGCGTTTTAGGGTGTAACATGCATCGAACAAAAAACCGAAAGTCCGACCACTACATCTGGTAGTTGGTCGTTTTCGTTTACGACCAGAATAGATCAGGCGTCGTCCAACATCTCCAGTTCATGCGTAATCGTGATCGCCTCGACCACGCTCTGAGCGGCCGGGCACAGCGTAATGTAATTGTTGAATGCATCCTCGGCATCCGCGCGCTTGTCCGCCGGCAGTTTCAAATGATAGTGAACGTTAATGCGTACGATTTTCAAGACACCGTTGACATCCTCGATATCGCCGGTGACCGTCGCCATGTAACGATCCTGAAAAGTCCGAATCTTTTTTTTGGCCAGCACCGCGGCCAATGTGCCCATCATTCAGCCGCCCACCGCGCCCACCAGATGGTCCAAAGTGGCGGCGTGTTCCTCTTCTGGATCGACATTGTAAAATTTCTTAATCCCGCCGTGCACACCATAATAAACCGGTTTATCGAATCCCCGTATGTGGGCGATGCGCGTGGGTCCCTTTTCGCGGGTAATCGTGATGTGCGACTGATGGATAATCTCACCCATGGCGTCTTCCTTTCTGTGATATATCTTCTTTGTGATTCCCGCGAAAGCCCAGATCCACTGGTTTCAGCTGGTTTTTAGACTCACCTTTCCGCGGGAGTTACGCTGTTTGTCACTTTTTAGGATTCCATCAAACCAGCTTGATTGAAAAATAGGGATGCTTTGGCCGAATGTAAAATGGTCGCGCCATTTCCTTGAAACAGAGGGGAAAATCATGTAGCGTTTATTAGGTCCGAGATTTCAGATCTCTCTTATCCCATCAGATCCGTTGTTAAAATAAAATGGAAAGCGAGAATTGATTGGTGCATACCAGCAAAACAGAAAACAAGGGGTCTCAAGCATGAATCCCATAAAGATTGCGGTCATTCCGGGAGATGGCATCGGCAAGGAAGTCATCCCTGAAGGAATCGATGCCCTGGAAGCCGCCGGAAGCAGGCAGGGCGTCCAATTCGAGTGGACCGAATTCGATTGGTCCTGCGAGACCTACCATAAAACGGGGCGCATGATGCCCGAAGACGGGATCGACCAGTTGCGCCATTTCGACGCCATCTATCTCGGTGCGGTCGGCTTCCCCGGCGTACCGGACCACATCTCCCTCTGGGGGCTGCTGATACCCATCCGGCGCGCCTTTGACCAGTACGTGAACCTGCGCCCGGTGCGGCTGTTCGATGGCGTACCCTGCCCGTTGGCGGGCAAGAAACCCGGTGACATCGATTTTTATGTGGTCCGGGAAAATGTCGAAGGCGAATACTCTTCGGTGGGCGGCATTCAGTATGAAGGCACCGAGCATGAGGTCGTATCCCAAGTCAGCCTGTTTACGCGGCGAGGCACCGACCGAATTCTCAGGTACGCATTCGATCTGGCTCAACGCCGGCCTGCCCGTCATCTGAGCTCAGCCACCAAATCCAATGGGATCTTTCACGCAATGCCTTACTGGGACAGCCGGGTAAAACAGATCTCAAAATCTTATCCCGAGGTCTCCGTAGACCAATTTCATATCGATATCCTGACTGCCAATTTCGTGCGGATGCCCGAGTATTTCGATGTCGTGGTCGGTTCCAATCTGTTTGGCGATATTCTTTCCGATCTGGGACCCGCCTGCGCCGGTACGATCGCCATCGCTCCCTCGGCAAATATCAACCCCGAAAGGATCTTCCCGTCGATGTTCGAACCGGTGCACGGCTCCGCCCCCGATATTGCCGGCCGGGGAATCGCCAACCCCATTGGTACGGTCTGGGCCGGAGCGATGATGATGCAGCACCTGGGCTATCCCAGGATACACGACACGTTGATGGAAGCCATTGAAACCATCCTTCGAGAAAGTAGGCGCCTGACGCGTGACATGGGTGGACATGCCGGTACCCGCGAACTGGGCAGGGCGCTGGTAGAGGCCATTTAAAACGTGGTGGAATCCCATCACTAACCGCATGCACAAGGAGAATTACAGACAGCCGACCAAGCTCAGCAAGAACACGCCCGATGAAAAACTGCCCTGCTTCCTCCCGTTGATTTTGGCCCCATCCATTCTGCACGTATCGCTGGCCGGAATTGCATGTGCCATGATGATTGTTATTCTTTATTCATTCATTCATAGTGAATGCAATCGGTGCAATCCCAATCGCAACCGCATAGAAAACGCTAAAACCAACGCTCTGATACAAGGAGATCCATCATGATAAACGCCTATGCCGCATCTGAACCCAAGGGAAAACTCGAACCCTTCGCCTATGATCCGGGTGAACTAAAACCCCATGAGGTGGAAATCGATGTTCACTCCTGTGGCATCTGCCACAGCGACCTCAGCGTCATCGACAATGAATGGGGCAATGCCCAATACCCCGTTGTTCCCGGTCACGAAGTCGTCGGGACGATTGCCAACCTCGGAGAAAACGCCAACCACCTGACGGTCGGTCAGTCCGTGGGGCTGGGCTGGCATGCCGGCTACTGCAATAACTGTGCGCCTTGTCACGCAGGCGATCAGAACCTGTGCGCCAACTCACAGGCGACCATCATCGGCCATCATGGCGGCTTTGCCGACAAGGTGCGTGCGGCCGCCAACAGTGTGATTCCCATCCCGGATGGTATCGACCTGGAATCCGCCGGCCCCCTGTTTTGCGGGGGGATTACCGTTTTCAATCCGCTGGTCCAGTTCGATATCAAACCCACCGACAGCGTGGCAGTGATCGGCATCGGCGGTCTGGGCCATCTGGCGCTGCAGTTCCTCAATGCGTGGGGATGCGAAGTGACTGCATTTACCTCCAGCCCAGACAAAAGAAGAGAAGCCTTGGGCCTGGGAGCCCATGATACGCTGAATTCCCGCGATGGGAAAGCGATCGAGGCGGCGGCCGGTCGCTTTGACCTGATTGTCTCCACGGTTAACGTCAAGCTGGACTGGAATCTGTACCTCGGCACACTGAAACCCCGCGGCCGTTTACACTTTGTCGGTGCGACCTTGGATCCGCTGGATATCGGTGTGTTTTCACTGATCATGGCTCAACGGTCGGTATCCGGCTCCCCGGTTGGCAGCCCTGCAACCATTGCCAAAATGCTGAACTTTGCCGCGCTTCACAACATCAAACCGGTAATCGAGACGTTCAGCTTTGAAGACGTCAACGCGGCGATCACAAGATTAAGAAGCGGTAAGGCCCATTATCGCATTGTGCTCAGTCGCTGAGCCCTGCCCGTGATCTTGACGGATACAGCCAGGAACCAACCAGAGGTGGCGTTGCCGGCCCAAACATCCCGGCAGGCAGACCGTTGCCGAGAAGAAGCCAGGACATCACACGATCGATGCAAAAAAATTATGATGAAGCGGCTTTATTCATCTGACAAATGGAGAACCCATCTATGGGCATCACAATTTGGTTTTTGATTCTTCTGATAGTAGGTCTGGGTGCATGGGGTGTTCATCAATACCGGCTTCAGAATCTAAAGATGCAGAAGCTTGAACACGCCCTTCTGGAAATCAATCAAAAAACGATCGGCCAGGAAGAAAAGTACACACAAAACCAAGCCCAGTGGGAACAGACCGAGGAGAAATTGCGCAGCTTCCTTTTGTTGATGGACACCGTGATGAACACCATCCCCAACCCCATCTATTTCAAGGACGCAGAAGGGGTTTACCAGGGATGCAATAAAGTTTTCGCCAAACAGATTCTAGGTCTGACCCGGGACCGCATCATCGGCAAACGCCCCATGGAGATGCCCGATCAAATTCCGGCCGACCTCGCCGCCACCTACCAGCGCGAAGAATACAAGATGATCGACAAAGCCGGCATTCACACCTTCGAAGCCCTGGTGCAGTGCGCCGACAAACAGCGCCGGGATTATCTTTTCAGCCTTGCCCCGGTAATGGATCGCCAGGGCACACTCAGCGGCAGCGTGGCGGTCCTTTCGGATCTGACCGAAAAAAACCGTGCCGCCCACAACCGCATGCAAAAGGAGAAACTGGAAGGGGTATTGGAGATTGCCGGTGCTGTCTGTCACGAATTCAACCAGCCCCTGCAGGCCATCTCGGGCTACACCGAGTTAATGGCCATGAAACTGGATGGCCATGAAGCGCGATCCTATATTGACAAATTCGCCGCCCAAATTGAACGGATGCGCGACATCACCGACAAATTGCATGGCCTCACCCGTTATGAGACCAAGGATTATGCCGGCAATACGAAGATCATCGATATCAACAAGGCCTCTGAAAAACTATAGGTGCGAATCGGGCCGCTGAACCCTCATGATTGCAGGAATCGCCGCAGATATCATTGTCCTCGCCCACTTGGGTTTCATCGTGTTCGCTGCCCTGGGTGGATTACTCGTCGTTAGATGGCCCAAATTTGCATTTCTGCACCTTCCCTGTGCGCTGTGGGGCGTACTGATTGCATTTGGCGGGTGGATCTGTCCGTTGACACATCTTGAGATGCATTTTCGGCAATTGTCCGATCAAGTTGGATACGACGGCGGATTCATCGACCACTATGTGATGCCGCTGATCTACCCGGCAGGATTGACGCGCGGAATGCAGATCGCTTTCGGCGTAAGCATTCTTTCAGTTAATTTGTGTGCCTACGGACGGTTGATTAAGAATCTGACCCAGAGGAGAAAGGGCCGGACAGCTTAAATTGAACATTCCCCGCGGCAAGCCGCGGGGAATGTTCTGCCTGAAACGGCAGTGCTGCGCAGCACCGGAAGGATAAAAAAAAGCGATTTCCAGTTCGCTCGCTATCGCGGTTCAACATTGATCAGGCCATCGACAACTCCAGAAGAAAATGCCGAACGCCGGCACACAAGGACGACCCTTTCTGCCGGCAATGCCGCTATTATACCGGCGGCGATGCTTCAGGGATCGAACTGCAAACAGATAGGGGCTTGCCATACCTGCTGGATGGCGCCTGACAGCCTGTCCCCGCCGACAACTGGTATATCGACGACCTTCACCGCGCATACGTGTAGGTTATTCGACCACGCAGTTCTGGTCTTTTTGAATAGCCTCCATCATGATGGCGTGGGACGCTGACGGGCGTTTGAAACTATTGATTCCGGCAGCTTACAAGGTGTCCAGATAATCTTATGCAAAATCCACATCCACTTCCACCCAAAGCGGCAGGTGGTCACTCATTTTGAACGTGCGCCA
>Ga0272441_10010677_pt1 | contig 13825 bp, 10 predicted proteins | sample SSMProp6N_FD_193582 | JGI IMG/M metagenome (GOLD analysis project Ga0272441, IMG submission 193582) | Marine sediment archaeal communities from Little Sippewissett salt marsh, Falmouth, MA, United States - SSM-Prop-6N | ecosystem: Environmental > Aquatic > Marine > Wetlands > Sediment ... | reverse complement strand
GCTGGAACACATTGGTCATTTTTTTTCCATCCTTGCTGATCTCTTCCATGAAAATCACGGCTTCCCCATCGGGCGTGCGATTGAAACGACCGGGCGCAAAGGTACTGATAATGCTGACATTACGAATTTCCGCATTGATTTCAGCTCGTTGCAGCGCCACCCACGGCCGCATAAAAAGCATCATCAGCAGCACCATCAGGCTGATTGGCACTGCAATCATCAATAACGAACGCATCCACTGCCGAGGTCCGATTCCTCCTGCCATCATCGCTGTCATTTCACTGTCCATATACAGCCGGCTCAGCGCGAGCAACACACCGAGAAACAAACTGACGGGCACCAGCAGAACGAACACCTTCAGCTGGCTGTTGATGAACAGCGGCAGCACAGTACCGGTGGTCAGCTCACCTTTCAGAAACCATTTCAGTAATTGCACGATTTCAACGCTGGTGACGACGATAATCAACACGAAGGTGACCGCCAGCCAGGTGCCGACAACCTCGCGGACGATGTATCGATCGATAATGGTGGGGCCCAGGCTCATGGGCAAGATTATCCCACTGTCACTAGTTCTTTGACCAGTGTTAACCCGCATTTCTCTATTTTTCCCCTGGCGTCAAATCCACCATGAAAAAAACAGTTGAATTGCATACAATGCCACTGGATCATCAGTCAACTACGGAGCAAACATGGAATATACTGTCAAGAGCGGCAGCCCGGAAAAACAACGCATTGGTTGCGTGGTTGCGGGTGTTTTTGCCCCCAGATCACTCTCTGCAGCCGCCAAGACTCTCGACAAAGCGAGCGGCGGCCAGATTTCCAATCTGATCAGGCGAGGCGAGCTCGAGGGTGACCTTGGTGACACCCTGCTGTTGCATAATGTGGAAAATACGCTTTGTGATCGCGTGCTGCTGGTCGGTTGTGGCAAGGAGAAGGAGATCAACACCAGCGCGTTCAGGAAAATCAACAGCGCGATGGCCGCTACGCTGAAATCCACCGGCACCACCGAGGTCGCATCGTTTCTGACCGAAATCCAGATCAAGCGTCGAAGCCTGACCTGGAAGATCCAACAATCCATCGAGGCCATCGATGAGGCCCTATACAGCTTCAATCAGCTAAAGTCTGAGCAAAAACCGCCCCGACGCCCTTTGCGGAAATTCGTTTTCAGTGTTTCCGGGCGGGGACAGTTGACCGAGGGGGAAGAAGCCGTGCGTCGAGGCATGGCAATATCGACGGGCATCAAGCTGACCAAAGATCTGGCGAATTTGCCGGGAAACATCTGTACCCCAGATTATCTGGCGAAACAGGCCATCACGATGCAAAAGCAGTTCCCAAAAACCAAAGTCACCGTGCTGAATGAGAAAGAAATCGAAGCACTGGGCATGGGCGCATTCATGTCGGTCAGCAAGGGCAGTCAGCAAGAAGGCAAACTGATAACCATTGAATACAAAGGCGGCGACAAGAATCGGAGACCCATCGTGCTTGTCGGCAAAGGCGTTACCTTCGATTCAGGCGGTATCAGTCTGAAGCCGGGCGCTGCCATGGATGAAATGAAGTTCGACATGTGCGGCGCTGCGAGTGTTTTAGGCGTTCTCGCTTCCTGCGCCGAAATGCTGCTACCAGTCAATCTCGTCGGAATCATACCTAGCGTCGAAAACATGCCGGACGGCGTTGCCAGCAAACCTGGCGATGTCGTCACCAGCATGTCGGGCCAGACGATTGAAATTTTGAACACCGACGCCGAAGGCCGTTTGATACTGTGCGACGCCTTGACGTATGCCGAAAAATTCGATCCCGAAGTGGTCATCGACATCGCCACCTTGACCGGGGCGGTGATTGTTGCTCTAGGTTCACATCCCGCCGGCTTGATGGGTAATCACAAGCCACTGATCCATGATCTGTTCAAGGCCGGAAAAAGCAGTGGCGACCGCTGCTGGGAGCTGCCGCTGTGGGATGACTACCAGGAGCAGCTGGACAGCAACTTCGCCGACATGGCCAACATCGGCGGCAAAGGCGCCGGCACGATCACCGCGGCCTGCTTCCTGTCGCGCTTCACAAAGAAATACCATTGGGCACACCTCGATATCGCGGGCGTTGCGTGGAAGAGCGGCAAGGAGAAAGGCGCTACAGGCCGTCCGGTTAGCCTACTCATGCAGTATGTCTGTCACCAATTGGAAGACAAGAAAAAGTAAGTGAGCCATGAGCCAGCAGAAACGTCCACGCGTGGATTTTTACAAGCTGAACAGCAACAACAGGACCAGCATCAACCGGTTTTGTTGTCAGCTTGCTGATAAGGTTTTCAGGATCGGCGTGCCGATCTTTGTGAAAACCAAAGACCCGGCGGAAACGCGGCTTTTGGATGAATTGATGTGGACTTTCAAAGACAATAGCTTTCTGCCACACTCCGTTCTTGGAGAGGACGCGGATACTCAAGCGCCCATTTTTATTGGCCACAACCTGCCGGATTCGCCGTTTTATCTGCTAATCAATCTAGGCGACGACTTGCCGGGAAACATCGAGCGCTATCAACGTATTGCTGAGATCATCAACACTGCACCGCAAACGCTGCAGCACGGTCGTGTGCGCTACAGTGCCTACAAAAAAGCCGAGTGCTCGCTTCATTTTCATGAGATCACCACCTGATTATGACGATGTCAGACAAAGACCTGAGCAACTTACCGATACTCGACGACATCATTGAGCCGGGAGATGTCGAGAAAGCCAAGCACAACAGCTCGAGCAAGGTACAAGGCTCGTTGCCACAGGCCAATCGCGGCGCGACGTCAGCTCCTACTGCGAGCAAAAGTGACACAGTGACTGAACACGACCAGATTGAGCAAGATTTAACCAGGACGACCAAAGTCGTGTCTGCCAGGCCATCCGATCCGGTTGCTGCGAACCCACCCGAGCAAACCCCATCGGCCAGATCCGATAGCCCTCTGGACCCACCGCCCTCGCAATCGAACCCAGACACCGAACAGACTATCGAGGAGCTCACCGAAACCATACTGAGCAGCCTGCTACCGGACCTGGAGCAGCTACTCCGGATCAAGATCCGGCAAAGCCTGCAGGATGATCTCGACCCGCATTTCTCACCAGGACCACGGGAGCAGGCGCAGGACTGAGCCCGCCTGTCGCTCCAGATGGACGCACACGGCAAGAACTAACCCACATAGGCTAACCGTCCGGCATGCGGTATAATCGCGCGCTTTGAATGCACATCGTTCGATCCCGCAAAATCCTGATGGAAAAGACTTACGACCCCCAAACCATTGAACAGAAGTGGTATCAGACCTGGGAGCAGAAAGGCTACTTCAGCCCGGATGCTAAAAGCTGGAAGAGCGGCAGGCGTGACAATTACTGCATCATGATTCCGCCGCCGAATGTGACCGGACGGCTGCATATGGGACACGCTTTCCAGGACACGATCATGGATGCGCTGATTCGCTATCATCGCATGAAAGGCGACAAAACGCTGTGGCAGGTCGGCACCGACCACGCCGGCATCGCGACGCAGATGGTGGTAGAACGGCTGATCAATGCGGACGGAGAAACCCGTCATGACCACGGCAGGGACAAGTTCATCGAAAAGGTATGGGATTGGAAAGCTCACTCGGGTGGCACCATCACCCAACAACTTCGTCGCATGGGTGCCTCGCTGGATTGGTCGCGTGAGCGTTTCACGATGGATGAAGGCCTGTCCGAGGCTGTCAGAGAAGTATTCATTCGTCTTTACGAGGAAGGGCTCATCTATCGCGGCAAACGCCTGGTGAACTGGGACCCGGTTTTGCACACAGCAGTTTCCGATCTTGAGGTGCTGTCGTCGGAAGAAAACGGTCATATGTGGTACATGCGCTACCCGCGCAGCAATGGCGCCGGTCATGTCGTCGTGGCGACAACGCGCCCCGAGACGCTACTTGGCGACTGCGCCGTCGCAATCCACCCAAACGATGACCGCTACAGCTATCTGCTCGGCGAATACCTGGACCTGCCAACGACCACAAGACGGATCCCGGTGATCGCCGACGAACACGTCGATCCCGAGTTCGGCACCGGCTGCGTCAAGATTACGCCCGCACACGACTTCAATGACTACCAGGTCTGGCAACGGCACAACACCAAGAGCGAATTGCGTGAAATGATTCATGGTGGCCTGATCAATGTGTTCACGATCGATGCCGCAATCAGGGCCAACGAGGCAAACGAAGATAATCTGATTCCAGCGCGCTATATCGGCATGGACCGATATCAAGCGCGCAAACAAATCGTGGCAGACCTGGAAGCGGCGGGTCTACTCGAAAAGGTCGTCGATCACAAACTGATGGTACCCCGAGGAGACCGCTCAGGTGCGGTCATAGAACCCTATCTTACCGATCAGTGGTATGTCAGCGTCAAACCGTTGGCGGAACCGGCCATCGAGGCGGTTGAAATTGGATACATCAAGTTCGTGCCGAGTAACTGGAAAAACACCTATTTCGACTGGATGCGCAACATCGAAGATTGGTGCATTTCCAGACAGATCTGGTGGGGACACCGCATCCCCGCTTGGTACGATGATGTGGGCAATGTCTACGTCGGACGCAATGCCGATGAAATACGCGCAAAGAACCGACTACCGGCGGACTTTGCGTTGAAACAGGATGAGGACGTGCTCGACACCTGGTTCTCTTCAGCACTCTGGCCTTTTTCCACGTTGGGCTGGCCGGAGAAAACGCCGGAACTCGAAGACTTTTATCCGACCAACGTGCTGGTGACCGGTTTTGATATCATTTTTTTCTGGGTCGCACGCATGATCATGATGGGTTTGAAGTTCATGGGCGATGTGCCTTTTCATGAGATATACATTCACGGCCTGGTACGCGACGCTGAAGGCCAGAAGATGTCGAAATCGAAAGGCAACGTGCTCGACCCGATCGATGTTGTCGACGGCATCGATTTGGACGCACTGGTGGAGAAGCGCACCAGCGCCGTGATGCAGCCGCATCTGATCGAGCGCATCGAGAAGTTGACCCGCAAGAATTTCCCCGATGGCATCCCAGCATTCGGCACGGACGCTCTGCGCTTCACTTTTGCGGCCCTGGCAACCACCGGGCGTGATATCGTGCTCGCGCCTTCAAGGATCGAAGGCTATCGCAACTTCTGCAACAAGCTCTGGAACGCGACCCGCTACGTACTGATGCAGACCGAAAACAAGGATCTCGGCATAGACAACGATGACGTCGCGCTTTCGCTGGCCGATCGCTGGATAGTTTCGCGCCTGCAGCGCATCATCCAGAATGTCGAAAAGCACATCAGGAACTATCGCTTTGACCTCTATGCCCAGGAGCTCTACGCTTTCGTCTGGGAGGATTATTGTGACTGGTATCTCGAGTTGTCCAAACCGGTGCTGTTCGATGAGAGCACGCCGCTTGCCGCACAACGTGGTACGCGACGGACATTGGTCAGCGTGCTGGAGGCCCTGCTTAGGCTAAACCACCCGATCATGCCTTTCATAACTGAAGAACTCTGGCAAAAAATCGCACCGCTGACCGGATACAGGATGAATCCAGAAGGCGATTCGATCATGTTGCAGCCGTTCCCGCAGAGTGATGCCAGCAAGATCGATGACGCTGCCGAGCAAGAACTCGAATGGGTAAAAGCCTTCATCAGCGGGGTGCGCAGAATTCGCTCGGAAATGGACATCCCACCTGGCAAAGCTTTACCTGTATTGCTCCAGAATGCAGGCCAACGGGACGTCGAGATTTTCAATCACAATGAAGCATTCATCAGAGCACTTGCAAAACTGGAAACCATCCAATGGCTGGACAGCGGCAGCAAAACGCCAGAGTCGGCCACTGCACTGGTCGGAGACATGCAGATTCTGATACCGCTCGCCGGTTTGATTGACAAACAGGCAGAGCTGGCACGTCTCGACAAGGAAATCAGCAAACTGACCGTCAATCTCGATAAAGGTAACGCTAAACTGCAGAACCCGAATTTTGTGAACAAGGCACCCGCCGCGGTTGTTGAGAAGGAGCGACAGCGTGTCGAGGAAATCGCCGGAGCCAAGCAACAGCTTGAGCGGCAGGCGGAGAAAATTCGCTCGCTTTGAGGCTGACTGCGTTTTGGGCTTGCGCATCACGGTATTGACGCTGTAATCTGAGGCGATCACAGTCCGAATCAGAGTAACTGTATGCAAACGCCAGACAAGCACGAGCAAATTGTTCGAACGCACGCCGGCCTGATCATCGGCGTCGTTCAGAGTATTCACAATCCTGACCTTAGACCGCAGATGGACCAGGCGCTGGCGATCTCGGAACAAAACGGCTGGGATAAACTGGTGGCAGCGATTCGAAAGATCATCGATGGCAGCAGGGACGAACACCTGTTGAATGGCCTGGACGAAGAGGACAGCGTGATCGTCACCGCTATCCTGCAGGGGCTGCAGGACCCGAACACCTTGCCCAAACCCGACGACAAAGCAGACCCAACCCTTGCGGCGCCAATGCTGGCCCATCTCATCAATGACGCACGACATGGTGATCATAATGCAGTCATCATGCTCGGCGGCATGGCTGAACAGATGTCCTTGCCCGGCGGCGACATGGCCAAAGTCGGTGCAATCCTCAAAGACCTGATCGACGGCGAACGTGATGTCGACAAGTTGTGCGACAAGGTCGGCCCGCAAGGTGAATCACTGATCGTGCAGATCCTGGAGGAGCTGGGCAAACTCGAAGTCCATTGATTTCCTCGTAGCGGCATAGTCTGGATTTAACGCAAAGGCGCAAAGACGCAGAGGCCGCAGAGTGTCTTTAATCGGCGCGCCATTCGCGTCATTGCGAGGCACGGCAGCGACGCAGCAATCTCCGGCAGTCGCGCGAACCCAGCGAGATTACAGGTTACCTCCTCGTAAACTGCCCCTGTCGGGGCCACACTTCGTGCGTTACACTCTCCAGGAGAAATTCGTGCTTCGCTGCACTCGCAGTGACATCGGTCTACCCCGGCCGAGCTTCGCTCAACAAAAAAATCTCTGCGGCCTCTGCGTCTTTGCGCCTTTGCGTTCAACCCAGTGCAGTGCCATCACGCGTAGATCCCGTGTTCGCGCGTCGCGAGAAAGCGGATTGCCGGCCACTTTTCCATGGTCATATCGAGATTGACACGGGTAGGCGCGATGTATGCAAGATCACCGGCATGGTCAAGCGCAAGATTGGCGCTATGCCGGTCTTTGAATTTCGCGAGCTCCCGATCGTCGTCGCACTCAATCCATCGCGCCGTCGTCACATTGATGGTTTCGAAACTGCAATCCACACCGTATTCATCCTTGAGCCGGTGTTTGACGACTTCAAACTGCAGCACGCCCACCGCACCCAGTATCAGGTCATTATTGTTCAGCGGCCTGTAGAGCTGTGTTGCGCCCTCTTCGCAGAGTTGTATCAGGCCTTTCTGCAGAGCCTTCATCTTCAGAGGATCACGAAGCTGCGCACGTCTAAAGAGCTCCGGAGCAAAGTTCGGTATCCCGGTGAAAACCAGATCCTCTCCCTGGGTGAATGTATCGCCAATACGCATCGTGCCGTGATTGTGTAATCCGATGATGTCACCGGTGTAGGCCTGATCAACGTGCTCCCGGTCTGACGCCATAAACGTCACCGCATCGGCAAGCTTGATTTCCTTGCCAATACGAACATGTCTGACTTTCATACCTTTCTGGTAGACACCGGAACAGATGCGCACGAATGCAATCCGATCCCTGTGGCCCGGATCCATGTTCGCTTGTATCTTGAAGACAAAGCCGGTGAATTTCTGCTCGTCGGGCGCGACAACACGGCTTTGGGTCTGGCGCTGCCGCGGCGGCGGCGCATATTCATCCAGCGCATCCAGTAATTCCCTGACCCCGAAATTATTGATACCGGAACCGAAGAAGACCGGCGTCAGTTCGCCACGGCTATAGGCATCCAGGTCGAACACGTGGCTGGCGCCTTTTACCAGTTCAATCTCGTCGCGCAACTGCTCGGCAACACCACCCAGCATTTCATCGAGCTGCGCATTATCCAGTCCCTCGATCACATCGCCTCGCTGAACTTTGCCACCATGCGTTGCGGAGAACAGATGCACACTGTCCTCGACCAAGTTGAACACACCCTTGAACTGCTTACCCATGCCTATTGGCCAGGTAATCGGTGCGCATCGAATACTCAGGATCTCCTCGATCTCATCCATCAAATCAATCGGGTCTCGCGCCTCGCGGTCCATCTTGTTAACGAAGGTAATGATCGGCGTGCTGCGCAGCCGGCAAACGTCCATCAGCTTGACGGTTCGGTCTTCGACACCTTTGGCCGCGTCGATCACCATCAGAGCTGAATCAACCGCTGTCAAGGTGCGATAGGTATCCTCCGAGAAGTCGGCGTGGCCGGGCGTATCCAACAGGTTAATAATGCTGCTCTTGTAGGGAAACTGCATCACTGATGAGGTTACCGAGATACCCCGCTGCTTTTCCAACTCCATCCAGTCGGAGGTCGCATGTCTTGCCGCCTTCCGCCCTTTGACAGTGCCCGCCAATTGAATAGCCCCGCCGTACAGCAATAGCTTCTCAGTCAGTGTGGTTTTGCCCGCATCCGGATGGGAAATGATCGCGAACGTCCGCCGCTTATTGACTTGTTCAAGGTATGACATGGGCGCTGCATTATACAGCCTTGGCTGCCAGTTGAAAGGCCTGGTGCGTTTCTTTGCTGTCTGGACTTTAGAAATCCAACGCGAAGGCGCAAAGACGCTAAGGCCGCAGGGAAAAGCTCATATTGTTTTCAAGAACTGCGCCATCATGTCGAGCCGATAGATTTCACGACCTTCGGATTATCGCTGGCGTTGATCGAGATGACATAGTGCGTTGACGGAGGAGCCACTTACTAGGTGCGCCAATATCGATTAGCACGATGCGCAAATCGCGCACCTGACTTGCGAGTTGTCTCTGTGCGAGAACCCAAACTTAGTTGCCTTTGCGATCTTCGCGTCTTTGCGCCTTTGCGTTAAATCACCCTTTCAAGACGACATACACCAAAAGCTAGGCTAAATGCCAAGATAAGGGTCGTAGTCGGTTATCAGGCTTTTGGCGAGAATCAGCGCATCTTCGCGGCCGTCGTGATCCGGGTAGTAGCCGACGCGCGTGCCCAGCTCGTGAAAGTCCGCAGAACGATACAGCTCTATCGCAATAATGTTAGATTGCCGTACCTCGAGCAGGATCGTATCGGCCCCTCCTTCTCGTGCGGTCTGCGTCAAATGATTAAGCATTCGACGTCCAATACCTCGATGTTGGAAATCCGGATGTACACACAGATTCAATACATGGGCCTCGGCGCCGTTGAGCATCACGATGCCGTAGCCAATGACGACACCGTGATCCTCGTATACCCAGCAGCTGTAGCCGACTCGCAGACAGTCGCGGAATATTCCGAGCGTCCATGGATGCTCGTAGGCTGCGATCTCTATATCGATGACCCTGCCCAAATCGTCACTGGTCATTTCTCGAATAGTGTCACCAGCCTGCATGCTTAACCAGTCAGGTTGAAATCGGCCCGGAGCTTAACAAGGATTTTAACGTGATCAAGTCTTGCCAGGACTTTCGTTTCGCGATCGGCTGACGCAACAGGTAAGCAGGATGATAACTGACGACCAGCGGCACACCATCGTAAGCGTGCAGTCTGCCGCGCAATTCTGCCAGGCTTTGATCCGTCTTCAGCAAATTGTGCGCGGCCACGCGTCCAAGCGCCAGGATTACATCCGGCCGAATCAGGGCTATTTGCTGATTCAACCATGGACTGCAGGCATCGGCTTCCTCTGGCCGGGGATCGCGGTTGTTCGGTGGGCGGCATTTGAGGATATTGGCAATATAGACCTGTTGCCGCTGCAAACCAATCGCGGCAAGCATCGCGTTCAACAACTGTCCGGCGCGCCCGACGAAGGGTTCCCCCTGCAAATCCTCATCCCGGCCAGGAGCTTCCCCGATCACCAGCAAGCTTGCATCTTTGCTGCCTACTCCAAAAACAGTCTGGGTACGTGATTGATGCAGCTGGCATTTACGGCAGAGGGCAACAGCCTGCTCGAGCTGCTGCCAGCGCGTTTCAATGTTCAAGGCCCGGTCAGCTTCGACCTGAACGATCGGCTGCTCGTTGGCGAGCCACACCTGGATACCCATTGTATCCAGGTAGTAGTGACGCATGGCTTCGACCAGATTGCCTCCGTCTGAATGCTCGTCGCCGCGGGACATCTGAATGTTACCTTAAGAAATGCGGGCTAGACATCGCCGTGCTGAGGGTGCTCACGCGATTCCGAATGCAGCAATTTGTTCAGCGCGTTAATGTAGGCATTGGTCGAGGCGATAACAATATCGGTGTCCGCGCCCTGTCCGTTCACAATACGACCGGACTTCTCCAGCCTTACGGTGACTTCGCCCTGAGCGTCCGTACCACTGGTGATATTGTTCACCGAGTACAGTTGCAGACGAGTATCGCTGTGCACGACCGATTCAATCGCGCGGAAAGCCGCATCCACAGGGCCGCTACCATCGGAGGTGGCCCGCACCTCTTTCCCATCAATCCAGAGCACGAGCGTTGCATTTGGCGTTTCACCGGTCTCCGAACAAACACGCAGACTGACAAGCTGGAACCGTTCATTTTCGATGGACCAGTTGCTGTCGGCGACGAGTGCCTGCAGGTCTTCGTCATAGACCTCGTGTTTTTTGTCCGCAAGATCCTTGAAACGCGAGAATGCCGCGTTGAGTTCGTGCTCTGAATTGAACACGACATTGAGCTCCTGCAGTCGGGTCTTGAATGCATTTCTGCCCGAGTGCTTGCCCAACACGATACGATTGGTCGCCCATCCGACGTCCTGGGCACGCATGATTTCGTAGGTTTCCCTGCTTTTGAGCACGCCGTCCTGATGGATACCGGACTCGTGAGCGAAGGCGTTGGCGCCGACAACGGCCTTGTTTGGCTGAACCGGGAATCCGGTGATGCCCGAGACCAGGCGCGAGCAGGGTACGATTTGCGTCGTATCGAGCGAGGTATCGCAGTTGAAGATATCCTGCCGAGTGCGTACGGCCATCACAACTTCCTCGAGTGATGCATTGCCTGCACGCTCACCGAGCCCGTTGATCGTGCACTCGACCTGCCGAGCACCATTGAGTACTGCGGCGAGCGAATTACCGACCGCAAGTCCGAGGTCATTATGACAATGCACCGAAAATATTGCCTTGTCCGAATTGGGTATGCGTTTTCGCAGATTGCCGATTAACTCACCGAACTGGTATGGAATGTTGTAACCAACGGTATCAGGTATGTTTATCGTGGTCGCACCGGCATCGATGACCTCCTCGATGATTCTGCACAGAAAATCCAGTTCGGAACGTCCGGCATCCTCAGGTGAGAACTCGACATCATCGGTGAACGTGCGCGCGAATTTGACCGATTTCACCGCCTGTTCGACGACCTGATCAGGCTGCATCCGCAGTTTCTTCTCCATATGAATCGGTGACGTGGCGATGAACGTGTGAATCCGAGCTGCATTGGCATGTCGCAGCGCCTCGCCGGCGCGCTCAATATCCTTGTCGAGCGCACGTGCCAGGCCGCAGACCCTGCTTTCCTCAATAGCTTCGGCGACAGCTTTGACCGACTCAAAATCACCCTGGCTCGCGATTGGAAAACCGGCCTCGATGACGTCGACCCGCATGCGTTCGAGCGCCCTGGCAATGCGCACTTTTTCATCCCTCGTCATCGAGGCGCCTGGACTCTGCTCTCCGTCCCGAAGTGTTGTGTCAAATATGACAAGTTTATCTTTACTCATGAACCTGCTCCGCATCGTGTTGCGATTGTATTACAGAAATGTGCTGCGTTTCGCCTCGCCAGGACTTGATTACTCTGCCTTACGGCAGTAGCGAAAGCAGAAATGCGGTCAGGAGTACAGGCAAGATACGACTGAGCGCTGCAAAAGCAGCTTCGTCGTCGTGCAATCCAGCGTGTTGAATTGAGCGAATCATCGGTGATATCTGGTTGAGCCTATATTGGGAAATATAGCGGCTCTGTTGCGAAGAAACAAGGGGAAATCTCAGTCTGAGCGCTGCGAGCGCTTGCGCACACGGCGTATCACCGAAATAACCGGGCCCGACATCGAATACAGAAAAAAACCGGCAAACAGCACCAGCGGCGGATCCAACGCAAAAAGCACCAGTAGCAACACCGCGATCAGGATCATGAAAAACGGCACCTTGTTCTGAAAGTCGATGTCCTTGAAGCTGTAATAGGAGACCTTACTGACCATTAGCGCACCAATCACGACGGTGAGCAGCCAGGCCAGATAGGCGACATCAGCCCCTGCAATTGCGCGATCAAAGCAAAACCACACCATCCCGATTATCACAGCAGCGGCCGACGGGCTGGGTAAACCTTGAAAGAAGCGCTTATCAGTGCTGCTGGCACGCGTATTGAACCGGGCGAGGCGCAAAGCCGCCGAAACCGCATAGATGAAAGCCGCCAGCCAACCCAGTTTTCCCAGCTGCCAGCTGACATCCCGCAGAGAGGACAGCGACCATTCATACATCACCAGAGCGGGCGCCAGACCAAACGAGGCCAGATCCGCGAGGCTGTCATACTCGGCTCCAAACGCGCTCTGCGTCTTGGTCATTCGCGCCACCCGACCGTCGACGCCATCCAGGATCATCGCGATCACTATTGCTACAGCGGCCTGTTCAAACTTGTCGTTGGTCGCCGCTACGATCGCGTAAAAACCGGAGAAGAACGCAGCCGTGGTGAAAAGGTTCGGCAGAAGATAAATGCCGCGACTTTTTCGCTCTGAATTGTCGTCGTCCATAGCGTGAAGAATAGCTTATTTCAGCCCTGACTGAAACAAGCAAGGTTGCGGATTAGGTACACCGCTCGCACTGGACATTCTGGATAAAACGCAAAGGCGCAATGACGCGAACGCCGCAATACGAAAATACGCTCTGCGCTCTCTGCGTCGCTGCGCCTTTGCGTTAAAACCGTTGCCGCCCTAAAGGCGTAAGCGTCAATTCACGGATTTGTCGACGATCTTGTTCGACTGAATCCACGGCATCATGCCACGCAGCTTGGCGCCAGTAACTTCGATTGGATGCTCGCGCGTCTGTTCACGATTGGCTTCGAGATTCCGTCCGCCCGACTTCATTTCCGCGATGAACTCCCTGGCAAACTCCCCGCTCTGGATTTCACCCAGAATCTTTTTCATCTCGGCCTTGGTATTCTGATTGATCACACGCGGGCCCCGGGTGACGTCACCATACTCGGCCGTGTTCGATATGGAGTAGCGCATATCGGCGATCCCGCCCTGATACATCAGGTCAACAATCAGCTTGAGCTCGTGCAGACATTCAAAATACGCCATCTCGGGTGCATAACCAGCTTCGACCAGCGTCTCAAAACCTGCCTGCACCAACGCCGTGGTTCCACCGCACAGAACGGCCTGCTCTCCGAACAGGTCGGTTTCGGTCTCTTCGCGAAAAGTTGTTTCGATGATACCGGTGCGACCGCCACCGATAGCTGACGCGTAGGACAGCGCCAGATTCTTCGCATTACCTGACGCATCCTGATAGACAGCGATCAGGTCGGGTATACCACCACCGTTGACGAATTCGGTGCGAACAGTGTGCCCGGGCGCTTTCGGCGCTATCATGATCACATCGAGGTCCTCGCGCGGCTGAATCGCCCCGAAATGAATGTTGAAACCATGGGCAAAGGCCAGCGCGGCACCTTGCCGGATATTCGGCTCGACCTGATTCGTATAAAGATCAGCCTGGTGTTCGTCGGGTGCAAGCACCATGACGACG
>Ga0272441_10010676_pt1 | contig 13826 bp, 10 predicted proteins | sample SSMProp6N_FD_193582 | JGI IMG/M metagenome (GOLD analysis project Ga0272441, IMG submission 193582) | Marine sediment archaeal communities from Little Sippewissett salt marsh, Falmouth, MA, United States - SSM-Prop-6N | ecosystem: Environmental > Aquatic > Marine > Wetlands > Sediment ... | reverse complement strand
GGGCTTGTTTTTATTCCAATTATGTGCAAATCTTTTTATAATAAGAATAAATTATTTGAAAAAGCTATGACTAAAAGAGCATTATCCTTGAGAATCATACTTGGAATTCCATTTTTCATCATTATTGTCCTGGCATTTATCTATAATATTAACTATAAGATGAAAAAGATTAAAGGGGTAACATCAACTAGATATCCAATTGTATTCGTTCCGGGACTTTGGTCAATTGATAAGGTTTTAATCGAGGATTTTAAAATATATGATTATTTTGATGGTGTCGAAGAATATCTGATCGAAAAAGGTTACAGGGTTTATACATCTAAAACAATAGGTGCTGACAGCATCGAAAACAGGGCTCTGGTCCTTAAAAAAATCATCGAAAAAGATGTTGGATCAAAGGTTAATATTATCGCTCACAGCATGGGCGGTCTTGATGCAAGATACATGGTTTCTCAACTCGGGATGGCTCCAATGGTTGCATCAATTTCAACTATTTCAACACCTCACCGCGGATCAAGTTTTGCAGACTGGGGATTGGAACATATTGGTGAAAAATTGAAAGGTTTGGAAATACTCGAAGCAATAGGTTTCAAGACAATCGGGTACAAAGAATTGACTACTAAATATATGAATGAAATTTTCAATCCACTCACTCCCGATTCCCCGAAGGTCAAATACTTTTCATATGCAGGCTCACAGGAAACCAGAAAGATTTTCCCTCCCCTTTTAATCCCTCACAAGATCATCATGGATCGTGAAGGTGAAAATGATGGACTGGTTTCTGTCAGGTCAGCAAAATGGGGTACTTTCATGGGTATTATCGATGCCGATCACCTCGATCAGCGAGGCTGGTTAACCACTTTCAATGCAAAAAAATTCTATGAAAACATAGTCCTGGATTTAAAAAAACAGGGTTTTTGATAATATAACAAATCAAAAAAATGCGTGATTACATAATAAGAAGGCTGATCCTCATGATACCTGTAATTGCAGGAGTCGCCACACTCGTCTTTCTGTTTATTCATCTGGTACCGGGTGACCCTGTCGTGATGATGCTCGGAGATTCGGCACAACCCGCTGATTATGAAGAACTCAGGAAGGAACTTGGGCTGGACAAGCCTCTCCTTTCTCAATACGCTGATTTCTGGAAGGGATTACTCTCTTTTAATCTGGGCAGATCCTTCGTCACAAAAGAGCCGGTCCTTGGAAGGATCTTCGACAGATATTGGGCAACCTGTCAACTTGCCTTTATCAGTCTGATTATATCAATTATGATCGCACTGCCTGCAGGTATAATCGCATCTGCAAAACCGGATACGATTTATGACAGGTTATCAATGTTCTTTGCAATTATCGGAATATCCATGCCAAACTTCTGGCTCGGTCCTCTATTGATCCTCTTGTTTTCCGTAAAATTGAACCTTCTTCCTATATCGGGATCTGGTTCACTTCTCCACCTTATCCTACCGGGCATTACACTGGGTACCTCTATGGCTGCAATTACCGCCAGAATGACAAGAGCGAGTATGCTTGAAGTGATAAGGATGGATTACATAACAACTGCAAGAGCAAAGGGATTATCGGAATTCAAGGTTTTTTTTAAACATGCCCTGAGAAATGCCCTTATCCCTGTTGTTACAATTCTCGGTCTCCAGACAGGAGCTTTGTTATCAGGGGCTATTATCACCGAAACAATATTTTCCTGGCCCGGGATAGGATATCTTACTATCGAAGCGATCCGTTACAGGGATTATCCGCAGGTTCAGGCTTGCATCCTGGTGATCTCACTAAGTTATGTCATCATCAACCTTCTGACAGATCTTCTATACTCCTTCATTAATCCAAGAATCCAACTCAAATAATAGATCCTTCTTGGAATAATTCGGTCAAAAATATATAATTAGATATGTTTAAAAGCATATGGATTCAATCAGATGCATTTTAAAAGAAAGGTTTATTGATTTGAAAAGAAAACCAGAATGGCTGAAAACTCCTCTCCCTGAAGGATCTGAATATTTTAAACTATCTCATCTCTTGAAAAAAAATAAGTTACATACTGTCTGCAGGGAAGCAAGATGTCCAAATATTGGCGAATGTTGGGCTCACAGCAGGGCTACCTTCATGATCCTCGGAGATACCTGCACCAGATCCTGTAAATTCTGTATTGTCAAGCATGGTACTCCCGAAGATGTCGATGAAGATGAACCTAGAAGGATTGTGGATTCAATCAAACTAATGAAACTTGCTCATGTTGTGATAACTTCGGTTACCAGAGATGACCTTCAAGATTGCGGAGCTAACCATTTCGCTAAAGTGATTAAAAAGATCAGAAATGATGTTCCCCGAACAACTATCGAAGTGCTGATTCCTGACATGCAGGGTAAATTTGAACTGCTGGATATTATAATTTCAGCACGACCGGATGTCCTGAACCATAATACGGAGACCGTCAGAAGGTTGACTCCCCAAATTCGTTCCGGTGCAATCTATGAGAGATCTTTAAATGTACTGAAATATGCTGCTAGCAAGAATAATATTGCCGTAAAATCAGGTTTGATGGTTGGGATGGGTGAGTCGGACATAGAAGTGGAAGAATTGATCAGAGATATGAAAGATGCTGGATGCAGCATTATGACAATCGGTCAATACCTTCAACCCTCAAAGGATAAGATACCGGTTGATCGTTATGTTGAACCTGATAAATTTGAACAGTGGAAGAAATTTGCTGAGAATATTGGTATCGAGCACGTTTTTTCAGGTCCACTTGTTAGGAGTTCATACCGGGCTGAAGAACAATTTAAGGAATCCAGCAAATTAAATGCATAAATAAATTTATGAAAAAGTGTTATGATCGTTTTTTGCATGGATGAAATCAGAACTTTCTTTTTCTTTGTTTGACTGATTGCAGGTTATGACACTGCTAGCTATAGTCATATTTGATGGTTGTATCTTCAAACATGGTGACCAAGTATTTATAGAATAATTGCAAAAAATACTACCTTCACTCTTCTGGGAAATTTCATAAACCTGTGTATCGGTATTGTTCTTTGGAAATTCCTCACAAATTATCTTCCTGAATCTTATATAGGGGAGTTGAATTTCTTATTCGCATATATAATCTATTTCGTGATCCTCTCCCACCTCGGAGTCGACGTCATTGTCATAAGGGAAATGACCAAATATCCAGAAAACGCTCCTAAAATTGCAGGCAATGCAATTATCCTCAAGCTGGTCCTCGCTGCAATATCTTCTTTCTTGTGTCTAACATCGACTTATGCTTTAACTCAAATGGGATATTTGAAAAGTGGAATTACCCTCCCCGTTGCAATCTATCTATCATCTTTTTTCCTTCTTTTCAGCTTCGGTACAATCTATAACTGTATTTTTCAGGCTAACATGAAGCTTGGACTGCCTGCAATTTTCTCAGTGTTTTCCAGGATTTTGTTGCTTGCTTCAATATTCGTTCTCGTTTATTTTTTCGATGCCAGTCTAATTTTTATAATCATGGCTTTCCTGCTATTCGTGATACCTAACGTCATGATGGGTTTACCTGAAATATTGCTTTTGAAACGATTTTCAGCTCAATTTGTCAAACCATCATTCAATTTCGATAAAGTTCTATGTATGAATATTTTGAAAAGTGCTATACCTCTGGCATTATCAAGCTTTTTCATTATTATCTACACCAGAATCGACCAGCTCATGATAAAATACTGGTTCTCTTTTTCCGATCTTGCCCCCTATTCAGTAGCTGTCAGACTTTCCGACGTTGTCCTTATTATCCCACATGCATTCATGACCGCTGTCTTCCCGATTCTTTCGAGGTTCTTTCAAAATTCGGAAGATCAATTCAAAAGCACATACAATCAGAGCTTTAAATATATGATAAGTGTGGGGATTTTCATTGCTGGTATTTTTTCCCTTTATCCCGAAAGATTGTTGAGTCTCTTTTATTCCGAAAAATACACGAGTGCATCAACCGTTCTCGTAATTTTGTCATGGTCACTCGTATTCGTCTTTGCAGGTATCGTTAACAACAGGATTCTGGTCTCAGCTGGATTACAGTTGTATGATCTCTTGTTTACAGGAGTTTCTGCCCTTGTTAACATAATCCTTAATATCATTCTGATCCCCAAATTTGGCATAGAAGGTGCAGCAATAGCAACATTTATAGCATATAGCACTGGTCCAATTTTAGGTTTGTTTCTGCGCAAGACAAAACAGTATTCAAAAGCAATTTTTCTATTCGGATTAAGACCCCTGACAGCATCGATCGTCGCTATGTTTATCTCAAATCCTTTCAAAAATGATATTATAATTTCACTGCCTGCATACTTCGTTCTGTTCTTCACGATCCTTTATTTTACTAAAGGTATTACTAATAAAGACCTGACCATATTCAGGGAAGTTCTATCAGCAAAACCTGAAAATAAAAAAATTCGATGATATAATTATAAAATATTCTGGTTATTTGCATAACTAAATGGAGGATTGTGTCTTATGGATTTTCTGGTCGGTATCCATCCTGTTATACAGGCTTTTATTGCAACCCTGTTTACATGGGGTATGACAGCTTTAGGGGCTGCTACGGTCTTTCTTGCAAAAAACTTTAGCAGGAAAATGCTGGATACTATGCTGGGTTTTGCCGCTGGTGTCATGATCGCCGCCAGTTTCTGGTCACTTTTAGCACCCGCTATCGAAATGTCCGAAGGCAAGAGCTTTCCTGCATGGCTTCCTGCTGTTATCGGTTTCCTTTTAGGAGGAGTTTTCCTGAGAATTATTGATCTCGTACTACCCCATTTGCACCTGGGATTACCTATTGAACAAGCTGAAGGCATCAATACTTCCTGGCGGAGATCAGTTCTGCTTGTCCTTGCGGTTACACTCCATAATATCACTGAAGGGCTTGCTGTTGGTGTCGCATTCGGTGCAGTTGCATATGGTCTTTCATCAGCAACTTTAGCATCTGCGTTAGCTCTGGCTATTGGAATCGGTATTCAGAATTTCCCTGAAGGTCTCGCAATTTCTATACCCCTCCGGCGTGAGGGAATGTCACGCTTTAAAAGCTTCTGGTATGGGCAGCTTTCGGGAGTTGTGGAACCTATTGCTGGTGTTATCGGTGCCGCAGCTGTTCTTATCGCTAGACCTGTCCTACCATACGCTCTAAGCTTTGCAGCTGGTGCTATGATTTATGTTGTCGTTGAACAACTCATACCTGAATCACAGCAGGGTGGTAATTCAGATATTGCAACTATAGGTGCTATGTTAGGATTTGCAGTCATGATGACTCTGGATGTGGCTTTCGGTTAATTATACTGATTCTCAAAAACAATTTCCGTTATTTTCAATCAGTTGTGTTTGTAGGGACACAGTTAAGCGTATGCGAACTGTGCCCAAAATAAACATCTCACTGATTTTTTTCAAAATAATCCCCTGCCTCGTCTTGATTTCCCCCGAATTAACCTTATTTTATTTATAAACAGCCGATTTCGGGAGAAATTTAATGTCTGATACCACAATAAATCAAATCCAACACGCCAATAAAGGTAAAAAAGATTATCTGGATGAAAGACGCATATCGATTTATAACCTTCGTTGTGAAGGACGCAGAATAGCAGAAATTACCAATATGATGAATGTTTCGGAAAGAACTGTCTTTCGGGATCTCGAATGGTGCCACAAACACCTTAAAAGAGAGTTTTCTCCCGAAATCCTGGACGAATTCATTTTCGATTCTTACAGAAGAAGAACCTTGATCTGGTCTAAAATAAAAGAACTCGCCCGATCGACAAAACCGGTTACCCATATCATCGCCGCATCCAAACATCTGTCAGAACTCGAAAGCAAAATTGTCGATTTTTCGAAAACTGCCAAATTGATTTCACCTGACACAGAGAAAATCGACTTGGATAACCTCCTCCGCATACTTCAAGTTCATCTCAGAACCATGCCTGACGAGGAATTGCAAGACTTTGTTGATAATGGTAGTGAATCATTGGAGCATGATGAAACTCTTGATTCAAACCAAAATACCGACGAAAAAAATGACAATACGCCAGATTCTTGATAAGTATTTGACACATTTATGGCAGTTAATGGCAGTTTTTGACAGTCTTTGCCTGATACTTTGTCATGACTCTCATGATTGGCAAAAATAATATCCTTATTTATCGTGGGACGAGTGGCACTCGACCTTATGATGAATTATAGAACTTATTCATAATCCATAATTTCAAAATAACGGAAATTCTTTTTGGGAATTGCTATATTTGTGAAAGGATTTTAGAATTAATATGTTAACAAGATTCTCTTGTTGATTTTATTTATAAAGTAAAAAATTGAGAAGAGGTGTCTTTTATTTCTATTTATTTGAAAGTTGGGTGGAAATCTGATTAAGAATTTTTTTCGATGCGGACTTGATATCATTTTCACATAAAATACCCGAAATAAGGGCTATTCCATCAGCACCTGCATCGATAACAACTTTTACATTGTATTCATCTATACCCCCGAGAGCGAGAATGGGTATCGGGGATAATTTCTTTGCATTAATTATTGAATTTACTCCCAGTACAGGTGTTCCTTTGGGTTTTGACGAGGTTTCGAAGATAGGGCTTAGGGTGACAAAATCGACACCCTGGTTTGCTTTATCGATCACACCATCAAGTGAATGAGTCGATGCACCAATAATTTTATCTTTACCGAGAAGATTTTTGCAAACGCTAACAGGTAAACCATTTTCCGGGAGATGAATACCATCAGCGTCCACGGCTTTGCATATATCAAGCCTGTCGTTTATAAGCAATTTTGCAGAAAATAATTGTGTAAGTTTTCTGAGATTAAGAGCAAGTTGGAATAGATCTTTCGTGGGAAGATCTTTTTCTCTAAGCTGAACGCATCTTACGCCACCAATTAAAGCATCCTCAACAGGGTTCATGAGATCTTGATTTTTACATTTTTTTCTATCGGTAATCAAGCATAGGTTAAAATCAATTTTCGGATTTTTAATCATTTTTTTTATTTCCAGTTCAACTTATAAACAAGATAACTTCCTGAGGGATCTGTGTATGTCAGATCCATATATTCAGGGAGATCCTGAGAAATTATTTTACCATTTTTGAAGTACCATTTCGATGCGAGTCCATCCCGAAACCTCAGGACATCATGGTAAATAATGAAATATTTAGCCCTGTATTCTCTGGCAACTTCCATAATGGTTTTAAAATCGTTATTAGGTATTATAAGTGTTGGTATGTCATAAAGATAGATCATCCGTTCGAGAAACCTGTATTCCATGATGATATCACCTTTTTTGACATTTTTTTCGAGCCATTTGATTACATTCATGGTCGCTTCGTATTCTTCAGTATCATCGAATTGGTATATACCTCTCAGTGGTCTGATATGCGGAAATAATAGTATAAAGGCAATTAACACAAACGTGGTTATAATTTTTTTACTGTTTTTCAATTGAATTCCCAGGATGTTTCGGGAATTGTATACATATTTGAAAGCTTTCAGAAAACCTGCTGTTCCCAGGATGTAAACTATAATATAAAAAGGCATGAGATATCTGAACACATGTTGATGAGCTGCAAAAGAGAGTAAATGCATGATTGATATCAATATCAGGAATCTGTGACGTTTGAAATTTTTCATTGTTGGTAGAAGGAGGAAAGCAAACAATACAAATCCGACCATATTACCCTGACTGAACAGTTCATGATGAAATATATTACCCATCAGAAATGGTTCAATAATCCTATAGAATCCCTGTATCTGGCGCTTTATGATGTCGATGGTGGAATGAGTTTTGAAAAAATTTTCCGGAGATGGTGGTGAATCTCTAACTTCCCAAATAGTTTTAAACATGTCTTCATTATATAAAGCCATAGTGTTACGTGTGTAAAATGGGGAACCGAATTCCGAGTAATTTCTCAGCATCCACCATCCTGCTGAAGTAATAAAACCGAGCCAGACGACAATTCCCGCAACAATCAGTCTTTTCCAATATTTTGGTTTGAGATATCTTGCAAGAAGGTCCAGACCAAATGCGGTCATAACGAGCAAGCCATTGTTTCTGGATAAGTATGATAGACCTATCCACAGTCCAAGGAAATACAAATTTCTAAAGGAAACTTCTTTTTTATACATGTCGTATTTGTAATAGATGAACAAGATAGTGAACATAAACAATTGAAAGAACATTTGATCATCTATTGAAGAGGAAAACCAGATCTGTGTCGGATTGATTGCTATAATGAAAGATGAAAAAATGGCAACATCTTTCGAGAACCATAATCTTGCAAGCTTATATGATATCCAGAGGGAAGCCAGTCCAGCAACTAAAAGAATATACTTGCCAACCATGAAAGAAACACCGGTTATTTTGAAGCAACCAGCAAGGATAACAGCGACGAGGGGTTGCCTGTTATATATGGGATGGAATACTGCTTCGGGGAGTTCTCTGAAATAGAGCCACTTTCTTTCGCTGACGAATCCCTTTCCTTTTAAAAGGTTTCTTCCGACTTCCAGATTAGTACCATCGTTATCGCCAAATGGTAATTTGTGGTTTTCGATCAGGTTTAATCGTGCTATGAATGCGATAAAAAAAATCAAAATGACAAAAAATTTCACCCAACGCTCTGGAATTATCTGGAACTCGGATTTATTATTTTGAACTGTAATCACTTTACTGGATATAGCCGAGAGATTTTAACTGGTCGATCATATCGTTTTGGTGATCTCTAGTTTTGACTTTTAAATTCTTTTTATCTCTTTTGCCCTGTTCGTAAGTTTTTATCTTTTTAACCGGATTTTTGTTTTTAAATTCACTTTTGAAGAGCGGCATGAAAGGAGAACCGTCCATATCTTCAGCAACTGGTAACCCGAAAAAATAGAGAATTGTGGGTGTTATATCCAGAAGAGTCGGTTTTGTATCAGGATATCCTTGAGCAAAATATGGACCATAACCCAGAAAGAATCCGTCCGGTGCATCGGGGTGATTACCGCTTGGTTGAGGGGCATATGGAACAAATTGTTTTATTGGTACATCTTGTTCCCCGAGTTTGATATTTTCATCGATTCCCATATAAATATTAATTGCAATGGATATATCTGCTGGATCGAGGAGAAAAAGGTATCTTCCTTCGTATGATACTTTTGTATCATTTTCACCCATGATCAGGACCTGGTCAAACAAAGGCTCTCCTTTTTTCAGACCTTTTATTTTCTTCAGTTCAACTGTAAATTTTTCCTTGAAATCGTTTTTCTTATCAAGATCATAGGTTTCAGGAAAATCCAATCTGAATGTTCGGATCGTTCGGATGGAATCGTGTATCTTAATTTTTACATCAGGATTATCGTTTACGAATTTCATCTTATTTATGATACCAGCAATATCTATATGTTCTGAAATCTGCTTTTCTCTTTGACCTGGTTCCATTCCATGATCCGAACAAATGATGATATGACCATTTGGACTTATTCTATTAATCATGCCTTCAAGGACACTGTCCATATACATGAAATATGCAGGTATTGCGCCATTAAAAACTTTCATTTCCTTTTGATCCACATCGAAATATTCAGGTTCCATATATTTCCAGTAATGATGCTGCATTAGATCAACATACCAGAAATATGCAGCAAAAAGGTCGATGTTCCTATTTTTATTCAGTATATATTCCGATATAGTCCTTACCTTATTATCCTGGACAGCGACATTTTTAACCACATCATAACGTTCTTGGATCAGTTTCATGATTTCATCATCCGATGGTTTATCTACGTAAGAACCTTTTTGACCCCATCGAAAGGATAACCTGTCTTCATCAATGGCAGGTAAATTCATTTTGGCATTTTCAAGCCATGGTTTCATCTCTGATGGAATTCCAATATCAAAATGTTGATCGTCAAGTTCTTCCAAAAATTCAGGTGGATATATACCCTCATCAGTTTCGTCGTACTGCATATAAGAGAAAGTAACATTATAACCATTAATTACCTCTGCGGGCCATGAGCACCACCAGTTAATCAGATCAACTGTGAACTTCGCATCGGATAGTATATTCCAGAATGCTTTGCAATCCCTTTCCTGGCTGGACATTGAAAATTTTGTATCAGGATCATTTTTGCTTTTTGAAACTACCCTCCAGTAAATACGATGTTTATCGGGAGTCTTTCCCGTAGCGATAGATGTCCAGAGAATCGGAGATACTGTGGGAATGAAGCTTTGAAAAGGGCTGGACACACCTTTTTCCATCAGTTTTTCAACATTAGGAAGCAGACCCTGTTTAACCAGAGGATATGCGACATGCCAGTTAAAGCCATCGAGTCCGAGTAAAAACAACTCCGGTTTTTCCTCTTTTTCTAAAGTACTACATGCAATAACCAGAATTAATAAAACAAAAATAATTTTCTTTTTCACTGTCATGCCTCTTAGATCCATTTAATTCCTTAACAGTTATTTTACCCTAAATCCTTTTATTGAGCAATAAAAAGAGCCGGTTTTTCTGCTTTTATCAGAATAAATTATTAGATTTATCAAGCAATATTTGAAAACAATGCAAGATATTTGAAGACAATCCGGTATTTTTTCAGCTAGATTGATTTTATATATTTTTAAAAAGTCTGTATTTAAATATACTAGATTGGAATTATTTAAGTTTTTACTGATTTAAATCGTGTTATCTCCATGTTTGAAGCCTTGGTAATAGAGTATTCATGAGATTTGGCAGATAGCGATTTACATTCAATCGATCTTGTATTGTTGAAATTATTAGTCTATTATAGATAAAATTAAAGCTAAAATAATCGTAAATTTTTGGGTTTTAATTCTATGGAGATGGTTTCATGATTTCAAAAAGGAAGGGTATATTTATTCTATTTATTATCATACTATCATTGATAGTAGGATTTTGTTTTTACCCCCATTTACCCGATAAAATAGCGACTCACTGGAACGAGAAAAATGAAGTTGATGGATATTCCGGAAAGTTGTTCGGAATTCTTGTTTTTCCGATTGCGATGTTGATTGTTGCCCTATTTTTCATGGTCTTACCGAGAATAGATCCCCTGAAGAAAAACTATGACAAGTTCCAAAAGTATTACGAGGGATTGGTTTTGGCTATGATGTTGTTTCTTTTCGCAATTCATCTTTGGGTACTGCTTTGGAACGTGGGGATCAAGTTGAACTTTTTCATCCCAGCATCGACTGGATTTCTAATATTCTTCATTGGATACATATTAGAAAACGTTAAAAAGAACTGGTTTGTTGGGATAAGGACACCGTGGACATTGAGTAACGAGAATGTTTGGAACAGGACACATAAATTAGGGGGAAAGTTGTTCAGAATTGCCGGTTTAATTACAGTATGCTGTGCATTTTTTATTGAAAACGAGCTTTATGTCATTATTATCCCAGTCCTGATAGCATCTTTGATTTCGGTTGTCTATTCTTATATCGAATATTCCAAAGAAATGAAACTAATTAACAACAAGTAAGGAGGGTCAATCCATGAAGAAACATTCAATCCTTTTATTAACCATATTTTCGTGTTTTTTGGTCATTTCGAGTCACTCAATCGAAGCTAATCCAGATGATATCTTCATCGAGTTTTCTTGGGACTTCGGCACATCTGAAACAGTCCTGCCCTGCTCTCCACTGTGTGTTTCCCTGCAAGTGGATGCAACAAATACAGGTAGTGAAGTTGATATATATATTATCGCGGTATTGGGGAGCAAGAATTATTACCTCCCATCATGGAAGTCCAAACCTGAAGTTTTCAAAAGGATGAAAATAGAAGAATCGACATTCATTTTACCGGTTGTCGATTGCGTTGAAATGGATAAGTTTTTCAATTCTTTTGATGTAACTTTCCATGCTGCTGCAGTCTATTCGAAAACATTCGATATTGCATCCAATGTTCTTTCGGATAAGGTTCATTTCGTGGGTCAGCCTATCCTTGATGACAAATTCCCTCTTGTTGATACTTATATGTCTAGTATGGTCGAATACTATAATGTAATTGGTGCATCAATTGCAGTTTTCTCCAGTTGTGAAACCCTTTATACAGCAGGTTATGGTTTAAAAAAATGGGGTTATGAGGGTGAAATTACACCTAAAACTCAGTTTCGGATTGGCTCTGTCTCTAAAACAGTAGCAACTACTGCTATCATGAAATTTGTCGAAGACGGTCGCCTGGATTTGTACGAACCAGTTTTAGACTATGTTCCTTATTTTCATCTATATTACAAGTTTGCTCCTGAAGAGATAACGTCTCATCAATGTCTCAGTCATTCAGCGGGATTACCGGATTATCTTGATTTCAACGGAGATACTGATTCGGAAGCACTTTCCCGCTGGTTTAAAACATATGGCGATTACATCCCTCTCTGGAGTCCTCCCGGGAGGCTCTATAATTATGCCACACTCGGCTACAACCTTGTCGGACTTGCAATTGAAGAGATAGATGATACTCCTTTTTCCGATATCATGCAAAAACTGATCTTCGATCCTCTGGGGATGATGGATACAACTTACAATCCTTCAGAAGTTCTTGAAAGAGAGGATTATGCAACAGGACATGAAGTTTATTATGGTGGATCGTGTCTTTACTATGAACCGGATGAAAATTATTCATCTAATTGCAATCCGGGAGGGATGGTTTATTCTAATGTAGAGGATATGTCCAAGTTCGGTACGATGTTACTCTCCAAGGGTGGAGATGTTCTCACACCGGAATCTGTTGCATTGATGTCTTCACCACTTGTTCCGACCAATCAAACTCCCGATGATTATTATGGTTATGGACTTTATCAGGATACGGCAGATCCTCTTGGAGGAATTGAACACGGTGGTTCGCTTCCGGGTTATCTTACATCTTTCAAGTTTTATCCTGAAAAGAATCTGGGTCTAATTGTTGTCATAAACAGCAAGAATATTTCACCATCCTATTTACTCAACGATACGGTAGAGATCCTTCTGAACTATAATCCTCCACCACCTCCGGATTATTCGACATCACCAGAGACATGGGAAAAGTATACCGGATATTATGTCGATCCTTACGAATGGGGAAGGATAAATGTTTACCAGGATTCAGAGAAAAGGTTATGGGCAGAATTCATCGATTTTGAAGAATTGGGTTATGAAGATGGACCGGTCGAACTTTTTCAGGTTGCACAGGATTATTTTTATTTCGAGTCGAATGCTTACAAAACCAATTTAGGCGTTACTTTCTGGCTTGATGATAATGAACAGGGTGAGTATTTTGCAACACGAGCGGGAATTGCTAAAAGAAGCTTTGATACAAGTTTGATTGAAAACAATATGACTCCCTATATTCTTAAAGGTCGAGTTCCTGATAAATTAAGACCTTTGCCTGATTTGATGCCATTTAATTAAAAAAGTCGATCTATAGATTATTAAATATAAAATAGGAGGTAACAATGAAGGCTATTAATTTGACGATCACAATACTTTTCGTTTTAACACTAACAATTCCCTGTTTATGTGAAGATTTTTTTGTCGATGCTGTAAACGGGGATGATCAATTGAATTCGGGATCTTCGGTAAACGATTCATGGAAGACAATTTCCCATGCATTAAAGGTTGTAAGAGGATCATCGACTGATCCTGGTATAATATACATTGCTTCGGGTATATACAACAAGAATCTTGGCGAAACCTTCCCCATCGAGATGAGAGATTATGTTCAAATTCTCGGTGCTGATCGGGAAACAACAGTACTTGATGCATCGGGTGCCGGTAGTTCGGTAATAAAGTTCGAGAACATTGAAAACGCAAAATTATTTAGTTTGTC
>Ga0272441_10010675_pt1 | contig 13826 bp, 9 predicted proteins | sample SSMProp6N_FD_193582 | JGI IMG/M metagenome (GOLD analysis project Ga0272441, IMG submission 193582) | Marine sediment archaeal communities from Little Sippewissett salt marsh, Falmouth, MA, United States - SSM-Prop-6N | ecosystem: Environmental > Aquatic > Marine > Wetlands > Sediment ... | reverse complement strand
GAGCAGCTATTTGTCAACGTACTGGGGATGTATCGCCGGGTGCTGGGTGAAGAGCATCCATCTACTCTGCGATCCATGAACAACCTGGCCATGGTGTATCGTGGCCAGGGCCGTTACGACGAAGCCGAGCAGCTATTTGTCAACGTACTGGGGATGTATCGCCGGGTGCTGGGTGAAGAGCATCCATCTACTCTGCTATCCATGAGCAACCTGGCTTGGCTAAAGGCCACATGCCCAGCGCCTGAAGTACGTAACGGCACAGAGGCCGTTGGGTACGCCACTGAATTATGCGAACTGACGGACTGGAAGAGAGCCGGCTACCTCAACACGCTTGCAGCCGCGTATGCCGAGGCCGGTGATTTCGACTCCGCCGTGAAGTGGCAGAAAGAAGCGATAGACTTGCTGCCTGAGGATACATCTGCCAAGTCGCGGGGTGGTTATCAGTCGCGTCTGAAACGATATCGAGCCGGTGAGCCCCTTGCCGCACAGCAGGAAACGGCGGAGAAGGCTGACGGGCAGGCAGACGAAAAGAAGACAGTGCCTGAAAACAAAGAGTAACGTTGATTTTAGACCATCAGTGATAATGTAGAAAGGCAGTTCGTACAGGAAAGTCAAAAGTGGCCGGTGAGAAGTCGCCGCCAAGCACCCAACTCACCGGCCGGACCCGACGCAGGCGCCTGGTTTGTGCGCCCGTGCCAAGATTCAGCCCATGATAACGTAGGCTGAAGAACAGTAAAGTAGGGAGGACCAAAAATGCAATTCACCCATTCTTTCAAGAGTCGTTTGGCAGGTGCGTTAGCAGCCATCACGATTTCGTTTCTGTTAATCAGCCCGTCCGTCTTTGCCGCCGGACCTATAATCGGCTGGGGGGAAATAGCTTTCGACGGCAGCGCATTGGAGGGCAACGACTTTGTGGCCATCGCGGCCGGCGAAGCTCACTCTCTTGCCTTAAGGCAGGATGGCTCGATTATCGCATGGGGTAGGAACAGAGAGGGTCAGGCCACACCTCCACCAGGCAATGACTATGTGGCCATCGCCGCAGGCAGTCGCCACGGCCTGGCCTTAAAGCAGGATGGCTCTATTGTCGGTTGGGGCAATAATGCGGATGGTCAAGCAACACCCCCGCCAGGCAATGATTATGTGGCCATCGCCGCAGGCTATGCTCACTCTCTTGCCCTGAAGCAGGATGGCTCTATCGTCGGCTGGGGCAGGAACAATCACGGTCAGGCTACACCTCCAGCAGGTGATGACTATGCGGCCATCGCCGCTGACTCGGGGCACTCCCTTGCCTTAAAGCAGGACGGCTCTATTGTTGGTTGGGGTACAAACGATCGGGGGCAAGCTTCACCGCCACCGGGCAATGACTATGTGGCCATCGCCGCCGGCAGCGTCCACGGCCTGGCCCTGAAGCAGGACGGCTCTATCGTCGGCTGGGGCAGGAACAATGATGGTGAGGCCACGCCGCCAGCAGGTAATGACTATGTGGCCGTCGCCGCGGGCAATGCCTGCTCTTTTGCCTTGAAGCAGGATGGCTCTATCGTCGCCTGGGGCAAAGATTATTTTGGTTGTACCTCAACTCCGGCGGGCAACGACTATGCGGTCATCGCCGCCGGCAGCGTCCACGGCCTGGCCCTGAAGCAGGATGGCTCTATCGTTGGCTGGGGCAGGGACGACTATTTTCAGTCGACGCACGCAGCGGGCAGCGACTATGTGGCTGTCGCCACAGGGTGGGTCGCCTTAAAACAGGATGGCTCTCTTGCCGGCTGGGACTGGCAGGGGGGGAATGACTATCTGGAAGTTACACCTCCGGCGGGTAACGACTATGTGGCCGTTGACGCAGGTTATGACCACGGCGTGGCCCTCAAACAGGATGGCTCTATCATCGCCTGGGGGGGCTCGACCGTTTATAATCAGGCTATTAACGTTCCGGGGGCAACGACTATGTGGCTATCGCCGCAGGCCGGGCGTACTCTCTCGCCTTGAAGCAGGATGGCTCTATTGTCGCCTGGGGTGATCTTGAACTTACAGTCTGGGAAGAAGGTCAACTTACACCCCCGCCCGGCAATGACTATGTGGCCATCGCCGCAGGTGACTTTTTCTCCGCTGCCTTAAAGCAGGATGGCTCCATTGTCGCCTGGGGCAGGGATAATTATGCCCAGGCCAGCAGACCGCCGCGAGGCAACGACTACGTGGCCATCGCGGTCGGCGGCCAACACGGCGTGGCCCTGAAGCAGGATGGCTCTCTTGCAGGCTGGGGTCGCTGGAATTATGACCAGGATCTTCCTCCGGAGGGCAATGACTATGTGGCCATCGCGGCCGGCGATGACCACTCTCTTGCCTTGAAGCAGGATGGCTCCATTGTTGGCTGGGGCAGGAACGATCGTGGTCAAGCTACACCGCCGGCGGGCAACAACTATGTGGCCATCGCTGCCGGCGAGGATTACAGTCTGGCCATTGCAGCCAGCAACCCGAACCTGGTGGCCTGGTGGAAGTTTGACGAGGGGGCGGGGAACATCGCCCACGACGCAAGCGGCCATGGCTACCATGGCATCCTCTATGGCGACCCGCAGTGGGGAGACGGCCAGTTGGTGCTCGATGGAATTGATGACTATGTGGAACTGCCGATCGGATCGCTGATAAGCTCGCTGAGTGAATGCACCATTACAGCAAGGGTTAGCTGGTCCGCGCAGGGCGATCTCTGGCAGCGCATCTTCGATTTCGGCACGGATACCGCGAACTGCATATACCTGACTCCCAACACCCCCAATACCGGGGTGATGCTGGAGTTACCTCCGGCCGGAGAGGTGATGGCCCCCATCAGTTGGGACGGGCCAACGCGGGTGTCCATCGCAGCCGGCGCAGATCTACGGACCGATTTGGATGCCAGCACCGCCACACTTGGTGGTTGGCAACACGTGGCCGTCGTCTTGAAGTCAGATGACTTGCAACTCTACCGTTACGGCCGACTTGAGGGCAGCGTTTCCCCAGCGTGTGTTCTGAGCGATCTCGGCGAGACCACCAACAACTGGCTCGGCAGATCCCAATACCCCGAACACCCCTACTTCAACGGCGCCTTCGACGATGTCCGCATCTACGACCGAGCCTTGTCAGAAGAGGAAATCCGTAACCTTGCCGGCGACCGGTAGCAGGCTGCACGCCTGCGCTCAGCCGACGGCCCCTCTCCGCACGTCGCAGGCGGACGGTCTCTGGTCATTGAGTCCTACTCGACGATGGCAAGGCGGGTGAATTAGGCCCATCAGCCAACGGAGCCGCCGGCCCTTGCTGCATCTGGCGCTCAGGAGACTTTCGGGGGCACTCGTGCACAGTTAGGAAACACCGCAGTCGGGCCACTTGGGCGGCGGTGATTTCCGGGTCTTGCCTGTGCGGGGGGTTTTGCGTATAATGCCCGGCTCTTTGTGAACTCGAATGAAAGACGGACTATGGACGCACAGACAATCGAGCAGGTAAAGCAACTCCAACGGGGCACGGTGGAGATCTTCTCGGATACCGAGCTGGCGCAGCGTCTGGCCGAGGCGGGCAAGGCCGGCCGGCAGATGCGCATCAAGCTGGGCCTCGACCCGACCAGTCCCGACATCCACTTAGGCCACACGGTCGTGTTGCGCAAGATGCGGCAGTTCCAGGACCTGGGCCACAAGGCGGTCCTGATCATCGGCGACTACACCGCCCGCATCGGCGACCCGACCGGCCAGAACACCACGCGGCCCATGCTCTCGCCCGAGCAGATCCAGACGAACGCCCAGACCTATCTCGACCAGGCGGGCAAGATCCTCGACACTTCGGACGAGAAGCTGGAGGTCCGTCCCAACAGCGAGTGGCTGGCCGACCTGCGCCTGGCCGACATCATCAAGCTCACCGGCACCATGACCGTCGCGCGGATGCTCGAACGCGACACCTTCGAACTGCGCTACAAGGCGGGCGACCCCATCGGCATCCACGAGTTCCTCTACCCGCTCATGCAGGGCTACGACTCGGTCATGATCCAGAGCGACGTCGAGCTCGGCGGCACCGACCAGACGTTCAACAACCTCGTCGGCCGCGACCTGCAACGCATGCACGACCAGCCGCCCCAGATCGTCATCACCATGCCCATCCTCGTCGGACTCGACGGCACCGAGAAAATGAGCAAGTCCAAGGGCAACTACGTCGGCGTCACCGATGCGCCCAACGACATGTTCGGCAAGATCATGAGCATCTCCGACGAGATGATGGAGAATTACTACACGCTGCTGACCGACCTGCCGACCGAGCGCATCGCCGAGCTGACCGATGGGGACAAGACGCATCCGAAAGAGGCCAAGGTCCTGCTGGGCAAGACGATCGTGGCACAGTTCTACGACGAGCAGGCCGCCGAGGCCGCCGCCGCCGAATTCGAGAAAGTCTTCGCCCAGGGCCAATTGCCCGACGACATCGCCGAGGTCTCCATCGCCGACGGCGCGATCACCATCAAGCAACTCCTGATGACGTGCAACCTCGTCCAGTCCGGCGGCGAAGCCAAACGCATGGTCTCCCAGGGCGCCGTCTCCATCGACGGGCAAAAGGTCACCGACCCGAACGCCCCGGCCAACGTCACGCCGGGACAGGTCGTCCGCGTCGGCAAGCTCAAGTTCGCCCGCATCGCCGCGCCGTCCTGAAAGCGGCGCAACACCAGTGCTCCGGCCCAGTCGCACATCGCCTCGGCGCAGCGTTCCGGACGCCCTTGCGAGAGGCGGCGCTCGGTCGTGTCTGTGGGAATATCCCGGCATACGCGTGGCAACGGTAGGGTAGGTTCTCAACCCACGCGAAAGGGCGTCGCGTGCACAAACGCGTGGGGCAATCCCGGCGCGCAAGGACTACAATTCTGCTTTGTACGCAGATGAAGGTTCCCGAGGTATTGCCCCATCGCCAAGTCCTTCGGACTTGACGCTGCCACCCCAGTGGCCGACGGAGGGCGGTATCCAGGTGTCGCAATCTTTTCACGCTCGCGATCCGACCTAACCGCAAACCTCCCGATCGTCGCGGCGAACTCGTTTGACAGAGCCCCCCGCCCGGGATAGAATGGGGTTGTTGCGTAGGTTGGAACTGCCGTGGAATGTTACGCTGCACCTGACGGAGGGGTGGGCCGCATGGTAACGGAAGGAGTTTGCCGGATGCGACGAAGAGCGTTTACGCTGATCGAGCTGCTGGTGGTCATCGCCATCATCGCCCTGCTGATGGGCATCCTGATGCCTGCCCTGCGAAAGGTGAGGAACCAGGCGCGGGGCGTCGTGTGCAAATCCAATCTCAGCCAGTGGGGCAAGATGTTCTACCTCTACACACACGACAACGACACGAAGTTCATGGTGTGGAAGCAATCCGGAACGCCCGGCGGCGGCACCTGGATCGTCCCAATGATGCCCTACTATGAAGACGGCGGAGAGAAGGTCCGCCTGTGCCCGACGACGACGAAGACGGACGACGACGAAGCCATCCCGGCCCGCATGGCCTGGGACTGCGTAATCGACGGTAAGACCCATCTCAACAGCTACGGCATCAACAACTGGTGCTACGACCTGCGGCGCAATGTGACGACGATATGGAGCCTGCCGTTGGCGGACCGCCGGGCCTGGCGCCGCATCGACCAGCAGGGAGCGGCCTACATCCCCATGTTCCTCGAATGCTGGCGCTGGGGCGGCGGACCGGTGGACCGGACCGAACCGGCACCCCTGGATGAAGAGACGCGCGGACAAAGCGGCTTGGGCCGCTATTGCTTGAACCGTCACAGCTACACGATCAACGTCTGCTTCATGGACGGCTCCGTGCGAACGGTCCGCCTCAAAGGCCTGTGGGACCTCAAGTGGCATCGCCAGTACAGCCTGACCGACCCGCTGCCCGACTGGCCCGACTGGATGATCGGCCTGCCCGACTGAGACATGTATCGACACACAAGCCCGCGCTCCCCGGCCCGCCTGCGTCGCGCTGTCTCGCTCCCCCGATAGTGGACGAAAAATCTGAAAATAGTGTGGTATACGCAAAGCAATTCCGTTATTCTGGAGAGTGACGTCGAATTCCAAGCAAACTGGGCTTTGGTTAGGAGGACGATTATGTGCCGCCGGACTGGGTTCACCCTCATCGAGCTTCTTGTCGTCATCGCCATCATCGCCGTTCTGCTGGCCATTCTCATGCCCGGGTTGCAGAGGGTCAAGGAACAGGCGCGGTTCACCCGGTGCATGTCGAACCTGCGCAACTACGGTTACGCCGGACGCATGTATTCGGACGACAATGACGGAGAATTCCCTTATTCGTTCAAGTGGCTGTACAACAAGGGCGGCGTGAACTGCAACTGGCACGACGCCAGCAACAATCTGGACCAGCATCCCGAACTGGCTGGCGTGATGTGGGACTACCTCAAAGGTCTCGACATCCACCTTTGTCCCGCCTTCGACGTCGTGGCCAGACGGATGAGCTGCCAGCGCTGCGGCGGTGATCCCATCCCGGTCGAGCCCCAGTACGGGTACACGATGAACTCCTATCTCAACGGCGACGCCTGGACTCCGGTGCCGAAGCAGTACCGTACCAGCATCGAGAACCTTCGGTTGGAGTCGCAGGTGAAGAACCCGGCGAGGGTGTTCTACTTCGCCGAAGAGAACTCCTGGTCGATTCCGGGCCTCAGCGGCGCCGGGATCAACGACAACAACCTGCGGTCCACGCCAAACTGCCAGACCGATTGCTTCGCCACGTTTCACCGGGCCCCCAGCGGAGACCTCGACCTGGGCTGCTGCAACGCCGTGTTCGTCGACGGTCACGTCGAGACGGTGTCGGCTTACCCGCCCGGCAATACCTACGTGTTGAGCTGGCCCGGCGGCGGCGTGCCCCCGAAATGGTGATCGCACGCACCACCGCGCGACCCATCTCTCGCCTCGCTTTCCAGGGTGACGTATACGTACGCTGCCGGTATAATCGCTGCGTTTGGAACTGGCGTTGAAAGGACAGCAACGATGCGACGTACGATTTCCTCGGGCGGCCGGCGACTCCTCACATGCATCCTTCTGATCGTATCCGGTGCGGCCGTGCTTAACGCGGGTCAAGCATATCAAGCACTCGAAATCTTCCCCCCGGTGGGCGAGCACGTCCACGGGTCCACGATCGTCGAGCTGCCCAACGGGGACCTCCTGGCCGCGTGGTTCCAGGGCTCGGGCGAGCGCTGGGCCGACGACGTGCGGATCATGGGCGCCCGACGCAAGGCCGGCGCGGCAACGTGGAGCGCGGTGTTCCTCATGGCCGACACCCCCGCTTTCCCCGACATCAATCCGATCCTGTTTCTGGACGCTCGGGATCGACTGTGGCTGATGTGGTACACCGTCATCGCCAACCAGTGGGAGACGTCCCTGCTGAAGTACCGCATCAGCACGGATTGCCAGAAGCAGAAGAACGCTCCGGTCTGGGCGTGGCAGGACGTGCTGCACGTCAAGCCGGGTGACCTGACCGAACGCGGCATCCAGCCGGACGACCGATTCGTCAAGTCCATCGAAAAGCAGGTCGCCGAATACGCGACGTATATCAAGCAGACCCTTTACGCCTCGCAGCCGATCAAGGCGACCGCCATGGTGGCACTTTGGAAGACCTGGGCCGCGCGGCTGCTGGCCAACGCGCGGGGCGAGGACATGATGCGCAAGGGCCAACTTCGCACACCTGATGGGAAATCCACGTCGCAACAGCTTGGATATCCCTACTTCCGACGGATGGGCTGGCAGACGAAAAACAAGGCCGTCCTGATCGACGGCAAGCGGATCATCGTCCCGCTCTACTCCGACGGGTTCAGCTTCTCGCTGATGGCGATCACCGACGACGAGGGCGCGACCTGGCAGTTCAGCGATCCGCTGGTCGGCCCGGGCAACATCCAGCCGAGCATCGCCGCGAAGACCGACGGCACGCTCGTGGCGTACATGCGCGACAACGGCCCGGCCCCGCAGCGACTGCACGTCAGCGAGTCCACCGACAAGGGCCTGACGTGGACTCTGGTGCAAGATTCGGAGCTGCCCAACCCGGGCTCGGGGGCCGATATCGTGACATTGCGCAACGGGCATTGGGTCCTCGCATATAACGACACCGAAGACGGCCGGCACAGCCTGGCCGTGTCGCTCTCGACCGACGAAGGCAAGACCTGGCCGCATACGCGGCACCTGGAGCGCGGCGAACCGAACGGCCCGCTCTCGGCCGCCTACCCGTCGATCGTCCAGGCCCGCGACGCCAGCCTCCACGTCGTCTACAGCTTCCGCCGGGATCAGCGGGGCAAGACCATCAAGCATGTCCGTTTCACCGAGACCTGGCTCCAGGGCAAGTAACGTCAAGGCCCCACCCGAGCCTGGCTAAGGCGCGCTATCGGCTTCGAGGATGATCTGGGCGTCTGTCCCGGAGAAATCACAGGCCCATACCCTGACACGATTCTCCGGGGACAGGGCCGTCAGATAGACGGACTTCCTCGCGGCCGACACGCCGATACAGATGGACTCCTCCGGGGTCCTCTCTGTACTAACGATCCGCCCGGCGGCATCGAGGACGTACAATCTCAGGCCGTTCTGCGAAACAACCACCACGTAACCGCCGTCAATGAAAGGACGCTGCATCTTCTCCGGCATGACCGCGAAGACCTCGTTGTCGCGATAGAACGTCTCTCCGATGCCATAGACGAGAGAGCCATGCAGACTCTGCGTGCCCAGAGCAATGTGCGTCTCGCTCCGCAGCATTTCCTGCGTCTGCACCTCCAGGCTATCGACGTCCAACTCCACCCTCGACAGCACCGTCCCCTTCTCGTCCACGGCATGGACCATGTACAGAGTCTCGTCGTCGATCCACGACAAGAACAGAGGGGAGGGAATGGCGGAGATACGAATGGTTGCGCCGCCATCTTTCGAGAATCCAATACGATTGGGAGGGAAAACGCCGTCTTTCGCGTCCAGTTCCGATACGGACAGCGCCAGAATGCCGCCGCCGGGGCTCCAGCAATTGAAGGGCAACCTCACGCGACGGTTCGGGGGCACCGAGCAGGCGGATGCTTCCGTGACACCGGCGGCGGAGACACGGAATGTTTTGAGTGCATTGACCTGCCCCAGAACGAACACCGACAGTTCGTCATGACCCGCTCTGCGCCTCCACCTCGCTCCCAGATATCGGTCATATGGCATGGGTATGAGCTCAGAATCGCTTTCGGCCAGCGGAACGATTACGTAGCGTCGATCGTCATCCTTTTCTATCCCACAGTGCAGGAACTCGCCGGAAGGGCTGATGGAAAGAGGCCCGATGATCCTCGGCGAGCCATTCTCATCGATCGCCGGGGCTTCTTCCACGATGCGCAGGTACTGTGCCGTCGGTCCCCACCGCACGCCGTCGCTGAACCACAAGAGCAGCGACGCCGCCGTGGCGAGCAGACAGATCCACGACAGGACCACGTGACGCCGCGTGATCGTAGGAACGGGGCCTGCATGTTCCCATCGGGGTCGATACCGCAAGAGCGCAACCGCCACGGCACACACGCTCAGCGCCCCCGCCACGTTCGGCACCAAGCCGATGCCGGGGGCCACTTGATTCCAGTCGAAGAGGAACCACGCCGCCGAGCCCGGCAACGCAAGCAAGAAAAACAGGGCGGCAACTCGTGACTTGCCCCCGAACTGGCCTCCGTCGAGAATCAGCGTTTCGATCCGCACGAATGCTGCTATTCCGAGACAAAACATCGCACCCAGGAACACTGGCCCTCCTGCAAAAAGAAGCGCCCAGCGCACGATCACACCTTCGGGGGACCGCGGGTCACCGCACAGCGCGATGACCCGGCCGATATCTCCGGGAGCAACGGGATGGTAAGCGTTCCAAAAGGCGTAGGAAATACCGTCCACGAGGAGAATGAAGGCGCCAATGAGCAGGGCCAGTTGGATATCCGGTCTTCTGCGGAAGAAAACAGTCAGTCCCCAGAGCAGCCCCCCGAACAGGCTTGTCGCAATGACACCGCCGGCCAGGCAAACGATCCGATGCGCCACTGGTGCATTCGCGGGCAAGTTGGTGAACGCGCGGCCCATGGCGTCCCACCGCAGGGTAAAGCCCGAGAACTCCCCGCCGAGCAGTACGGCCGACAAGCCATGGCCGAGAATCTCGTGAACGGCGGTGCTGAATATCGTCGCCACGTACAGGAGAGGCAAAGCGAAGAGAGCCAGCGACGCGGCCCTCCCGATCGGACTGTTTCCGTGTACGTCTTTCATAGCACCCGAGACACCGGGGACAGTTGCACACAGCGGTTCGTCAGGCTGATATCCCTCGCGTTTCGAAACCATTTCAAATCCACACTCCGCTTGACGGCGATCCATCGTTTCAATTCCCAAGGCCGGCGGCGGCGAGCAGGCAATCTCCCCCCATGAAAAGAACGACCGCAGCGATCAGGAAGATCCAGCCGAGCAACTTCACGGCCCCGCCGGAGGAAGGCGTTGGATTCCACGCACCATGGCCGACCCAGAGCGCATCACCCAACGTATCAGGCCACCATACGCACGCGAAACCCAGAAACAGCAGCACGGCAGCGGCTCCCTTGACGTGGCCGGAGCCATCCCGGTCAGGCTCCTCCGCCCCGTCCGGCCGGGCCTGCGGCAATAGCCACGCCCCCACACACAATGCCACAACGATCAGAGAAATCCACCGAGATCGATTCACGCTGTCACCTCAAATCCGCTCTGCATATCCGTGACACTAACAAAGACGCGTCACCCCGCAAAAAACTCAAAATCCACGAGCATATTTCGGTCTCAGCGTCAAACGGACTGCAAAAAAAGTCACACGGCACAGCTTCCCACCGCCGGCTCCACTGCGGCGCCCTCCGCCCGCTGCTGGTCTGCTTTTTACCACAATTCACGGCTGCGGGCGAACGAATCGCGAGGCGGGATGTCGGGGGTGTGCAAGTCTCTCAGAACCTCACTGCGGTCCTTCTTTGGGCTCTCGGGTGGCTGCTATAAAGAGCTCGATGTCAGCGTCAAGCGGCAGCTTGGCGATGGGGGACTTGTTTGTTGCGTGTGGCGCTATACGAGCCTCGGGCGTGGAGCCATTGCCAGATCCTTCGGACTTGACGCTGCCACCCGTAGCTATCCAGGGTCCAAAACGATGATGCCCGGAAGATTCTACAGACACCCGACCGGTGACTTCGCCGGGCAACATTTGACCGCGGCGGCGGTGGGCGCCTATAATCCCTTTCATGTTCGCGCTGCGACTCGACAGCATGATCGGCCGCACCGGGCGAGCGCTCCTGCTCGGCTGGCACGGCCTGAACCACCTCCTCTGGCCGCTCGTCTGTGCCAACTGCCGCCAGGACATCTGCGTCACCGACAACGACCTCTGTAAGAAATGCTGGGACCAGCTCCTGACATGCACCGCCGGCGATTACTGCCCGCGCTGCGGACGGGACGCCAGCAAATTCGGCCTCGTCGCCGGGGCCTGTCCCGCCTGCCAGGGCAAGGAACTCCACTTCGACCACATCGCCCGCGCGGGCGTCTACAGCGAAGCGTTGCAGCAGATGATTCTCGCCTTCAAACACGACCGCTGCGAGCTTGCCACCGTCCTGACGCCTTTGGCCGATGCAGCGTTTCAGGGCAGCGGTTTCTCCGACGAGGTGGAGATGTTCGTGCCCGTGCCACTGCATTGGACCAGGCGTCTGGCCCGAGGATACAATCAATCGCACCTGATCGCGCGAAGGCTGACGCACGCGCACACCCGGATCAGCACCGACCTCGTGCGCGTGCGCCGCACGCAGACGCAGCCGACGATGGCCACGCCCGCGGCCCGCGCGCGAAACGTCGCCGGGGCGTTCGCCGTCCGCGCCGACCACAAGTTCGCCGGCAGAACCGTCTGCCTTATCGACGACATCAAGACCACCGGGGCCACTCTCAACGAGTGCGCCAGGACATTGAAGCAGGCCGGCGCCGCCCGCGTGTACGCACTCGTGCTGGCGGTGGCCGGACAAAGAATGAAGGCGTAGACAGACCAACCACCAAGACCACCAGTACGAGGACATCGCATGATTGACAGGAAGAAAGCGGCGTGTGTTAGCGTAGTGACATTGGCCTGGCTCGGCAGCCTCGCAGCCGGGACGCGGGAGCCCGACTGGCTGGTGACGCCGGTGCGGACGCCCGCGACGGTTCAGGAGAGCGACAACGCCGCGCAGATCACGCTGAGCAACGGCCTGATCCGCCGGACCTTTCGCCTTCAGCCCAACGCCGCCACCGTCGCCTACGACAACCTCATGACGGGCCAGTCCATGCTCCGCGGCGTCAAGCCCGAAGCCCGCGTCCAGATCGACGGCATTGCCCTCGATGTCGGCGGACTCAAGGGACAGCCCAACTACGCCTACCTCCTGCCCGAATGGCTCGACGATCTGCGGGCGGCGCCCAAGGCCTTTCGCTTCGTCGGCTTTGAGACGGGCCCGACCGAGGCGCGATTCCCCTGGAACCGCGTCCGCCACTGCGCCGATCTGCCCTGGCCGCCGCCTGGAGCGTCGCTGACCATGAACTACAAGCTTCCGCCCGAGGCGCTGGAGCAGGTGGCCGCGGGCCGGCCCACGGTCGATGTCACCGACCGCAAGCTACTCCTGACCGACGAGATGCAAACCCGCTCGGACGCCTGGACGCTTCACGAGACCGACCACGATCGCGGCTCCTTCATGAACGAGGGCAAGTTCGGTGAGATCTACACCCCCGCCAACACGTGCGTGTACGCCGAGCGAAAACTGCCGGCGGGCGTTCGCGTTGTGCAATGTCGAATCGATCCGGGAACGGACGAGAGCGCGAGCTGGGGCCCCGGGATCGCCGTCGTCTGGCCCGACCGCAGCGTCAAGTTCTATCTCCGCCCGGGCCACGGACAGTTCGGCGTCTTTGCCGGTCGCAGCGAGCAAACCCTCGGCGAAATCGAGGAAGGCCGCGCCTATCACCTGCGGATCGAGCTGGCCGGCGATACGATCTTCTGCGAAGCGTCGCTCAACGGCGAGACGTGGTTCGAAGTCTCGCGCATAGAATCGGACCAGCCCTTCGCCGATCCGCTCGCCGTGCGAGTCGGCAAAACCGACCGTTCCGGCGGCAATCGTGATTACTCCGCGCCCGGCGAGTACGGGCGATGCCGGGTCTCCGACTTCCAGGTCTATGGCGAGCTCGACCGCGACGCCATGGCCCGGTGGAAGTGCCTCGTCTCGCGTCTCCGCGATGTCACGGTATCCGTGCATTACGAGATGTACGAGGGCATCCCCCTGCTGTGCAAGTGGCTCACCGTCCGCAACGACTCCGACGAAGCCGTGCGTCTCAACGCATTCACCAGCGAAATCGTTGCCATGGTGGAGTACGAATCGCACGTCGAGAACTACCAGCGATGGAACGTGCCCAACATCCACGTCGAGAGCGATTACGCCTTCGGCGGCATGAACGGCCTCGTGGCCAACCACACCACCTACTGGCAGCGCGACCCCGACTACATGACGCAGGTCAGCTATCCGCGCGAGAACCCGTGCCTGCTGGAGTCACGACCTCCCGTGGGACCCGACGTAGACGTCGCGCCGGGCGAGACCTTCGAGTCGTTCCGCACGTTCGAACTGGTCTTCGACAGCACCAAGCGCGAGCGTAAGGGTCTGTCCCTGCGCCGCATGTACCGGACCATCGCCCCCTGGATCACGGAAAACCCGATCATGATGCACGTGCGCCGGGCCGATCCGAAATCCGTGCGTCTGGCCATCGACCAGTGCGCCGAGGTCGGCTTCGAGATGGTCATCCTCACCTTCGGCAGCGGATTCAACATCGAGAACGAAGACCCCGCGTACCTGGCGCAGTTGAAGG
>Ga0272441_10010674_pt1 | contig 13826 bp, 11 predicted proteins | sample SSMProp6N_FD_193582 | JGI IMG/M metagenome (GOLD analysis project Ga0272441, IMG submission 193582) | Marine sediment archaeal communities from Little Sippewissett salt marsh, Falmouth, MA, United States - SSM-Prop-6N | ecosystem: Environmental > Aquatic > Marine > Wetlands > Sediment ... | reverse complement strand
CTGCTTATCATTCTGGGTATTCTTTCCCGTCCCGCAGCGCTGATAGAGGCGTTTGTTATGATCGCGGCGATTTATCTTGTGCATATGGGGGATCTTCTTTCACTGACTCAACATGGAGGTTACGGTCTGGAGCTACAGTTTTTCTACCTGTTTGGTGCTCTGGCAATTGTCTTTCTCGGTTCGGGGAGGTACAGTATTTCGCGAGGCAACGGATGGTGGGATTAGTGTATTTGCTGACCAGACAGAGAATGTTTCGCTTGCGGGAACTATGATCAGGTTTTGCCTGTTCTGGCCTACTGTTTTCCAGTATAGTGTACACCTAAACCCAAGTTAAAAGAGGAGAAGTTATGGCGAATATCATGTTAAAAGGAAATCCGGTATCGACTGTCGGGGCATTACCAGCTGCGGGAACAGTCGCGCCTTCCTTTACCCTTGTGAATAAAGATCTTTCCGAAGCGAACCTGGCTGATTTTGCAGGAAAAAGGGTTGTCCTGAATATTTTTCCAAGCCTCGATACCCCTGTTTGTGCGGCCTCAGTCAGACGTTTCAATCTCGAGGCATCGAGTATCCCCGATACGGTGGTACTGTGTATTTCAGCCGATCTTCCTTTTGCCCATAAACGTTTTTGCGAGGTTGAAGGTATTGAAAATGTCGTGTCACTCTCAGTCTTCCGTTCGCCTGAATTCGGCTCGGACTATGGCGTTGCCATGGCTGATGGCCCCCTGAAAGGCATCCTTTCCCGTGCCGTGGTTATAGTGGACAACGAAGGCAAGGTTATCTATGCTGAACAGGTTCCGGAAATCACCCAGGAGCCGGATTACGAAGCAGCTCTGAAGGCAATGGTGTAATGGTTTCAACGGTGCTGTATTTCATTTCAAACCTGAAATACAGCGCCTTTCCGGTGTTTTGTGAAAAAATATTCGTTATCGTGGTGTGCCTGTTTCTGGGTATTCAAATTCTTTTTTTATGCGGTCAAGTTCTTTGCTTGCCAATTGAATAAAGCGTTCGGCTTCCCGATTTGTGTCGTCTCTTCTGATCACTTCTTTCATACTCATGATGGCTAACTTATACTCGCCTTTGTTATAATGTGACTTGCCTTCTGAGAGGTAGTTGTATATTAATTGTTTTTCTTCCTTTGCTTTTCTTAAACTATCCAGCCTTTCATTTTCGTCATCTTTTCTTTTTTGTGCCTCTATCTTCAACCATTCTTTCTCAGCTTTAGCTTCAGCAGCAGCAGTTTCACTTTTTGCTTCAATGGCAATTGTTTCTTGCTCTGCTTTTTTTACTTGAAGAAAAATGAAACCTGTAGCGCCAATGATGGCGATAATACCGAGTATGAGAATTATAAGATTTTGGTTGAGTTCGTGGGCTGGTTTGCTTGCCTTTGCTGGTGTTATTAGGGGCTCTTGACGAAGAGGTTGTTTTTCTTGTTCCAGCACTCCTTCATCAGATTCGCTTGTTTTTGGTTTGCTGACTGTTTCTTGAGGATCAGTCTCGTTGTCGTTTACCTCTTGATTTTTGTCGGTAAACTGTTCAGGGGGGATTGCAGGTTGTATTGTGCTTTTTGTTTCCGTTGGCGGATTGTGGGTGGTTCTTTTTTTGTGAAGATCGATATCAGGATCAGCTGGTAAACTTTTCTCAAGCTTTTTTCCACAGAATGGGCAATAAGCTGTTGGCCCGTAAAGGTTTTCTTTGCAATAGGGACATGAAACTGGATAATGCTTTGCTTTCATACTTTGCTTTTACCTTTATCGTTATTATTTCCGTCAGGTGTTTTAGAGGGGGGGGGATTTTATTGTTTTGTTCACTGATTACGATAAAGGCAGATTCCTGCCACTGAAAAATATGAAAGTTTGTCAAAAAAATGAACAGATTAAGGGTCTCTCTGTTTCTGTAGTGACAGCCTTGGACGAGGATTGTCTGCAGAGAGTGAAGCTAAAATTCAGAAAAAATACTGCCACTTCTGTTGTAAAAATAAAAAAAAAACCTGATATTTTGTACGTAAGCTTTATTTTTATGATCGATGGTTTTTTCTTGCTATACGTGCTGCCTACGATGAAATCTTCTATTTGATGACCATCATAAAATAACTGCCCCTTATTTGTTTATATATCCTTCGTTCTGATAGAAGGGGTTCTGTTTTTTTTGCTACTAACAAACGGTTTTATAACGAATTTGAAAGATTGATGAGATTTGATCGTTCAATAGGGCTCGTGCTTTTTGCAGGCATCCAGTTTGTCATGCTTTGTATTTCTGCTATCATCACCATAGAAAAACAGGAGGAATAACAATGAATAAAGTTGTCACCGTCATAGTTCTTTTAGCGTTTTCTTTTTCCCTTTCAAGTTGTGCAACGACAGGTCAAACTGGTGCTGGTATTGGTGCGACTGCAGGTGGAGTCTTGGGCTATGTGTTAGGTGGAAAAAAAGGAGCGGCATACGGTGTCGCAATAGGAGGGCTTACGGGGTATTTTGTTGGGGTTGAGGTTGGTAAGGCAAAAGAGCGAAAAATCAAGACGGCAAATCAAATCTATCGGCAGAAACCAAAGCTTGCGACAGTACAGGCGAAAAATCAACCGCCTACTCTGACGAGTATGACCCCGGTTATACGTAACCAAAATCAAAGAAGAATCAACGTGGTGAAAAATGGCGAATGGATTGACCTTTGCACAAATTATCAGATTGATATTCCCAAATACAGCAATACCAAGGCAGTTTCTGTTAAGGAATACAATACGTTGATTGCGCCAGATGGCAGGAAAATGAAGTCGAGAGGGCTTGAGAGAAATGTTGTCAGGGAGTGTGGCCAGATTGAGGGTGCGATTCCTGTTAAGATACCGGAAAACATGCCTGCCGGGAAATACAAGCATTATGCATCTGTTGTGGTTAATGGAAAGAAATATGAAAAAGTGCAGGAAGTACAGATTGCCATTGTGGATGGGAAATATGAGGTCTACGCACTCAACTGAAACTGAATGCCGCTGCAGAAGCTTGGATCGAAAGCTTTTTGTCTATGTTTCCAATTTTTTTCATCTGGAGAATGATGTATGATATGGCCCTCAGATGATGGTTCTGTAGAATGGGTACAGGATGATAATATTGTAGGACCCATTGGGTTTACTATTCACAAGGTTAATGGCCATCAGCGCCAGCCTAATGAGCCTCTGCCTCTTGACTTCCTTTTTGAAACCAAGCGGCATCCTGATGCTGAATGTATCTATTCAAAAAGTCTATTTCCCAAGGACTTCAAGTATTGTCCTGATTGTGGAAAGTCTTTGCTTGAAAGTATTGCTGTTCAGGATGAGGATAGCTGGTTGCCGCCTTACGGTACAGGAGATGGATTGAAACTGTACCGAAAACAGGCCCGGCTTAACACGGAACAAGTTGGTGAAGAGTTTGAGCTGCCACACTATGCTGGCCTTTATGCTTTTTGCTCCGCGAAACTTGGTTGTAGAAAAAGGGTCTTAGTTGCCATTCAGCGAAATAATGGAGCGCTATGGGTTTTTAATACAGAACGTGAGAAATGGTCACAATTAAAGGGTGATGTCGGGAAAAGTGATTCGATTCCTTTCTGGTCCTGGTCTGTATCTGTTGATACGAACGAGTCGGGATTGTGTATTCCAAGTGATGATGCTCCAGTATGGGCAAGGATTGACTGGATGACAAATACAATATCTGTTGTCAAAGGGGAAGGACGAAGTTGCGGGGGCGCGGCAGTTCTGGGTGACTACGTGATGGTTCCCGTATTGCAATCAGGAGGTTCTCTTGTCCTTGCAATTCTGAAAGAAGGAGGGTTGACATGGTCTTACGCAAAATCTTTATCTGATGATATTAACGCTGAAAAGTATCTCGGGAATGATTTCGGGAAAGAATCATTTACCGGTGTTCCAGTTAAAGTTGACGGGATGTCCATGGTTTATTGGCCTTGTCGGGGTGGATATATGCAAGCTTCAATCTCGACTTCAGGTGCTGTGGAATGGTTGTTTTGTCCTTGGGAGACCGACGAATATCCCGCAATTGCTCTTGTAGAGCTTGGTCCTCCACACCAAGAAGGAGGAAGTTGCACGGCGTTATGGCAGCTATGCAGAGATTATGACCCGATAAGGCGGGATGCCACTGTTTATAAAGTATTTAAGCTCGGTGGTCAGACTGATGGTTACGAAGGAATTGATTGGGAATCTATTGATCAGGGGCAGATTCTTTCTACTGGGAAGTCCTGCTTTTCAACGACTTTGGATTTCTGGAAAAAAAGAGGGGGAAAGGATCTGAACGCATTTGAGCAGGATGACTTAAGGATGCCTTTGCTTGAGTCTGAGCATACTGGACTGGTTTTGCTATGCAAGGTTGCCTCTTGGAGAGGAAGAGACCCTTTGGAGACGTTCACAGATATTTTTAAGAAAAAGCATACAAAGACAAATATCAGCTTTGTTCTTAGCGGGTCGGGAATAGCTGAACGCTTTCTGAAGGCTGAACAGGTGCGTGGACGCAATGATAATGATGCAAGTGTTTTTCATTATGAAGTTTCGAGAGTTCCGGAAATCTCGGCTTTTATATATGACGATTCACTGCATATTTATTTGCCTGAAATCAGGAAATGTTATCGTTGGAGTTTGTTGATGGAGACGGAATGAACCAGAGGATTCGACACATTGTGCTTACCTGTTTACTTGCGATGTTCAGCTTGAACCCAGCTGCTATTGCTGGAGTGCAGCAGATTGTTCTTGTCCAGAACTCTGGATGGATGCTTCCTTTTTATGAGGATCCTTCATCTGGCTTCAAGGGGCTTGTGTTAGAGCTGTCCTCACGTCTTTACAATTATGGTGCAAAGGAACAAGCTATAGCAAGTTTTAACCAGTCATGTGGAGATAACAAGTCTCCACAGCTGCATTATAGCGGGACAAAACAGGATATGGTCAGGCGGGGTATTGCTGCTATAACTCCCGCATTGAAGCCGGGAACGCATGTTTACACCGATACTGATTTTAAAGAGGCTATTGTCGGTGCAGTGACAAAGTTTTCTCCTGGCAAGCCTTGTGTGCTCTGGATTATTACCAATAATAAAAATAGTCCTGATAACAGTCTGGAAACAGTGAAACGCAACCGGGAATTTTATGAGTTTGTCAATGGCTCGGACGAGATAACCCGTATCGCGGCATTTCCCTATGCCATGAAGGCTCAAAGTGTGACAAGACCGGAATATCGCGCTGACGGGTTGATGATCTATGCTATTGCATATGGCGAAGAGGCGGGCAGGTATCTTCAGAAAATGTTGTTTCAAAATGTTCCCTTCGGACAACGTGCAGCGCGTCTGAAGCCGTTGAATGCCGAAGCAATGACGTTCATCCCGAAATATGTACGCGGTAGTGAAAGTGTAACTGTAAACAGCAAAGGCAGAACTCTGTTGCTGGGTTTTGATGCAAAAACAACTTCTGAAGAAGTCGAGATTACAGGGAATTTTCTAAATGATTTTTATCCATATGATATTGTATTCGCAGATCTTGCAATGGCATTTGGGTTTAGTAACAACGAAAAAGGGATTTATGCAAAACTGTCGACAGACCACATCGAAAATATAGTTTCAGGAAAACAATCCTCAGAGGTGACTGTTCGTGTAACGGTTCCTCCTTTTCCATCGCCATGGGATCCAGAAGTGATTTTTGGGTCGAGCTATCGATCGAACGGTCTCATTCGTTTTGAATTACAAAATCAGAAACTTGCTCTTTCAAGCGATTTTCGACGTTTGATGTATGATTTATTTCCCAATGATCCGCTTCCGGATTTATTCGTGCCTGGAGTTTCTTCAAGTTCCTCGGTTACGTTACAGCCTCTTGCGATTCAGGTGATATACCCAAGTTGGCCACTTGTTGTTGGCGGTGTGCTATTCTTCGCGATATTTGGTGGCGCAATAGGCGGCTTTGTTTTGTTCAGTAAAGAGAAAATGTATCATGTTTCGGTCGATGGCGTTAGGAAAACCTTTCGGCTGAAGCTTTTTGCTCAAGCAGAGATTATCAATTCATCCGGAGAAAAAATAGGTATGATTAAGCGAGGAATATCAAAACCGGAAATAATGCTTGATAAGGAAAAAACTGTCGGAAGCAGTGTCAGGCTAATGTAAGTTCTTGCTTATCGAAATCTTTTCTTTGTTTTCGCCACATCATCAATAATCTAATGCTGTCATTATGAACGAAGATAACAATACAACGCTTCTTCCTCCCATTACTGATGTAGAGACCACAACCGTTCTGCCCGATAGCATTGTCATTCAGGGCCCTGATTTGCTAACTGCCCCTACAGGCAAAGAAATCATGATCGGAGCAGGGATTCTTTTGGTTCTGGCTGTTGTGTTCTTTTTTATTCGCAATGCATTTGTGAGTTTTCTCGTTGGTCCTAACATGAAACGCTCTCCGAACAATGCGGGTCTTGCCGGATGGGGTTTGTTCGGCGGATTGTTTTTTTGTTCAGCCCTTGGTTGCATAGCATTTATCAGTACAGAATTGCTGACCATGGCGCTTACCGTGCCACTTTCTCTTCTTTCAATTATCTGTTTTGGACTTGCTTTTTTTGTTGCAATGAAAAAATAAAACGATCTCCAAACCATTCAGGTGCGTAATATGAGTGATATAGAAAATAAAAAGGAAAAAACTGAAGTTTTGCTTGAAGAGGTTGTACCAACTCTGTTTATCGGTCTTGGCGGAACAGGAGCAGAAATCCTTTGGCGGATAAGACGAAGGATTCTCAATACGTTATGGGGGGCAGGAAACAATGTTCGTATAGAAAATCTCACTGAATTTCCGTTAGCCGAATTTCTGCACATTGATCTTGATGCAAGCACGATTTCAGAGCAGGGTAAGGCGCAGAAAACCGATATTCTTGCAAAAAAAATCTCTTTTAAAGAAGAAGAGAGAGTCGTAAAAACTCTCGATATGAGCAAATATATCAAGACTGATGAAGATCTTGAGAAGTATCCGCTTATTCAGGAGTGGTTTCCACTTTCACGAAGCAAAATCAATGAACTCAATATTCCCGTTGAAAAAGGGGCTGGTCAGATCAGAGCCTTTTCGCGCCTTTATTTTTTCGACAAATATCAGGAGATAAAAAATGCTGTTCGTTCAAAAGCCGAACATTTACAGGCTAATTTGTCAACGGCTTCACTTGCCAGCAGACTTGGTTTAAAGGTGAAAACCGGCTCTTTGAAAGTTGTCGTTGTTGCATCTACTGCAGGTGGAACAGGATCCGGGTGTTTTCTCGACCTTGGTTATCTATCCGGGATTCTTTGTGAGGAAAATACCTCTCTTGTGCTTGTTTTGCCTACCGGGTACCGAGGGGCTAATCGGACAAGAACACAGGCTAACACCTATTCTGCTCTCATGGAGCTTGAAACCTGTATGCGACAGGGGTCACACTTTATTCATGAATGGTCTGAAAGCGAAATTATTCGTAACTGGCCTGGAGACCCGTATAAAGACATTTATTTGATCGACACGGCGAACCTTGCCAATTCCCAAACGGAAGATATCAAGGATATTTACAGCATGGTTGCCGACGGGTTGTTTGAAGACTTTTCAACTAAGGATTTTGCAAATCGAAAACGTTCGATCTCGGTAAACCAGAATCAGCATAAAACCAATCCTTATGTCGCTCGATTGAGCCGAAGTGTGTACGGTGATATGAAGCTGACTTTTTCAAGAGGGTATTCTTCCTTTGGTCAGTCTATTATCGATATGCATATAGAACAAAAGAAAAACATTTTATTGTATCGCCAAGTCAACGATATGCTTAAAGTGTTTTTTGGCGTTTCTTCTGATGATCCTAAAAACAATACACCGACCGATGGTGAACGTGACGAGTTGCTTGCCAACCATATGTATCTTGGGTTCGATAATGAGATTATCAATTATGATTTTGTTGTTGATGACGACTCATTCAAACGAGGCGCAGAACGTACAACCTTTCCTTTAGTTTCAGAGTTGTTAAGGGTCAATGGTGTTTCAAGGCTCGGTGATATCGAAAAGAGAATTTCAAATCGGTTTGATGAGATTCGAACGGGTGGGGGTTTCAAGGAATGGCCTCAAAAAATAGCTGAAGCCGTAGCGTCTATCAATCATGACACATTCAGAGCTATCGATTCAGGTAGCGGTTTGCATGAAGACGTTGTTCGGAGACGCAGGCATGAGGTTTTATCAGAATTTCTTGATACACAACGTGAAAAGGGATTAGTCAAGGCTCTGTGGATGAGGGTTGACAACAAAGAACGTGGTGGTCTCGATTATACTATCAAGCTTGTTCACAGTATCAAGGATAAGCTTGACAATACCCAGACAGGAATTGTCAGGATGTTGAAGGAAAACGCAAAGTGGTTTTCTGATTTGTCTGAGTTTCTGCGTTCAGAAGAAGCAGAGCGCCTGCAGGAACACCTCAATCAGGCTATTGGAAAAATGTTTTCCGCCCAGTCTCAAGCAGAGATGAAGCTCAAGCAGATTTCAGAGGCAGTTAAACTCTATGTCAGGTTTCATCTGATAGCGATTGCCAGTCGTGAGGCTGCTGTGCTTGTCGAAGAGCTTTCTGAGCGATTGGCGAAACAACAGGGTACTGATGAAGATGGCAATCCGGTTTGGACCGGTTTTGTTGGAGAGCTTGATGAGGGTAGAATACTCGTGAAAAACATTGTTTTTGATTTGGAAAAACAGATCAGCCTGACCCGTGAGGCAATGCGCCAGGCTCATTCAATGTATTTTGTGCTTTCAGGCTCTGACGGTTCGATAGATAAATCAGAACTTGTATCCAGAAAACAAGCACAGCAGTGGGCAGACGAGGCATTCAAAGACTTTGGGGGAACACAACAGCTGTTTGCGATGCTTCGTGACGATGAAGGCCGGGCAGAGTTGATCGGAAAATTACAGAACCGGGCTTTGGAGCTGATTAGCGTCGAAAATGATCAGGAAGAAGAGAATCCTCTTTTTGCTGCACTTGACGCCCATCAGAATCCCGGCCAGTTGTTCAGTGATTTTTTGCAGCGGGCAATGCCTTGGGTATCGGCACGACTCGATCGATATCTCAAGGAGCACGATCCGAATGATCAGTACAAGTGCTATATCGGGGTAAAGGACTCCATGCGTTTTGAAAGCAAATACGGTGCTTTGCTCAAAAGCAGGCTTCCGACAGGTACCATGATAACTTCTAAGGAGGTTGGTTTTGTAGAAATCGATACCCCTGGAAAAATTGTCTGTTATACGGAATTATCCGGGTTGCCTCTTCCATCCTTGAAAGGACTCGATGAATGGTACACGTCCTATCGGGAAGAAAACGGCAAGACTCCAGTTCATACTCATCGAAGAACGAGCACCTTTGTTCATCCTCGTGAATTGACAACAGATGAGCTTGCCGCCAGGGCCGAGGACTTTAGGTTATTTGTTCAGGCTGTTGCCCTCGGAGTGCTCGAACGTGCGCAGAAAGGGGACGAGAATGGATTGTACAAGCTCTGGATCAAAGGGCAAGCAAGATACGTAGGAGATGAGAAGTTGCTTCGTCTCGAAGGATTTGAGAAATACTACCGTAATGAAGTCAAGCGCCAAATTGAAATTGATCTCGATCAGCTCAAGTCGCCTGATCATGCTGCTATATGGATAGCTTTGCTTGAGTATTATTCATACTCGGTATATCCGCTGAAAGTTGTGGTGATTGATGGGATAAGTAAAGAACAGAAGTCACTTCCTACTCTTATTTGTGAGCAATTGGTTGAAGAATGGACCAAAAGGCTCCACCGTATGATCGATGAAGATCTTGCTGATCAAATATTGAATTCTGCACGTACAGCCCTCTATGAGTGGACTGATGATGTTATAGGTTCGATTGATGACGTCTATCTTTATGAGATAAATGAGAATGAGTATAAAGGTAAATTGGTTTTGAAACGAGAAGTGTTTAAGCTGGACTGGACGCTGGGTGATAATCTGACAAACGTCGCCTCATCACAGACTGCATCTAAGCCTGAGCCATCTGATGCGCTTTCTTACTTTGTTGCTGTCGATGGAAAGGCCAGTGGACCTCATGGTATCGAAAAGCTTCGTGAATTGGTTGATCATGCTGTTTTGACCGCGAATACCAGGGTCTGGAGTGAGGGTATGAGTGACTGGATGCAAGCAAAGGATGTGAAAGAAGTTGCAGGTCTTTTGGTGCAGCCGCCACCATTGTGTCCACCACCGCTAAACGATGGACCACCACCTCTTGATAAGTTAATTTGATTTTCTGCTTTTCCCGAAAGATTATAAAAAATTGCTGTTTTTATCAATTAAACAATTGAGAATATTATGTCAAATTCAACAGGAAAAGCAACGGTTGTAATTTCAACAAAAAATATGGGGGTCGGCATTCTTTTGACAATATTGTTTGGCCCATTGGGGATGCTTTATGCGACAATTCCTGGGGCAATAATTATGATTATTCTTTTTGCGGTAATTGGTTTTGCTACTGTTGGTATGGGATTGTTGTTGCTTTGGCCTATATGCATAATTTGGACGGCAATATCAATAAAAAAGTATAATGATAATCTTGTTTCTAAATAGTGTGGTTTATGTCTTGTCAAGGTGTTAATATATTAAGTGTTTTTATTTTTATGTGGTGGTTCCGGCGATTTCGAACACGTATTTCGGTAAACATCGAACAGTAAACAGTCCGTCATTCGATCTGCAAGATCAAAGTAAGAAAGTGTTCGAAGTTATTCCATCCTAAATTGAGCGATAGTCACCAGGCCGGCCACTTCAACCCATAAAAATCGGTGCCTGCCCTCTGATCTGTTATCGTTTTTACTTCTTGATCTTGCTTTTGCCTACAAAACAGCGACATGGCAGCATCTGCAGGCAAGTAGTACGCTGTGAGTACTGCCGTTCTTTGCGACAAGACGCACTGCTCCCATACTATCCAGCTGCATTTCAAGGACGTTCAGGCTTGCTAACAGAGTTGCGGCAAGCTCTTCTGGCATATCTCGAAGAGCTTGCCGAATTGCAGTCGCTCATAAGCAGCTCTCGGGACTTTCATGAACACTTTTCCTGCATGACGAATGGTGGTTCCGGCGATTTCGAACACGTATTCCGGTAAACATCGAACAGTAAACAGTCCGTCATTCGATCTGCAAGATCAAAGTACGAAAGTGTTCGAAGTTATTCCATTTTAGCCAGCATTTTTCGCATAGATTCTCCCTTCAAAGGAAGTTGATACGCGTTATGGATCAGACGGTCACAAATTGCATCTGCCAGGGTCGGGTCATTGATGTGAGTTTTCTGGAGCATACTGTACCATTTATTCTGGAGTAAACTGTACCACCCATTCCGGAGCAATGTGTACCGGGCATTCCGGAGCATAGTGTACCACCCTCCCTCAAGCGGATTTGTAACATCAATACCTGTACCTTTGGCTTCAAAAACCGGAGGTACAGATGGCAAACAAACCATTGGATATGTTACAAATTCGACGATGTCTCGTTCTCTTACAGGAAGCCCGTTCAGTCCGGCAAATCCACCGACTGACCGGCATTCACCGCAACACCGTCAAGAGCTATGTGGAGCGGTTTAAGCACAGTGGTAAAACCTATGCTGAACTGATTGCCCAATCAGATCATGATCTGGCTGAGCTCATCTACCCGCCACGCAACAACCATAAGGCTGACGACCGTTACCTCTATCTCTCAGCACAGTTACAGCACTATACCGATGAACTGAAGCGTCCTCATGTCACCAAGCAACGCCTTTGGGAGGAATACCTGAAAGAACAACCCAATGGCTATCGCTATGCGCAGTTCTGCCTGCACCTTGACCGCTATATCCAGCAGCATGACCCGACCATGCCGCAAGTCCATCTTCCCGGCGACAAACTGCAGATCGACTTTGCCGGTGACAAGCTACGCTACTGTGATCCGATCACCCATGACTGGATTGACTGTCCGGTTCTGGTATGTACCCTGCCGTGCAGTGCGATGTTCTATGCAGAACCTTTGGCTTCGAGCCGTCAGGAACACCTGATTCCCGCGCTCAATAACGCGTTGGTTTACTGTGACGGTGTGCCAAGAAACATCCTCAGTGATAATATGGCGCAGGTGGTCACCAAGCCGTCACGGTACGAGCCGGTCTTCACGGCACTGATCGAGCAGTGGGCCCTGCATTACCAGACCAACATGCAGGCGACACGGGTGGCAAAACCGAAGGATAAGGCGTCGGTTGAAAACAGCGTGCATATTGTCTACCAGCAGATCTATGCTGCGATGCGCAATGAGTGCCATCATTCGCTCAAAGCTCTGAAGCTGCGTGTCAGGGAACTGCTGGAAAAGTCCAACGAACGGATCATGACCGCATATGGTAAAAGCCGTAAAAAGCGGTTCCTTGAGCTGGAAAAGGAGCATCTGGCGCCGTTACCGCCGAAGAGCTTTGTCTACAAACATCAGGCGAAAGCCAAGGTCAAGAAAAACTACCATGTGATTCTCGGCGAAGACTGGCACCAGTACAGTGTTCCTCATGAGTATATCGGCAAAGAGGTAAAACTGATCTACGATGACGATATTGTCGAGATCTTCTGTAAGTACAAGCGCATTGCCATCCACCGGCGTGAGGGTGTCCGCAATGGCTACAGCACCGTCAAAGAGCATATGCCAGAGTCCCACCGGAACTACCTCTTGCAACAAGGATGGAAGCCGGATGACTTCCAGGAAAAAGGCCGGGAGATCGGCCCGAAAACCGAGGAAGTCATCATTCGTTTTCTTGCCGCCAAGGCATTCCCCGAGCAATCCTATGATGCCTGTATCGGCCTGCTCCGATTAGCCAAAGGATTTGGCAGGAAGCGGCTCGAAGACGCATGCTCGCTGGCGCTCAGCGGACCACGAGTCACCTATCGGATTGTCAAAACAATCCTGGAAAACAACCGCGACAAGCTGATGCTCCCGACAGATGAACAGGCGCCGATGCTGCCGTTGCATGAAAATATTCGTGGCAAGCACAACTATAACTAAACCAGATCAACCAATGAATACACAACTGACTCTCGACCAGCTTCGCGGTATGAAGCTCCATGGCATGGCTGAAGCCTATGAAACCCTGCTCACCCTGCCGGTACAGGAGCAGCCGACAGCTGACCTCATGATCGGCCAGCTGATTGATGCCGAACGCATCTACCGGAAAGAACAAACGACCCGCCGGTACCTGCAACAAAGCAAGATCCGTTACCCTGCACTGCTTGAACAGATCCATTGCAGTGCTGATCGGAACCTGAACCAGCAGCAATTGCTCAGTCTTGCCGACTGCCGCTTTATCGAACGGGGTGAAAACGTCCTGATCACCGGCGCCACGGGGTGCGGAAAAAGCTACCTCGCCTCGGCACTGGGCCGACAAGCCTGTTCGCTGGGATACAGCACCCTCTACCTGAGCATGAACCGCTTGATGGAGCAACTCACTCAGGTCAAGCTCGACGGGACGTACCTGAAATGGCTCAACAAGCTGGAAAAAACGCGGCTGTTGATCATGGATGATTTTGGCTTGCAACCGCTGGACTCTATGACAAGACTGGCCCTGTTGCAGATCCTCGAAGACCGCTATGGAAAGCAGGCAATTATCTTCACTGCGCAGTTACCCGTCGCCGAATGGCATGATGTGATCGCAGAGCCAACCATTGCCGACAGTATCCTTGACCGGCTCTTAAGCAATGCCCACAGAATTGAACTGAAAGGGCCTTCTTTGCGACGTCAGAAACAGGGGAAAAATATGTAACTTAATCACACCAAATCCGCCCATGGATGGTGGGACACTTTCGTCCAGAATGGGTGGTACACTTTCACCGGAATTCTCA
>Ga0272441_10010673_pt1 | contig 13832 bp, 9 predicted proteins | sample SSMProp6N_FD_193582 | JGI IMG/M metagenome (GOLD analysis project Ga0272441, IMG submission 193582) | Marine sediment archaeal communities from Little Sippewissett salt marsh, Falmouth, MA, United States - SSM-Prop-6N | ecosystem: Environmental > Aquatic > Marine > Wetlands > Sediment ... | reverse complement strand
GTCCTGGAGCACGCGGCTCGATGCCAGCCCCCGCGCCACCTGCGGCAGGCGCTCGCGGGCCACGGCCAGCCGCGGGTGCGTCGCCAGCGGAGCCTCGTCCCAGTCCAGCACCAAATCCTTGTACCAGTCCAGCGGGAACTCACCCACGCGGGTGCGCAGGTTCGCTATGGCGTGCACGGCGTTCGCCCTGTCCGTGACCGCCAGGCCCCACCGCCGCTCCCCCGCGAAGAAATGGCAGGAGAAGTAGGCATCCGCCTTGTCCTCGAAGCAGTCGATCGCCTCGCGGCCCCCTGCTCGCGGGTCGCCGTTGTAGCGCGACCGGTCGCCGAGCACGCGCGCCCGCCAGCGCTCCATCGCCTGCACCACCCAGTCGCCGGGATGAATGGCGAAGCACGAGATGAGGTCGCGGCTCGCCGGCTCGTCGCGGTAGAATCCCGCGGCGTCGCCTTCCCCGGGGGGAGCCCACATCACGTAGCGCGGCATCTGGATCAGCCGCCGCCGCTTCGTGCAGGCGATGGCCTCCACGTGCAGCTTGTTGATCCAGCACAGCGCCGCGCGATCGGGCCCGAAGCCCGGCGTCACGCGGAAGCGGAACTCGCCGCTCCCGCCCGTGCACTTCTCGTGGACGGCCACGTGGGGCTGGCTGGCCAGGAACGTGAGGGTGGCTTCGTAGAAGGCATCCTCCCTATCGAACTCGTAGCGAAGCCGGAGCCGCCGCACGAGGGGGCCTTCCTCGAGCCACTCCGAGGCGATCCGCGTCACCTGCCCTCTCCCGATGAAGCATCCCTCGCCGCGCCAGATGCCGTCGGGGCCTCGGACGGCCAGCACGGGCGCCGGCGCCGCCGAGATGTGCAGCGACGGCGGCAGCGCCCGCGGCGGCCCGACGGGCACGCGGAAGCTCGCAACCCCCGTGGACACGACGACGACGTTCGCCCCCGCCTTCTCGACCGTGATGCCAGGGGCGGCCGCAGGCGCTGCCGTCTCGCGGTCGCAACCGAACAGGAAGAACGCCGCGCTCGAGTGGGCGCCGAGCCCCGTGAAGAACGTCAGCGTGCCTTCCATCGCCGCACTCGCGGTGTACTGGAACGGCACGGGGCGGCCGCACATGCCGACGAGCCGCAGCGAAGCGGCCTTCACGCCCGCGGGCAGCTCGATGGCGTAGTGCACCGGCGAGCGGGGCCAGGGGCTTCCCGTCCACTCGCGGAGCACGAACGTCCTCAGATGGCGTCGGGGGATGCCGTCGCCGAACTCGGCCTGGGGCACAGGCGGCTCGGGCAGCGTGGCCAGCGGCTGGCGGCCGAAGCGAATATCGAGCGCCTTGCGGTCGTTGAGCTCCAGCACGAAGCCCTTCGGGCCGAACGTGGTGGAGAGCCCCGTGGGCGGCTCGTCGGGCTTCGTGGCGGCCAGGAACTCGTAGCGAGTGTGCCAGGGGAGGTTGCGGAGCTCGAAGCGCCCCTCCTTGTCGCAGCGGGTCCGCGCCACAATGAGCCGCCCGCGCTCCTCGCGCAGCGGCGAGCGCCGCGCCAGCGCCACCGTTGCTCCCCCCACGGGCGCACCTGCCTCGTCCACCACGCGCCCCGCCACGCTGGGCATGCCCTTCAGGTCGCGGTCGATCAGCCACTGCGCCCGCTCGCCGACCAGCGGGCGGATGCGCCGCATCTGCGCCGCCGCCGCGTCGTACTGCCCGTCGAGCTGATACAGGCCGGGAACCCGCGTGTGGCAGTGCTCCACCCACTTGCCCTTCGGATAGGTGGCGATGTACCACGCGTAGACCTTCGCCGCCTCGTCCGTGCCCCGCGAGCGGAGCCGCTTGGCCGCCAGGCCGTCGAGGGCCTGGCGCGCCCAGTCCCTGTCTGGCCACTCCCGCACCACCTCGTACCGCACCTCGAGTGCCTCGGCCTCCTTGCCCTGGAGCCGCAGGTTCCGCGCGAGCCGGTCGTACATCAGCTTCTTAACCTCGGGGCTGCTGGCCTTCTCTACCGCCTTGCGCTGGAGGGCGAGCGACTGGTCGCCCCGGCGCGTGCGGCGATACACCTCGGCCAGGATGTCCAGGAGCTTGCCGTTGTCGGGGAAGCGCTCGAGCGCCGCCTCGGCCACCTCCTCGGCGCCCCGCAGCCAGTTGCGCCGCTCGTTGAGCAGGGGGCGAGCGGCCTCGTCCACGCGATCGGCGGTCACCTTCTCCCCATACCGACCCAGCATGAGCCGGTAGAGGTCGAGGGAGCGATGCGCCTTCGAGTCGCGGATGGCGAACACGAACAGGTCGAGGCCCGCAGCCTCCGGGAAGTTTGCGGGGAGCTTCCGCAGCACCTCGATGCGTCCGTCGCCCGACGTGGCGTGCACGAGTGCCCCAACCACCTCGACCACCTGGCCGGGGCCGAGCCTTGTCGCGAGCAGTGCACGGCACTCCTTCGCCACGGCCGCCGCATCGCGGATCTTCTGGAGCGAATGCAGCCGCCCGAGGGCATCGGCCTCCCCCGCCCTCGCGTAGGGGGCCACAAGCCCACAGCACACCATAAGTGCAAGGTAAGCTGCCCGGCATTCTCGCATCGTATGCCTCACAGGGAACAGGTCTCCTCCCCCACCTCATTACAGGGCTTGGCCGCATTCCTCACCAGCTCTCGGCGTGAGCGCAGCGGCTCGTGCCTCCCGTGCAGCCCCCTGGGAGACTCATTCAGGCTTCCTGGCTGCGACGATGAAGTAGCCGCACACGTAGTTGCGCTGATGCGCCCAACTGCCGACGGGGGCATTCGGGTCCGGTCTGCTGTCCCGCCCCCCGTCCACGACCCGCTGAAGGCACAGGCCCGCGTCAATGAGCCCATTGAAGATGTCGTCCATGTAGTGCCTGAACTCGATCGCGCCGTCCTCGCGCCGATCGACTACCTCGTGATACGGTCGCGATATCCTGTATCCCGTCGAATCACCTTCGATGCACTGCACGGCGGGCTGACCGAACCCGATGGTCAGGAGCCCCTTCGGCCTCAGCACCCTGGCGAGCTCGGCGTATACCCGCCGAACGTCGGGGACGTAGCACAGGCTCACCGCGATCACGATGTCGAAAGAGGCATCCGCCAGGCACGACAGATCCTGCATGTCCGCGTGAATCGCCGTGATCGCGTAGCCGTAGTGAGCCGCAGCCGTGCGGTCACCCTCGAGCTGCCTCGCCGACACGTCGACCACGGTCACCCGCGCGCCGAGGAGCCCGAGCACCGCCGTCTGCTGCCCGCCGCCTGCTCCGAGGCACAGGACATCCCTGCCCTCCACATCAGCGAGTGCAATGCCAGGGAAGTCGGCGCGTCTGGCCAGACGCTCGGGAACGCGATCGAGGTCGCCTCGGGCGAACTGACGGAGCGCCTCTGCATCGAGGTCCAGCCAGGGGATCGTGCAGCCTACTCCACGCTCCACCTCTCGGTTCCAGAATGCCTCGTTCGTCCTCACCGCTTCGTTCGTGTCCATCCTCGCGCCTCCATCCGCGTTGCCTATGGCCCTCAGTCCCAAGGAAGCGTCGCGTGGTTCGGCCGCGAGTGGCTGTTCACAAGGTGCAGTCCTCCCAGAGCAGTTGGTCCGACGCCACCTTGTAGCACATGGTCCTGTGGAACGCAACAGCCCCATCCCCCACTCGCGCGACGGGTCCTTGTTGAGCCGTCGTGGCCAACCTGCGATAATGCCAAGCGAACCCTGGGGATGGAGTCCCCCCCCGTAACCGCCCAGTGTGGGGCTGATGACTCCTGCTCGGAAGTCCGTGCGCAGGAGTCCAGCCGATCCGCTGCATCCCTGCCGCGAGGCAGGGGTTTTCATGTGTGGCACGCTCCGGGCGGGACGGAGGCAGGAAAGGGGACTTCAGGGGTGGTGATGAAGCTCATCTGGATTGGAGTGGCCGGAGCGCTCGGCACCCTCGAGCGATACGCGCTGGCGGGGGCGGTCCAGCGGTCCGTCCGCAGCTCGTTCCCGTGGGGCACTGTGGGCGTGAACGTACTGGGCTGCTTGCTCATCGGCGTGGCGTGGTCCGCGTTCGAGAGCCGCGTCCACATCACCAGCGAAGTGCGCACGCCCGTGCTCGTCGGCTTCCTGGGGGCCTTCACCACGTTCTCAGCGTTCGCTCTCGACACCGGCGCCCTCGTCCGCGATGGTGCGGGGGCCTGGGCATTCGGCAAGGTCGTCCTCCAGAACGCCGCCGGACTGGCCGCGCTCTTCCTCGGCATGGTCTTTGGGCGGCTTCTCTAGCCCGCATTCTGCGACACGATGGGTTCCCAGTGCCAGCGTGGACTGGGATGGACGGTGTGCGGGCGGACGGGCGGACATGGACAGGGGCCGCCGAGACGCCGTACGGGCGGTCTCAGCGCCCCCTGGGCCTGCTTGACTCCGGTGGTTCAATGGGCGCGGCGCTCTTGCCCTTGAGCACTCTCGGCTCCGCCAGGGCCCACTGCTCGCCCGCCTTCTTCTCGGCGAGCTTCCCCGCCAGGATCGCCCTGGACTCGTCCACGAGGTGTATGGGGGTGAACGAGGGGTCGATCATCGCGTGCCCGTAGCGGGCAACTCCCCCCGCCAGCGCGAGCAGCGCGCACAGGCCACGCCCGGCGTTCCATAGCCCGTTCGCTCTGCCAGCGGAGCCAGGCATGCTACCGCACCTCCAGTCCCGGCCTGAGCTTCGCCAGCTCCGCCTTCTGAGCCTTCGAGAAAGGCCCCGCCTTCACCACGGGCTTCACCCCGCGCGGCAGAGTCCTTCGCAACGTCAGCCGCTTGAGGTTCGGCAGCGCGTCCTCTGAACCCAGGAGCCTCCTCAGGCCGGCGAACGACACGGTGAAGCGGTGCATTCCGCCGCCCCGGTACTTCACCACCCACTCGGCCACGCCCCGCCCCGTGATCCGCAGACACCCGTTCACGTCGAGATACTCAAGGCTGGCGATGCTCCCCGCATGGACCAGTGCCACATCCCCGATCGTCCGCGAGAAGTTCAGGCTCAGAGCCTTCAGGTTCGCGAGGTTCTGAAGGTGCCGAACCCCCTCGCCCGTGGCCTCGGACATCTCGAGCTGGATCCTCGTCACCGACTGCGGGAACTTCCCCAGGTAGAACAAGCACTCGTCCGTCACACCGTCCATATCGTGGCCGACCACAAAGGCCTCCGCCTGCTCGAAGACGGTGAAGTAGCGCCAGTGCCTGGGCTCGACGTGGAGATGGCGCCGGCTGAAGCGATTCGGAGCCTTGGGATCCTCGACGTGGCCCCCCGGATGGACGACCTTCAGGGTCTTCAGATCCTCCACCGTGTAGTTCTCCCAGAGCTGAAGGAGGATCTTCTTGCTCGGAGCCTTCGGGTCGGAATCCCGCGTGTTGCGCCACACACGCAGCATGGCCTTCAGGAACCGCAGACCTTCCTGTGGCGTCGGCCTGACCAATCCCGCCTCGCCTGGCCACGCGAGCACGCCCTAGAGGAAGGGGGTGATCAACAACAAGAAGCGGAGCGGGATCGCCCTCCTGTGGGTCGGCACGTGCATCTCCTTCCGTGCTGGGACCGCCCCCACCTCGTAGCACCCTGTCCTCTGGATTTCAAGAACCCCCATCTCCCACACGGCCTCCGGCCCGTGTGGCATAGACCGGCGTGGTGCTCACGGGGCAGTGGGGAGCGGCGATTCTGTAGGTCTATCACGCGCTCTCATCCGCGCCACCATCCTTCCATCCTTCCATCCTTCCATTCTTCCATCCTTCCATTCTTCCATTCTCCCATTCTCCCATCCCTCCATCCCCCCCACCCTGAGTTGCGCTGGGCGGGGCGGCGGTCTACAATGCTCCCGCCAGCCTTCGGCCGTCCCCTCCGAACCTGTTCCTGGAGCGATGCGCGCATGGCGAAGGAACTCAAGAACGCGTGGCTGTGGCTGTCCGCAGGCGACCTCCAGACCGAGCTGCGGCAGCTCGAGGATGAGGGGCGCGACGTCGGTGCGCTCAAGCGGAAGCTCAAGCGCCTGATCGCGCTCGGCGACGAGAAGCTCTTCCTGCCCGCCAACCAGGAGAAGGCCGGGGCGCTGCTCGATGCCGCTCAGAAACTCCCGATGCGCAAGGACTATGCGTTCGCCGAGCCGTCCGACCTCAAGGGCATCCGCAAGCTCCGGCCCCGCGGGCCGCGGCGCTACGCGAAGAAGATGTCGAATAAGGCGCTCCTCGACCATGTGACGGGCGCCTGGCTCGGGCGGTGCGTGGGCTGCCTGCTCGGCAAGCCGGTCGAGGGCGTCCGCACGTCGGACCTGTGGGGCTTCCTGAAGCTGACGAAGCAGTGGCCGCTCCAGCGGTATATCCGCTTCGGCGTGCGAGGCAAGGCACGCAAGCAATACGCCCACCTGATGGGGCGGGCCTGGTGCGACGACGTGGATCACATGCCCATCGACGACGATACGAACTACACGACGACCGGCTACCTGATCGTGAAGCAGTATGGGGCCGACTTCACGCCGGCGGACGTGGCTCAGTTCTGGATGGGCAACCTGCCGCTGCTCGCCACCTGCACGGCGGAGCGGGTGGCGTATCGCAACGTGGCGCTCCAGGTCCAGCCGCCGGCGAGCGCGAGCTTCCGCAATCCCTATCGCGAGTGGATCGGGGCGCAGATCCGCGCGGACGCGTTCGGCTACGTGAATATGGGCAATCCCGAACGCGCCGCCGAGTTCGCCTGGCGCGACGCCTCGATCAGCCACATCCGCAACGGCATCTACGGCGAGATGCTCATGGCCGCGATGATCGCCGCCGCACCCTACGCCGACGACCCGGCCGTGCTCGTGCACGTGGGCCTCTCGGAAATCCCCAAGACCAGCCGCCTGTTCCGCGATATCACCCAGGTGTGCGACTGGTACCAGGCGGGCCTGAGCTACGACGCGGCGGTGGCAAGGATCCACGAGAAGTGGGACGAGCACAGCGGCCACGACTGGTGCCACACGAACTCCAACGCCGCCATCTGCACCGTGGCACTGCTGTGGGGCAACGGCGACTTCGGCGACTCGATTTGCAGGGCCGTGCAGCCGTGCTTCGATACCGACTGCAACGGTGCGACCGTGGGCTCCATCCTGGGCATGATGCTCGGGGCGAAGGCGCTCCCCGCCGAGTGGACCGCCCGCCTCAACAACACGCTGAAGACCAGCCTGAAGGGCCACGAGACCGTGGAAATCACGGGAATCGCCGAAGAGACCTTCGGGCTATACAGGAAAATCCGGAATGCGTAATCCGGAAGGCGTAATGCGGAAGGCAGGAGATGTGATGTGTGAGAAGCAGAACGGCGTGGTCCGCACTGCCGGCTGCGCACTCCAGATCCGGATCACGGATTACGCATCACGTCTTACATATTACGGATTGCCTCTTACGGATTACGGATTGCATGCTTCCCTCATGGAGCGCGGCTGATGCCGATCAGGATCGGGCAGATCGGGACGGCACACGCCCACGCCTCGGGCAAGATGGCGGCGCTGCGCCGGTCGGGCGACTTCGAGGTGGTGGGCGCCGTGGAGCCGAACCCGGGCCGCCGCGCCGCGGCCGCGCGGAAAGCAGCCTACAAGGGCCTCCAGTGGCTCACCGAGGAGCAGCTTCTCAACACCAAGGGCCTCCAGGCCGTGGCCGTGGAGACCCAGGTGTGCGATCTGCTCGATACGGCGGCCCGCTGCGTGGCCGCAGGCATGCACATCCACCTGGACAAGCCGCCCGGCGAGTCGCTCTCGAAGTTCACGGATCTCCTCCACGAGGCGACCCGCCGGAGCCTCACCGTGCAGATGGGCTACATGTTCCGCTACAACCCCGCGTTCCAGTTCGCCTTCCGCGCCCTTCGCGAGGGCTGGCTGGGCGAGGTGTTCGAGGTGGACACGGTGATTAGCAAGGCTCTCCCGGCGTCGGGGCGTCCGCAGCTCGCTCGGTATGCGGGCGGGACGATGTTCGAGCTTGGCTGCCACGTGATCGACTCGGTGGTGAGGGTGCTGGGCCGGCCGGAGCGTGTCGTGGCGTTCGCGCGCCACTCGGGGGCTCACGCGGATGAGCTGAGGGACAACCAGCTCGCGGTGTTCGAGTATCCCCGGGCGACGGCCACGGTGCGAAGCGCGCTGCTGGAGGTCGAGGGCGGGCAGCGGCGCCAGTTCGTGGTGTGTGGGACGAAGGGGACGGTGGAGGTCCGTCCGCTCGAGCCGCCGCGTCTGCGGCTGGCACTCGCAAGGAAGCGGGGGACGTTCGAGCGGGGAATTCACGACGTGCCGATGCCCGCGTACGTTCGCTACGACGGTGACGTGGCCGATCTGGCGGCGATCATCCGTGGCGAGAAGGCATCGGACTTTCCGCCGGAGCACGACCTCGCGGTACAGGAAGCCGTGCTGCTTGCGAGCGGAATCACGACCGAGCCAGGGAAGGCGACGAAGTAGCAGGAGCCAACTGTGTCGGACAGCATCGCCGTTCTTGAGGAACGCCTGAACGACTTCGACCGGTCGGTGCGGAGCGAGGCTCGGCACGCGCTGGCGGAGCTTGTGGCCACGGGCGAGGTGGCCGCGCCCGAACTCACGGGCGCCGTGAACGTGCACTACCACACGTTTTTCTCGTTCAACTACCTGGACTACTCACCCTCGCGGATTGTGTGGGAGGCGAAGAAGACGGGGCTCGACGTGGCGGGCTCGGTGGACTTCGACGTGCTCGACGCGATGGACGAGATGTTCGAGGCGGGCGAGGTGCTGGGCGTGCGGACGAACGTGGCGCTGGAGACTCGCGTGTTCGCCCACGAGTTCGCCGACCTCGAGTTCAGCTCGCCGGGCGAGCCGGGCGTGCTCTATTTCATGGGCACGGGCTTCACGCGCCTGCCCGCCGAGGACTCCGAGGCCGAGGAGATGTTCGTGCGCATGCGCTCGGGTGCACGAGCCCGCAACGAGGCGATGCTCGAACGCCTCCGCGCCGCCATCGCTCCCATAGCCCTCGACTACGAGGCCGACGTGCTGCCCCTCACCCCCTCGGGCAATGCCACCGAGCGGCACATGCTGGCCGTGCTGGATGCCAAGACCCGCCAGGTCTACGACCAGCCCGACGAACTGGCGGCCTACTGGGCCGAGCGGACGGGGATTCCCTCCGTCGAGATCCGCGCTCTCCTCGGCGACGCCGCGGCCTTCCGCTCCGCCGTCCGACGCAAGCTCATGAAAAAGGGCGGCCCCGGCTACATGCAACCCGACCAGGACACGTTCCCGCCCATCCGCGAGGTGGCCAAGGCCATCGCCGACTGCGATGCTATCCCCTGCGCCACCTGGCTCGACGGCACCCGCCCCGGCGAAGACGACCCCGACGCACTCCTCGACTGGTTCCTCGATATGGACTGCCTCGTGCTCAACATCGTTCCCGACCGCAACTGGAACCTGGCGGATGCCGACGAGAAGGCGCTCAAGACGCACAAGCTCGCCGAGATCGTGGCCGCGGGCCGCAGCCGGAATCTCATCTTCTCCGTCGGCACGGAAATGAACAACTACGGCCAGAAATTCGTCGACACCTTCGAGGCGCCCGAGTTGGCGCCGTATGCGGCGGACTTCCGCGGCGGCGGGTACATCCTCTACGGCCACACCCTGCTCGAACGGGCGTGCCGCAAGGGCCTGATGAGCCCGTGGGCACGGGAGAGCTTCCGCGGCGACCGCGCGCAGGCCAACGCCTTCTACCTGGAGGTGGGGCGAAGGGGCTTTCCGCCCCGCCAGGCGTGCGAGGCGTTGGCCAAGCTCGGAGAGGGCGTGCATCCGGGCGAGATTCTCGGCCTGTTGGGCCAGTAGGCGCCTCGCGGCGTGTTGACACCAGGGAGCAATCGGTATAGCATTGGCCGGGGGATACGGAGCCAGGCTCTGCGGCTCGGGAGTTGGGCGAGATGGGCAACCGCAAACGCAAGCTGGCCCCGCGTTTCACACGCCTGGAACTGCGCAACTGGCGCAACTTCACCCACGTGGACATCGAGCTGCGCGGCCGCGCGTTCCTGGTGGGGCCGAATGCGTCGGGGAAGTCGAACCTCCTGGACGCATTGCGCTTCCTTCGCGACCTGAGTTCCATCGGTGGCGGGTTCCAGGAGGCGGCCCGCCGCCGAGGCGGCGTGTCGAGCCTGCGCTGCCTGGCGGCGCGACGCTACCCGGATATCATGCTGCGCGCCGTGCTTGGCACGGAGGACGAACCGGACTGCTGGGAGTACGAGCTGACGTTCAAGCAGGATAGGCAGCGACGGCCCGTCATCCGGTCCGAGAAGGTGCTCAGAAGTGGCGTACTCGTGCTCGAGCGGCCGAACGCGGAGGATCGCGGCGATCCCGAGCGCCTGACGCAGACGTACCTCGAGCAGATCCAGGCGAACCAGGAATTCCGCGAAGTGGCCGAAGCCTTCGCTTCGGTGAGGTACCTGCACGTCGTGCCACAGCTCATCCGCGACCCCGATCGGTCGGTGGGCAAGCCCAACGACCCCTACGGGGGCGACTTCCTGGCGAGGATGGCCGACACGCCGGACCGCACGCGCAGTTCCCGGCTTCGCCGGATCCGTGAGGCCCTTGCGTTTGCCGTGCCGCAGCTAGGTGAACTGGAGCTGTCGCGCGACTCGCGCGGCACGCCGCACCTGCGGGGCAAGTACGAGCACTGGCGCCCTCAGGGGGCGTGGCAGACGGAGAAAGACCTGTCCGACGGAACGCTTCGTCTCATCGGGCTGTTGTGGGCACTTCGTGAAGGGACAGGCCCGCTGCTCCTCGAGGAACCGGAGCTCTCGCTGCATCCTGAAGTGGTGCAGCACGTGCCGCAGATGTTCGCGCGAGTCCAGCGGGGGTATGGACGCCAGATTCTGGTGAGCACACACTCCGCCGAGATGCTCCGCGACGAGGGGATTGGCCTGGACGAGGTGCTGCTGCTGCTGCCTGGAGACGAGGGGACAACCGTGGCGGCTGCGCAGAGCTTCCGAGAGATCAGCGACCTGGTTGAGGGCGGCCTCACGCTCGCCGACGCAGTGATTCCCTACACACGGCCGGAACGTGTGCACCAGTTGACTCTCTTCGGAGATTAGCGGGAGATGGCGAGCGCCCGACCGGTCACGGTGTCTGGCGCAGTGGAGGGTCTGCTGGACGAGGCCGTGTTCCGCAGACTGGTTACTCACTGTGGTGCGATTGCTGGCCGGGTGTATGGCAAGCAGGGCAAGGGAGGGCTCCGCAAAGGCCTGGGGGGGATACAACCAGGCCGCTCAGTTCACACCTTGGGTTGTTCTGGCCGATCTGGACCACGATGCGGAGTGCGCTCCTCCGTTCTGTTCGCAGTGGCTGCCACAGCCTGCCCCCCGCATGTGCTTCCGCGTTGCGGTGCGCGAGGTCGAGGCATGGTTGCTGGCCGATCGCGAGCGCCTTGCCGCGTTCCTGAGCATCGCGCCCTCTCGCCTTCCGGGGAAGCCCGAGTCGCTCGCCGACCCCAAGCGGACCCTCGTCGAGCTATCGCGTCGGTCGAGACGGCGAGCGATCCGTGAGGACATGGTCCCCAGGCGGAGCAGCGGGCGCGCGGTGGGGCCTGCCTACACGTCGCGCCTCATCGAGTTCGTGATGGACACGGCGAACGGGTGGCGTCCGCAAGTCGCGGCGCGGGCATCGGAGAGCCTCGCGCGCTGCCTGCGAGCGATCGGCCGACTCGTGCAGGGGGCGGCTAGTCGAGCTCGAGCACGGTGAAATCGTCGTGATCGAAGTCGGGCCACCACTCGCCCCCGTCCCACCAGAGCGAGTAGTCCCAGTAGTAGGTGCGGTGGCCCTGGCGGACGCGGAGGTTCCAGATTTCGTCCTCGAGGGCGGAGACGCCGAAATCGTCGCCCCCGTTGTGGGTGTCCACGTCGCGCAGGAAGATGTCGTGGAGCTCGGTGGCCGCGATGTTCGAGTTCACGAAGTCGTCGCCGGAATCGGTGTCCGAGACGGTCAGGTTGAAGATGATGGCGTCGGCGTCGAAGTCGTCCTCGTCCTCGATCATGTCCCACACGCCGTCGCCGTTGTTGTCGACCCAGGCATCGGGGTCGACACCGGCGAACACGGCGCTGTCGATCATCTTGTCGGTCCAGAGCGACCAGATGTCCCAGGAGGCGGAGAGGTTGGTGTGGCGCATGGTGTCGTCGACGGTGAGGTACTCGATGCCGCCGATGATGTCCCAGGTGGTGGCCACGCCGGGTGTGGTGCTGCCGAGGTCGTCGCCGATGTAGGCCGAGCGGATGCCCCAGTCGCGGTCGTCGCCATTCTCGACGACGAGCGTGCCCACGAAGTCGTCGCGGATGCGGAACCTGTAGAGGGTTCCCTCCACCCAGATGCTGCTGTCGGGCAGGGTCTCCTTGAGCGTCAGGTCGGCCCGGCCGTTGTCGTCGAGGAGCACGAGGTCGCCGCTGAGCTCGATGCGGGGGGCGTAGAGGCTGTCGATTTCGTCCCATACCGTCATGTCGTGCAGGGTGCCCGTGTGGCGGCTGCGTGGGTAGATCGAGATGTCGGAGCGGTAGTCGGTGTCGACCACCACGATGTCGATGGGGTCGCCGGGGTCGGAGACGACCTGCCCCGTGCCGTCGCCGCGAAGGCGGAGGCTGACCTTCTCGCCGAACTCGTCGTAGATGACGAGCTTGACGTTTTCGCGCTGGGCGATCTCGCCGAACTCCCAGTGCATCTCGTGCGCCTCGGGGTCGGCCACCATGTCGTTTGCCGCGTTGGGGTCGTCGAAGTTCCCGTTCGCGTCCACGATCGCCACGATGTTGTAGACGCCGGGCGGGGCGTCGGCGTCCCAGGGGATGGTGACGCGCACGCTGTAGGTCTTCGTTCGGTCCACGCGCAGGGGCTTGAGCTTGATGGTCTTCGTGCCCAGGAGCATGTCGCCGTCGTCGACCACGCCGTCGACGGAGAGGTAGACGGCGACGGTCATCCGGCCGCGGGCATCGGCGTCGCCAAGGTTGGTGACGCGGACTTTGACGGTCGCCTTGTCGCCGGGCACGATGTGGCCTCGGAGGGAGGAGCTGACGAACTCGCCGGCGAAGTCGGGCTGGAGCATCACGGCGGGGTTGGTGGCGAAGGGCACCACGTAGGCCTTGCCTTCGACGATCTCTCCCAGGCCGTCGGGGTTCTTCTTGTATTGCGGCCCGCTGGCGTCGTCCCACCAGTTGTAGGTGGCGTCGAGTGCCTTGAGCTTGCGACCGACCTCGAGGGCGATCGTGTTGCCCTCGAAGCGGTTGTTGTGCATGCCGATCGAGTAGCGGTCGAGATTGGACTTCTTGAGGGAATCGGGGTCTTTGCTGCTGGGAGCGTAGAAGAGGATGCCGCGGTGGCGGCCCTGGAAATCGTTGTCGCTGATCAACACGTTGGAGAGCTCGCCGGAGCCGTCGCGCTCGAAGAGCAGGCCGACGCCCGAATCGCCCGCGATGGCCGAGACGGGGAAGGTGTTGCCCTCGATGAGCACGCCGCTGGAGTCCACGCGGTCGCCCCCGACGCCGAAGACAACGGCGGAGCCGATGGCCGGGTTGTCGACGATCTCCAGGCCGTCGACGTTGCCGAACTCCATGGCCCTGTGGTGGGTGCCGCCGGCGGGGGTGAAGGTGTTGCCGCCCACGAGCACGTCCGTGGCGATGCTCCCTGGGGGATGGCCGTAGCCGGGCAGCGCGCGCTCGCGGAAGGCGAGGGCCACGTCGCCGGCGTCGGCATAGCCGGCCCCCGCGTCGTCGTCGACGACGAACGTGCTGTCGAGAATGGCGATGGAGCTGCCGCTGCCATGCAGGGCAATGCCTGCTCCTGGGTATCCCGTGCTGTCGACCACGAGGTCTTCGAGGATCACGAAGCTCGATCCGTCGAGGATGCTCACCACGGGCTCGCCGGTGAGGGGGCCGTCCACGG
>Ga0272441_10010672_pt1 | contig 13835 bp, 17 predicted proteins | sample SSMProp6N_FD_193582 | JGI IMG/M metagenome (GOLD analysis project Ga0272441, IMG submission 193582) | Marine sediment archaeal communities from Little Sippewissett salt marsh, Falmouth, MA, United States - SSM-Prop-6N | ecosystem: Environmental > Aquatic > Marine > Wetlands > Sediment ... | reverse complement strand
CCGCGGCATGAACGTGACGATAGTCACGACGGCCCGGACGGATGAGGAAGGCCGCGAGCTCTTGCGGCTGCTGGGGGCGCCTTTCAGGGAGCGCTGAGCTCCGGTAGGCGCCGTGCAAACCGATTTTGACTGACGGCGGTCGCCCGCGTTGGGGGGCGACGACGGAGGAGAGTGGCACGTGGCGAAGAAGTCGCTCATCGCCAAGCAGAAGAGACGGCCGAAGTTTTCAGCGCGGGCGTACAACCGTTGCCGGCTCTGCGGCAGGTCGAGGGCGTACATGCGCCGGTTCGGCATGTGCCGCATCTGCTTCAGGAAACTGGCCCTCGAAGGCCAGATCCCGGGCGTAACGAAGTCAAGCTGGTAGTCATTCTCTCGGCGGCGCCGGCCGCGCGGCCGGGGCCCTCGAGGTCACAGGAGGTCGTCTGACGTGGTAATGACCGATCCCATCGCCGACATGCTCACCCGCATACGCAATGCGGGCATGGCGCGGCACGACACAGTCGACGTACCCGCGTCGAACATCAAGGAAGCCATCGCGCGCATCCTCGAGCGGGAGGGTTACATCCGCACCTACCGCAAGCTCGAGGATCACAAGCAGGGCATGCTCAGGCTTTACCTGAGGTACATGCCGAACCGCAAGCCGGTATTCGGCGGTCTGGTGCGCGTAAGCAAGCCCGGTTCGCGCAAGTACGTGGGCAAGAAGAAGATACCCGCGGTCTACGCGGGCCGCGGGACGGTCATCGTCTCGACGTCTCAGGGAATCCTCACCGGTGAGGAGTGCAAAAACCGCGGCATCGGCGGAGAGGTGCTCTGCTATCTCTGGTAGCGCGCGGCTCACGAAGGGAAGTCACTGACGATGTCCAGGGTAGGCCAGAAGCCCATATCGATACCATCCGGCGTTACGATCACGGTGTCCGGCCGGGACGTGAGCGTGAAGGGCCCCAAGGGGCAGCTTTCGCTCTCGGCGCACCCCGACATGTCGGTCAGCGTCGAGGGGTCCGAGGTGGTCGTGAGCCGTCCCAGCGACGCCCGCCGGCACCGCTCCCTCCACGGCCTTACGCGGTCGCTTGTGGCGAACATGGTGGAGGGCGTCACCGAGGGGTTCGTCAAGGTCCTCGAGGTCCGGGGTGTCGGCTATCGCGCCGAGGTCTCCGGGTCAACCCTCACGTTGAACGTGGGCTATTCCAACCCGGTCGCCTTCGAGTTGCCGAAGGGCGTATCGGTCGATTGCGAGCGCCGGGGCCAGGACACGATAATCAAGTTGCAGGGCATCGACAAGCAACTCGTCGGCGAGACCGCGGCGAGGATTCGCCGCATACGCAAGCCCGAGCCTTACAAGGGCAAAGGCATCCGCTACCAGGACGAATACGTCCGGACGAAGGCCGGCAAGACGGCCGTCTAGGCGTCGAGCGAGGAGAGAGCCAGTCATGGCGTTGACCAAGAGGCAGGCGAGGGCGCGCAGGCACAAGCGCGTACGCAGGAAGGTATCGGGCACGGCGGAGCGGCCGCGGCTGTGCGTATTTCGCAGCAGCCGGCACATCTACGCTCAGGTGATCGACGACGTATCGGGTCGCACGGTATGCGCCGCGTCGTCCCTCTCGCGCGAAGTCCGCGAGGTGGGCGCGACGGGTGCTGGCAAGGAAGCCGCGCGCCTTGTTGGCAAGTTGATGGCCGAGCGCGCCGTCGCCGCCAAGGTCAAGAAGGTCGTCTTCGACAGGGGCGGATACGATTATCACGGCCGCGTCAAGGAGCTGGCCGAAGGCGCGCGCGAAGCCGGTCTGGAGTTCTAGCTGTGCCGCGTGATTCGCGGCGCGCGTATTTGAGGAGAGACTAGTTGAACCGTTCAGGGCGTCGAGGCCGAGAGGAATCGGAGTTCACCGAGCAGGTTGTGACGATCAACCGTGTCGCCAAGGTCGTAAAGGGCGGCCGGAGGTTCCACTTCTCGGCGCTGGTGGTCGTCGGTGACGGCAAAGGCCGGGTGGGCGTGCACCTGGGCAAGGCCAACGAGGTGGCCGACGCCGTCCGCAAGGGTACGGAAGGCGCTCGCAAGCGCATGATAACGGTGCCTATCGAAAACGGGACCATCCCGTGCGAGGTCGAGGGCCATTTCGGCTCGGGCCGCGTGCTGCTCAAGCCCGCCTCGGCCGGTACGGGGGTCATCGCCGGCGGCGGCGTGCGCGCCGTCATGACGGCGGCCGGCGTCTCGGACGTCCTCACCAAGTCGATGGGTACGAGCAACGCCATCAACGTCGTACACGCCACGATGGAGGCGTTCACCAAGCTCAACGACATAATCGAAGTCTCCAGGTTCCGAAGGAAGGTCGCCGATGGATCTGCATGACATAGGTTCGCGCCGGGGCAAGTCGCGCAGGCGCGTGGGTAGGGGCGAGGGCTCCGGTTGCGGCAAGACTTGCGGCCGCGGCACAAAGGGCCTCAAGTCCCGCTCCGGGGGCAAGGTCCGGCCCGGGTTCGAGGGCGGGCAGATGCCGTTCCTCCAGCGCCTGCCCAAGCGCGGCTTCAACAACCGCTTCCGCACCGTGTACGAGGTCGTCAACGTCGGCCAGCTCGCCTCCTTCGAGGCCGGCTCCGAGGTCACGCCCGACGCCCTCAAGCAGCACGGTCTGGTCAAGAAGCGCGCCAAGCTCATCAAGATACTTGGAGACGGTGATCTCTCCGTCGCCCTGCGGGTCTCCGCGCACGCCTTCTCAGAGAGCGCGCGCAAGAAGATCGAGGCCGCCGGTGGGAATACCGAGGTGGTCGCATGATCGAAAGCCTGCGGAACATCTTCAAGATCCCCGAGCTGAAGAACCGCATCCTCTTCACGCTCGGCATGATACTGATCTTCCGCCTGGGCTGTCATCTCCCCACGCCGGGCATTGACGGCAAGGAGCTGGCGCGCATGTTCGCCGCCTCGACCGGCACCATCTTCAGCCTCATGGACCTCTTTGCCGGCGGCGCCTTGCGCCAGATGTCCGTCTTCGCACTCGGCGTCATGCCTTACATCAGCGCCTCCATCATCATCAGCCTTCTGGCCGCGGTCATACCCGCCCTCGAGCAGCTCCAGAAGGAGGGCGAGGCTGGCAGGCGCAAGATAACCCAATACACCCGCTATGGCACGGTCGGCCTGGCCCTCATACAGGGCTTGGGCATGGCGGCCGCCATGGAGAACCCCGAAGCCATCTTCGGCCCCAACGCCCCCATGTTGGTGGCCAACCCGGGTTGGCTCTTCCGCCTCGAAACGGCCGTCACCATCTGCGCTGGCTCGGTCTTCCTCATGTGGCTGGGCGAGCAGATAACCGAGCGCGGGATAGGCAACGGCATCTCGCTGCTCATTTTCGCCGGAATCGTGGCGAGGGCGCCTCAGGCCGCCGGCGCGCTCGTCGAGGGCCTGCGGACCGGCGAGTTCAAGCCCATACAGGCGGTCGGCGTTCTCATAGTAATGCTCCTTGTAATTGCGGCGGTGGTCATGCTAACGCAGGGCCAGCGCCGCCTGACGGTCCAGCACGCAAAACGAATAGTGGGCCGCCGCGTTTACAGCGGCCAGGCGACCTATTTGCCGCTGCGCGTCAATCAGGCCGGTGTTATCCCCATCATCTTCGCCTCGGCGATACTGATGTTCCCGTCGACCATCGCCGCCCGCTTCGGCGAGGCCGGCCGCACCATTCAGGAGATGTTCCAGCCGCGCACGGCGCTCTACAACGTCCTGTATGCCGCCGGCATCATCTTCTTCACCTACTTCTACACGGCCATACAGTTCAACACGGCGGTCGTCGGCGACAACATGAAGCGCCACGGCAGCTTCGTCCCGGGCATCCGGCCGGGCAGGCCCACTGCCGAGTACCTCGACAAGATAATGGGCCGCCTCACGTTGGTCGGTGCACTGGCCCTTACGGCCATAGCGCTCTTCCCGGTCATTGTGAACACGCTGCTGGACGTGCCTTATATCATCGCCAGCTTCATGGGCGGCACGGCGCTCATCATTCTGGTCGGCGTAGCCCTCGACACGGTGCGCCAGATCGAGTCGCACCTGCTCATGCGCCACTACGACGGCTTCATGAAGCGGGGTCGCATCCGGGGCCGCTAGGGGGCCGCCAGGGGCCGGGTGGGCCGTGCTGAGGGGTGGGGAGGGGCGCATGCGCCTGCCCTGCTTGGGCCGGGAACGGAACGGCCGCACGCTACTGGAGAGCGAGGAGAGGTTTGAGGCTGGTACTGCTCGGCGCGCCGGGTGCTGGCAAGGGAACGATAGCCAAGACAATGTCACAGCGGCTGCATGCCGTTCACATATCGACTGGTGACATGCTTCGCGAGGCGGTTGCCGAGGGCACGCAGGTCGGCCTGGCGGCCAAGTCCTACATGGACGCCGGCGATCTCGTCCCGGACGACGTGGTCGTGGGTGTTTTGCTCGAGCGGATCGAAAAGCCGGATTGTGCCGCGGGGTTCGTCCTCGACGGCTTCCCGCGGACGGTCCCGCAGGCCGATGCCCTACAGCGCGGCCTTGCCGAGCGCGGCCTCTCTCTCGATCTGGTCATCGACCTGGTCGTGCCGGAGGAGACGGTGATTCAGCGCCTTTCGGGCCGTCGGCAGTGCAAGGCTTGCGGCGCTATATTCCATGTGACGAACATGCCGCCGAAGGTCGAGGGTGTGTGTGACGCCTGCGGCGGCGAGCTGTACCAGCGCGACGACGACAAGCCGGCCACCATCCGCGAGCGCCTGGCGACGTTTGCGCAGAAGACGGCGCCGCTGAGGGAGTTCTACGACGGCCTGGGCCTTGCCCGGGACCTGGACGCCTCGGTGGGGCCGGAGGAGACCTATCAGGGCCTGGTCGCCTTGCTCACGGCCGAGGGCCTGCTTTCGGCTGAGGGGGCGGGGGGAGCGGGTGGGGTGCGCGCGGCATGATAGCGCTCCGGACGCCTCGTGAGATAGAGCTCTGCTCGGAGGCCTCGCGCATAGTGGCGGCCGTCCTTGAGCTGATGGGCGAGATGGCCCGACCGGGCATGACGACTGGCGAAATGGACGCCGAGGCCGAGGCCCTGATGCGCGCAATGGGCGCCGAGCCGCTCTGGAAGGGCTTCCGGGGTTACCCGGGGACGATATGCGCCTCGGTCAACGAGGAGGTCGTCCACGGTATACCGGGCGAGAGGGTCTTGCGGGAGGGTGACATAGTAAGCATCGACGTCGGCTCGCGCTATCGGGGCTACTGTGGCGATTCGGCGCGCACGTTTGCGGTGGGTGCCGTCTCGAGCGAGGCCCGCCGGTTGCTGGAGGTTACGGAGCGAGCTCTGACGGCCGCGATTGCCAAGGCTGTGGACGGGGGCAGGCTGTCGGACATATCGCACGCGATCCAGGTCGAGGCCGAAGAGGCCGGCTTCTCGGTCGTCCGCGATTACGTGGGGCATGGCATCGGTTCGGCCATGCACGAGGAGCCGCAGATACCCAATTTCGGCCCCCCGGGTGAGGGGCCAAAGCTCCGCCAGGGCATGATCCTGGCGATTGAGCCGATGGTCAACGCCGGCGGCTGGCAGGTCAAGCTTCTCGATGACGGCTGGACCGTCGTCACCGCCGATGGTGGTCTTTCGGCTCATTTCGAGCACGAGGTGGCCATCATGGGGGATGGCCCGAAAGTACTGTCTGTGCTGGACGACGAATCGGAGGTTTGATCGGCGTATGCCGAAAGAGGAGGCCATTGAGGTAGAGGGCACGGTTGTAGAGCCGCTGCCCAATGCGACGTTCCGCGTCGAGCTCGACAACGGTCACAAGGTCCTGGCGCACATATCCGGCAAGATGCGCATGCATTACATCCGGATACTGCCGGGCGACCGTGTGACGGTCAAGCTCTCGCCGTACGACCTCACGCGTGGCCGTATAACTTATCGCTTCAAGTAATAACGGGGGCTGCGGAATCAGCTGACGCGGTGGCGGCCCAGATGGGAGTGTCTCTGCCCATGAAGGTCAGAGCTTCAGTCAAGCCGATGTGTGAAAGCTGCAAGGTCATAAAGCGCAAGGGAGTGGTGCGCGTGATCTGCAAGAACCCCCGACACAAGCAGCGTCAGGGTTAGGAGACTGCTGCGCATGGCACGCATAGTTGGCGTCGACCTGCCGAAGCAGAAGCGTTGTGATGTCGGCCTGACGTACATCCACGGTATCGGCCACGCCTCGGCCGCGAAGATACTGCAGGCGGCCTCGATAGACCCGTCGAAGTCGACGGATGATCTTTCGGAGGAGGAGGTCAGCCGGATAACGGCCATCATCCAGCGCGACTACACGGTGGAAGGCGAGCTGCAGCGCGAAGTTCAACTGAATATCAAGCGCCTGATGGACATAGGGTGTTACAGGGGCCTGCGGCACCGCCGCAGCCTCCCGGTGCGCGGCCAGCGTACGAGCACGAACGCCCGCACGCGGAAGGGCCCGCGCAAGACGGTGGGCGTCCGCCGCAAGAAGTAGGACCGCCCGGGGTGCGGGTGTTGGCGAGCGGGGGGGCGGTTGCAGCGGAGGTGCATGGGGCCGGAAGGCCTCGGCGCAAGGCCCGGGGCTCATGGGTTGCGTGAATCGGACGTGGCTTGACACACGACCGCTTCGGCGGCGCATCTACAGGGAGCAGTAAGTGGCACAAGCAGGACGAAGAAAAGGGACGAGGGCGCGCCGGAAGCGCGTCACCCGCGAGATCCCCAGGGGCGTGGCCCACATCCAGGCTACGTTCAACAACACGATAATCAGCATCGCGGACCCGGCCGGCAACGTGATCTCGTGGTGTTCGGCGGGTCAGGTGGGTTTCTCGGGCTCGCGTAAGAGCACGCCGTTCGCGGCGCAGTTGGCGGCCGAGTCCGCCGCTCAGCGTGCGCTCGAGTATGGGATGAAGGACATCGACGCGCACGTGAAAGGCCCGGGGGCCGGCCGCGAGGCCGCCATACGGTCGCTTCAGGCCGCCGGCCTCAACGTGAACATGATAAGGGACGTCACCCCTATTCCGCACAACGGGTGCAGGCCGCCGAAGAGAAGGCGCGTCTAGTTCCACTGCCGTTTCCGGCCCGTCGCGGCCGGGCGGCTGCGGAGGAGTAAAGGTAATGGCGAGATACACCGGGCCCGTTTGCAGGTTGTGCAGGCGGGAACGCGAGAAGCTCTTTCTGAAGGGGCGGCGCTGTTTCTCGGACAAGTGCGCCGTCGAGCGCCGCGACTCCGTGCCGGGCCAGCGCTCCAAGCGCTTCCGCGGCAAGCAGTCGGCCTACGGCATGCAGCTTCGCGAGAAGCAGAAGCTCCGTCGCATCTACGGGGTTCTCGAGCGGCAGTTCCGGCGCTACTTCGACATCGCGTCGCGGACGCGCGGGAACACGGGCACGGAGCTTCTGGTGGTCCTCGAGCGCCGGCTCGACAACGTGGTCTACAGGCTGGGCTTTGCGCAGAGCCGCTCGCAGGCGCGCCAGTTCGTTCTCCACGGGCACGTCCGCCTCAACGGCCACAGGGCCGACATCCCCTCCATGCTGGTCCGTCCCGGGGATGCAATCGAGGTGCGCGAGGCCAGTCGCAAGAACGTATTTGTGTTGGAGGCGCTGGAGATGAGCCGCGATCGGGGCGTCCCGGAGTGGCTCGAGCTTGATGCCGAAAGCTGGCGCGGTACGGTGAAGGAGCTGCCCACCCGCGACCAGATACAGGTGCCGGTAAAGGAACAGATGGTCGTCGAGCTGTGCTCTCGCTAGCGACCCGGCCTCGTCTTACGGCCGGGTCGTCGAGTGGGAGCGGGGGATGGATGGTATGAGTCCTCGTTGGCGCGGGCTGGAGATGCCCAAGCGTCTCGTCTACGACGAAGAGAATTCGACGCCGACATACGGCCGCTTCCTGGCCGAGCCCTTCGAGAGGGGATTCGGCATCACGATAGGCAACGCGCTGCGTCGCGTGCTCCTTTCGTCGCTTGAGGGGGCGGCGGTGACGTCCGTCCGCATCGACGGCGCCCTGCACGAGTTCTCCACGCTCCCCGGGGTGGCGGAAGACTGCACGCAGATCATCCTCAACCTCAAGCAGCTCATCGTGAGGCTCCACACCAAGTCTCCCAAGACGTTGCGTCTGTATGCCAAGGGCGAGAAGGAAGTCCTCGCCTCCGACATGGAGACCGACGCTGACGTGGAGATCCTCAACCCCCATCTCCACATCGCGACGTTGGCGAAGGGGGCCGAGCTGTCGATGGAGCTCGAGGTCGGTTCCGGGCGCGGATACATCCCGGCCGAGCTGAACAAGAAGCCCGACGATCCCATCGGCACGATAGCGGTCGACTCGATCTTCTCGCCGGTCCGCAAGGTCAACTGCAAGGTCGAGGATGCCCGCGTGGGGCGCCGCACCGATTACAACCGCCTCATACTCGAGGTCTGGACCGACGGCGCCACCGATCCCAAGGAGGCCGTCGCTTCCGCCGCCGAGATACTCAAGAAGCACCTCAACATCTTCGCCACGTGTGAGGAGGAGGCCGAGGCCGAGATCGAGCCGCTGTCCGAGGAAGAGCGGCAGATGCGCAAGTATCTGCGCATGCCGGTCGGCGAGCTCGAGCTGTCCGTCCGTTCCGCGAACTGCCTCCGCGCGGCCAACATCCAGACCATTTACGACCTCGTGCAGAAGACCGAGTCGGAGATGCTCAAGTATCGCAATTTCGGCAAGAAGTCTCTCAACGAGATAAAGGAAATCCTTGCCGAGATGGACCTGTCGCTTGGCATGACGCTTCCTCCGCTGGAAGAAGAAGAGCCGGAGGAGGAAGAGTACTTCTAGGAATGCTCCCCAAATGAGACATCGCAAAGCTGGCGCGAAGCTGGCGGATTCGCCCGGTCACAAGAAGGCGCTGTCGAGGAATCTGGCGATCGCGCTTCTGACCGAGGAACGCATCCGGACGACGCAACTGCGGGGCAAGGAATCCGCCCGCGTCGCCGAGCGCATGATAACGTTGGGGCGCAAGGCCCAGCGGGCCCTCCGCGAGGGGGACGAAGCGCGCGGTTTGCACCTGCGGCGGCAGATCGTCAGCGCTCTGGGCGATGCCAGGGTCGCTGCCAAGGTCGTTGACGAACTGGGTCCGCGGTTTGCCGACCGCCCCGGCGGATACACCCGCATCCTCAAGCTGGGGCCGCGTCATGGCGATGCCGCCTCCATGGTCCAGGTCGAGCTGGTCGAGTAGGGAGCCTGTGGGGGTCGAGGGGGGTAAGGGGTTGGGGGCTGGGCTCTCGGGGTTTGGGGGGCGTAGGCCCAAGGTGCGTGGGTTAGCTACTGGCGGGGCGGAGGCGGACTACTCAGAACAAGCCTCCGCCCTTTGACCTGCCTCCGCGGGGAGGTCCGCGCTGTCCGGGGGACAGTCGTGAGCGAAGTCGCCGTCCGTTTCCTGCCTGACGACGTAGAGGTGTGGGTGCCTGCCGGGAGCACGCTGCTGGAGGCGGCTGTGCTCTGTGGGGTGCTGATAAGCGCCCCGTGCGGTGGTATGGGGCGGTGCGGTCGCTGCCGGGTGTGCGTGGAGGAGGGGGCGCCCGATCCGACCGAGGACGAGCGCAGGCTCCTCGGCGCTGGCGACCTGGCCTCGGGCCACCGGCTGGCGTGCAAGGCGAAGGTGGACCGGGACTGCCGCGTGCGGGTCCACGTCGACCGCGCGGGCATCGTGGTTCAGGCCGGGGGCGACATGCCTCCGGTGGGTCTGGCGCCGGCCGTGCGCAGGTGCATGGTGGATGTGGCGCCGCCGAGTCTTTCCGATCTTCGTCCCGCGGCCGAGCGCGTCAGGGGGGCGCTGCCGCCCGAGTGCTCGGTGTCCGAGTGGGATCTGGCGGCCTTGCGCGAGCTTCCCGGCGCCCTCTCCGACGGCGGCCGCGTTGCGGTCACAACGGTCGGCATGCGTGGGGTCTCCGCGTCCGTGGGGACTACTGGAGATGCGGACGGCCCTCTCTGCGCCGCCGCCTGCGATCTTGGGACGACGACCTGCGTTGTATCGATCTCCGATGTCCTCACGGGCGAACTGCTGTCTGTGGCCTCGGGGGCGAACGGTCAGGCGGCGTGGGGCGACGATGTCGTCTCGCGGATTGCCGCGGCCGACGGGTCCAAAGCGGCGCGCGATCGCCTCCGCGAGGCGGCTCTTTCCACGGTCAACGCTCTCCTGGGGCGTGCGGCCGACGAAGCGAAGGTGGGCAGGGACGATATCTACGAGATGGTGATGGTGGGCAACACGGCCATGCACCATCTCTTTCTCGGCATCCCGGCGGGGGGTCTCTCCAGGGCGCCGTACGTGCGCGCGGTCGGCTCCGCGTTGGAGGTCGCCGCCGCCGAGGTGGGGGTGAAGATTCACCCGGCGGGCCGGGTTGTCTGGCTGCCCACGATAGGGGCGTTCGTGGGCGCCGACACGGTGGCCGTGGGCATTGCTTGCGGCATGGGGGCTCCCGGCGGGTTGCGCCTTGCGGTGGACATCGGCACGAACGGTGAGCTGCTCCTCGGTGACGGTCACACCTTGCTGGCGTGTTCGTGCGCGGCGGGGCCGGCGCTGGAGGGCGGTCATCTCTCCTGCGGCATGGTCGCCTCGGCGGGCGCCGTCCAGCACGTGCGCCTCACGGAGGATGGCCCTCAACTCGAGATCATAGGTGATGGGCCGGCCGGGCGGAAGGCGAAGGGCCTTTGCGGCAGCGCGGTGATAGACCTCGTCGCCGAGATGCTCCGGCTGGGCATTCTGGACGAGACGGGCCGCATGGTTGCCCCTCCGGACCTGCCGGAGGCCTTGCGAGCCGCTCTTGTGGAGGCCGATGATGGGCGGCGTTTCGCTCTGACGGCTGACGGCTCGGTCTATCTCAGCCAGCGCGACGTGCGGGAGGTGCAGTTGGCTTTGGCGGCCATGTCCGCCGGGGTGCGGATACTCCTGGCGGAGTTGGGCGCGGGCCCGGAGGACATAGAGACGGTGTATCTTGCGGGCGCCTTCGGCAGTTTCGTGGACGTCGACTCGGCGCTGAGGTGTGGGCTCATTCCGGGCGTAAGCAGGGAGAAGGTGCGGTCGGTGGGCAACGCGGCGGGTGCGGGTGCGCGGATGGCCTCACTGTCGGTGCCGGTGCGCGAGAGCTGTCACGCGCTGGCCGAGCACGTGCGTTACGTGGAGCTTGCCGGGAGGAGCGATTTCCAGTCTGTCTTCGCCGAGTCGATGATTTTCCGACCGGCGGTGTAGGGATGCCGGGTTACAGGCCGTTCTCATTTTGGAGGTGCAGGCAATGGGATTGAAGTGTCCTTCGTGCGGAGCGGACAATGCGCAGGGCAAGCTGTTCTGTTTCAAGTGCGGAACGAAACTGATCCATCCGAAGGCCGGTGTGGTCGCCGCCAATGGCGGAGGCGGCCCGGCCAGGCTGCCCGAGGGTGTGGTGGCGTTGGACACGGGCCCGAAGCGGCGCAAGGGCGGCAAAATCGGCGGCATCGTGGTCCTGGTCGTCCTGATCGTCCTCGGAGGCGCCGTCTTCCTGGGCATGCAGCCGGTGGACTACCCGCGCGCGCCGTCGGGCGGAGAGGGCCTGGACGCGCTGATGAGCCGCTACCAGACGCTGGGTTCCGACCTGACCCGCAAGGGCGAAGTGGAGTTCGAGTTCGGCGAGGCCGAGCTGAACTACTTGTGGGACAAGGCCTGGCCGATGATGCAGGGGATGGTCAACCGCGGCGGCATCGCCAGCGTCCAAGGGTTGCGCGTGCGCCTGCCGGGCGACCGCATCTCCCAGTACGCCGAGCTCTTGATCAAGGGCAAGCGGGTGTACCTGAGGCAGGACACTAAGGTCTGGACTGAGGATGGCGAGGTGAAGACGAAGGTAATCGGCGGTGCGGTGGGTAAGCTGCCGTTGCCGGGCCCGCTGGCGGAGCTGGTGGCGAGCAAGCTCATGAAGGAGCAGGAGCCGCTGCCGATGGCCGGTGCCGGCGGCCAGGGCCTTTACTTCGACAAGGTCGACGTGCAGCCCGGGAAGATCTTCGTTCGCATAACCACGGATTCGGTCCTAACGGGCGGGCGCGCGGGCCGCATGGTCGAGGAGGCCAGGGCGGCCGTCCGCGAGAAGCGTTACGGCGAGGCCTTCCGCACGTTCCGCAAGCTCATCGAGGAGTATCCGGACTCGGAGTACGCGGCCATGGTGAGAAGTGACTTCAACGCCCTATTGGAGGAGGCGGACCGCAGGTTGGGTGCTGCGGACGCCGCCTACCAGACGGGGGATTACGCCGAGGCGTTGCGCGATTATGGCTTCGTGTCGCAGAACTTCCCCGGCACGGACGCTGCGGAGAAGGCGGCCGCGCGCCTCTCGGACATGCGGACGGATCCGGCCGTTCAGCGGCATCTGAGGGAGGCGGAGCAGGAGGCGGAGATAAACTCCAAGTTCCAGCTAGCCGAGAATCTCCTCAATGCGGGCAAGTACGACAGGGCCGCCGCGGCCTACCGCGCTATCGTCGAGGAGTATCCCGGCAGCCCTTACGCGGAGAAGGCGAGGGAGCGCTTGCGCGACCTGGGGGAGCGATGACGGGTGGCGGCTCAGGCGGCCTGGAGCTTGCCCCCCGCGGTGGGGTAGCCTATAATTCGTGAGCGCTAAGACCGCCGTCATCATCCCGGCCCGTTACGGGTCCACGCGGTTCCCGGGCAAGGCCCTGGCGGATCTGTGCGGCAAGCCGTTGATACGCCACGTATGGGAGAGGGCGTCGGCGGCGCGGTGCGCCGGGGGTGGCTCTGGGGGGGGCGCATCCGGTGGCGCATCCGGGGCCGCTGATGGGGCCGTTGGCCTCTGCGCCGTGGCGACGGACGACGAGCGCATCGCCGAGGTCGTTCGCTCGTTTGGCGGCCGGGTGTTGATGACGTCGGCCTCGCATCGGTCGGGCACGGACAGGCTTGCCGAGGCGGCTTCCATTCTGGGTTTGGCCAGGTCGGATCTGGTTGTGAACGTTCAGGGCGACGAGCCGCTGGTCGACCCGGCCGATGTGGACTTGTTGGCCGGCCTGATGCAGAGGGACGGCCGGTGTCAGATGGGCACTCTTGCCTGTCCCTTGCGCGCCGAGTCGGACGCGACCGATCCCAACGTTGTGAAGGTGGTCGTGGACGCGGCCGGCTATGCCCTTTACTTCTCGCGCTCGCTCATACCGGGCCGGCGCCCGGGGGGTGGGGGGGCGGAGGGTGCATCGGCGCACGGGATGCTGGCGCACGTGGGCATGTATGCCTACCGCGTGGGTTTCCTCCGTGCGTTTGCGGCGATGGAGCCGGGCAGGTTGGAGGAGGCGGAGGGCTTGGAGCAGCTTCGGGCCCTTGAGCGCGGTTTCCGGATTGCGGTGGGACTGGCGCGTGGGGTCTCGTTGGGCGTGGACACGCCGGATGACCTGCGCGAGGTCGAGCGTCTTCTCTCGGGGGCGGGGGCGGGGGCGGGGGGGCTGGAGGGGGCGGAGGGCCTGTGAGGCGGAAGGTCGAGCCGGTTGAGGTTGCGGGGGCGCGGATAGGTGAGGCGGGTTCCCCGCTTCTTCTGATAGCCGGGCCCTGTGTGATCGAGTCTGAGGATCTCTGCCTGGAGGTGGCGCGGGCCTGCGCGGAGGCGGCCGCCGCGTGTGGTTTCGCCTACGTTTTCAAGGCGTCGTTTGACAAGGCCAACCGTCAGAGCGTCGATTCGTTCCGCGGGCCCGGGCTTGCCGAGGGCCTGCGTGTGCTTCGCCGCGTGAAGAGCGAGGTCGGCTGCCCTGTTCTCACGGACGTCCACGAGCCGGCGCAGGCGACAGCGGCGGCCGAGGTCGTCGACGTCCTGCAGATACCGGCGTTTCTTTGCAGGCAGACGGATCTTCTCGTTGCGGCCGGCGATACGGGTCTGACCGTGAACATAAAGAAGGGGCAGTTCGTTGCG
>Ga0272441_10010670_pt1 | contig 13837 bp, 16 predicted proteins | sample SSMProp6N_FD_193582 | JGI IMG/M metagenome (GOLD analysis project Ga0272441, IMG submission 193582) | Marine sediment archaeal communities from Little Sippewissett salt marsh, Falmouth, MA, United States - SSM-Prop-6N | ecosystem: Environmental > Aquatic > Marine > Wetlands > Sediment ... | reverse complement strand
ACCGTGCTTCGCGGGGCACACACGTCATCGACAACATTATGACACTATCAGTCCCCCGCCCCTCAGACGGGACGGGGCACCAAGTCATCGCACCGTCTACCGGGTCAGTCGTGTCACCAAGGCAGGGAGGACGTGCATGAGGGATTCGCGATCGGCGGTCCAGGTTCCGGCGACGATCGCGCCATGCGGGCCGGTCAGCAACGTATTGGCCAGGGGTGATTGCGGCTTGGCCTGGTCGATGGCGTGCTGATAGCGTTTGAAAGCCTGCCGGGCCTCGCCAGGCGTGGAGTAGCGTGCGAGCCACACGTAGTTGAGCCCTGCCAGGCCGGGCTGTTGGTAGGCGGCCACCAGCAGCAAGACATCCTTGTCGAGGCCGAGAAGTTCGTCGACCTGATTGGCATCGCCACAGGGCACCTCGGCTGCGTCGGCGACGGCGAGCGAGCGAGCCGATCGGACCAGCCACAACTTGTGGTTTACGCGCTGCTCGTTCGGGAGCATCTCAATCAGTCGCGGCTGTGAAGCGGCAGGCATCTCGAACGTGATGCGGCGGGCCAGGTCCTGCAAGGCCTTGGGGAAGGTAGGGTCGTCGATCACAAAGCCGTACACGTGGACGTAGTAGTGCCCCTTCCAGCAGTGCAGGTGATACCCGTTGGTCGCATCGACCCGCGTCAGCCCGGCCAAGTCGAGCGTGTCGGGCCCGGTGCTGTGGAGGGTGAGAATGCCAAAGGCATCTTCGGCCTGATGGGTCTGGACTAACTCCACATAGGCCAGTTCGGCCTGGTCGTTGACGATGCGCCGATAGACGCAGGAGGCCGCCACCTTCACGCGGAAATCCTCGATGGCCGAGGCATCGCGGGCGAGCAACTGCTTCAACTCGCCGGGAATGGCCACGCGCACCGCGCGATGTTTGACCCACGTACCCACCTCGTTGCTCTTGGGCAGGAACGGCGGCGCGTCGGGATCGTCCAAGTCGTCCTGCGTCGGCGCGACCGACGCGGGGAAGGTGGTCGGCTGGGTTGGGCGCTGAGTGGGCTCTGCGGCAGCCGGCTGTGTAGCTGCCGTCTCGGCGGAGCGTTGCTCACAGCCCGCAAAGAGCGCGGCGGCTGCGAGAATGATCAGCGTAGCACGGACTGGCATTCGCATCGGCCCACCTTCCCACAAGGGCGTATCAGCCGGTCTGAGATCCGGCGGGTGCGTGCCCGCGTTCAGGCGCGGGCTGTTCGGTGCTGCTTTGGCGGTGACTCGACTGCCCGCAGCGAATCATCCGCCGTATGGCATAGATCGGTTTGGCCTGCGACTCGTGATAGATGCGGATGAGCATCTCGGTCATCAGGCCCATCAACACGACCTGCACGGACACGACCACGAGGATGCCCGCCAGCAGCGTGAGCGGGTTGCGATTCAGATGCAGGTCGTCGGGGCCGAACTTATGGTAGAAGGCCAACCCCAGACACAGGAACGCACCCGCCAGGCTCAACAGCCCGAGCTTGCCAAAGAAGTAGATCGGCTTGGTGAGGTACGAGCCCATGAACTTGACGGTGATCAGGTCGAGCAGCACCTTGACGGTGCGTCCGAGCCCGTACTTGGCGCGGCCGGCCGTTCTCGGGCGGTGGTTGACCACCATCTCGGTAACCCTGGCGCCGCGCCAACTACAGATGGCGGGTATGAACCTGTGCATCTCGCCGTAGAGGTCGACGTCGGCCAGCACCTCGCGCCGATAGGCTTTGAGCGTGCAGCCGTAGTCGTGCAGACGGACCCCGGTGAGCCAGCCGATCAGCCGGTTGGCTGTCATCGAGGGCAGGCGCCGGCTGAACATCTTGTCCTTGCGCTTTTTGCGCCACCCACTGACGATGTCGTAACCGGGCGACTCATCGAGTCGGGCGATCAGTGCAGCAATGTCGGCCGGGTCGTTCTGGAGATCGCCGTCGATCGGGACCACCACGGGCGCGCGGGCGAGGTGGAAGCCAGCAGCCATAGCGGCCGTCTGGCCGAAATTGCGGCGAAACTGGAGCATTGTGGTGCGAGGATCGTCTATGGCGAGCTGTTCGAGGCGCTGGAAGGTGTCGTCGCTGCTGCCATCGTCGACGAAGATCAGTTCGTAATCCAATTCCGCACGGGTCAGCACGTCGGTGAGTTCGCGGTAGCACGGGCCGACATTCTCCTGCTCGTTGTAAAGGGGTATCACGACCGAAAGCCGCGGAGTTTTTTCCTTCGTTGCGACACTCACGGGGCACCTCCGTGCCGATCCAGGGGGCATGATAGCGGAATCACAGAGGGCCAACAACGCCGGTTGCCGCGATGCGGGTGCAGGCTATAATCGCACCGCCGTTGGAGGCAGAGATGATCGTAACGATTGACGGTCCAGCGGGTTCCGGCAAAAGCACGGCAGCCCGGGAGTTGGCCCGGCGCCTGGGTGCAGCATATTTGGACACCGGAGCGATGTACCGCGCCGTGGCCTTGCGGGCGCTGCGCCAGGGTGCCGACCTGGACGATGCCGAGGCGATGACGCGGCAGGCGGGGGAGGCCTGCTTGCGGCTGGAAGCGTCGGCCGATGCCACGCGCGTGATGCTGGACGGCGAGGACGTCTCGACCGAGATTCGCAGCATGCGCGTCACGCAGGCCACGCCTTACGTCGCGCGCGTGCCTGACGTGCGCGATGCGTTAATCGCGAAGCAGCGCCAGATCGGCGGTGAGCTGGGCAGCTTCGTAGCGGAGGGCCGCGACCAGGGCAGTACGGTTTTCCCTGAAGCAGACGTCAAGTTTTTCCTCGACGCGACACTGGAGAAACGTGCCCAGCGACGGTATCGCGAACTGCACGACGACAACGAGTCGGTGGATTACGGGCAGGTTCTGGAGGATCTGCGGCAGCGGGACGCCAACGATCGATCGCGCTGGGCGCCGCTGCTCGTGCCCGGCGGAGCGGTGCGTATCGACACAACGGATATGAACGTAACTGAGATGGTCGATCTACTCGAACACGAGGTGAAGCAGCGCGTCCCGCACGCCCGCCCGCCCGGAAGCGGCTAGCGCCCGACGTCGGATGTCACACAGCCTATGAGACTCTACTATCGCTTCTGCCGCTTTATCTGCCAGATGGGGTTCCTGCTGTACTTCCGCGGGCGCATCTTCGGGCTGGGGCACGTGCCCGACCGTGGGGGCGTGCTGTTAGTATGCAACCATCAGAGTTATCTCGACCCGGTGCTTGCGACGCTGGCCTTGCACCGGGAAGGCAACTACATGGCTCGCGACACCCTGTTTGCCAACCGGCTGTTTCGGGTGTTGATCGAATCGCTCAATGCGTTTCCCGTGCGACGGGGCAGTGCAGACATAGGTGCGATCAAGGAGACCATGCGCCGCCTGCGTGACGGCAAGGTGGTGGTGACCTTTCCCGAGGCGACGCGGACGCGCGACGGGCACATCGGGCGCCTGCACGGCGGGTTTGCTTCGGTGGCCAAGCGAGCGGGGGCATGGGTGGTGCCGGTGGTAATCGAGGGCGCATTCGAGTCGTGGCCGCGGTGGCGGCGCCTGCCGGCCCCGCATAGGATCGTGGTGGTATATGGTGAGCCGATCGCGCCGGAAGCGGCGGCGGGTATGCCGCCCGATGACCTGGTGCAGCGTGTGCGCGGCCGTCTCGTGCAGGCGCAGACGGATCTTCGTCGGCGACTTGGGATAGTCGGCCTATGCAAGTGAAGCTTGCCGAGAAACGTGGTTTCTGTTTCGGCGTCGAGCGAGCGATCGAGCTGGCTGAGCAGTTGCTCGCCAGCCGGATCGAAGGCGGCGTCTACGTGCTCGGGCCGATCATTCACAACCGGCAGGTGGTGGAGCGGTTGGGACAGGCCGGGCTGAAGCAGGTATCGAGTCTGGACCAGATCCCGGTCGGCGGCACGGTGTTGATTCGATCGCACGGGGTGGGCCCCGAGTTGCTCGAACAGGCCCAGCAACGGGGGCTGAAGGTCGTGGACGCCTCCTGCGTGCTCGTCAAGCGAGCCCAGAACACGGTGCGGCAACTTCACGAAGAGGGCTACCGCGTGGTGATGATCGGCGACCGCGATCATCCCGAGGTTCGCGGCGTGATCGGTTACGCGCCCGATGTGATCGTGGTCGAGCGCGAGGCGGACGTGGCTGAGGCGCTGCCGAAGAACGCGAAACTGGGCGTTGTGGCCCAGACGACGCACGCGCCGGAGCACGTGGCGAACATGATCGCCGCCATCTGTTCGCAGCCGTTCCGCGAGATCAAGATTGTCAACACGCTGTGCCCCGAGGTGACCCGCCGCCAGCAGGCCGCGCTGGAGTTGTGCCGGCACGTGGACGTCATGTTCGTTCTGGGCGGCATGCACTCGGCCAACACTCGCCAGCTCGCCCAGTTGTGTCGTCAGACCGGTGTGGACACGTATCATCTGGAGGGGTGGCAACAGTTCCAGCCGCACATGGTATCGGGCAAGTTGGTAGCGGGGGTGACGGCCGGCGCGTCCACGCCGGAAAGAGTGGTGCAGGAATTCGCCAGCACACTCGAGGCTGTCGATCCTGCCGATGTGGCGGGAAGCTGAACGCACCGAGGCCATGCGGCGGTGCAGTTGCAGTGGGTCGGTGAGGCCTTAGAATGGCGGCGATTGCTTTGGGGGCTGGGAGTTCGGCTGCATGGCGATCCATCCGACCGCGGTTGTGGACAAGCAAGCTCGGATCGATCCGGATGCAAAGATCGGCCCCTACACCGTGATCGAGGGCGAGGTGACCATCGGTGCGGGGACGCGGGTGTACCCTAACGCGTACATCGCCGGCTGGACGGAAATCGGCTGCGACTGCGAGATCCACCCTAACGCGGTGGTCGGACACCTGCCTCAGGACTTCCACTACGAACCGTGCCGCAGTTACTGCCGCATCGGCGACGGCACGATCGTCCGCGAGGGCGCCAGCATCCACCGCGGGACGCAGCCCGAATCGGCAACGATCGTGGGCAAGGGGTGCTTCCTCCTGGCGAATTCTCACATCGGCCACAATTGTGTGTTGGGCGACGGCGTGACGCTCCTGAACATGACGGCATGCGGCGGTCACGTGGAGGTCGCAGACCACGCCACCATCAGCGCCTATTGCGTGGTGCATCAGTTCGTCCGGATCGGTTCGTACGTTATGGTCGGTGGTCTGTCGCGCGTGCTGACGGACGTGCCCCCGTTCTTCACCTGCGTGCACGACACCGAGTGCGTGGGTGTGAATTTGGTGGGCATGCGGCGGGCCGGCTTCTCGCCGGAACAGATCGGCGATGCCAAACGAGCATACCGAATACTCTATGGATCGGGGACCACGTTCAGAAAGGCGGTCGCGGAGTTGAAGGATGCGGTCACGACGGACGTGGGACGGCGGATCCTCCAGTTCGTTCAGTCCGAGAGCCGCAGGGGCTTTGCCGCACCGCCGACACATCGCCGCCGCAAGAGCGCCGATCCCCGTGGCAGGCGTGCCGACGAGGAAGACTGCGCAAGCGAGACGACGATCGACCCAGAGAATTAGGTCCCGGCGTGCGGATTTCGCTTCTCGTATCACCCGTAAGGTATTGTATTTGCAGGCCTTACGGCTCTCTTAGAAATAAGTTGGTCTCGTAGTTGCTATCGCACCAAAGCAGTGCTATATCAACAGTGAGGGACGGGCCTGAGAATGAGGGATACAGAATGCTGGCGCTAACGAAGAAAACGGACTACGCGTTGATCGCACTGAGTCACCTAGCCCGAGCAGACGACGGGCCGGTCAGCGCGCGACAGATCGCCGAGCGGTACTCGATGCCTCAGCCCTTGCTGATGAACGTGCTCAAGCGTCTTGCTCGACGTGACCTGATCACGTCGGTTCGCGGCGCCAGAGGAGGGTACCGGCTGGCCGTGCCTCCTGACGAGTTGACGCTGGCCATGCTGATTGAGGCGATGGAGGGCCCGATCGGTCTGGTGCAATGTGCTTTGGAGCGCCCCCTAGCCAATGGGCGGGCCGTGTGCCGCGTTGGCGAGAACTGCCCTATTCGCCAACCGGCCAGGAAGGTGCACAGGAAGCTTCAGGCCTTTCTACAACAGGTCACGCTGGCCGACATGCTGGAAGAAGATGAGCAGCATGCCCAGCCAGCCGATAGCGATGAAGCCCTGCCCGAGGCTGCACCGGTCTACGAGCAAGCCGCCTCGGCCCACGGAGACGCCCTATGAAGTTGCCGGTGTATTTGGACTACAACGCCACGACACCGCTCGACCCCCGTGTGCTGGACGCGATGCTGCCGTACCTGACCGACAAGTTCGGCAACGCCGCGAGCCGGAATCACGTGTATGGCTGGGAGGCCGAGGAGGCGGTGGAGCGAGCGCGTCGAAAGGTCGCGACGGTGATCAACGCCGGGACCAAGGAGATTGTGTTCACCAGCGGCGCGACCGAGTCGGACAACGTCGCGATCAAGGGCGTAGTGGAGATGTATGGCCGGCGTGACGGAGCCGACCGCAAGGATCACATCATCACGCAGGTGACCGAGCATAAGGCGGTGATCGACACGTGCACGTACCTCCAGCAGCAGGGGTGGGACGTGACCTTTTTGCCGGTTGATCGAACCGGGATGATCGACCTGGAGGAGCTGTCGCAGGCGATAACAGACCGCACCCTCCTGGTCACAATCATGCACGGCAACAACGAGATCGGCACGCTTCAGCCGATTGCCGGTATCGGGCGGCTGTGCAAGCGGCGTGGCGTCCTGTTCCACACCGACGCCACGCAAAGCTTCGGCAAGGTGCCGATCGACGTGGAAGAGATGGGCATCGATCTTCTCTCGCTGTCGGCCCACAAGATCTACGGGCCGAAGGGGATCGGGTGCCTTTACGTTCGACGACGCAATCCACGTGTCCGCCTGGCCATTCAGATGCACGGCGGCGGGCACGAGCGCAACATGCGCAGCGGCACGCTAAACGTGCCGGGCATCGTCGGGCTGGGCAAGGCGGCTGAGTTGTCGGTCGAGAGCATGGAAGAGGAATCGCGGCGTCTGACCGCGCTGCGCGACCGCCTCAGCGAAAGCATCATGGGGCAGTTGGAGGATGTAACGCTTAACGGGCATCCGGTTCATCGCTTGCCCAACACGGTGAATCTGAGCTTCGCCTACGTGGAAGGCGAGTCTTTGATGATGGAGATGAACGACGTAGCGGTGTCGAGCGGGTCGGCCTGCACGAGCGCGTCGTTGGAGCCCAGTTTCGTACTGAGGGCCTTGGGTGTGAGCGACGACTTGGCGCACGGCTCGATACGCTTCTCGCTGGGGCGCCTCACGACGACGGAGGAAGTCGACCATACAACCGGGCGAGTGGTTTCAGCCGTTCGGCGCCTGCGCGAGATGAGCCCGCTGTACGAGATGGCCAAAGAAGGCGTCGACCTGAGCAAGGTAGACTGGCACGCGGGCACCGGTTAGGAGTGTTGCTGTATGGCGTATGACGAGAAGGTAATCGACCATTTTCACAATCCTCGCAACATGGGATCGCTTGACAAGGAGGACGACCAGGTCGGTACGGGCATCGTGGGTGCGCCCGAGTGCGGCGACGTGATGAAGCTTCAGATCTTATGCGACGAGAACGACCGCATCGTGGACGCCAAGTTCAAGACCTTCGGCTGCGGCAGCGCGATCGCGAGCAGTTCGCTGGCCACCGAGTGGATCAAGGGCAGGCGCATTGACGAAGCGCAGGAGATCAAGAACGTTGACATCGTCAGGGAGCTGTCGCTGCCGCCGGTGAAAATCCATTGCAGTGTGCTGGCCGAGGACGCCATCAAGGCCGCCATCGCCGATTACCGACGGAAAAGGCAGCGATCGCAGGCGGACCAGCCGGAGGCCGACGTGCTTCGCGCCGCAGGCGGCGGGTCGTAGACGCCCGCGATAGGAGTTACCAATGGATTCTTCCAGGCAGACGAGTGCGACCGACGGGGCCGAGGCAGGACCGCAGGAGGCGTTCGGCATCCACCTGACAGAGCGTGCAGCCGAAGAGGTACGATCGATTCTCGAGAAGCAGAATCTGTCCGTCGAAAGCACGTTCCTGCGCGTGGCCGTCAAGGGCGGCGGTTGCAGCGGATTCAGCTACGTGCTCGATCTGGCGCAACAGGCCGGCCCCCACGACAACCAGTCGGAGAGCCACGGCATTCGCATCCTCTGCGACCCGAAAAGCTATCTGTACCTGAACGGTACGACGATCGATTTTCAGGACGAACTGATGGGCCGGGGCTTCGTGTTCAGCAACCCCAACGCGACGCGCTCGTGCGGTTGCGGGGCGAGTTTTTCGGCCTGAGCGGAGGGACCGTACGTTCGATGTCTCAGGACCCAATGGACATTGCCGCGCCATCCAAGTGCAAAGAATGCAGCCGTCCGCTCGCCTCGCCGCTGCTATGCCAGCACTGCCGTCGCCTCGTGGACGTCGGAGCAACCGATCACTTCGCGCTGCTGGGGATCGACCGTGATTACGATCTCAGTGCAGAGGCGCTTTCAGAGCGTTTTGTCTCGCTCTCACGGCAGGTGCATCCGGACTATTTCTCAGAGCGATCCGGCGGCCAACAGCGGCTGGCCATGCGCAACAGCGCACGGCTGAACCAGGCGTATCGCACGCTTCGCGATCCCTTTACGCGTGCCGAGTATCTGCTGGAACTGGTCGGCGGCCCGTGCAGTGCCGAGGATCGATCGGTGCCCGGGAACCTGCTGGACGAGGCCATGCACCTGCGCGAGCAAATTGAGGAGGCCAAGAGCCAGGCGGACGATGCGACTCTTGCAGACATTCGCGCGGAGCTGTTGGCCCGGCGAGCTCACACCGAGGATCAGATCCGCGCGCTGGCACGGCGAGCCGCCGGCGCGAACGTTTCGCCCGACGTGCTGCGCGATCTGCGCAAGCAACTGAACGCCTTCAAATACTTCGCCAACCTACTCGAGCAACTGTAATCGGCGGTGCGAGGACCCTCGGCTAACCGTCTACCAATAATCGGCATGAGCGAATCGGATGACGTCATTCTGGGCATCGATCTGGGCACGACCAACTCGCTGATCGCGTGGGCCGACGATCGCGGTCCGCGAATCGTGCGCGGCGAGGATACGGATGGCGTTCTGCCATCGGTGATAGGGTTTGAGCCGGGCGACGGTCGGATCGTGGTGGGAGCGGAGGCTCGCGCACACGCCGTGGAGAAGCCCGAGACCACGGTTTTCTCGGTGAAACGCTTGATGGGCCGCGGCTTGGCGGACGTGGCGGAGGAGGTCCCGTGGCTGCCCTACCGCCTCGTACGGCGGCGCAGCGACGACGGGCAACGGGACATCGCGGCCGTCGAGGTGCACGGTCGGGTGTATACGCCCCCGGAACTGTCGGCGATGATTCTGCGCGAGCTGAAGCAACAGGCTGAGGAACAACTAGGCCGACCCGTACGGCGTGCGGTGATCACGGCGCCCGCCTACTTCGACGACGCCCAGCGGCAGGCGACACGCGACGCGGGCCGGATCGCCGGACTCGAGGTCGTCCGCATCGTCAACGAGCCGACGGCGGCGGCGTTGGCCTACGGGCTGGACTTGGCCGAGCGCGCGCGGATCGCCGTGTACGACCTGGGAGGCGGGACGTTCGACGTTTCCATTCTGCAACTGCGTGACGGGGTATTCGAGGTGCTCAGCACGCGAGGCAACACGCAGTTGGGCGGCGACGATTTCGACCGCGAGCTGATCAAGCTGCTCCAGACCGAAATCCGCCAGCAGCACGGGCAGCAGATTCACTTCCCGCCGAGCACGCAGCAGGCGTTTCGCAGTTTTGCCGAGGCTGCCAAGATCAAGCTGAGCACGGACGCACAGGCCACCGTCGAGATCGATTTGGGCGGGGGCCGTCTGTATCACCGCACCATCACGCGAGAGGAGTTCGAGGATCGCATCGAGCCCTGGGTGCAGGAGACGGTGGTGTGCTGCTGCCGTGCGTTGGCCGACGCCAAGCTCGAGCCCAAGGACCTCGACCAGGTGGTTTTGGTGGGCGGGTCGACACGCGTGCCTCTGGTTCGGCGGCGAGTCGAGCAGTTGTTCGGGAGGGCTCCATACACGGCGCTGAATCCTGAAGAGGTGGTTGCCCTCGGGGCGGCGGTTCAGGCTTCGATTCTGGCGGGCAACCGGCGCGACCTGCTGCTGCTCGACGTGACGCCGCTGTCGCTGGGTATCGAAACCATGGGCGGTGCGGTCAGCAAGCTGATCCTGCGGAATACGACTGTTCCATGTGAGTCTGGCGAGATGTTCACCACCTTCGTCGACGGGCAAACGAACGTGAAGATTCACGTCGTTCAGGGAGAGCGAGAGTTGGCTGCGGACTGCCGTTCGCTTGGACAGTTCGAGCTGCGCGGCATCCCGCCGATGCCGGCGGGCATGGCCAAGATCGAGGTAACGTTCCTGATCGACGCCAACGGCATCCTGAACGTGTCGGCCATCGAACAGCGCAGCAGCACCGAGGCGAGCATCCAGATCATCCCTGCACACGGCCTGACGCCGGACGAAGTCGACCAGATGGAGCTGGCCAGTTACGAGCACGCCCGCGAGGACATGCTGGCCCATCGGCTTGTCGATCTGCGCAACCAGGTGGAGTTCGACACGACCAAGACCCAGCAGATGCTCACCAAGGTAGGCAACCACATCGACGCCGGGCAACGTGACTCGATCGTCGGGGCGATGCAGGAGTTGCGGACTTTGGCCGCACAGACCCGCGATCCCGAGCGTCTGCACCAGGAGCTGGAGGCGTTCGGCAAACTGACGGTGCGTCTGGCCGAATTGGCTGTTGCCCAGACGTTGAAGGAGCAGCCTGAATGAGGATGTTTGAGCGAAGCGCCGATCCGACGAACGGACTGCCCAAGCGCAAGTATCGCGTGACGTTTGTTCCCGGAAACACCGAGATCGAGGTCGATCCGGATCGGCTGCCGTACGGCGATCACGGGCTGCCGGGCAGCATCCTCGACATAGCGCAGGGACACGACGTCCACATCGAACACGCTTGCGGCGGGTTCGGCGTCTGCGGCACGTGCCACGTCATCATTCGCGAAGGTGCAGATTCCTGCGGCGATGCGACGGAAGAGGAGCTCGACGCCCTCGACCACGCCTACGGGGTCAAACCGCAGTCACGTATCGGCTGTTTGTGCGTTCCCGACGGATCGTCGGACGTGGTGGTCGAAATCCCGGCGTGGAATCGCAATATCGCCTCGGAGGAGCGGTAAGCCCACAGACGATTGCTACAGGGAGGCACGTATGGCTGTGAGTCTTAGGTGGACAGATGCGGAAGATATCGGCATCGCGTTGCACGAGGCCCGGCCCGACGTCGATCCGTTGACGGTTCGCTTCACAGACCTGCACCGCTGGGTGTGCGAGTTGGCCGACTTTGGGGACGACCCCGCTACGTCGAGTGAGGGCCGCCTCGAAGCCATTCAGATGGCTTGGCTCGAGGAGTATCGCGAAGCTACGGGATCCGGCGATGCATGACTTGCCGGTGCCGGCATCGCCTTCGGGGTGCGGCTATTCGTCGGCCATCCGTCCGAGCGACTGCAACAGAGGCAGGACCTGCCGGCGGAAACCTCGGTCGAACTGCTCGGGCGTCATGGCGCTGTCGGTCAACTGCTCGGCAAGTGAGTCGAGGTTGCGGGCCAGTTCGCGCAGTTGCTCAGCCATACCGGGAATGGGCGGGTCGGGCAGATAGCGCCACGGGCCCGGCGGGTCGCGAACGAACGCCACCTCCAGGAGCGGCACTCTCTTGGTCACCTGAATCGCCAGGCTCGCGTGAGATTCGTCCACCTCGACGGTCACGACGTCGACATCGCGCGAGAAAGGGCCCAGCCCATTTTCGATCAGCGACAGGTCCCACCACGGCGCCGCCTCGGCGCCGATCCGCTCTTCGACCAGTTCCTTGAGCCGTCGATTGGCAGCCAAAAGCTGATCGACCCCCATGAGCGCGTCGATCAGTTCGTCGCAGCGATCCTCGACCACAAGCCCTTCCATCTCGCGATACTGGCGAGCTTGGTGACATCGGCGCAAGTCGTGGAGAACAGCCACCGGATCCGGAGGCGCTGCCGGCTGCTGCGACGTCCTATCCTGCGACTTGTGCTCGCAACCAAGCGCCAAGACAGCCAGGAGCAGGGCGCCCGGCCACAGTCCGATCGAACGGTACATGCCAGAGGTCCGAAAGGTATAAATGCCACGACACCTTCGAGCTAGCGCCGCAACCAGCGATCGAAGAACGCAAAGGCCTTGCGCCCACCGAAGCCGTGTTCTCCGGGGAACTCGTCGACCTCGAAGCGGTCCTCAACGCCGGCGGCACGGTAGATCTTGCGGGCCCGATCGCGCGCCACCACGGCGTCCTCGTACAGGAAGCAGCTATCGTAAAGCCCGATCTCCATCAGGAGGGGGCGCGGCGCGGTCAGGCCGGCGAGGTCGCCCACATCGCACAGTCGGTACAGACCGGGCAGAATCTGACTGCCGCAGAAATTGGCGCGAGCGACACCGAAGCGAGGTAACGTATCGGCGTAGCAGATGATATCCGTGGCCCGGATACGCCGATCCATCAGCGACAGCCACGTCGTCATCGTCCCGCCGAAGCTCAGGCCCATGCACCCGATGCGCTTCGGATCGACCTCCTTGCGCGTCTGAAGGAAGTCGATCGCCCGCATACCGTCCCAGATGTTCAGGGTCAGCAGATTGATTCCCAGCACCTGCCCGCGGACGAAGTGCACGTTGCACGGGTCACGTCCGGGATACGGGTCGCGCCCGTCGCGACGCTCGCCGAAGACCCGCCAATCGACGGCGAAGGTAACGAATCCCTGCCGGGCCATTTGCAGCCCGTAATCGTAATTCGCCTGGCGTATCGAGGTCTCGCGCTCGGCTTTGCCCAGGCCCACGCCCATGACGTTATTCTTGCCGTCTACGCCGTGACCGTGACAGCACAGGATGGCAGGAAGTCGCTTGCCGGGGGGTCGATCGGCGGGCACATAAAGCAAGCCGGGGACCGACATGTGGCGCTCGCTGTCAAACACGATGCGCCGCTTGATCAGGCCGTCTTCCTCGGTGTCCCACACCACCTCCGCGCGCAGCGGTACGGGGCGAGGCATCTCGCCCAGCAGCCGCTTCAGTTCGGCCAGCAGGCTGCGTCGCCAGCGCTGCCAGTCGGTTTTGGTGCGGCCGCCGAAGGCGAGACGCGGACGGACCTCGGCGCAGCGCCGGTTGAAATACTCGATCATCGAGAAGTTTCGGTTCGCCATCAGATCGGCCTCCCTCAGACGGCCGCGGAACCAAGCTTCCCACCGCTAGCCGATCACGAAGCCTCGTTCGGCCAAGTGCAGTCGGCAGACTTTTGCCTGAAAGTCGGTGAGGTCGTGTTCGCGTACGGCCTGGGCGAACTGTGCTGCGGAGAGCACGGCCGGGCCGCGATCGGCCTCGAACTGGTCGATGACCTTGGCCACCTTCTGAAGATACCCGAATTCGGGGATGTCCATCATGGCCAGGGCCGAACTGGTTCCGGCCAGCGCCCAGACGTAGAGCATGTCGCTGACCGGTCCGGCGACAACCGGGTGCGCCGCGCCGGGTATGGCGAATGCACTGCGATGGTGAATCATATACGCCTGGTCGAGCCCCTGATCGTCGAACAGTAGCTGCACACCGTAGGGCCCCCACTTGCCCTCGGTCAGCCGCGCGAGGTGATAGTAGACCTCTTCGTGATCGGACTGGCTGCGACCGGGATCGTCGAGGTCGTGCACGTGGATCGGTGTACCCGACCACAACGACGGCGGGCTGTAGGTTTCGCCGCCGACCAGATTGGTCGTTACGTCGTCGGGTGTGAACAGGGTGATCACGTCGCGGTGCCAGGTGCCC
>Ga0272441_10010669_pt1 | contig 13837 bp, 11 predicted proteins | sample SSMProp6N_FD_193582 | JGI IMG/M metagenome (GOLD analysis project Ga0272441, IMG submission 193582) | Marine sediment archaeal communities from Little Sippewissett salt marsh, Falmouth, MA, United States - SSM-Prop-6N | ecosystem: Environmental > Aquatic > Marine > Wetlands > Sediment ... | reverse complement strand
TATATCGATATATCTTCATATACCGACGCTCTGTATTCAGGCGAGAATATTTTAGCAATCCACGGCCTGAATGCCTCCCCGACAAGCTCCGATTTTCTAATTTCCGTTGAGCTTGTCGCCGTTACAGAAGATTCTTCACCGGATTCGGATTTTGATGTCCCCACCGGTGTCATGCAATACACCGCTGCGATTACATTAACCGAAAGTGCCCATATCAAGGCAAGGGCGTTAAACGGCACTACATGGAGCGCATTGAGCGAGGCGACTTACGCCGTAGGCCCGGTGGCGGAAAATCTTCGTATAACCGAGATTATGTATCATCCGCAAACTCAGACCGAGCCGAACGATCCGAACGAGGAATTCATCGAATTGACTAATATCGGAGCCGAAACAATAAACCTGAATCTTGTCAAATTCACAAACGGCATAGGTTTCACCTTCCCGAGCGTCGAGCTTGCCCCCGGCGAATACATCGTAGTTGTTCAGGATATCGAAGTCTTCGAGACCCGGTATGGCACGCAAGCAAATATCGCCGGACAATATTCGGCTTCACTGGCCAACAACGGCGAAAGAATTCGACTGGAAGACGCCATCGGACAGACCATTCTGGATTTCAGCTACAAAGACGGCTGGCATGATGACACCGACGGCCGGGGATATTCTCTGGTCATAATCAATCCGCTAAATTCCGATCCGGCCGGTTGGGACGACAAGGATTCCTGGCGCACCGGCACAAACATCGGCGGCTCACCCGGATGGGATGGATAGTCCTGTTATACAAAAAACATCACGATATTCACTTGAATTTTCGCCGGTTTGAACTTATCCTTTGCATAAGGTCTTCATAGTTCTGAAGATTTTGCTCGATACTCGTCCGGGATTTAAATTCAAGATTCGGGAATAATGCATATGATTAGAGTCGGCATTGTTGGATTCGGATTCATGGGCCGGACGCATTTTCGCTGCTGGAAGGCCCTGGAGAACGTTGAGGTCGCGGCAATCTGTGAAGTGAATCCGAAGATAGCGGAGGATGTAAAAAAAAAGAAAGGTAACATCGGCCAAGCGGAAGATTTCATCGATTTAAGTGGTCTGGATTTGTACACGGACCTGGATGAAATGCTCGATGGCGCCGGGCTGGACGCTGTTTCAATAACGCTGCCCACGTATCTTCATAAAGAAAGTTCCATAAAGGCACTCTCGGCGGGTGTGCATGTTTTATGCGAGAAGCCGATGGCATTGAATGTCGAAGACTGCCGGCGAATGATAGAGGCGGCCGAACAAAACGACAGAATTCTGCAAATCGGGCACTGTGTCAGGTTTTGGCCGGAATATGTTATAGCAAGGGACATCATCAGGAGCGGCGAATACGGCCGGGTTATTGCGGCGAGTTTTCAAAGATTGGGTGCATCACCGCTCTGGAGCGCGGATAACTGGCTTATGAACGAAAAGCTCAGCGGAGGGATGGCACTGGATTTGCACATTCACGATACGGATTTTGTCCAGTATCTGTTCTGGATGCCGAAGGCCGTATATAGTGTCGGTGCGAAAAATGCCGCCGGGGCGCCGGTTCATATTGTCACGCAGTATCTTTACGACGACGACAAGTTGGTGACCGCCGAAGGCGGATGGTCGATGATGCCGTCGTTCGGTTTCCAGATGAGCTTTAATATCGCGATGGAAAAAGCTACGCTTGTTTACGACCTGACTCGGGAGCCGACGTTGAAGCTTTGCCCGGCCGATAAAGAGGCGTTTACGCCGGAAGTACCCGAAGGGGATGGCTGGTCTCTGGAGATTGAGCATTTTGCCGGTTCAATCCGTGGGGAAAAACTCGAGCAGGTCACGACACCGGCTCAAGCGATGAATTCCGTTAAAATTGTGGAGGCGGAGAAGCAATCGGCGGTAAAAATGATTAAAGTTTCGATAGACTAAAAATATGATATTCGAACTCGTTTTTCGTCCGTTTCGGACTTCGCAGAGCAACAAGGGGAAATCTTGAATGAAATGCAGAAGCTTTCCGATAGGAGTTTGCAGCTGGTCGCTTCAGGCGGATGTGCCGTCAGTTGCAGATGCCCTGAATAAAATCGGGATCGACCATGTTCACCTAGCGATAAGACCGGCATTGGAGGAAAAAGCAAGGGGATACCTATCGGTGGTACAAAAACAATCCTGGACGATAAGCGCGACAATGATTGATTTTCCACAGGAAGATTACTCTTCGCTGGATAGTATCAAAGTCACCGGTGGGATTGTCGCGGACGAATTCTGGGAACGAAACCGGCAGTTGTTTATCGACGCGGCTGAAGTCACGGCCGAGCTTGGTGTCAAGTACCTCACGATGCACGCCGGTTTCATTAACCAAAATAATCCGGCTTACGCTAAAAAATTCCATGGCCGCATACAATCTCTGGCCGATATGGCGGCGAAAAAAGGAATTGTGTTACTGCTTGAGACGGGGCAGGAAACCGCCGGGCAACTGCGTGATTTCCTGAGACAATTGAATCATCCGGCAGTCGGTGTGAATTTCGATCCCGCGAATATGATTCTTTACGATAAGGGTGAACCGATCCAGGCAGTGAAGACGCTTGGCCCGTGGATAAGGCACATCCACATCAAGGACGCGGTTCGGACGAAACAGCCGGGGACATGGGGACGGGAAGTTCCCTGGGGCGAAGGACAGGTCGGGCCTGAGGCATTTATTGAAGCTCTGGAAGAAATTGGATGTCATGGGACTCTGGCAATCGAGCGGGAAGCGGGAAATGACCGGTTCGCGGATATAAAGCTTGCGGCGGAAAGACTGCGAAACCTGGGCCGGTAGAATCCTGCAATACTAAGGAGAACTTATGGACTGGCAACTGTATCTAAAGTTAAGCATCATGATGTTCCTGGAATTCGCTATATGGGGGGCGTGGGCGCCGGTTTTGGCCTCGCATCTGGTCGGGCCGTTAAAGCTTAGCGGCAAACAGACCGGCTGGATTTATGCTGCCTTATGGCTGGGCTGTATTGTCTCGCCGTTTATCGGGGGACAAATTGCCGACCGCTGGGTGCCGACGGAGTGGTTTCTGGCTGCGGTTCACTTAGCAGGTGGTCTGGTTATATTGATAGCGTCACGCCAGAAAAAGTTCTGGAATTTATTCGGCTTGATGGGGCTGTATGCCCTGCTGTATGCTCCAACGCTTGCGCTTGTTAACGCCCTTATGTTCTCCCACCTGACCGATTCCGACACCCAGGCGGGAGGAATTCGGGTCTGGGGGACGATCGGATGGATTGTTGCCGGTTTGATGCTTGCGTTATGGCGGCGGCTGGAAAGGCCAAAGGTGCAGGGCAGTGACGCCCTGACACTTGCCGGTATTCTCTCGTTAGTGATGGGAATATATTGTTTCTTTTTGCCGCATACCCCCCCGCCGGAAGAGCCGGCGAATCCGTTAGCGTTCGTTCAGGCGTTCAATATGCTGCGAGAATCGAATTTCCTGATTTTTTTAGTTATTTCGTTTATCGTGACAACCGAGCTGCAGTTTTATTATGTTCCCACGGCTCCGTTCCTTGAAGATATTGGAGTTAAGCATAAAAATGTCTCCGCAGTGATGACACTGGCGCAGTGTGCCGAGATAATAGCTATGTTCTGGCTGCTCAAGCTTTCCATGTCTCATCTTGGTCTTCGATGGACATTGGTTATCGGTATAATAGCTTGGCCGATGCGATATATAATTTTTGCCGTGATGCGACCTCTCTGGCTGGTCATCTCGTCACTGACGTTTCATGGCTTAGGTTACACATTTTTCTTTTTTGCAGGACAAATGTATGTGGATAAGATAGCCCCGCCTGATATTAGGGGTTCCGCTCAGGCATTAATCCTTGTCGTTACCCTGGGTTTCGGTAATTTCATCGGGACACAGATTACCGGCGTTGTTATGGATTTGTTCAAAAGAGAAGGAAAATTCCGGTGGCGCCCGATATTCCTGTTTCCATGCATTCTGACAATTGGCTGTGCCGTAGCGTTTGTTTTGTTGTTTAAAGATTAAGCGTCTTGTTCAACTCGGGAAGAAATTGTTATTTAAGACTATCAAGCCAATCATGCACTTTCTCGTAAGCCTGCAGCAGTGATGGTGTGACGGGGCAATTGTTACAGGCCCAGTGAAAGAGTATCTTTTGCTGATGCTCTGCCCGATTGTTAGGGGCATAAGGCTTTATTATATATTGTTCCACGCAGCATGGAGGATAGCCGAAAAGATATCCCTCGATACGCTGTGTTTCGGCGGATTTATCCACGGGTGCATTTGCAAAACGCCGTTCGTATAAATCGATATAAGCCGGCGAGCGACTGAAAATTGTTTCGATAACTTCATCGCCGGTTTTAACTTTTCGCCGGACCTGCTTTGTCACCAGACCCATACCACGTAGTAATTCGATGCCATTTTGGTCTAATGCTTTTTCCCATCGGCTTAACGGCTTGAGACCTTCGTATGTCAATAAAGCAAGATATACTAATTCGAAATCGATTTCTTTCAGTGCCCGCAAGGTTGAATTGTTATTACCATGACAGTTTTTGTTCGGCATTTTATTCGCCAGGATATAAATCTGTGTATTCGAGCCACTGTTCGATTAGACCGGTCAAATCGTCGAGATCGACGCGGCAGTCTTTATTAATATCGGCCGGTGAAAAAATCGTTCCCAGATCGCCGCAGCGCCGGGGTATTTCCAGAATTTTAACCAAAAGTTCAATATCGAGCCTGCCTTTTCCATGGACGTCACCGGCGTAGCCGAACGAGCCGTGCCGCATGTAATGCAGCTCGATTTCGGAGACGTCGATGGAAAGCCCGAGCCTGGAATTCTCAATCTTCCAGTATCCCATATTGACGGTTGCCCCGCAAGTCTCACAATGTTCGAGACCCCTCTGTAAAAAATTTATCTTTTGTACGGCATGGAGGATTTCCGGGCCGTTTGGATCGAAAATCGGCAGAGCGTTAATTGCTTCGGCACATTGTCCGGCCAGCTCGATTCCATCGGGCGTGAGGTCTTCGTCCTGGTCGGCGTTATAGAGATTATAACCTGCGGATAATTCTTCATCATCCGTTAACAAATCGCCGTCAAGGTCGGGCTTTTCCACATCCAACTGATGCTCATTGGGTTCATAAGGAAACCGCAATTCAAGCACCCTCAATAGTCGCGGGATATCGACTCTGCCTTTATGCACATCGCCGTAACAATCGAACGAGCCGTGCTCCATATAATGCAGTGCCAATTCGGGCAGGAACATTCCTTCCATTGGGTCGTTGGGATCGGGATACGACAGATTAAGATTCGGATTGATGATTTCATAGCCGCCCATATTGACTGCCGTACCACAAATGTCACAATGTTCGAGTCCGAAAAAGGCGTACTGTATTTTATATGTCTGGTTTGGAATCGGCATCATAGTGTCGGGAATATAGCTCGGCATCTCGCCGATAACGGCAGCGGCACGTTTTGCCAGTTCAACACCGTCCGGGACTTCGTTACAGTTCTGATCGGAATTGAAAGCACGGTACCCAATCGCAATTTCTTCGGCGTCTGCAAGCTGGTCCGCGTCAGCATCCTGGGTGAGAATTTGTTGATGTAAATCCGGCGAATCAAATGCAATGGCTCTATTCAGCCCTGCAGTAGCCAGTGTAATCGCCGCCGCTGTGCCTGCGGCAATTGCCTTCTGTCTAAGTTTTTGGCTCTTTTTAATCCGTCTTTGATGTGCCCTTCTGAGTCTTTTCATGTTACCTCCTGAATTCTTCGGGTTCTTTATTACATTGTATCAGAAAGGCGCATTTTTGTCCATAGGCATTACCGGCACAAGCGCATAAAGATGCCGGGCAATCTTTAGCCCAGCCTATTTTGTTTTGCATAATCGAGTGTCTTGATATTAACGATAGTTACGTTAGTACGTTTTTATTTCAGCACCTTCCAACAGTGTTTCTCCATTAAACGTATCGGGCGGGAACTCATTTTCTTCAAGCAACGTTATATCTATGTTATAGATATATTCATATCTGGCTGAGTATACGGTTTTGATATATAATTTCTTACTAAATCTGATATAGACTCAATTACTTGCACTTACTTGATCGGCAACGATAACTCACTTGGCCACTCAAACCAGCTCGAATCAATAGAACCTTCAAAGTCAATGTAAAATTTCTCTATTCTCCTTGGGCTTTCTACGCTCTCGCCTTTATAATTTAAAATATTGGATTCTATGAGTCTTTCTGTTGGATACCAATATCCTTGTGGTGATTGAGCAGTATCTGTAATCTCAACAATCCTGCTATTCTGCCTACCATCGATATAATCATCATTATAACGTTGTTCCATATCAAACGGTACTATTGGCTCATTTGGTTCCCACGCCATATTCTTTTCCCACAAAGCCTTTCTTCTTTGATGATGCTCAAATCTGATACACATATAATCTTTCGATGGATCAACCCAGTAAATAACCAACACCGCAACCGGATCATTCCTCCGTGCACCTGCAATATATTCCACTCTTATTCCTATACATCCCGGATATTTTTCAGAAGATGGAAGTAATGTTACAAATGAATCAGGACTATCTAAATTCCCAATTTCAGGCCATATCACTTGTTCAAGTGTATCGACTGTATTTGATAAGGCATAATAATTAGGTAGTTTTAGGTATATACTTTCCAAATCTCCTTTAAGCCAATAACCTAAAACAGCTTTATCTTCATAAGTCATATATGTTGACTCACGATTTTCACCATCCTTTCCTGATATTTTTTTTATCTGTGTCCAGAAACTATCAAAGCCAATTGATATATCAGGATGTATTCCTTTTTTCTTGAGTACGGGCCATTGAAATGAATCTCGACGCCACTTTTTGCCTTGGCGAGCAATTTGATATTTCACATATCCTTCTTCATTTGTAACAATCATACGATAATCAGGCAAATCTTTTCTGGCTTTATAGTAGGCCTCTTTCAATAGAATAATATTCGCGGGAACATTTATTTTCATCCTTTCTTCAGGTGTGAGCATTTTTATATATCCTTCAGGGATTTGGACTGTGAATGTATCAGAAGGTATTTTAACATCATATTCAATTAGATCATAAGTAGTAACTAATTTATCAGGGGAACCATGGGCCATGCGAACGGTTTTATGATCAGAATTTCTTATCCAGCATTTGAGCTGAATGGGCAATTTACTTTCTTTCTTCATATCTTCTGATGGGGTGCAGGTAAATTGATATATGGTTGCTTTTTCATCGCCAATTATTTCATTTCCAACAACTTGTCCTGTGGATATTTTGAATCCGGCTAAATTATAATAAGAACTAAAATCACCTGTTACCAGCGCATCAAACTGACCTAACAATGTTTGTCGTTCACTTTCCTTTTTTATAATAGTTTCAAACCATTGTTTGTCCTGATGGTCTAAGCCGACAAATTTATCTTCTGTGAAATAGTTCGTTTGCTCACCTTCAAGTACAGCTTTACCCCTCAAGGGATTTCTCTGAATCCAGTATTCTCCTTTGATTATACGAGAATCAATCGGTTCACCGTGATTATGTTGGGGTGTAGCCATGCGTATAGTAAATAAAATATGTATATTATTTGTAGATTTAATATCATTTCCAAGCTTTTCCAAAACGTCGGCCCAAACTATACTTGAACTTGTAAATTGATGAAAAACAATGAACACCAAGATAATGATCGCTGCTGCTGCGGCGAATTTAATTGTTCTGCTGTTCATAATCGTTCTCCATATTATTTCCGGGTAAATATCAAACCGGGAAGTTTGTTGTTTAGTTTGTTCCTGTTCGACGGTTCTCAGAATCGCCTGTTTGGCCGATTCACATGTTTGGTTGTCCACCGACGATTTCCTTATATGTTCGGTATGTTCGAGCAGTGCTTCGAGACGTTTTATTTCGCTGCTGCACTCGGAGCACTTTTCAAGATGTTCCTGTACAGCGGAAGTCTGCTCCTTCGGTAATTCACCGAGGGTATATTCGACTAACAATTCATTTATTTTTTTATGTTCGTTCATAATGCACCTGTATTATTCGATAAGATAGTCACTAAGTTCCCTGGCCAGCCGTTTGGCCGCCCGGTGGAGGTGAACCCTTACGGTTTTTTGAGAACAACCGAGAAGTCCGGCGATTTTTTCGTGTTCCAAGCCTTCGATTCTCGATAAGACAAAGACTTGGGCCTGGCGTTTCGGCAATTTCGCAAGAGATAAGGCTAATTTCTGCTGCAGCTCGGCAACTCTCAAACGTTCATCCGGATTGGATGTGTTCGCAAGAGCTTCGGGCTGCTGTTGGATAAACTGACCGGTTCTTGATTTTTTGGCAAAGCGTATCGCCGATCGTACGGTGGCCCTGTAAAGATATGCGTTCCAGTTTGTGCGGCCGTTATATTTATGCCACCGTCGCCATATTTCAAGAAAAACTTCCTGATGAACATCCTGAGCCTGCTGAGTATTGCCCAATATCCGTGCGGCCGTCCTCAAAACTACATTACTGTAATTTTCGATTAGCTCATTATAACTTATTTTCTGCACTATATTTCCTTGTTGTTTTTTGTTGTGCACAACTTCGATTTAACCTTCTCGCATATCCGCCATTATAGAGGCTCCGTATGAAATTGCGTTTACAAAAAAATATGAAAGAATAGTGAGCAAGACCGGAAAAAAAGAAAATTTATATTTTTTTCCATTGATTGTTATTCGGTGCTCAATGCGATTTTATTGGACATTTATCACGGCAAAACAAGTATTTTCTCGTATAAAACTATATATGGTAATTCACCGGAGATTATTCGAATATATAGTAGTGGTGGTTATAGGACAGAAGAATTATTAGCGAATCTGTCGGTTAAAGAAAAATTGTTCACTGTGTCGATATTGCACAGAATGAAAATGAGCTAAAGTTGAAAGTGCCTAAAGTTGAAAGTTGTTAACTTTAGCTCACTTTAGTTCACTTTAGAGGCTTTAACTTACTACGAAGGATGTGGAAGTATGGAAAAACGGGAGTTAATAGACTACATTTGCAAAATCAACAGGACTGCCAGGCCGGAATTTCTCGCTACTTTCTCCGAAGAGGAGCTTAACGACTACCTCGAGCATTTGATGGAGCTGGATTTGGAAGAGTTGGTTGTCTGCAGCTAATCGTCGCTCATCGCTCGGGTCACGTGACACGAGTCACAAGCGGCGAATGTGTTTCGGCTTTCTTTTAAGATCCATTCTCCGTAGTTCATACTTCGCAGTACCTGCTACCAAGAAGAAAATCTTGTTAGATGAGACTCGACGCAAACACCGACACTACGAAGGATGAAAAATTATATCATTTAGAATAGTTCTTCACTCGTTTCCAGGCCGGTAATCGACTCGGTTAAGTTTTCCGTTCTGTTTTGCCCTGCAGCGTTGTCATCGGGTTCGGGCGTTTCATTTCCTTCGGATTGCGGCCTATGGTCTTGCTGATCGCCGGCAGTTTCCGGGGCTTCTGTGTTTGCAGGAGGATTGTTGTCGGGCCTTTGATTTTCCGATGGTTGTCTGTAATCTCCGGCCCGCGGTGCCTGTGAGGCATCGTTAAGGATTGCATTTGCCGGGATTTGGACTACGTTATTGAGTTTAAATTGGACCGTGACCGGCACAAAACCATTGGGCACCGCGAAAAGAAAATCGATGTATTTCGTCTTGATATCCCCGGGAAAATCATCCTTTTTCTTTAATACAATTTTAGAGTCGGTCTCAATTTCGTTTGCCGTTTTAAGATACCCGACAGGATAGACATTTTGTCCCCTGCCGGTCTGAGCGTCACTGTTATGAATCCTGTTTTTACAGATCAGTCTCAACTGGGAAAGTGTGAAGGTTCCGGCACTGATTTTCGACTCGGCTTTTAATGCTTTTTCACTAATCCCGATTCTTGCCACCATCAGGTCATATCTGCTATCGGCCGGCTTTCCCGGCGAACGTGACAATTTCCCCTGACTGCTTAGCTGCTCTACCTGGGCTTTCAAATTTTCAGGAGCCGGCCAGACGGCCGCGTCCCGCGGCAATTCGATAGCGGGTGAGACACTGCTGACGAGCGATACATCGCTGTCGAGCCGATTAAGGTAAACCTGGTTTAAAAAGTTCGGATGCATTGCGGAAAAGCTTCTCTTTCCGCTGAAAGAGCCGTTACTGACGAGACTAAACAGACCCGTCACAAGACCGTCAACATTGGGAAATGCTTTGCCGGGACTATCGATCTGTATGTTTCTTTGCTCGAATCGTGTGTAAGGATATTTATTCGGCAGAGGGGCCAGAGCGAGGAATATAAGCAGGACGCCGGATACGATAAATCCTAAGATTATTCCAAGAACGGGACGTCCTATTCGTTCGGGCATAATACCCAAATCAACCGTTTGGCGTGTTAGTTGAATGATGCCGGTTTGCAAAATGGCGAATGTTAAAACGAAAAGCAACAAAAAGCTAAGCGCCTGCGCCCATGGGACGAGCGATAACATACTGCCGGTATCCGAGCGTTTTATTATTACGTTCGCCAGTATCTCGAAGAAACCGAAGGCAACCATAGTTGCAAAAACAGCAATCACGATAGTGGCAAGTGCCCTGACTATTGTCCCTTTGAGAAACTGGATAACAGCACAACCTACGATTATTAACAACACAACTATGCTGACCATTACAAAATCTCCGTTTTATTTAATCGTTCTTATGCCTATGGTGACCTTTCGAAGACCACAGAGCCGCCCTTGTGGGTTAACGAACTACTTTTTAAGTCGATTTTTTTTCCTTGGTTTTGAGAGAACGAATCATTTCATTTATCGTTGTTGTTCCGTTAATTACTTTCCTTAATCCCTGTTCCTGCAGATAGAGCATCTTAGCGCGTCTGAACTGCTTTGCAATTTCTGGTACCGGCTGTGATTGTATGACCTTTGCCAGCTCTTTGTTGATTGTGACCATCTCGAAGATAGCGGTTCTTCCGAGATATCCCGTTCCCTGGCATTTTTCACACGTTGAAGCTTTGCCGCGTTTGTCGTAAACGACTTTTCCCGCCCGGTATAAGACTTTCGTTTTCTCGGCGGAAATGTTGAACTTCCTGAACATCTCCTTGTCCGGAGTATATCCCTGTTTGCATTCGGGACAAAGTTTTCTTAAAAGTCTTTGGTTGCTTATACCCAGAAGGGTTTGGGCGACGATATTTCGGTCGCCTGTAAATTTCAGGAATTTTCCCAATGCCTGAATGACACTGTCGGCGTTAAGCGTCAGGTACACGATCTTGCCGTCTTTCGCCGCTGCACATGCTACCTGTGCGGTTTGTGCGGCTTCACAGCCTTCAACACCGATAATATCCGGCCCCATTCTTGCTATGCCGAGGAGCTTTTGGGCGAACGAGGTGCCCGTGTCACTCAGGCTGTAGATGTTTTGAGTGATGTTCGGCAACTGGTCCGAGGGCTGTCTTTCAAGTGTGTTAATATTATTAAGAAAAGCATCATGGTTACGCAGCAGTGAGTAAAGCGTGGTAGTAACGCCGCTTTTTTCAGGACCGCTTATGATAAAAAGGCCTTGTTTTATCCCGCTAAATTTTTTGAACGACTCGAGCTGCTCGGGCATCAAACCCATCTCGTCCAGTCTTCCGACGGTGTCCTGCAGGAGTTGATTGAGTCTGATCTGTTCGCCGGCGGTCGAGCCTGCAGTGGAAACTTCCCAGTTGGAATAGTTTTGATCTTTAGTCCAGTGGATCGTGAATTTGCCTTTTTGTGGTTTCCGCTTTTCATTAATATCCAAATCGGCAAGATGCTTGATAAAGTGAATAAAATATTCGACCTGGTCTCTGGCGATATTGGGTTGTTTCACAACCGAACCGTCGATATTGTAAGCGACCTGATAATCCTGTGGTGTTGGTGACAATGCGATGTTGCTTGCCCTTCGCCATGAGGCGTCTTTGAGCATTTCAAATGCTATCTTATAACCGAAAAAATCGGGTGTTCTCGGCTCAGGGATAGGTACTTCATTTTTATTTGCCGTTATGAATGAGAAGATCTTGAGGCTCTCAAGCTTCTTTTCCTTGCTTACAAGCAGGTCTTTAATATGGTCGACAGTCAGAACGCGGTCGAAATCCAAAACCCTTGCATTGCGATGCTTCACATAAGCTAATGAGGTTGCTCCCACGGCTATCATATAGAACAGCATACCAACGATAAAAATGGGTATAACCAGCCAGGCAAGTATTCCCGCTGCTGCTGCGCTCAGAATGATGATAGTCCAGTTGGAACTGTTTGTATCGATAGTCTTTGAATCATTATGGACCCATCCGATCAGTGGAAGCCATCCAAGGAACAGTACCAGAAAGACGAGAAGTTTAATTATCGATACGTAACCGCCGAACGCGACGGAAGAAAGCAATAATTCCGGCATAAAATTCTCCATTCAATCTTACAATATACCATCGGAAGTAGTTTTAATCCCTTTCAGCGCCATTTTCAGCTCTTCGGTATTTGGTGCATACTTATATGCATCTTTGGGATCGATTGAACCGTTGTTAACCAGCTCGCAAAGGTTATACGTTAGATCCTGCATTCCTTCAGCCTGGGAACCTCGTATAACACTTGGTAGGTCGGCTTCGCGCGCATCGGAAATTAATTTTCTGGCGGCCGCATTAACAAGTAAAATCTCTACGGCAGGGATTCTGTCCACGCCATCTATAACGCACGGCAGTAATACCTGGCTGATGATTGCTCTAATGGCCAGACTTAAAGTCTGTCTGACAAGGTCTCGTTCGGTTTGCGGGAACAAATCCAAGAGCCGGTGAACGGCCTGGGCCGCATTTGCCGAATGTATTGTACCGAAGACAAGGTGGCCCGTTTCGGCGGCCCTCATTCCTGCACTGACTGTTTTCGCATCTCGCATTTCCCCGACAAAGACCACGTCCGGGTCCTGTCGCATCAGATGCGTCAGAGCTTCTTCGAAGTCTTTTGTATCGATTCCAATTTCCCTTTGTGAGACGATTGCTTTTTCGTCCTTAAACAAATACTCGATTGGATCCTCGATAGTTACGATATGACAGGAACGGGTCAGATTTATGTAGTTTATCATCGAGGCGATTGTCGTAGTCTTGCCGCAGCCAGTTGGTCCGACGACGAGGACCAATCCCTGTCTGCCCTGGCATATTTTTTCCATTACCGGCGGCAGATGAAGCTCTTTGAATGGCGGGATGAATGAATTTACTCGTCTTGCGGCGAGGCTTATCATCCCTCGCTGGCGGAACAGGTTCGTCCGGAAGCGATGTTCACCATCTACTTCGTGAGCGAAGTCAAGCGTCCCGTGTTCGAGGAAAAATTCCTTCTGGGTGGGAGTGAGTATCTCGAAAACCAGTTCTTCGATTCTTTGGGCAGTCATTACTTCGCCGGTCGTTTTTTTCAGTTCCCCGAACATGCGAAGTTTGGGTGGTTGTCCGACTTTCAAGTGCAAATCACTGGCTCGCGTTTTTATTGCGGCTTTGAAGTATTTGTTCAGTTCAGGATCGTGCTCGAAGTTTATACGGCTGTCAATGGGATGTTCAGGGCTCATAATTTTTTTCCAGTTCCAAAGATTAGGAATCGAACTGTTATACAATAGCAGTGTCCCCAAATATGGATTATCACTGTGAATTTCAAATAATTTAACCAGATTTACACTTCATTTTCAAATATTTGAAAATGGAAAGTATCCATTAATATAATATACTCAAAGTGACCGATTTTATGCCGCGAGGAGTTTTTCCAAGCGGTGAATAACTTTTTTATCGTGAGAAACTTTAATAACATTTTGGACCTCCTGTTGCCAAACAATCTGCTGCATACGGGATTTG
>Ga0272441_10010667_pt1 | contig 13839 bp, 13 predicted proteins | sample SSMProp6N_FD_193582 | JGI IMG/M metagenome (GOLD analysis project Ga0272441, IMG submission 193582) | Marine sediment archaeal communities from Little Sippewissett salt marsh, Falmouth, MA, United States - SSM-Prop-6N | ecosystem: Environmental > Aquatic > Marine > Wetlands > Sediment ... | reverse complement strand
TGAAACTTTTGAGGAAATCGACTCGTTTGTAACTCATCGCTGTGTTGATTTTGGTATGGCGAAAAAAAAATATGTTGGTGACGCGGTGGTTGTTGGTTATGGGAAAGTAAATAAGCGCCTATGCTTTGCCTTTTCTCAGGATTTTACTGTCCTCGGTGGCTCTCTTTCAGAAGTAGCTTCACAGAAGATTTGTAAAGTGATGGATTTGGCAGCAGAGAACGGAGCCCCGTTCGTAGCTATACTGGACTCAGGAGGGGCAAGAATACAGGAAGGTATTGATAGTCTTAATGGATATGGCGAGATTTTTACCCGTAATACCATGTATTCCGGAGTTATTCCGCAGCTTTCTGTAATAGTGGGTCCTACTGCTGGGGGTGCCGTATACTCTCCAGCTATAACAGATTTTGTTTTTATGGTGAAAGGACTGGGACAGAGTTATATTACCGGCCCTGACGTCGTTGAGACTGTAACTGGAGAGAAGGTAAGCCTGGAGGCCTTAGGTGGAGCTATGGTGAATGCCAGCAAGAGTGGGAATTGCCATTTCCTCTATGAAAATGAAAAGGATTGCTTTCAGGAGGTTAGGCGACTGTTAGGCTTTCTTCCGCAGAATAACCGGGAAAAACCGGTTTCTATCGAGTGTAATGATGATGTTGGTCGGCAGGAAGAGAGCATGATTGACATAATACCTGATAATTCGGCTCAGGCGTATGATATGAAACGGATTATATTGAAGGTGGTTGATAATGAAGATTTTATGGAAGTACACCAGAGGTTTGCCTGTAATTTTATTGTAGGCTTTGCTCGCCTTGATGGTACTACTGTAGGTGTGCTGGCTCAGCAGCCGTCATATATGGCGGGAGTACTGGATATAGATGCCAGTGATAAAGCAGCAAGATTTGTCCGTACCTGTGACTGCTTTAATATTCCACTTATAACTTTTATTGATGTCCCCGGATATATGCCTGGCACCGACCAGGAATACAGAGGAATAATCAGACATGGAGCTAAACTGTTATTTGCTTACGCCGAAGCTACAGTACCTAAGGTAAGCGTTATTATTCGTAAGGCTTATGGAGGGGCATATATTGCTATGAGCAGCAAAAGCCTTAGAGGAGATATTAATTATGCGTGGCCAACGGCGGAAATTGCTGTTATGGGACCTGATGCGGCAGTGAACTTTGTATATCGCCGTGAACTTAAAGAGGCAGCTGATTCTATCGAGGCGAGACAGCGTCTAAGTCTTGAATACCGTAATAAATTCGCGAATCCCTATATAGCTGCTGCCAGAGGCTACATCGATGATGTGATAGATCCTCGCGATACCCGACAAAAGCTTATCCGTGCGTTACAGATGTTAAAGAACAAGGAAATTACCAATTTACCGAAAAAACATGGTAATATTCCTCTTTAACGGCATAACCTTTAAAAACTATATTCCAGACTATTGTTGTAAATATTATTATACACAATGTATTTTAATGAGGAGAAAATATGAGTCAAACTGCTAATAACAAACCGGTAAAGGTAACAGACCTCACCTTTAGAGATGGGCATCAGTCTTTACTGGCTACCCGCGGAAGAACTGAAGACCTTGAAGCTATTGCTCCCGAAATGGATAAGGCAGGTTTCTGGTCTATGGAGGTTTGGGGTGGAGCTACCTTCGATGTTATGACCAGATACTTGAACGAGGATCCATGGGAAAGGGTTCGCATACTAAAAAAACTGCTGCCACACACAAAGCTGCAAATGTTGTTGAGGGGCCAGAATTTGGTTGGCTACCGTAACTATGCAGATGATGTGGTTACTGCCTTTGTTCATCATGCTGCAGATTGTGGTATAGATGTATTCCGTGTTTTTGATGCTGTCAACGATGAGCGCAACTTCGAAACTGCCTATAGAGCTATCAAGGACAAGAAAAAACACATTCAGGGTACATTAAGCTATTCGCTCACAGAACGTAAACTGGGCGGCCCGGTATATACAGTTGATTACTACGTTAAAAAGGCGATAAAGCTTCAGGAAATGGGAGCTGATAGTTTATGCATAAAAGATATGGCGGGCTTGATTGCTCCGGATGATGCTTATAAACTGGTAAAAGCGCTGAAAGAAGCTTTAGATATACCAGTTTCTCTGCATAGCCATTTCACCAGTGGTATGGCAGATATGAGCATGTTAAAGGCTATTGAAGCAGGAGTGGATATTATTGATACATGCCTTGCTCCTTTCGCCCTGCGTACATCGCATCCGGCTATCGAGCCAATTGTTGTAAGCCTCAGCAATACTCCCAGAGATACTGGAATAAAGCTGGAACACCTGCTCAAGCTGGGGGCATATTTTGAATCTATCGCTCCCAAGTACCGTGATTTCCAGGCACATACTAGAATGTCGGTGATCGATACCGGAGTGCTGTGGCATCAAATCCCTGGTGGAATGTTCTCCAATATGGTTTCTCAGCTCAGAGAAGCAAATGCTATTGATAAACTGGAGGAAGTTTATAAGGAATTACCACTAACCCGTAAAGAGCTTGGTTATCCTCCATTGGTAACTCCGACCAGCCAGATAGTAGGCACGCAGGCGATAAGTAATGTTCTTTTTGGAAGATACAAGGTTGTTTCACAACAGGTAAAAGATTATGTTTATGGTTTGTATGGTAAAGCACCAATGCCTATTGACCCTAAAGTGCAGAAACAGATTCTTAAGGGTTATGAGAGAGGAGAGACTCCGATTACCTGCAGGCCTGCTGATGTACTGGAACCTGAATTAGCAAAAGCCAGAGAAGCGACAAAAGATATTGCCAAAGATATTGGAGATGTATTGGTGTATGCTTTGTATCCTACCACGGGAATGCGTTTCCTCAAGTGGAAATATGGTCTGGAAGAGCCACCGGCAGAGGTAAAGGCTAAAACGCTGATGGATGTCCAGCGTGAGGACGAGATGATGGCTAAGGCAAAAGCTGGTGAATTAGTGGATAAATCTGAAGTTAAAGCTACAGCTGCACCGACAGCCATTGGCTTCGACGTCTTTGTTGATGGTAAAAATCACCGGGTAGAGATATCATTGGGTGCAGGCTCTACGCTTTCAACAATGCCTTCTATGGCTGCCAGCAATGTTCCATCTTCGGATGGTGGAAAAGAAGATACTAAAGCTGAGGTTCCGAGTAACGCTATTTCTGTAGAAGCTCCTATGCCTGGAACAATAATACGATATCTGGTAACAAAAGGAGAGAAGGTTGAACCTGGACACGGTATCGTTGTTTTGGAAGCAATGAAAATGGAGAATATACTACCGGCTCCCGAAGGTGGAGTAATTGTGGCAATAAACTATGCGTCGGGCGATAAGGTTAATATGGGTGATGTTCTGGCGCAGATAGGATAGGTTGATCAATGGGAAAAACGCTAGCAGAGAAAATCTTATCAACTAAATCGGGGACTGATGCTCATGCAGGAGATATTGTCATTTCACAGGTTGATTTAGCATTTGTGCATGATACTACCGGCCCACTTACACTGAGGATATTCGAGGAAAGTGGATTTAATAAACTGGCTGATCCATCAAGAGCAATAATGTTCCTGGACCATGCTGCACCCAGTCCTATCAGGCCACTTTCAAATGATCATCTTTTCATGCGCAGATTCGCTAAAGAAAAAGGAGCACATATTTATGAAGTGGGTGATGGAATTTGTCACCAGTTAGTAGCCGAAAATTTTGCCAACCCGGGAGATGTAATTGTTGGCTCTGACTCTCATACGGTTACCGGTGGAGCACTGGGAGCATTTGCTACTGGTATGGGTTCAAGTGATATAGCTGTTGCAATGGCACTAGGGAAAACCTGGCTCAGAGTACCTGAAAGTTATCTGTTTTATCTTAGCTCGGCCTTTCCGAAAGGTGTATATGCCAAGGACCTGATTCTGAATATTATAGGCAGGATTGGAGCTGATGGTGCCACCTATAAGTCAATGGAATTTGGTGGAGAGGCATTACAGAATATGCCCGTGTCGCAACGTCTGACTATTTCCAATATGGCGGTGGAAGCAGGGGGTAAGGTTGGCCTGTTCCCCAGCGATAGTAGTACCCGTGAATTTCTAAAAAGTGAGGGGCGTGGTGATAATTATCAATCACTTTATGCTGATGCTGATGCGTCGTATGAAAAAGTTATTTCATTAAACCTGGGACAGCTATCCCCAACGGTTTCTTGTCCTCATACCGTAGATAATACGTTACCTGTTAATGAAGTCAAAGGTGTTAAGGTAAATCAAGCCTTTATTGGCACCTGTACCAATGGACGGCTGGATAGTATTGCCATTGTGGCTGCTATACTGAAAAACAGGAAACGTCATTCAAGTACCAGGTTATTGATAGCACCTGCTTCAAGGAAGGTGCTGCTTCAGGCTATAGAACAAGGATATATAAGTACACTTATTGAGGCTGGTGCGATTATATTACCCCCTGGCTGTGCTGCCTGTTTAGGTTTACATCAAGGGGTACTTGCAGATGGTGAAGTGTGTATCTCTACAGCGAATCGCAATTTCAAAGGTAGAATGGGTAATCCCGAGGCCATGGTATACCTGGCGAGCCCTGCTACGGCCGCCGCCTCAGCTATAACTGGAGAGATAACTGACCCTAGAGAATTTTTATGAACAATATCAGTAAATTCTTCTCTCTGACGAAGGCGGGAATATTCAGTAATTTCTGATAATATGAAGGAGAAGTAGAAAGTGTCTAAAGGGTTATTTACGGGAAGTGCTATTAAACTGGGAGATGGTATCTCCACGGACCATATAATACCAGGCCGTTTTGCCTACCTGAGGAGTAATTTACCGGAACTGGCCAAACATGTACTGGAGGATACTTTGCCTGATTTTAACTCAAGGGCAAAAAAAGGTGACATATTAGTAGGAGGTAATAACTTTGGCTTGGGGTCAAGTCGGGAACATGCACCTGTGGTGATTAAGATGGCTGGTATTAGCGTTATACTGGTTAAGTCGGTAGCTCGGATATTTTTTAGAAATGCCATAAATCAAGGTATGCCCGTACTATTATGTGATACAGATAAAATCAATGATGGTGATGAACTGGAAGTTAACCTTACTGAAAGCAAGGTAACTGACCATAGTAGCGGAGTTGTATTAAATACCAGCAAAATGCCACCTTTGATGTCAGCAATAGTAGCGGAAGGTGGTCTCATATCGTATATTCAGAATCATAAGGACTTCGTACTGGAGTAAGTCTGAATAGTATTTGACAGTAGTCTCGTATTTGCTAATTCGAGTTTATAAGTTAGTAGGTGATAAATAAATTTCTGGCTCCGTAGTAGTATAAGAGATGTAGCCATGATAGGAGAATAGTAGTATGGAACATAAGGTAACTTTTATTCCCGGGGATGGAGTTGGCCCTGAAATAGCTGAAGCGACGCGAAAGGTATTGGAGGCTACGGGCGTACATTTTATCTGGGAGGACACTATAATTGGCAGTGATGCTTATGATAAGTTTGGCTCAGTTCTACCAGATACAGCCCTTGAATCCATAAGAAGAAATAAGGTGGCTATCAAAGGACCGGTAACAACTCCGATAGGCAGTGGCTTTAGAAGTGTTAATGTAGGATTGAGAAAAAAACTGGACCTATATTCCTGCCTTCGCCCCTGTAAAAGCTATCCCGGTATCGAGACTCCATATCAGGGAGTAGATATAGTGGTGGTCAGGGAGAATACAGAAGACCTTTATGCAGGTATCGAATTCGATATAGATAAACCGGATACAAAAGCACTACAGCAATTTGTAGCCAAGAGTACTGGAGATATAATACGTGAAGACTCGGCCATAAGCCTTAAAACTATTTCTATATCTGCGACTCGACGTATTGTACAATTTGCTTTTGACTATGCCAGACGAAATAACCGGAAAAAGGTAACTGCCGTACATAAATCAAATATACTCAAGTTTTCCGATGGATTATTCCTCAAGACATCACGTGAAGTGGCTAAGGATAATAGTGACATCGAGTTCAGCGATATGCTACTGGATGCTACCTGCATGCAGTTAGCAAAAAGGCCTTTACAATTTGATGTTCTGGTACTGCCCAATTTCTATGGTGATGTTGTCTCAGACTTATGTGCCGGATTGGTAGGTGGTTTGGGTGTTGCGCCGGGAGCTAATATCGGGGAAGAAATTGCTGTATTTGAGCCGACTCATGGGAGTGCCCCAAAATATGCTGGACAAAACAAGGTAAATCCTATGGGAATGATGCTATCAGGAGTAATGATGCTTCGCTACTTAGAGGAGACTGCGAGTGCAGATCGACTGGAAAATGCCATTGCAGCAGTAATTGCCGAAGGGGAAAACGTTACTTATGATTTAAAGTCGAATCGTAATGATAGCACTGCTGTGAGCACCAGCCGGTTTGCTGATGCTGTCATAGAAAAAATGAATAATTGACAATGGGATATAAAGGAGGTGATTGGAAATATGTCTGAAAATATTAATGGAATTAATTACCATTCTGTGCTGGATCATTCCGATCGTAAATGCATAGGGATGCTACCGTTATTTGATCCGTTGAAAGGAGTGGTGGTAGCTGAACCTCCCGGTAAAGAGGAAGGATACTGGGCTGGCGGATCAAGTGCTATATTCGATGAGAGAACTAAACAATTTTATCTTAGTTATCGTGTGCGTACAAAATTGCTGGAGCATGGCACAAAAGGTCGTGGAGGGGAGACAGTTATTTCAGTAAGTACAGATGGTAAAATATTTCAGAAAGTATGGTCAGCGTATAAGGAAGATTTTGAAGCTCTGTCAATTGAAAAGTCTTCAATAATGATTACCCCTGAAGGGAAATTCAGGCTCTATGTCAGCTATATTTCACGGCATGATTTCAGATGGAGCATTGACATGCTCGAGACAGATAGCCCAAAAGGATTTAATACAGCTTCTCGTGTTACCGTGCTTTCACCTGTAAATACCGACACTGAGGGAGTGAAGGATCCGGTGATAATGATCGTTGGAGGGCTATGGCATATGTATGTTAATATGGCTCCGCGACCGCAGACAGATGACTGGGGGAAGTTTGACCGTATGCATCGGACTGGTAATGCCTTTGTCTCAGGTGAAGTTGCCTGCCCTACGGGTCTTGCTACCAGTCCGGATGGAGTAAATTTTAAGTGGGTTGGTGAGGTGATTTCGTGTGGGGATGCCTGGGATCGTTATCTGGCTCGGATAAGTGCGCTGGTATATACGCCACCATTCTTTACTGCAATTTATGATGGAAGGCCTAACTCGGGAGCGAACTATTCAGATAGTCCAAGCCTTGCTATCAGTACAGATCTTCGTACTTTTCATAAGATTGATCATGGGCATGGTATATTACATTCGCCATATGGTCACGGTACTCTACGCTATGTAGAAGCCCTGCGGGTTGGACACAATATTCATTATTTCTATGAAATAGATAGGCAGGACTTCGCCCATGAGCTTCGTACTATTTCCGTTCCGTTGGAATAGATAGCTTACAGGTATGGTATCAGCTTTTATTTTCCCTTATATAAAGGAAAATAAGAAGGGCGGCAATACTCTTGGCATCACAAATCTCTCCCGATGCGATGAGACGTAGTATTTCTGTGGGGCTAATACTCAACGTCTCGATTTCTAATGTATCTTCAGCTATCAATTGACTCGGTTGGAGATCGGTAGCGAGATAGCAGTGCAAGTATTCAGTTCCATATCCCGGTGCGGAATAGAAACCACCGAGCTTTTCCAATTTTCCGGGTAGATAACCAATCTCCTCCTGTAGTTCACGACGCACGGCGTCAGCAGGATCTTCACCAGGTTCAATGCCTCCGGCTGGTATCTCCAGTAATGATTTTCCCACAGCATAGCGGAACTGGCGCTCCAGCAATATATTACCATGGTTATCCAGAGCGATTACAGCAATACATTCACTGTGTTGTACAACCTCTCTGCTGGTTTGCCTGCCATCAGACATCATAACAGAGTCCACACTCAGGCTTATTACCTGGCCCTGGTATATAAGATGGCTTGAAAGTTTCTTTTCTATCGACATAACACGCTATATTTCAAATAACACATCATATTATAATGATCCGGGCTAAATATAGTATTGCAGTCCGGATGTATATTGATATCATCCATTTTCTTTTGACCAATGCAGATAAAGGAGCAGTGCCGCGGTACTCTTGGCGTCTCCAATCTTACCGGACGTTATAAGCTGTTCCAATTTATGCAGTGGTATTTTAATGACCTCAATGCTATCGGTATCCTCTGCGATAAGCCGGCTCGGAACAAGATCTGAAGTCAAGTAACAATGATAATACTGGGTACCATAGCCGGGAATAGCATAGAAGCCACCAAGTCTCATAATTTTCCCGGGCAGGTAACCAATCTCTTCCTGTAGCTCACGACGGACTGCATTAAGAGGTTGTTCTCCCGGCTCGATGCCACCGGCTGGTATTTCCAGAAGCAGTTTCCCTATTGAATAGCGAAATTGTTGTACCAGCAACACATTATTCTGATCATCTATTGGTACCATAGCTACCACATCGCTGTGATTAACCACTTCACGAGAGGTCTGCTGACCATCCGAAAGTTCAACAAGGTCTTCATTCAGACTGATAGTGGGCCCTTTATAAATCTGCCGGCTGGAAATACATTTCTCCACTGTCATATCGCTCCCTATTACATTTGTTCTTCTTGTGGTGTTTCGTTTTATCCTATTGGTAGTATTAATTACTCCGATACATCATGGCTACTGAATCACAGTCGGGGTGTTTTGGACAACGATAGCAATCGGTCCAAATCTTGTGTGGAAGTTCTGCCCGATCAACTATATAGAAATCTTTTTTCTTAAAAAATCCCGGTGTCTGGGAGAGGCAGAAAAGCGAGCCAATGCCAAGTTGTCGGGTTTCATTGATACAGGCATCAAGTAACAAAGCTGCAATACCCTGATGTTGGTATTCCTCCAGGACAGCCAGAGAGCGTATCTCAGCCAGATCTAGCCAGCTCACATGGAGCGCTATACATCCGATAATTTGATCACCTTCTCTGGCTACAAAATATTCTCTGATTCCCTCGTAGATGTCACTCAGGGCGCGTGCCAGCATACAGCCTTGCCCTGCGAAATGATTTACTAACTGGTGTATGCCAGTGGCATCATTGACTTTTGCTTTGTCTATCTTCATAGTACTCCTTTTACTTGTAGTTTATGCCACAATAAATTATAAAAATATCCTTTAGGACGAAATCTTAGAAAACGGGTTATTTGTGAGCTTAGTCTAACGGTTATCTGTTGTTCGTCTGCCAGTGAAATCTCGATTTGTCCGTCGAGGATTATTGAAGCTCTGTCCTCGCTGCTTAATTTTAAATTAACGATGCTTTCGGGTGACATCACTAGGGCAGTATTAGGCCCTAAATGGCAGCATATTGGTTTGAGTACGAATTCCCTCGACTGTGGATCCAGGATAGGGCCACCAGCAGCGAGAGAGTAACCTGTACTGCCAGTGGATGTTGATAGAATGATACCATCCGCTCGACAGGTGCTCAGTAGAGTTCCATTAATACTGATATTTATGTTTATCAATCGTGGGGTACTACCTCGTAGTACCGTGTCATTCAAAGTAGGAAACTTTTGCTCTCCCAATTGTGTTTCTAACATTGCTCTCTGCTCAATCCAGCCTTTTCCCTCAAGTATGTTGGGTATTGCACCTACTATGTCATCGCAGTCTATTTCGGTGCTGAAGCCTAATCTGCCGAGCTTTATTCCGAGGATAGGTATTCCGGATAAGACAGCTATGCGGGCAACTCTCAGTAGTGTGCCGTCACCACCGATACTGAGGATAAGATCAGAGCCAACACATTGTGACCGGGCTTCCTCTTCCTCCCTTGTTGAGCATTGCCATACGGAAATTCCCCGCGTGGATAACAGCTTGTGTAATTGACTGGCCAGGTCCTCTGCTTTTTTCCGTAATGGATGATAAAGAATACCAATCCGTTCTACTGGTAGTTTTAGCCTTGAGTAATTAATAGTATTGTTTGTTAGCATATTCTTGGTAGTAATTCTCCTGATAGCATTTCCACAATTCTGGAGGTCCCGAATTTTGTTCTCATTATTACTCTTCCCGGGTGACTATTTGTAACCTCTCCTATAATTTGCGCATTTTCCCCATAGCGGCTTTGTTGCATCGTGGACAGGATTGAGTGGGCGGCATCGGCTGATACTACAGCAACCAGCTTGCCTTCGTTGGCAACATAGAGAGGATCTAAACCCAGTAGTTCACATGCTGCCATGATCTCTGCTTTAATCGGTATAGCTTTCTCATCTATTGTAATACCAACATTGTCTGACTGTTGAACAAATTCATTGAGCGAACTGGCTAAACCCCCTCTGGTAGGATCTCGCAGACAATGGATTACCCCCGGGATACCTATTAATTGAGCTACAAGCTTATTCAGAGGTGCACAATCGCTGGATACTGGCACCTCGAATTTCAAACCTTCACGCTGACTCATTATTGCAATACCATGATCCCCAATAGTACCACTCAGGATTATTTTGTCCCCAGCCTTAGCATTTGCTCCGGAGATGTCACATCCATGAGTGATTATACCTATTCCGGAGGTATTGATAAATATCTTATCAGCCTGGCCCCGGTTTACTACCTTGGTGTCGCCGGTGATAATGCTTACTCCTGCCTCGTCGGCGCTGGATTTTATTGACATAATAATGCGACTGAGATCATCCAGCGAGAGTCCTTCTTCGATAATCATAGCAAGACTCAAGTAGAGCGGACTTGCCCCGCTCGTAGATAGATCGTTAACTGTTCCACACACAGCGAGTTTTCCTATGTCTCCTCCGGGGAAGAATAAGGGATTTACAACATAACTGTCAGTGGTAAATGCAAATCGCCCCTGCTGTTCAAAGACAGCAGAGTCATCGAGTTTATTCAACAATGGGTTTCCAAGCAGGGGAAGTATGAATTTATCTACAAGATCATGACTTAATCTACCGCCGCTGCCATGTGCTAGGAGAATAGTCTTATACATGGTCTATCCTGTAGTTATAGTATGCGGAGCATGCTCCTTCACTGGAGACCATGCATGGGCCAGCCGGTGACTCAGGGGTACAGGCTGTACTAAAAAGTTTACATTCAAGTGGCGTAACAGTACCGCGAATGATGTCTCCGCAGCGGCAGCCTTCGGGTTCTTTCACTGGTTTCAAGCTTACTGTAAAAGCCCTGTCGGCGTCAAAACACTGATATTCAGCTTTAAGCTTCCAACCACTATCAGGGATAATTCCAATCCCCCTCCAATCGGCTTTTCCAGGGTCGAAGACAGTTTTGAGTAGTTCCAATGCTTTACGGTTACCGGATGGTTTTACAGCACGGCGGTAGGTTATTTCCACCTGAGCCAGTTTTGACTCGCTTTGTTGTACCAATTTTTCTATACATAGCAAAATGTCAAGAGGTTCGAAACCTGAGATAACACAACCTATTCCATAATCACGTGGTATAAACTCATATGGTTTTGAGCCAATAATGGTACTAACATGTCCGGGGCCGATTATACCATCTATACGGACTTCGCCGGTGTCAAGCAATGCTTTTATTACAGGTGGTGTTCGCTTCAGCAGTGAAAGCACGTGGAAATTTGATATGTTTTCTTGTTGCGCCTGGAGTACAGCGGCGGCAATTGTGGGAGCCGTTGTCTCGAATCCGATACCGATGAGGATAATTGATTTTTGTGGATTGTTTCGGGCTATCTCTATGGCGTCTGTAGCTGAGTAGATGACGTATACATCTGCTCCTTCAGCTTTAGCCTGCTGTAAACTTGAGTAACTGCCGGGAACCCGTATCATGTCCCCAAAAGTTGCCGTGATAACACCGGGAAGTGATGCCATGGCTATAACTTTATCAAGATCAGCATTTGCCGTGACACATACAGGACAACCAGGGCCGGAGTTTAACGTAACTGTTACAGGTAATAACTCACGAATACCATATCTCATGATGGCATGTGTATGTCCACCGCAAAATTCCATAAGGTTAATATGTTTAGTGGACGTTTGAGCAATTCTTCGAACCAGTTTTACTGCGAGATTGCTATCCTGGAAATTATCAACGAACTTCACTGGCGTTTGCTATCTCTTCCAGAAGCCTCAGTGTTTCCAACGCCTCAGCCTCATCTACTACACTTATGGCATATCCTGTGTGCAACAATACATAGTCTCCTTCCTTAGCTTCCGGGGTGAGTATAATACTGACCTTACGCTTGACACCGCATATTTCTGTCAAGGCTTCACTATCTTCTATGGAGACGATTCTTACCGGTACTGCCAGACACATAGCTTGATAATTGTAGCTTATACGTTAGCACAACACAAATGTAGTTACCTTTTGAACAGAATGCTAAAATCTTCACGAATGCTTTTTAAATATACAGGAGCTTGAATATTTGTCCAATTGGCATGAACCGATGAGCGGAAATGAGGACACTAGCTGTATATAAACTACTAGTAAGTAATTCTTCAAATCAGTTTTGCTGCGAGACTGATGCGGACAGGTATTGAAACGTGAAAAGAGCCGGAATTAGTCCCGGCTCTTTTTAAATAATATATTGATAAATACTACCATAGATATTATGGTTGGAAGGGGGGTGGGTCTTGTTCCTGTGTCTGATATGCCGGGCCTTCAGCTTTGTCTCCTCTCACTTTATCACCACCTGCAAAAACAGAAGAGACAGTAGTAAGAAAGAGTGCGATAACAACCAACAGAACTATTATTAATTTTTTCATTTTCCCTCCTTTATAATTAGATAATTTAGTATTCCTTCTATCTTATTCGGGTTTAAGTGTACTAGTTACGCTGGGACCCTCCATTGCAGGCCTGCTGCTTAGATTGTTCCTGGGTCTCAGTTGGTTCGGTGGTATTCTGCTGCATCTGCCCCGTATGATTTTGAGATTGAAATCTAGTTACTACCTTTACTTGATTCTGTGTACAATTCTGTGTGGAGTTATTAACCACCTGCTGATATTGTTTCTGAAAGCGCTGCTGTGCTTGCGTAAAAGCTTGTAGCTGAGAACCTGTAGCCTGGCTACTTAGTTGGTTATCAGTAGCTCCTGTACCCTGCCTTCCGGCAATCTTCGATATTTCTTCACCGAGATTTTCAAGTCGCTCATATTCCTGTAGTTCTTGCTGTATTCTTATGGTTTGCTGATTTCCAACATTTGCATTTATCCTGATTAGCTGCCGTTCCATTAGCATGAGATTTAACCGGATTGCTTTTTCCGAGTCCTCCTGTGCTAAGGACTTTAACACTGCTTCCTGACAGCTTCTGGTTCTTTCTCTTGTTTGAGTCAGTAACTCCTGTGCATTTTCAGAAGCTAAGCCCATGCTATCATTCACCAGTTCCAGATATTCTGATGTAGCCAGAAGTACTGTTTCTGAGGTGTCAACGCCCTTGTTTCGTGCTCGTTCCGTAAATTTTGTAGCGATGGACAGGTAATTATTATATTCATTATTTGCCTTACTGACCTCTTTAAATTTGTCTCCGGCAAGCATGTTTTCCACCTCTGCCAGCCTCTCTTTAGCATACTGCAAGGATTTTTGTACCTTATTTTCTGCCTTGAATGTAAGCATCAGGGTAAGTTGTTTGGACCATTTATCGGCAAAGTAGAATGGACTATCGGGCGTGATGCCGGCATCAGGAAGTAATTCCTCATTCTTTGCGTAGACGGTTCCACTCAAACAAAAAGTGAGAGCCAGTATACATATAAGCGGAATTACAAAAAGCTTATTCATTTCTATCACCTCCTCTGTTCTATACTCAATAACGGGG
>Ga0272441_10010666_pt1 | contig 13840 bp, 9 predicted proteins | sample SSMProp6N_FD_193582 | JGI IMG/M metagenome (GOLD analysis project Ga0272441, IMG submission 193582) | Marine sediment archaeal communities from Little Sippewissett salt marsh, Falmouth, MA, United States - SSM-Prop-6N | ecosystem: Environmental > Aquatic > Marine > Wetlands > Sediment ... | reverse complement strand
TCGCGCGCAAGGTTCCCACGGCCCGTATCGCCGGGGTCAACCTGATCCAGATGGTGAAAGGACTGGAGTGCATTATCGGGATGAGCCGGGATCCGCAATTCGGACCCGTGGTTATGTTCGGACTAGGCGGCGTTTTCGTCGAGGCCCTGAAAGACGTCTCGTTCCGGATCGTGCCCTTCGGCAAGATCGAGGCTGCCCGGCTGATTCAGGACATTCAGGCCCGTAAAATTTTAGACGGATTCCGGGGCATGAAGGCCCATCAACCTTCGATCATCCGCACGTTGTGCGCGGTACAACGCCTGGCCGATCATGTGAAAGAAATCGATATTAATCCGTTGATGACCGATTCCAACGGCAGTTATGCCGTGGATGCGCGCATTATTTTATAACAGAGTCATCGATACACGTCACAGGTGCTGGTCTTACCGTTTCGCATATGACGTGTGATCTGCTCATGAAATCCCCTCAGAATGTTCGTCATCTCAAGCTATTATCCCTCTCGCTAGGATTTACCTCCGTCATTGCCCAGGTGGTCTATTTGCGCGAATTCGCGACCGCCTTTTACGGCAATGAAACATCGTATGCGGTTATTCTCGCGGCCTGGTTATGCGGTGTTTCCCTGGGCAGTTTCATCCTGAGTCGCATCACATCAATGATCCGGGAACCGCAGCGTGTCCTGGCATGGCTGCTCATGCTAAAGGCCCTTATGATCCCGGCCGGGATTTTGGCGATCCGCTCCGTTAAAATGTTGTTTAACATCCCCACCGGTCAGATTATCGGCATGATCCCGATGATCGCCAGCGCCTTTTTATTGTTGATGCCGGTCACGTTTGTGCTGGGGGCCTTTTACACGCTGCTTTGCCGCTGGGCGGAAGATATATCAACGCAGAATACGGTTCACCATGTTGGCACGATATATATATGGGAAGCCGCGGGGGCGGGTATCGGCGGTATCCTGGTCAGTTTTATCCTCATCCGTTTGCTGTCGGCCTGGACGATCGCGGTTTGGCTGGGGGCAGTGAATCTCTTGCTTATTTTATCCGTCTTGAAAAGGCGGTATCTGCGACTTTACAATACCGCATTTATTTTTTTGTTGGTTTTGATGGTCTTTTCCCTGGCAGGCGTTTTTAAGACGATCGAATCATGGAGCCGGGCGATTCAATGGCGGGATTTTGAGGTGGTCGATGTCATAGACTCGAAATATGCCAACCTCACACTTGTCAAACGTTTTGGAGAGTATAGCCTTTTTGAGAACGGCCTGCTCAGTTTCAGTACCGGGGACACCTTGGCTGCGGAGAATACCGTTCATTTTGCGTTGTCAGCTCATCCCCAGCCGCGCCGGGTGCTTCTGATCGGCAACGGTCTGAACGGGACGTTAAAGGAGATTCTTAAGTATCCACGCATAACGGTTGATTATGTAGAGTTAGATCCCCAGCTGCTGGATTTTGCTCAGCAGTATTTGCCTCCCGATGTGAGCGCCCCTTTGCGCGATTCGCGCGTGACGCTGATTCATGCTGATGCTCGACAGTATGTTAAACGCACTTCCGCGGTCTACGATGTCATCCTCGTCAATCTTGGCGATCCGATCACGGCGTTGTTAAACCGGTATTATACACTGGAGTTTTACTGGGAAACCGTTCGCATCCTGAAACAGGATGGGCTGTTGGGTTTCAGCGTATCTTCGTCTGAGAATTATCTCAATCCCGAGACGCGTGATTTCTTGCAGTCGCTTTTCTCTACCGCAGGCCAGGTTTTTAAGCAAGTCCATATTATCCCCGGGGATATTAATGTTTTTTTGGCGAGCCGCTCAGCCGAAAGGATCCCGGTCAGCGCGGATTTCTTTGGGGACCGGCTTAAACAACGCGGGATCAGCACCCGTTATATCAATGAGGCTTACTTACCGTTCCGTTTAAATGATTTAAGGATGAACCAAATAAGAAGTGCCGTGCAATCATCTGGCCGGGTGAATACGGATATGCGGCCTATCGCGTTTTTGTATGATATCATTCTCTGGTCAACCCATTTCAATACGGGTTTTCGGAATATGATGGCACGGTTGCAAAGCTTAACCTTTCTGCATTTAATGGCGGTTCCGCTGTTAATTTTTGGGCTCGGGTTTTTTCTGATGTCCCGCAACCGGATGTTAGCACTTGACCTGTCCATTGCCACAACCGGTTTTTCAGAAATCGTTTATCAGGTTATTGTGATCCTGGCCTTTCAGGTATTGTACGGTTATGTTTACTATAAGATCGGCGTGATTGTCACCTCATTTATGGCCGGTTTGATCTTAGGCGGGTGGATGGCCCGCCGCATGAATCACCGATCTGGGGCAGGGCTTTGGGCTAAATATTGCCGGATCCAGGCCGGGATTACGCTTTATCCTTTGTTATTGCCGTTTGTTTTTCAATTTTTTGGAAATGCGTCATTTGCAGGGCAGGAAAAAGGGATTTTTAGCACGCTATTTGCCATATTACCGGTTGCAGCCGGTTTTATGGGGGGTATGCAATATGTGCTGGCGGTTAATCTGAGATCGCGTTTTACATCCACTGGCGAGTCAACTTCAAAGATTTCAGGATTACTTTATGGCTTGGATGTCTTGGGTTCAACCTTTGGAGCGCTGTTAGCTGGGGCGATTTTGATCCCGCTTTTGGGGATTAATCAGGTTGCGTACTTTTGTGTGGTATTAAACGCAGTTGTTCTGATTCTGCTTATCTGGAATAATAAATTTATGCCATTATTATTAGAGATGTAACATATTGTCTTATAAGTACTTGTGCGTAAGATTCTGTCGCTTGAGCTATTGCAATTTATAAATATATAATATATACTATTAATAGCTGTTTGATTATTACGATAATAGCAAACCTGCCGAAAGGCAGCGACGCAAAGCTATAGGGTCCTAACAGACATAAATAAGGATAGCCTGGCTGCCGTAATAAGACCAGGGATCAATCCAAAAAGAAAACCACCCCCATTAGGGGGTGGTTTTCTTTTAGACACATGCCTGATATTTAATCAGCCTGCTAGTTGATCACCCGACTTGTAAAATCGGGCTTCCTTAAAGTTACAGGTTTTTTTCCGGGATGATGAAAAAATTTTATTTAGTCTCGCGACAGACGGTGCAACCAGCAAAGCCCCCAAGATCTTGATAAAATCCTGTCTGGACAGTCTTTTATTGTTCATTAGAAAATCCCTTCTTTTTGCTTTGGTCAAAGGTTAAGGGTCAAGGGTCAAAGTAATCTTTGACCTTTTACCATTGACCTTTCACCGGGACGTTAGTCCCATATTCCCGCAATTTTAGTCCCGCAAAATTTACATTGACCATTTGTTATATTGTTTTCCAGGATCAAATAACCCCGGCGTTGAATGAGCAGTTTGCCGTCATTTGGGCAGTAAGTGTTATTCCCGGGATGGCTTGGGACATTGCCCACATAAACATAATGCAAACCTTCGGCCTTCGCGATCTCCCAAGCCCGGGTCATGGTCTCTAGCGGTGTCGGAGGGAGGTTTAATAGCTGATGCATGGGCCAGAACCGGGAAAAATGCAAGGGGGTTTCCGGGCCGGCATAGTCCCGGATCCAGCGCGCTAAATCCCGAAAATGCTCATCCTTATCATTCCAGGTCGGCACGACCAGGTTCGTTATTTCAACCCAGACATTATTTTTTTTCATGGTCACAATCGTGTCCTGAACGGGTTTGAGCCGCATGGTCGTCAGATTTAGATAGATATCTTCGGAAATAGCCTTCAGATCCACGTTCGCGGCATCGATGACCGGGCAGAGGTCTTGCAGGGGTTCCTGTTCGATATATCCGGCTGTGACCATCACATTGAGCAGATCGTTTTGATGCGCGATCTTGGCTGTATCGAACATGTATTCGTAATAGATAATGGGCTCGGTGTAAGTGTAAGCAATGCTGCGGCATTTATTTTTAAGGGCTGATTGTACAACGGCGTGGGGAGGGAGGTCGTAATTGACCGTTTCCTCCGGCCGGCTCTGGGAGATTTGCCAATTTTGGCAATATTTGCAATGGCCGTTGCACCCGGCGGTGGCGATCGAAAAAGATCCGCTTTGCGGCAGGACGTGAAAGAGCGGTTTTTTCTCGATCGGGTCCACGTGCATGGAGCAGGGCCGGGCGTAGACCAAGCTCATGAGTTTTCCGTCGATATTCATCCGCGCGCGGCAGTTGCCGCGTTGTCCGTCGGCAAGGACACAACGGCGGGGGCATAACATGCATTGGACAAGGGCTGCCATGGCTAGGGTTCGATCACTTTCCAGTATTTGGCCGGACGGGGGGCTAGGCCGGCGCGCTTCAGGTCTTGTTTGATCTTAATGATCTTGGGATCGCTTTTATCAGTGACTATTTTCGCGGGCAGATCCGCTTTATCAGTGGTTGGTTTCGCGGGCAGATCCGCCGCTGAAGAGACCGAAAGGACTTGTTCCGGCGAAGAGGAACGGTCGCGGGAACAACCCAGCTGTCCCCAGATGATCATTCCCATACAAAAGATCGTCAAGAAAACCAGAGAAAGCCGATTTGTGCCGGGGGCGGTTGTCATATTTGACAGCGATTTTTTATTCATTTGTAGATATATATTATAATAAATTATTATACAATATTAATGGGCTCATAACAGCGAAAAATTCAAACTCGTATCCAATTTAATTCTTGTCATTTAAATTTTTTAGAGTTACAATTACGACTTAAACCTCAACTTTCGGAATCCCGGTGTTTAAAAAATCTATATTTATCAAATCGATAGCCTTGGCGGCATTATCTTTATTGTCCAGTCTGGGCTGTCTGGCCTGGGGCATGACCCCGCATCAGGCCCTGATCGTCTTTATCTTTTCGATGTCGATCCTGGGCTCACTTTTTTTCTGGGAAGTCAAACTGAGTTTCGCCTTTATCGGTTCCGGTCTGTTCCTGATGATCCGGGCGGTTTCTTTGGAAGAGTTCATCAGATTCGCCTCCTTGGACGTTATTATTTTTCTCATCGCCATGATGATTATTGTGGGCATGATGAAAGAGGCCGGTTTTTTTGCCTGGCTGATCACGGTCTTGTTGCGGGTAAAGAATCTGGACGGCAAAAAGCTGTTCATTATCATTATGCTATTGTCCGCGATATTTTCCGCACTGATGGGGGAGGTGGCCTCGATCATCGTCATGGTCACGACCCTGCTGGAGATTTGTTACCTGCTGGATATCTCTCCGATTCCCCTTGTTATCTCTTCGGTCTTTGCCACCAATATCGGATCCGCCTCGACCGTCTTGGGTAATCCGGTCGGGGTCCTGATCGCGGCCCGGGGCGGTTTGTCATTTGAGGATTTCATCTTCCACGCCCTGCCGATTGCCGTCGTGGTTTTATTGGTGACGGTCTTTTTGCTTTTCAAATGGTATCGTGCTTATATCCAGGAGATCTCAGAGAAATTGAAGATATACGAAGAGGACAAATGGTTCTTGAAGCTGATCTCCCTGCCGCCGGACTTGCGCACCAAGGTCAGCATCGCGATCTTCGCGGGCACGATCGTGCTCATCTCCCTGCATCACCGGGTCGAGGTGTTTTTGGGTCTGGAAGAGAACACCATGCTGATGATGTTTCCGGTCATTGCGGCTGGATTGGTCATGCTGTACCGGCATGATAAGGCCCGTATTTATGTCGAGCGTGAGGTCGAATGGAACTCACTGTTATTTTTTCTTTTTCTCTTCGCCCAGGCCGGGGTTATACAGGCCACGGGCGTGGGCGGTTTTTTTGCGCGGAAGATCGTGACGATGATCGGCGATCACCCAAGCATTCTTTCCGGGGTGGTCTTGCTGACCAGCGGTTTCTTCTCGAGTGTCCTGGATAATGTGGTGGCGGTGGCCTCGTATGTCCCGATCATCCGCAGTATCGAGATTATGCATTTCGATATCAATGCCCTATGGTGGGCCTTGCTGTTCGGTGCTTGTTTTGGCGGCAACATTACCATGATCGGATCGACCGCTAATATCGTCGCCCTGGGCATCCTGGAAAAGAAGACCCATGTTAAGATCACCTTCATGGAATGGTTCAGAAAAGGATTGATCGTAGGCGTCCTCGGTATGATTTTGGCGTTCTTGTTAGTGGTGGTAACCAGTATGATGAATGGGGCTTAGAGGAGAAGACGAATGATATGGGCATATATTGATCCGGGCACGGGATTCACCGTAACCACGGCCGGGGGGTTGATCTTGGTTTTCTTATCTGGTTTTTTGGGCGTTATCTTGCTTTTTTTTAAACGGTTGTTAAAATTTTTCAAGCGACACTACAAACCTTTTTTCCTTATTTTGCTTATCCTGGCCGGTGTCGCCGCAGGGGGCTATTTTATGCAAACAACACACTCTCCTTATCAGGGGCGCATTATTATCCTCGGTTTTGACGGTCTCAGTCCCCAAATCATTGAGCCGTTGATGGCCGAAGGGAAACTGCCGAATTTTACCCGGCTGAAGAAAAACGGGGATTATCGGCACTTGAGCACGACTAACCCGCCGCAGTCACCGGTGGCCTGGACTGGATTCTCGACGGGGAAGAATCCCGGCAAGACCGGAATCTTCGATTTTATCTCCCGCGATCCCGAGACGTATAAGATCAGTTTGTGTCTCTCGAAAATCGAGAATAACAAGGCGCTTGAGGTTGTTAAGACCGAACGGTTTTGGCAACATGCGAGCGTTCGCGAGATTCCTTCCGTGATCATCGCCTGCCCGGTGACCTTCCCGCCGGATAAGATCAAAGGCAAGATGCTGTCAGGCATGGGCGTCCCGGATATCCTGGGCACCGAAGGCACCTTTTCCTTTTATACCACCGAGCCGCGGACGGATCAGGAGACTACCGGCGGCAAGGTGTTCTTTCTTAATCCTTCCCGGATCATGATCTCGGAGTTGATCGGGCCCAAGACCGCCGGATTCAAAGGCAAGGCGGAAAATGTCAAGGTGCCGTTGAAGATCGAACGGCTCGAGGGAAAAGACGGGGAGATCGAGGTTATGTTTCAGGGAAACCGGGTGCGGCTAAAACCCGGACAATTTAGCGAGTGGCAGACCGTTACCTTTGATTTGGGTTTGTTCAACAAAACGAAAGGCATCTTCAAGTTTTATCTGGTGGAATCCGAACCGGAGTTAAAAATATATGTAACCCCGATCAATATGGATCCGCGCAAACCGTTTTTCCCGATCTCGCATCCGGCCGGATTCAGCCGTGAGCTGGCCGACCAGATCGGATTGTACCGCACCCAGGGCATGCCCTTTGACACCTGGGCCCTGAACGAAAAGCGGATCGATGAAAATATTTTTATGGAAATAGCGCAGGAGATTTTTTCCGATAAACAGGCTATGATGCGGGAGGAATTGAAGATTTTCGATAAGGGGATTTTTTATGTGTATTTTGAATCTTCCGATATCATTCAGCATATGTTTTGGCGGTACCGCGATCCCCAGCATCCGCTGTACGAACCGAACGCACCTGCTCAATGGCGGGATATGATCCCCAATTGGTACATGGAGTTGGATAAGGTCCTGGGCCGGGTCATGGATCAGCTGAAGGAAGATGATATCCTGATCGTTTTATCGGATCACGGTTTTGATACCTTCCGCCGGGCCGCGCATCTGAATACCTGGTTGCGGGATAATGGGTATCTGGAGCTGATCGATCCCGGCCAGCTGAGCGGCGGGCCTTTGTTGAGCAGTATCGATTGGTCCAAGACCCGGGCGTATGCCCTGGGATTCAATTCCCTTTATATCAATCAGCGCGGCCGGGAGGAACAAGGTATTGTGGCCCCGGGGCAGGAAACCGAACAGCTCAAAGATGAGATTGCCGCGAAGTTAAAAAACTGGACTGATCCGAAATACAGCCAGCCGATCATCAACCGGGTTTATAAACGCGAAGAAGTGTATTGGGGCCCGCATCAGAACGAGACCCCGGACCTGATTGTCGGATACAAGATCGGTTATCGCGCCTCCTGGCAGACCGGGATCGGGGCGGTACCGCGCGACCAGATCGAAGATAATCTCAAGAAATGGTCCGGTTCGCATCTTTTCGATCCCCAGCTGGTCCCGGGGATTTTGTTCACCAATAAGCCCATCCTCAAAGAACAAGCCTCCATCATGGATATTGCCCCGACCGTGCTCAAAACCGTCGGCTATTCCGAAGAAGAACTGCAGGCCCTGGAGTTCGACGGCACGCCTTTGTGGTAATTTTTCCAATAGTGACAGAGACTATTTAGTGCGAGCGACACATGGTTGTCATGTGTCTTTTTTTATGGTTTTTGGGAGATATGCTTGACAGGTTAATAATTGAATGGTAAACTTTATGTGAATGGAAAATACATGATGATGGATTTAACGAGATTTGGAGTTTATCATGGAGGGAAATTAAAATGAGCGAAAACAAAAAGAATGTACCTCTCATCGTTGCTTTATCTATCCCGGTTCTAATGATAGTTCTCATCACATTGAGCATTTATGTACCTGCTTTATTTGTTAAGCCTCAGTTTGATTTTATTTATGGGACGGGTCATAACTATTGCCGTGATTATCGATATGCTGTTCAAAATGAGAGAATTATTCAGCTGGAGATAAAGGATAAAAATGAAAAGAATTCTTGCCCAAATAATTGGACCCCAAGACTTTTTTATTATGATGTACAGAATAAGACTTCTCAAGAAATTACTTTTAAAGAAGCAAAAAAATATAGGCTTGATAGTCGATATAAATCACCGGATGGGTTTGAGATTGTGTCTGGGGATCGGAGTTTTGACATTTTTTTCATCGGCGGCTCATCTTACGGGGATAAATTCTTGAAAAAAGGTGCATATGCCCGCCGGCTTGATGTAAAAAGTAGATATTATTATGATTTTATATTTTTAGGATGGGTAAAGGAGGGTGATCATGGACAAAAATAACATTATCAAAAATTTGGAAAATTTGATTAAGGAAGGGAGTTTGACAAAAGAAGAGTTGCTGGAAGTTTATCATCGTTCCCTTCGAACAGACAAACAAGAAATATTAAGCAAACAATCACGCATTTCCAACATCCTCTATTATATCGGCGGGGCGATTGTGTTTCTGGGTATCTGTATTTTTGTGGGCACGAATTGGTCAAATTTAAGTGATCTCACTAAGATTTTGGCTACCCTAGGTTCTTCCGTCATGATGTATGGCGCGGGAGCATTACTCGCGAGATACGAAAATTTACAAAAGGTATGTAGCGCTTTCTATTTTATTTCAGGATTAATAGCCCCTTTGGGAATTCTTGTGACGATGGATATCGCAGGCATCGATACGAGTTCCGCGGGAAGTCACACGGTTACCGCAGCTATTATTTTCGCTGTTCAGCTTATTTCTTATTATATAGATCGACGACAAGTGTTTTTTGTCTTTAGTGTTATTTTTGGGACATGGTTGTTTTTTGGCTTAACGACGTATTTAGTAGGGGGGAGACCTTTTCATGACTGGGATTTTATAAAATACCGGTGGTTAGCCGCAGGCCTAACCCACATGATCTTGGGCTATTCATTAGCGGATACCAATAGAAAAGACTTAACACGATATCTCTATGGATTTGGAGTGGTCGAGTTCCTGACGGCTGCGTTGTGTTTGGGCGGATGGTCTCCTCATCAAAGCCTGATTTGGGAGCTCATATTCCCGGGATTGACATTTGGTATTATCTTTTTAAGCGTTTATTTAAAAGCAAGGTCATTTCTTGTTTTTGGAAGCCTGTACTTAATGATCTATATACTAAAAATAACGAACGAATATTTCGCTTCGGGCTTTGGTTGGGCGTTGTCTCTCATTGTGGTTGGTTTTGCTCTAATAGGTATTGGATATTTTGCGTTCTATTTAAATAAAAAATATATCAGTCAGCACAAATAGGTCCCAGGCATTTACAAGACAAAATAGTAACAGAGACTATTTTTATTGAAATAGTCTCTGTCACTATTTAAAACCACTAATTAAAAAACCGCCACAAGAATTTCCAGAGGAACGGGCTTTTTTCAGCCATCTCCAAACGCCGCAAAAATGATTCCGGGATGGGATAGCCGTATTTTTCGGCCAGGGAACAATATTTCCTCGCTTCCTTTATCTTGCCTGTATTGAAGTAAAGCGCGGCCAGATTGAAATAACCGGTCGCATAATAGGGATCGATCTCAAGGGCCTTTTCATAAGCCGCAATAGCCTCCGGATACATTTTTTGGCGGCTGTATACAATCCCCAGGTCATTATAAATATGTTTGGTCTGAACGGCCAGAACAGCGGCTTTTTTGAGATTGATGGCGGCGCGTTTCAGATCGTCTCGGTCCAAATAGATTTTTCCCAGTTGCCGGTAGGCCTCGGCGTTCTCCGGATCCCGTTCGATTACTTTCTGCCAGGCCCGGAAGGCCTCGTCATTAAGACCTAAGGCGGTCAACATCTGCCCTTTACCGATCCAGGCTTCGAGCAGGTCGGGCGCAGTCTCCAGCGCCTGCCGAAAAAACTTGAGAGCCTGCTCATGATCGCCGGCCAATTGAGCCCCGCGGGCGTAATACAGGGATTCATGGGATTTGTCAATACTGTTGCTCAGTTCCCGGACGGTGATCGGGGATTTCGGTTTCAGATATTTTTTGACCGTATTGGCAGGCAGGCTGTAGTTGTAACCCTCCACGGCGGAATGGTAAGAGGTGGTTACGCCAATGACCTTACCCTCGGCATTGATCAGGGGACCGCCACTGTTGCCGGCCTGCATATCCAAAAGCACAAACAGGTTCTCGTACCCGCCCACCTGGCGTTGGCCGATATATTGGCCCTGGGTGACCCGGTATTCCTGTCCCAACGGGTGCCCGATCGTGAAGACCTTTTCCCCGAAGGTCAATTCGTCCGAGTTGCCGAGAATTAAGGCTGGGGCATCGGTTTTATCGATTTTTAAAACACAGATGTCGCGTTTTTCATCGTAATTCACCACGGTTTGCGCACGGTATTGCTCTCCGTCCCGGGTTTTGATCTGAATGGTTTCGGCCTTGAAGATCACATGAAAGTTCGTCACGATCAGTCCGTCACGGGAGACAAAAAAACCCGTGCCCAAAAGAGCGGGGGCCTGGTTCCCGGCGGTATAGATCACGACGACCGAGCGCGCGGCCTCACGGAGCAAGCGGTCGCTGATGGAATTCCTGCCAACGAGTTGGTTGTCCTGATTCGCGACAATGGCGGGGTGGGATAGCGGGCCCGGCAATGGGCTCGGGGAGGTGTCAACGGTTATGCTTTCGATTTCATCGTTATAATACGTCAGTGTCACGCCCTGGTAATTGACTTTGATATGGTCTGCTGTCCTTTCCAGTACCGATACGGTCACTTCCTGTCCGGATTTGAGTTTGATGGTTTCCGCGGATACCAAAACCGGCCAACTGGCCCAAGTGATCAGAAAAAGGACAGACACTTTCTGAATAAAAATCAAAAAGTGCCTGTCGTTTTTTTTGTGCTTTTTATTGCAACCAAGAAGATACATAACTGGAATCATAACGGTAAGCCGCGAAGACCGCGGCGATCAGGGCATTATCCTCCCCGGTCGTATGCGGATTAAAAAATTCCCAGACCAGCTCATCATCAGGGGTTATTTCAAAGATGCGGCCCGTGTTGGATTCCCCTATCAGGATATTCCCGTTGGGTAGGGGCACATTCGTGCCGTGCGTATCGGTATAAAAACCGTCCGGGTAATATTGCCGTACAACCCGAAGTTCAAAAGGTTCGAACTCCAGGATCCGGGATTGCTCTTTGCTGCCGAGGTAATGGTTATCGAAAATGAGCATGTTGCCGTTGGCAAGAACAGTGGGGTTGTGCTGACCCTCGAACCAGATCTTGGGACCCAGCCACCAGACCATATCCGGGATACTCGGATCGATGATGGCGATGGAGCTCATGGTCAGCATGCAGATTAATATATTTCCTTTTTTAAAAACGCTGGGAGAATGTTCGGCTGCCGATCCGTCCAGGATTTCCAAGGTATTGGCATGAAAGAGATCCTCGGCCCCGTTTAAGGCAATGCCCATGAGCCGTTTAAAATAAAGCTGGACCACCTTGTTCCGGGAGCGGTTCATCAACTGAATCAATGACATTTTTCCCAGACGTTGACCGTCAGGGGAGAGGATCAGGATGGAGTTGTCCAGCACCGGCATGTCTTCTTTGAGTTCTGCCAGATCCTCGGTTAGGGTATAGATATTGCCGGCCGCGTCAAGATCGATGTCATGGTGCGCCCGGCATTTGTAGGACCAGATGAGGTTGGAGTCCTTGTCGATTTTGATGATGCCGCCCCGGTTATAGATCGCCAACAGGTCGCCGTTTTCGTATAAGTACACGTTTTCCCAGAAAGGTGCGATTTTCTCCGCAGCCAGGTCCGGCCATATCTTATCCAGCGGATAAGACCATTCATGCCGGACATGACCCTTCATATCGATCAGACTGGCATGGGCCGCATGTCCGGAGGTGTAAAGTGTTAATCCGTCATAGGTCTTGCCCCTTACGAAGCGGGTGACTCCGGTGACTTTTGGAGCCTTGAAATAACCCTGAAGATAGGGGAGGGCCATCAGAGCCGAAACCTTATCCGGCGCGGATTCGTGTTGAGCCAAAACAGCGGGACCGGATAATAAACTTAAGAGCGTGATAAAAAGGAAGGTGTGTTTAATTCTCATGGTGTTCGAGAATTATTCCGGCCCCCAGAACCAGATGCCCGTGTTCGAGGACAAACCGTCCGAGTTCCGGCAACTCGGCATAATTCCCGGTCAGGCAGGGGTTCTGAGTGCGGAAGATGACGATGCCCGCTTGATTATTGGAGATTTCGTTACTGTCTTCTTCGAGGATCTGTAGATTCCCCGGATCGATCCGTTGCCGGATGGCCTCGACCCGGACTTGAACATTTTGGGTGGCACAGCGCAGGTTCAGAGTGGAGTCTTTTTTCAGAGGCTGCGGACTCATCCAAAAGATACTGCCGGTCAGACAGTCGGTGGCCTGAACGGGAGTGTTCGTATCGACGATCATCGAACCCCGTTGCAGGTAGACATCCGGATCCAGGATCAACGCGACATTCTGCAAGGGAAAGGCCTTGTACTCACGGTCGGGATAGACATGGATCTCGGATATGCGTGTTTGCTGAAGACCCGGGAAGATGCGGACTTCTTGCCCTTCCGTGAGCATACCGGAGACGATTTGCCCGAGAATGAAGTTCTTCCCGTCCTGTTGGAGGATGTCCTGCACGGGCAGGCGCAGTTGTTGGGAATCGGTTCGGATGGGGGGTTTTAAATCCTGGAGGGCCTGTAAAAGAAACGGCCCGTGATACCAAGGCATGGCCGTACTGGGACGGGAAATATTTTCTCCATGACGGGCACACACCGGGATTAAGTGCATCGCCTCAAGCCCCAGCGATTCCAGGGCGGCTGTGATTTCCTGGCTGACTTGGCGATAGGCCTTTTTTTCATAACCGATCAAATCCATTTTGTTAAGCACGACGATCAGGTTCTGGATATTCAGGAATTTGAGCAGATAGCTGTGGCGGAAGGTTTGGTCTTTTGTCCCTTCCTGGACGTCGATGATCAAAATCGCGGCGTCGGCCCGGCTGCTGCCGGTGAGCATGTTTTTGATGAATTCCACATGACCCGGATTATCGATGAGACCGTAATCCCGCCGGGGGGTTTTGAGGATGATTTCCGAGGTCTCGATGGTGATATTGCGTTGGCGTTCTTCTTTAAGCTGATCGGTCAAAAAGGCCAGTTCGGTCTCGGGCCCGAATTCACGCGAGACTTTTTTCAGCTCCTCGCGTTTATCCGGGGGCAGGGAATTGGTCTCGATCAGCAGACGCCCGATCAATGTGGAT
>Ga0272441_10010665_pt1 | contig 13840 bp, 9 predicted proteins | sample SSMProp6N_FD_193582 | JGI IMG/M metagenome (GOLD analysis project Ga0272441, IMG submission 193582) | Marine sediment archaeal communities from Little Sippewissett salt marsh, Falmouth, MA, United States - SSM-Prop-6N | ecosystem: Environmental > Aquatic > Marine > Wetlands > Sediment ... | reverse complement strand
TCGTTGGTATTTAGTATTTAGTAAAGATGCACCCAGAAATTGCAGGTTAAACATATAGCTACTAGAAACTGTGAACTAAAAACAGAAAAGCAAAAAAAATCGTATTGTTTTTACTAAATACCCTATATAAAATACTAAATACTGGATTTGGTGTCTCGCCTGTCTATTCTGTAGGCTTGGGATTGCTTCGTCGCAATGCTCCTCGCAATGACAGATGAGGATAGAATTGTGGGTATATTAGCATATAGTGTATAGATGTAAGATTACAGTTAGAAGTGTTAAAAAATTAAAGAAATTAGAATTTAATTAATTGGAAAATTGGCAGATATTTAATTATATTGAGCCGCTTAAATAACATGGAAGAGGAAACGTAAAGGAGCTTGGAAAAAATGAAAAAGATAGAAAAAGTGATTGAACCAATGTTGCCCTGGAAAAAAACACATTCGTGTGGTGAGTTAAGAAAGGAAAACATTGGAATGGAAGTTATTTTGATGGGATGGAGCCAAAGCAGGCGTGACCATGGCGGTTTAATATTCGTAGATTTAAGAGACCGGGAAGGAATTTCACAAATCGTATTCGACCCGGAAGAATCGATCGAGATGCACAAAAAAGCACATAGCATTAAAAATGAATATGTTATTGCCATAAAAGGAAAAGTGATTCCTCGCCTTGATGGAGCAACAAACCCTAATCTAATTACCGGAGACATTGAAATTAAGGCTGTTGAATTGAAAATATTAAACATTTCCCAAAGTCTCCCGATTCAAATAGGAGAGAAGACTGAGGTCGGAGATAATCTTCGATTTAAATATCGTTACCTGGATTTAAGACGGGAAAAGATGCAGAAGAATCTACTTCTTAGACATAAAATGTGTATGGAAATCAGAAAATATCTAGATGAAAAGGGTTTTTTAGATATAGAAACTCCTTTTTTGACAAAAAGTACTCCTGAAGGCGCCAGGGATTATGTTGTACCAAGCAGAGTGAATCCTGGAGAATTCTATGCATTACCTCAGTCACCTCAACTTTTTAAACAATTATTGATGATTGGAGGATTCGAAAAATATTTTCAAATCGTTCGATGCTTTAGAGATGAAGATTTAAGAGCTGACCGGGCTCCTGAATTTACACAACTGGATATGGAAATGTCATTTATTGATAGAGAGGAAATTTTTGATCTGATTGAAAAGATGTTTTCTCATTTATTCTGGAAATTATTTAAAGCTGAGCTTAAAACACCCTTTTTAAAAATGGATTATCAGGAAGCAATGTCTAAATATGGCAGTGATAAACCGGATTTACGCTTCGGTATGGAGCTAATTGAATTAACTGAAATATTTAAAAAGACTTCTTTTAAAGTTTTTGAAAATATAATAAAGAACCATGGTAAAATATGTGCTATAAAAGTTGAAGGATATGGTAATTTTTCAAGGAAAAAACTTGATGATTATACAAAATATATCTCTGCTTTTGGTGCAAAAGGATTATCTTTTGTAAGATATAAGGCAGGAGAAGAATTTCAATCTTCCATAACCAAATTTTTAACAGAGCAGGAAATCAAAGAGATCAAGAAAAAAACGCAAGCCGGAGAAGGTGATATTGTTCTTATTGTCGCAGATTTGAAAGAAGTCGTTTATCGGGCATTGGGCAATTTAAGATTGGAAATAGGTAACGAATTAGGGTTGGTTGATGAGAATAAAAAAATCTTTAATTTTCTTTGGGTCACTAACTTTCCATTATTAGAATATAATGAGGACGAAAAACGGTTTGAATCTGTTCACCATCCATTTACCGCTCCAATTGAACAGGATATACCCCTATTAGATGGCCAACCTGAATTGGTTCGTTCGAAAGCCTATGACCTTGTGTTAAACGGAAATGAAATTGGTGGTGGGAGTATCAGAATACACGAAACAGAATTGCAAAAAACAATTTTTCGATTGCTTGGTATTGATGATATAAAGGCTAAAGAAAAATTTGGATTTTTGCTTGAAGCTTTAAAATATGGCGCACCGCCTCATGGTGGAATTGCTTTTGGTATTGATAGATTAGCCATGATATTTGCTGGAGCAAATTCCATCAGAGAAGTTATTGCTTTCCCTAAAACGCAAAAAGCCACTTGCTTGTTAACTAATGCACCGTCTGAGATTGATAAAAAGCAATTGAAAGAACTCCACATAAAATTAGATCTATAATACTGAAATCTCATAAAATAATACTATTATTTTATGATTAGAAAAGTAGTGTTTTTTTGTGAAGCTCTTCCTGGCGAGAAAATGCTTTATACTTAACATTTTTAAGAAACAAATATTATGAATAATAGTCAAACTATGATATGATGAAACTACAAAATAAATAGTCACCCTACTGTGTTCGTGTTGTCTGATTAAGTTTTGAGCCAACACTTATTAAAGAGGGATCGATCTCTAAATGTAGAATGTACGCCTGAGATATGCATACCTGAAAGGGTAGGATAAATATCTAACGTTTGATTCAAGGATTGAGCGTGGAAACATAAAACATTTAGGTAGAAACCCACCTGTTTGAGGACAGGTATCAAAACCAAAAGCTCACGGCATAGTGGGGTTTTGTAATTTTATGTAGTAAAACGGGGATTCGATTAGAATGCTTTGCACTTGACTTGAAGAATTATTAGACAAAATAATTTGTCAATAAATAAATGACGTTTATTTTTGACAAATTCTTAAAATGGCTATATTATATAGCATAATGGAAAATAATGTGCAAAAAGAAAAAATACGAAAAGAAATATTAAAGAAGCGGATTTCCTTGTCTACAGAAGATAGAATAAATAAAAGCATTGAAATATTTAAAAAGCTTGAAAGTATTAATATTTACAACTATTCTGAGATTATTATGTTTTATGTGGCAACAATGAGTGAAGTTCAAACTGAAAACATGATTAAAGAATCATTAATAAAGGGAAAGAAAATAGTTATCCCAATTATGGAAAGTGATACAGGTAATTTAGTACCATCATTATTACTGGATTATGATAATGAGCTTGAGAAGAATAGTCAGGGAATATTAGAATCAAAAAAAGCATTTAGACGTTTATTTTCTGCGGAAAAATTAGAGGTAATCATCATACCGGGGATTGCTTTTGATGCTTCAGGTAACAGACTTGGAAGAGGAAAAGGATATTATGACCGTTTTCTAACAAGAATCAATCCTTCTGTCTTAAAAATAGCCTTAGCATATGAAATTCAGATGGTCGACCATATACCCCATGATAAAAATGATATCCCTGTGAATATGATAATCACGGAGCAAAGAATAATTCAGCATTTTAAATAATGTATTTAAATAGAAATAATTAAAATAAAAAATAAATATTATCTATTTTTAAATAGATAAATATTAAGGTTGAGCCAAATATTACAGCTTAACTTATTTAGAAAAAAAATAAAATATCGTTTTATAACTAAGGATTATAAAAAGGGTATGAAAAAGGGAAGGGCAATGTAATGGAGTCAAAAGAATTAAATCAAGATGAAAAACAACAACAGGCAGAAATGCATGAGATGATTAATGAGTCTCTGGAAAAATTTAAGAAGGTAAAAAGAGGAGATGTCATAAAAGGGAAAGTTGTTAAAGAAAATGATGACGGCTATTTAGTTGATATAAAATATAAAATGGAAGGATTTTTACCTAAATCAGAATCTTCACTTTTCTCTAAAGAAGCAGGTTCAGTCAGTCATGCCTTGGAGGTCGGTGATGATCTTTATGTTTTTGTCACAAATGTAGATGAGAAAAACGGAAATATTCAATTATCCAAAGAACGTGCAAAATATATGAAGCTTTGGGAAAAGCTGTCCGAGGTCTATAAAAAGAAAGAAAAGATAAATGCTGAAGTTATTGAAAAAAACGATAACGGTCTTATCGTTAATGTGGGAATAAAAGCATTTGTTCCAAAGTCACAAATTGAACAAAGATTCATTAAAGATGAGGATTTAGATAAATATATTGGAAAAAAATTAGATTTTGTTATTCTTAAATTGGAAAGAAAAAATAATAAAGTCATTTTATCCCACCGGGAAATCATTGAAAAAGAAAGAAATATTTTGAAAAAGGAAACATTAGCAAATTTAGCAATCGGTCAAGAAGTTGAAGGTGTTATCACAAATATTGCGAAATTTGGTGCATTTATTGATATCGGTGGAATTGAAGGATTATTGCATATTTCAGAAATCACCTGGAGAGATATACGGGATGCAACAAGGTTGCTTAAAAAAGGTGATACAGTGAATGTAAAGGTGGTTGATTTCGATCAAAAAAATTCAAAAATATCACTTAGCATGAAACAATTGTCCGAAGATCCCTGGAAGAATGTCGAAGAAAAATACTCTGTTGGTGATGAAGTAGAAGGAAAGGTAACAAAAATAAAAGATTTTGGTGCATTTATTGAAATCGAAGAAGGATTAAACGGATTACTACATGTATCTGAAATGGCGTGGTCTTTTATCAATAAACCTTCGGAATTATTAAAAGAAGGTGAATTGGTAAAATTAAAAATTCTGGAGATTAATAAAGACAAAAAGAAGATATCTCTTGGATTAAAACAAATGTTACCGAATCCCTGGGATGATATAGAAGAAAAATACAGTGTCAATTCGATAGTGGAAGGAACTATTAGCCGTGTTACCTCGTATGGTGCAAATGTTGAATTAGAATCCGGAGTAATGGGTGTTATTCAGGTGTCCGAGATTGATTGGGAATTTATTGAAAAACCTTCGGATATTTTAAAAAAATATATGGTACTACCTTTAAAAATTGTAAAAATTGATAAGAATGCCCAATTAATCTATTTGAGTAGAAAAAGAACTTTGTCAAATCCCTGGGAAGGTATTGAGTCTACCTATAAAGTAAACGATACTGTTAAAGGAAAAATCACCAGGATTAAAAATTTTGGAGCATTTGTACAGTTAGATAAGGGAATAGAAGGATTTATTCCGGTTTCCGAGATTGATTGGGAAAGAATTAAGCATCCTAATGAAATATTGAAAAAAGATCATGAATATGACTTAAAAATTATTGACATAGATAAAGAAAAGTTGCAAATCACATTAAGTAAAAAAAGATTAATGGAAGATCCCTGGGTCCTCACTAAAAAGAAATATTCTGTAGGAAAACTGGTTGAAGGTAAAGTTGTTAGCTTAACTGATTTCGGAGCATTTATAAAATTGGATGAGAATGTTGATGGTTTAGTACCCTTGGCAGAAATATCTCATAAAAAAATAGAACACCCCAAAGATGCACTATCTGTTGGAAGCGATGTTTTGACCCTGGTCACAAGAATCGATAACCGTCGGAAGAAAATTAGTTTAAGCATACGCAAAGCTGAACATGAAGAACAGAACAGATTCATGAAAGAATATAATAAAAAACAGAATGTCGATAAATTATTATTCAAAGATTTATTTGGAGATTTATTTAACGGAAAAAAGTAGAATAAAAATAAAATAATGGTGTAGGTGGTTCATATGAAAGAAATATCTAAAAAACCTTTTACGAATCAAAGAATTGGAGATATTTTACAAAAAAAAGGCTTAATTGATAATAAACAATTAGAAGAAGCCATCAAGGCACAAAACAACGGCGATGAAAGAAAGCTTGGAAAGATACTGGTTGATAATGGTGATTTGGACAGGGAAGACCTAAACGAAGTCCTTGAAATGATTTATGAAACCGAGTTTATTGATTTGTCCAACTACATCATTGATCCGGAAGTGATCGAAACTATTCCGGAAAAAATTGCAGTGCAATATAATCTAATACCTCTAAATAAAAATAATGGCGAATTAACCATAGCCATGGTTAATCCACTTGATGTCTATGCGATTGATTTTGTAAGAAGCCATACAAAATTCAAAAAGATTACGTTAAAGATGGCTACCGAGGAAGATATCAGCACTGCAATCAGCTCTTACTATGAGTTGGGTGAGTATGAAGATATTCTTGATAAATTATCTAATGGTGTTGTTCTTAAAAATGAAGATGAAGAAGAAGATTTAAGAAAAATAGAATCTTTGAGTAAAGAAGCGCCAATTATTCAACTTGTGAATATGATGATTGTACAGGGCGTAAAAGATAGAGCAAGTGATATTCATATCGAACCCAATGAAGCAGGTTTAATTGTTCGTTTTAGAATTGACGGAATATTACATGATATTAAAAGTTTACCCAATAGGATAAAATCGGCAATTATTTCTCGAATAAAAATCTTATCTAAGATGGATATTGCTGAAAGAAGATTACCTCAGGACGGACGCTTTCAGATAAAATTTGGAAGTAGAGAGGTCGATTTAAGGGTTTCTTCTCTTCCAACTGTTTTTGGCGAGAAAATAGTTCTAAGATTACTGGATAAAAGTAAAGGCTTGATCAAGTTAGAGAATGTTGGATTTTTGCCGTCACAACTTAATAGTTTTAAAAACATCATTAAAAGTTCTTATGGTATTATTTTGATTACCGGACCAACTGGTAGTGGAAAAAGTACAACTCTATATGCAGCTCTTAATGAGATAGATTCGAAAGATAAAAATGTAATTACTGTCGAAGATCCAGTGGAATATAAGCTTAAAAGAGTGAATCAGGTTCAAATAAAATCAAAAATAAACCTGACCTTTGCTAATACCTTACGTTCAATTTTGCGTCAGGATCCCGATATAATTATGATTGGAGAAATTAGGGATTATGAAACTGCCGAAATAGCAGTACAAGCTGCACTAACAGGTCACTTGGTTTTCAGTACACTTCATACAAATGATGCTGCATCTGCCATAACCAGGTTAATCGATATGCAGGTTGAACCTTTTTTAATTTCTTCATCGGTTATTGGTGTACTTGCACAAAGGTTAGTAAGGGTAATTTGCGAAAATTGCAAAGAAGAGTATGTTCCTTCTGATGAAGTATATGAAATGCTAAGCAAAGAAATGAACATTAACCGTGATACAAAATTTTATCGGGGAAAAGGTTGTCCTTTATGTAAAAATACCGGATATTTGGGAAGAACTTCCATATTTGAGATAATCTTATTAGACGAAGAAATCCGCTCCCTGATTGTTTCCAAGGCAACAAGCAGTGTTATAAAAGATGCTGCTTTAAGAAAAGGATTGAAAACGCTTAGAGCCAGCGGATTGGAAAAAGTGTTAAAAGGGATAACAACGCTTGAAGAAGTATTAAGAGTTGCCGGATAAGTTTAGTCGTTAGTCAAGATATTTGTGCAATAACAGGTAAAATCATTTATCTGTTAGCTGGTTCCATGTCTACGGATAAATTATAATTTAATAATCTAAAATCATCAATGAATAAATAAATGATATTTAAAATATTGAACAATTAATAAGTTAACTTATTAATTGTTCAATTAGTAAACTGATAGGACAGGCGTTTAAGTCGCCTGTCTATTGCTATTTAATAGAACTTTTTGGTTATCAAAAAGAAAAATGATAAAATAAAAAAGATATTATTTTTTAAATTAATCACTCTCTTTTTGAAAACCTGTATTTGTAAATGCATTGAAAGTTTTTTAAATGATACAATTACCTATCTCATATAAGTTAAAAAGAAATAATATAAAATCTTGATAAATAGCTGAAAAATTTAAAAAATATCTCGAAAGGAGCAATGGTTATCATGAAATATATGACAAGCAATGAAATAAGAAGTAAATATCTCCAATTTTTTAAGAGCAAAAAACATATAATTAAAAAAAGTGCATCATTGATTCCAGAAGACCCGACAATTCTATTAACCATCGCCGGTATGGTTCCGTTTAAACCTGTATTTTTAGGGCAAGTAAAATCTTCGTTAAAACGGGCAACATCCTCGCAAAAGTGCGTGAGAACAAATGATATTGAAAACGTCGGTGTTACAGCCCGTCATCACACTTTCTTTGAAATGTTAGGAAATTTTTCCTTTGGAGACTATTTTAAAAAAGAGGCTATTTCATGGGCATGGGAATTTTTTACAGAAGTCATTGAATTTCCTGAAGAAAAATTATGGGTTTCTGTATACAAAGACGATGACGAATCATTCGAGTTATGGCATGATATGGTCGGGCTCTCCCAAAAGAAAATAGTCCGACTAGGCGAAGAGGATAATTTTTGGAAAGTTGGACCAACAGGGCCATGTGGGCCATGTTCGGAAATATATATTGATTTAGGAGAAAAAAAATCTACCGGTGGCGGTGGCGTAGGGATTGATGACAGGTACCTTGAATTGTGGAATCTGGTATTCATGCAATATAATCGCAGCGAGGATGGCTCTTTAACTCCATTGCCAAAACAAAATATTGATACCGGTCTTGGATTAGAAAGAATTGCCTCGGTCTTACAAAAAGCAGATACTGATTTTGAAACCGATCTTTTTTTACCGATCATTAATTTCATTGCAAAAAATGCTGATATAGAGTACAGGGTTGATAAAAACCAGGATTTAGCCTTAAAGGTCATAGCAGATCATATCAGGGCACTGGTATTTATGAATTCGGATGGGATATTTCCGTCAAATGAAGGAAGAGGCTATGTATTTCGTATGTTGCTAAGAAGAGCTTCCAGATATGGAAAAACCATAGATTTTAACCAACCGTTTTTATTTGAAATTGTACCCGTTATCGTGAATTTAATGAAAGAAGCGTATCCGGAACTAATAAAACAGGAAAAAAATATCACAGAAACGATATTGACGGAAGAAAAAAGATTTATGGAAACCCTGAATAGTGGAACACGCATATTAACGACAATGATAAAGGATTTAAAAAATAATAACAAAAACAGGTTAGAAGGGAAAGAAGCCTTTAAATTATATGATACTTATGGTTTTCCTTTTGAAATAACACGGGATATTCTAAAGGAAAATGATTTGCAGGTAGATATTAAGGATTTTGAAGCGGAGATGACTATACAAAAAGTAAGGTCACGTGAATCATGGTCAAAAAATGGCATAGGTGAGAAGACTGATGAAAAGAAGATGGCTCTTTACAGGGAGATATTGAAAAAGAAAGGTCAAACAGATTTTGTAGGTTATATGCAAAGTGAGACTGATGCAAATGTTCTCGGTTTAATTAAAAATGGGAAATTAGTAAAAAAAGTTAAAGCCGGAGAAAAATGCGAAATCATCCTTGATAAAACACCTTTCTATGCTGAAAAAGGCGGACAGATTGGAGATAAGGGAAAAATATATTATTCTAAAAATAAGGATGAATTGCTGATAGAAATAGATGATACACAAACACCGGTTGAAGGATTAACGGTTCATGAGTCTCAAATCAAACGAGGAATTGTGCTTTCCGGTGACCAGGTAAAAGCCGAATATAATGGGCCTAGAAGATTGTCCATTGCTAGAAACCACACCGCTACCCATTTATTACAACAATCATTAAGGCGTATATTGGGAAATCATGTGAAACAATCAGGTTCTTCTGTTGATGATGAGCATCTACGGTTTGATTTCAACCATTTTAAGCCAATGAGCGATGAGGAAAAGTTAAAAGTAGAGCAATTGGTTAATAAGAAGATTCTTGAAAATCTAATTGTGGATACCCAGGAACTTAATTTTGATGAAGCTAAAGAAGAAGGTGCTATCGCTATATTCGGTGAAAAATATGGTGACCAGGTCAGGGTGGTTAGTGTGGGAGATTTCAGTAAGGAATTATGCGGTGGAACCCATATGCATTCAACATCAAATATTGGTTTTTTCAAAATAATAAACGAACAGGGAATCGGAAGCGGAATTAGAAGAATTGAGGCAATTACCGGAAAAAAAGCATTTGAATTTGTTAGTGAGCAGGAAAGAATAGTCCAGGAAATTGCTGATAAATTACAGACTGTTCCGGAAAAAATAGTCCCTAAGATTGAACAGATGATCGAAAGTGATATTCAAAGCAAAAAAGAAATAAAATATGTGCATAAAAAATTGGCTAATTACGAGATAGAAGAGGTTGTTAAGGCAAAAAAGGTGATAAATGGCATGAATGTAATTTCTGAAAAGCTCGACGTATCTAATATAAGCGATTTAAGAAATTGGGGAGATTTGATTAAAAGTAAAACTAATTCATGTTTAATTGTTATTGGAACGATTTTAAATGAAAAAAAAGCTATTTTAATTGCGATGGTAACCGATGACCTGGTAAAAAAGGGATTAAGTGCGAATGATATCATTAAAAAAATTGCACCAATTATTGATGGTAAGGGTGGAGGGAAAAAGACCATGGCCCAAGCCGGTGGAGAAAAAATAGAAAATCTGGAACTTGCTCTGAAAACAGTTTATGAAATAATTTAAAAAAATATTTGGTATTGGTTAGCCAGTTCAGTGGTTCGCTAGTTAGTTGGTTCACTAGTTAATTAGCTAAAAAACGAAAATCGAATAACCGAAAATGAATATTTCAGAAACACTGTAGGACAGGCGTCTCGCCTGTCTATTGGGAGAACTTGAGGTTGCTACACTTTCTTTGAAGCTTGCAATGATAGGATTAAAGAGAAGATGTAGGCTGGAAATACGGGGTGAATAGTGAATGGTCATTAGTGAAGATGTGGGTTGAACCACTCTTCCGGTCGGCCAGTCCACCGGTCTGCCGATCTGAAAACTAAATACCAAATACTATATACTATATACTATCCTATTCCCGTAGGACAGGCGTCTCACCTGTCTATTTGAGGGAGCTCGTGATTGCTTCGTTGCCATGCGACCTCGTAATAATATAAGGTTAATATCTTACTACATATAATAATTATTTAAAAATTGGAGAATTATTTTGCGAATAATAGGTATTGATTTAGGAGAAAAAAGAATTGGCATAGCCATATCTGATGAATTGGGAATTACTTCTCAGGGATTACCAACCATTTATACAAAAACCGAAATTGATGATATAGAAAGCATAAAGCTTGTTATTGAACAATATAAAGCAGAAAAAGTAATTTTTGGTTTACCAATAAATATGAATGGCTCCATTGGACCACAGGCTAAAAAAGCTATAGAATTTGCAGAGAAGGTAAAAGATATATGTAAAATACCTGTGGAAATGGTAGATGAAAGATTAACTACTTCCACAGCCGAAAGAGTATTGATTCAGGGAAATCGCAGCAGAAAAAAAAGAAAAAAAGTGATAGATAAGATGTCCGCAGTTCTTATTCTTCAAACCTATTTAGATAAAGCAAAATTTAACAAAGAGAATTAAAATGAATTTTGTACAAAAAACACTTTTCTTATTTTCAATATTTTTTCTATGTTCTATACTGTTTTTAACTGCGCTCTACGTTCCGTTTAACGAGTATTCTTCAGAAATGAAAACCATTCAAATCCCAATTGGCTCAAATGCGACTCATATAAGAAATATATTAGAAGAGAACCTCATTATCAGGAAAAATGCCCTGATATTTAATATCTATGTCAGACTTTTTGACCTTGGAAATAAACTCAGATATGGTGAGTACACACTTAGCTCTTCCATGAATTTGATCGATATTTTAGGGAAATTAATAAAAGGTGAAGTCATTGAGTACAAAATAACTATTCCGGAAGGATATAATTACGTGCAAATTGCTGATTTATTGCACGAAAAAGATATTCTAAATAAAGAACAATTTATTAAATTAGCGGTAAATGGTGATAGATCATGGGAGGGATTTTTGTTTCCGGATACTTATGAATTGCCCAAAAACTATGGTTCAATTAAAATGCTTGAAACTTTTTTAACAAATTTTAATCGAATAATTGAGAAGCATGAAATTCGTAAAACAGCTGTGGAAATGAATTTTACTTTAAACGAAATCATTACCCTTGCTTCAATCATAGAAAAAGAAGCAAAAAATATAGAAGACAAAAAACTTGTTTCAGCTGTTTTTCATAATCGTTTAAAAAAAGAAATGAAATTGCAGTCATGTGCTACGATTTACTATATTTTAGGTCACAATACGAAAAAACTGGATGATTATGATTTGAAAATAGAATCCCCATTCAATACGTATATTAACAAAGGACTTCCACCCAATCCAATTTGTAATCCCGGATTGGATTCCATTAAAGCAGCTCTGAATCCGGCAGATGAAGATTTTTTGTATTTTGTTTTAGGAGAAGACGGAAATCATATATTTTCTAAAGATTACAACGAACATCTTAAAAATAAAAATAAGCGCTGATGGTTTTTGATGAAAAAGAAATATTTAATGTATAATAAAACATCTTTCGGTGAATTTAGGATTGGTGTTATCAGATATGCTTCATTATAAAAATATCTTAATGACTATAATGAAAGGAAAGAAATATGAGACCATTAATTATTGGAATTGCCGGAGGTACAGGCTCAGGCAAAACAACAGTTGCACAAAAAATCTTTGAAAGTTTAAATGGTATCAATGTAGTTATTATTCAGCAGGATGCATACTATATTGATTTATCTCATCTTGCAATCGAAGAAAGAAAAAAGATAAATTTTGATCATCCTGCATCGATTGACAATAACTTATTGGTAAATCATATAAATCAGTTAATAGAAAGAAAAGAAATTCAGATGCCTATCTATTCATTTACAGATTATACCAGGATGAATGAAACTAAAAGAGTGAAGCCCCAGGATATTATCATATTGGAAGGAATATTAGTGCTGGAAGAAGAAAAAGTAAGAGATTTACTGGATGTAAAGATATTTGTGGATACCGATGACGATGAAAGATTTATCAGAAGACTTATAAGGGATACTAAGAAAAGGGGAAGAACCATGGAATCGGTTATTGAACAATACTTAAATGTAGTGAAGCCAATGTTTCTGCAGTTTGTTGAACCTTCCAAGCGATATGCGGATATCGTTATACCACAGGGTGGATTGAATGATGTTGCGATTGATATCATTGTCAGTAAAATAAAATCAAGAAAATAATGGAAATTATAAAAATATCGGAATCTATTCGAGAAAACCCTATAATGTACCATTTTGAACCAGTGTTTTTTTAATATTTTCTAAAAAGATAAATCTTCACTTTCCTTAAGAATTCTTCACAAACATAAAATATTTGTAATTCATTTGTAATGATTTTGTTCTAAAAATATTCAATTAATTAAAACAATTTATTGAATATTGTAAAAATACCTGAAATAATAGTAAAGGTTGAGAGCGAAACAAGGAAAAAAAAATTATTATATATAGCAATAGCTTGTGATAGAAAATATGCTTGTTGGCAAAAGGTTAAATATTCAAAATCATAGGTTTCATAAAAAAAATGAAGAAGAGAGATAAAATTTGTGTAAATTATTAAAACCTAAAGCATACCTGAGTTCTTTATTGAATATTGATTTAAAAAGATTAAAAAATGATTTTAAAATAAAAGGTATTATTATCGATTTGGATAATACTACCGTTGCCTGGGGAAGTGATAATGTTGATGAAAGTATTGTTTCCTGGATAAAAGAAGCTAAAAAAAATGATATATCTCTATACCTGGTTTCGAATACTCTTTCCGGAAGAGTAAAAAGATTTGCTGAAATCCTCAAAATACCTTACAATTCGAATTCATTTAAACCCCTTCATTCTGCTTTTAAAAAAGCACTGAAAACAATGGGAACTACCTATGAAGATACCGCCGTAATCGGTGATCAGATTTTCACAGATATTTTAGGTGGGAATCGATTGAACATGTATACAATATTAGTAAATCCTCTAGGAAAAAAAGATTCTATTGGTACTTTTATCCAGAGGAGTATTGAAAAAATCATATTGGCTTACTGGCTAAAAACAAATCGAATAAAGATAATAACAACCACCTGGCCAAAAGAGTGAATAGTATCTATATACCATATGCTCAAAATATAAACTTTTTTATTT
>Ga0272441_10010664_pt1 | contig 13841 bp, 12 predicted proteins | sample SSMProp6N_FD_193582 | JGI IMG/M metagenome (GOLD analysis project Ga0272441, IMG submission 193582) | Marine sediment archaeal communities from Little Sippewissett salt marsh, Falmouth, MA, United States - SSM-Prop-6N | ecosystem: Environmental > Aquatic > Marine > Wetlands > Sediment ... | reverse complement strand
AGGGAGTTGTTGAAAGAATGCTGGCGTTGGCCACCAGACCGGAAATCCGCCCTGAAGACCTTCCGGAAAAGATCCGGCCCACAACAAAGCGTGTGTATGTGGATACAAACGAAGAACTGGATTTTAAAACATCAAAAGCCCGGATTACGGAAGCTTTTGAAAAACAGTATATTGAAAATTTGCTGGAAAAATATAATAATAATATTACCAAGGTTGCTGAAGCCGCCGGTTTGAACAGGAAAACGATTTACAGATTAATTGAATCAAGAAATATCAAATTTCGCGGCGTCAAGGAAGATGTTGATAACGAATAGTTAATAATAAACTCTTTACAACTAATCTGTTAAGGGGATTTTGCCCATTACGGGGGACAAACATATCTTTATGAGCGATCAATTATTCATGTAATAAAAACAATATTTTACGATTGATTATGAGCGCTCGCAGTGGCTTTATTGCAACAAATTCATAATTGAACATAATTTTCACATCTTTTATAATGATGTGTCTATGCTTTTAAAATCATAAAAAACAATATATTAAAATATTGTATGTGTCGCGAATGCAATTGGCACGAATGTTGTATTTGCCTTGACGTAATAGATAAAAAAATAATTAATCTTTGTGATATAGATAAAAAAGGGTGATTGTTGGGATGATGAACAAAAACACAAAACCTGATAAAAAGAAATTGGTTGTTGTCGGAACAATTGACTTTGGCGTTGTTGAGGATTTGAAACAGCGATTGAATGGTGATACTTATAAGGTTCGATTTGTTCAAAAGGGTATTAGCGTTTTAATTGAAATTCTGGATAATGATGTCGATTTGTTGATCCTGGATCTTGAACTGGCCGGTGTTATGGGTGTTGAAATTTTACCGGTAATACGTCGCCTCCGTCCTCGTTTACCTGTCATTCTCATTACTGATGATTTCACGCATCGTATACGAAAAATTGCCGCTGAACTGGGAATTACATACCAGGCGTATAAACCCATGTCAAAAAATGAAACTGAAGCCATTATTTCCGCGACCGAAAAGATTGTTGAAAAAAATGCTGTTAATACTATGGTAATTTAAAATACCTCAAAATTGCCGGTGAATATTTTCTCTGTAATTTATTGACCGGCATTTTTATTATCAGTTACTACAGACTGATTTTTTTCCTTTTCTAAAAAATTCTCATATCGTAAAACATTTTTTACTTTTATATACTGTTAAATGGTTTTCTTATCAAAAGATCACCAATGTGAAATTGTAATATATAAATTCTGATATTCAGTGAACAGGGCAATATTTTTGTCAACAATTGTTCTATTTTTTTAGCGAATCAGATAACGATTTAGAATTCCTGAATTTCAGAAATGTTGAGTTTTAGTGTGTTGTTTCCGGATTTTACCGGATACCAGTGAGTCATATTATAAATCAGTTGAAAAAATTTAGAGTGCGTTAAACCGGTTGTTGTCAGTTAATCCCGACAATCTGATCGATAAAAAGGTCAGGTTAATAATTCAATTTAAACAATGTTTGTACAATTTTCTCTGTTGGGGCATATGGTCAACAGTATTTCATATCTGTCCCTTTCAATAACCATTTAGTAAATGAGAACAATAACTGTAACTCATTTTTTGTACCGTCGGCTAAAAAGTCGCTATTCCACACCTTAACTATTCTCAATAAAAACAAGTAATTATAAAAAACAATTTTTTTTAATTTTTTTAATTTCATAATTTATTTTTTGGCATAAACTCTGCTTATGACACATTAGATAAATAAATATTTACAGGGGCCTTTTACAGGGCCGTGGGAAAAAATTTTTTATTTGAAGAATATTGAAAGAGGAGAATGATAATGATCCAACATTTCCGTGAATTAATAAAAATATTTCCTCTTAAAATCAGTCGTGTGTCAACTAAAAAAATGACTTGTATATTGATATTGTATATGATATGTATATCAATAAACACCGCTTTTTCATCCGGTTCACTTTTGGCGACATGGGATCCGAATCTGGAGAGTGACCTGGCCGGTTATAAAGTCTATTATGGAACAATATCCGGCGATTATACAAACTGGTCGATAAATGATGTTGGCGATACGACACAACATGTGATCAATAATTTGGTATTAGGGCAGACATATTATGTTGTGGTAACAGCCTATGACTGGGCCGGTAATGAAAGTCAAGCCTCAACCGAGGCAAGCGCAGCCGCCTCGAGCAGAAAGACAGAAGCATCTTTTTCCGAAACATCAAACGGGGTAAATATCACCTGGGACGCGGTGACGAACGCGGATTCCTACGAGATCTTTGCCGATACAAATCCGTTTTTCACCCCGCAAACTCCAATCGCAACGGTGACCCAAACACAATATTTGGACAATACATTTACGAAAACGCCGGGTCAGGGCCGTTATTATATTGTCAAGGCAAAGTCCGCATCGGATATATTATTTACATTCGAAACAATAGGCGCGTTTAATATTAAACTTCAGGCCGGTAAAAATCTAGTTTCTCTGCCTCTTATCCCCGCGGACTCGTCACTATCGGGTGTCTTGGGAACACAACTCACCGGTAGCAGCTTCTCAAGTCGTTCGGATAAAGTTTATGTATGGAATGGTAATGATTACAACATGGCATGGTTAGTGGAAGGAACAACCAGCCCATATGAAGGTAAATGGCTGCGTAAAACCGGGGATATGGAATCCACTATTAAACTTGATCAGAATCATTCATTCTGGATAGAAGTCAATAATCCTTTACCGGATTCGGTCATCACAGTAACGGGAAAAGTATGTAATACAGATAATCGCACATTGACCTTAAATCCGGGGCCTAATTTTGTCGGCTCCTGTTACCCGGTTGATGTATCATTGGCTGAAAGTAATCTTGGACAAAGCGGTGCGATTACCAGCGGTCCAAACAGTTCAGTTGCCGATAAAGTTATGCACTGGCAAGGAACTGACCAATTTAATGTGGCCTGGCTTGTGAGTGGCTCTGGCACGAGTTGGGATGGTGAGTGGGTGAATGAGCGTGGTGACGCTCTGTCAAGCATTGCCTTCAAGGCAGGCCACGGTTATATTATTATGATTAAGAGTGACAATCCTAATAAAACCTGGCAATTTCCTAATCCTAATTAATTGATACCGGAAATTGAGATTTTATCATGGGAGTTTTATAATGAAGAATCATAAACTGTTTGGAATATTAATATTACTACTCTTAATACAATTGTTTCTTGTGTCAACCATTATTGCCGGAACATTTGAAGCGGTTTCCAATGAGGGCTGTCTGGATATTGATGGTTCATATCTGATCGGCAATACCAATAGCGGTGATTTGGTGCAATTGATCTGGGCGGGGCCGGATGGAAATATTCACCAGGCCGATGAGATCGGAAACGCAACCGGAGATGATGTCATTATCGACTCCACTTATATCGGTTACGGTACTCTGACCGGTATGGTTGCCAGCGGTAGATTTGGCAAGACTTTTTTAAACGCGTTATTTGTCCCCGGACTCAAAGTATATGTCAGGGTCTGGAATTCACCGGTCGTGTATGGTATGCAGGACGCGTACGGAGACTCCCCGGTTTATATTTTAACTAATGATATCGATTATCATAATTTTGGTCAGGTGCAAACCATTGAACGGCAAAGTACTCCCGTAGAATTATCTTTTTTTAATACGATACCGGAACCGGGTAAAGTTATTTTGAAATGGGTTACACAATCGGAAACGGAAAACCTTGGATTTTATATTTATCGATGCGAATCTATTGATGGTGAAAAACAGCGCTTAACGGAAAAAATGATAGACGGCGCCATAAACACGCAATCGCGTCAGGAATACAAGTGGATTGATTCTGATATAAAAGATAACAAAGTCTATTATTACTGGCTTGCCGATGTGTCAACGGCCGGAGAAATTCAGTTCTCCGGGGCAAAAAAAGCCATTGGCATTGCAAAGCCTTCCGAGTACTCCATTTCTCAAAACTACCCGAATCCGTTTAACCCAACAACTTCGATCACGTATTCACTCAAGGATGACGGCAGGGTTAAACTGGCGATATTTAATATTCGGGGACAACTGGTGCGCAATCTGGTTGATGGACAACAAACTGCAGGATTGTACAAGTTTCAGTGGGACGGCAGGGATGAAAAAGGCACAGTTGTACCCAGTGGAGTTTACCTGTATACCATTCAGGTCAATGAGTATAAAATGACAAAAAAAATGTTGTTAACCAAGTAGGAACTGTGAAAAGGTTATTTACTGAAAATATTTATTAAAAATTTTTAGTAAATAATTTTTTTTTTACCACATAAACATAATAGTCTTAACGAATTGTGCCCGGTCACCGGGCAGTGTGAAGTGAGATTATATATATTTAACTGTTTTACAAGGTGTGCGGAGGTAGGGCGGTGTAATCCTGCCGCAAAAGGGTAATGAAAAGAACCAAAAAGAAAATAACATTTATGAACAAGACCATATTATTATTACTGTTATTATCAGGACATTTAATACTTTTTTCTTGTTCCGTCAATCCACCGGCAAATGCACAAGCCTCGTCGAATCGTAACAGGACTGTGTTCAAATTAAGGAGCCCGGCGAATAATATTACTGAATCCTCTGTTTACAGGCTCGGTTATGGTGACAGCATGGATATAAAGTTTTTTAATAATCCTGAATATAACGAAACAGTAACAGTGCGTCCCGACGGCAGAATATCACTACCGCGTATTGGTGATATTTATGTTGTGAATATGACCCCCGCCGAACTTGATGATATCGTTACCCAGACATATAGTGAAATTCTGCTTGATCCCGATGTTACGGTCATTGTCCGCGATTTTGGCGGCCAGGATGTTTATGTCATGGGAGAGGTCGAAAAGCCCGGAATATATCCGTTAAGCAAAGGAATGACAATGTTGCGGGCCATTGCCGCGGCCGGCGGACCTAAAGGCGGCGCCAAACTTGGAAGCGTCATTTTGATCCGCAGCGATGGAGAGCAAAGAGGTGAGGCAATACGGGTCGATCTGGCTTTATCCTCTGTACGTAAAAATTTAAATAAGGATTTACCGGTACAGGGCTTTGACATGATATATGTTCCGAAAACTTTTATTTCCGATTTGAATTCTTTTATCACCCAGTTTTATGATGTCCTGTTACCGCCGTTTGATGTCTGGTCCAGGTATACGTACTGGTATAATCGAAAATAAACCTGAATTGTTATTAATAAGGGAAAAAAGATGATAGAATACAGCAGGTATGACAGTCCAATGTCTACATATAGTTTTATGAGTATCATCTATAAACGGCGAAAGATCATTTTAACTTTATTCGTGTTGATCGTGGTTGGTTTTATCGGAACCGCTTTTGTATTACCTCCGGTTTATCGTTCCACGGCGAAAGTCATGATCAACTATCAGGGCGATAATGAAAAAGCGCATTTGCTGGGATTGCCCCAAACCGCCAGCCGGGTCAGTTATGATAAAATCGGGTCCGAACTTGTTATCATGAAAATGCGCAGTATACTGGAACCCGTTGTTCATGAGCTTGAAATGGATAAAGAAGAAAATAACAAGGGTTTTATTGACGGCCTGGTCCAAAAGCTGGGTCTGGCTAGATCCGATAAGATCGGACAGATCAATGTGTCATTTAATAAAGCGTTGACCGTGCTGGCGAAGAACCTGAATATCGAACGGGAAAAAGATACAAATGTCATTTTAGTCAGCTATGAAGATGAGGACCCGGTATGCGCGGCCACCGTGGTAGACAGGGTCGTTCGGGAATATATCGAACAGCGCCCCTCTCTGGACCGGGATACAAGGGCATATGAATTTTTTGAAACCCAGATCAGCGAGATAAAAAAGCAAATTGACGAACTGGAACAAAAGGGTATGTTTTTTAAAAGCCGGGAAAGAGTGTTACAACCGGATCAACAAACCCAAATTTTATTTTCATCGATTGCCGATTTTGATAAAGAGTTGACCAAAGTGAGATCGGAGCGGATTGCCAAAGAATCGAGATTAAATGTGATTCGGGAACAGCTTGAAAATGGCGACGACATCGCGTTCCCGAATACGGAATCCACTGAAAAAGTCGGTCGCCTGGATTATTTGAATGAATTAAAAAAGACTCTGCTAGAGCTTGAACTGCGAAAGAGCTCATTGGAAAAGAAATATACTATTAAGCATCCGGAACTGGCTCTTGTGTTGCAAGATATTGAAACAACGCGCCAAAAAATAAGATCGGAAGTTGAGGAGATCATCCGGGCGGAGGAAACCAGCGTCAGAGCGCTAAAAGCCGCGGAACAGGCTCTAGCAGGCCGCATGAATCAGGTTGTATATTCGGTGTCCGAGCTGTCCAGGCAGGAATATGAACTGGGCAAGCTGACTATTGGAATTGACGATTTACGGGAAGTCTATTCCATGCTGATCAAACAACGCGAACAGGCACGAATCGCGGCCAGCAAAAAAGAATATCTTGTACAGGTCCGTTTGCTGGAGCCGCCAATTGTCGCTTACAAACCTGTCAAACCCAACAAACTTTTATTTGCCGGTTTGGCCCTTATATTAGGTTTTATTCTGTCTCTCGGATGCGCGTTTTTTATTGAAATGTTTGATCATTCCGTTAACACGGTTGAAGATGCCCAGCACTGTCTCGGCCTGCCTATTCTGGCAGCCATCCCGGATTTTGAGCATGGGCAGTATAAACGACTCGTCCCCCGGCTCGATGATAATTATTCGATGGATAAGGTGGCGTCTGTCAATTACAAGTGAAAAGATAAAATTTATTTATAAATAACAGCAATTTGGAGGATGTGTGATGAGAAATCAATTGAAAATCAAACGTTGGGAAGCCGGTTTGAAGCAGTATGAATTGGCATTTTTGCTGGGTTGCAGTTCAACTTATTTATCTATGGTTGAAAACAACAGAATTGAAGCGACGGTGGATTTTAAAAGAAAAGTGGCCGAGATCTTTAATGTGCGCATTGAGGAAATATTTCATGAAAATGTTAATAAAGCGGCCGTGGCTTGATCTTTTAAATTGATACGAAATAAAATACCAGTGGAATGAGTGAATGTATATTAAATACTTCAAATTAAAGGAAGAGCCCTTTTCTACAACCCCCGATCCAAGATTCCTGTACCAAAGTGAAATACATCAGGAAGCTTTGGATCGTTTAATGTCCGGGATTACCAACAAACGCGGAATAAATGCTATCGTTGCCGAACCCGGCCTCGGGAAAAGTACTTTGATCCGCACCCTGCTGAACGGATTAAAAAAACAGGTCCGTTTCGCGTGGGTCTTTAATACGACTATGGAGTCCAAGGAACTCTTGAAATTTATATGTCGTGATTTTGGATTAAAAATAAAAACCGATGAGATGAGTGAGATTTTTATGGAATTATATACTTTTCTCATCAAGGAATATGAGCGGAAAAATATTTCGCTGCTTATAATAGATGAGGCGCAGAATTTAAAACCACATGTACTTGAAGAAATTCGTCAGTTATCAAATCTGGAAACAATGCAAAACAAGCTGTTACAGATTATTCTTTCGGGCCAGCCGCAACTGGATAGACATTTGGACCACCCGTCATTACAGCAATTAAAGCAGAGAATATGTTTAAAAGCGGTATTGACCAGGCTGGATTTAAAAGATACGGTTCAATATGTCCGGCACCGTTTACATATCGCGGGAGCAAAACGGACCGATATTTTTTCGGATAACGCCTTAAAGCTGGTGAAAAAAGTGTCCGATGGTGTACCACGGTTGATCAACCAGGTGTGTGATAACGCGTTGATGCTTGCGGCGAGACGCAATCTGGAACAGGTTGATGCCGTTTTGATAGCCGAATTGTTTGAAAGAGGCTTGGTGATGGCCGCGGGGCCGCCGCCCGCCGTTTCACGGGCGAATTATACCGCTTTGAAACAACGCAAGCTGGCTGAAAATGATGTGTCGGCCCGGGAAACTGTGAATAATGCAAATTCTGCGCAAATCGTTAATCCGTCGGGTTTGCTGGAAAATATTTCCGGTCAGTTTGGCGGACTGGATTTGAACAGGTTGTCCATAAATTGAATATAATATTTTTACCAAAGAGGTGATAAGATGAGTGTTGTTCATGATTTGTTGGTTCGGCTGGAGGAAAAAGAAAATTTGAATTTCGCTCCGTTTAATAAGCAGGAAGGACACTCCAATAACAGAGGAATATTTGTATTTGATCTTCCTCAGGAAATAATAAATGATTTTTACGGTTTAAGAGAATATATCCGGATCGCGAACAAGGGCGGAAATATTCGTGTATTGTCGATCACCAGTTCTTTGAACGGAGAAGGATCCTCAACGATCGCAACTTATTTGTCGTTTTTAATGGCCGGCGGTCTCATCAAAAAGGATGACAATACACGTTTCCCCAATGATTCTGAACCGCTGTTTTCGAATGATCTGCGCGCGATAGTAAATAATCGAAAAAAATCCAATGTTGTGCCCCTTGGTAGCGATCAAAACAGTTCGGGGCGCGCCAAGATTTCGGGCCGGAACGACATTTTGCTGGTTGACGCGAATTTGAACCTGCCAAGCGTACACCGCTATTTTGATATTGATGTGGAAAATGGCCTTGGTGAAATACTGGAACAAAACAGGGACTGGCGTGAGAATCTGGTGCCGATTCAGGGCAGCAATTTAAAGATCATTACGGCCGGTAAGGCGGATACCAAATCCGTCGAATTGTTCAGTTCCGACAGGTTTCGAACCATGGTCCGGCAATGGCGTAACCATTTCAGACATGTTATCATTGATTCTCCGCCGGTTTTAACTTCTGTTGAATCCATGAGTGTCGCTTCCGTTTCCGACGGTGTGATCCTGATCGTTTGCGCCGGTTTTACCCGCTGGGACAGCGCGCAAAATGCCAAACGTAAACTGGTCGCCACCAAAGCCAATTTACTCGGTGTCGCTTTAAACCGCCAGAAAATGGATATCCCTGATGGTCTCTACGGGCGTTTGATTGCGTAATATAGGACGCCATAGTATGTCTACTATAACCCAAAATAATATCCGCCTTCGCTCCTTTCCCTTGCTGATAACTTTATTTGTTTCGGCGTGTTGTGTTGTTATAGCTGGTTGGGCGGTTTGGACGCTGGATTTAAAATGGGCGCTATTCACGCTTTTGGGTATGCTTTTCCCTTTTGCTCTTGTCTTAATAAAAAATATTCGCCGGTTTATTTTGGGAATGCTGATCTTTTCCATTCCCCTGAACGCCGATTATAATTTTATGTATCATCCCAGCCCCGGCGGCGCGAATTCTTTCAGTATAGGCTTGACGGAAGTTTTGTTGTTTTTCCTTTTTTGCCATACGCTGTTCAATGTTGTCAGCCATAAAGGATCCGTTAAATTCAATTTTTTCCCGGCCATTTCCTGGCCCGCCCTGTTTTTATTATTGTTTTATTGTTTGTCCGTGTTGAATTCCACCGATCTGCTTTGGAGCGCTTTTGATATATTTAATTTGTTAAAGGTTTTTATTTTCTTTTTGGTTATCGCCAATAATATACGCCAAAAAGATGATGTTACTTTATTGCTGACCGCTCTTTTTTTGGGATTGGTTTTTCAGGCTGTTATCGTTGGCCTGCAATCTTTCTCGGGCACGACTCATCTAAGTATCCTTGGCTTGGGCGAATCAAACAGTATGCTCGCATTTGAGATGGAGACGGCCGATGTGTCCAGACCGGGGGGAACGGTTGGACACTGTAATCATTTGGCTCGTTATATCGGATTGCTTTTGCCGCTGTCAATTATTTTGTCACTTGTTTCCAGGTCCCGGCTAATGAGATGGTTTTCCGCGATTGTTTCGATTGCAGGAATAGTTGCTTTAATATCCACACTGACACGCAGTTCCTGGATTGGGTTACTTGCTTCCATTTTTATCATGGTCCCTTATATGTTTGCCTGGCGGTTGATGAGTTTTCGGACAATCAGCAAATTTATCGCCGCTATGCTGATCTTTGCCGGAATTATTATTGCCTTCGGACCCGTGATTATCGGTCGTATCACCTCCTATGATCTGGGCTCGGCGAGGACTCGAATAACCACAGCGAAAGTTGCCTGGAATATCATTCAGGACCACCCGGCTTTGGGGATAGGGATTAATAACTACGGCACCGCCCTGGAAAAATACTGGGATGCTGATGACCCTTTTACAAGAAAGGCCGCGGTTCATAATACGTATTTACTTTATATGGCGGAAATTGGATTTATCGGTTTTGCTGTTTATTTGTGGCTGTTGATTGCTTTTTTCATTCGAATTAAAAAGGCCATTCGCGGCCGGGTCCGCTTATATTCGGCTGTAGCAATAGGAATAATGGGCAGTTTTGCGGGCTTTCTGTTAACCGCTTTGACGGACAAAAGCTATAAAGAAAGCTATACCTTATTACTGATATTTTTTACCTTAGCGGCCATTATTGAGGGAATAATCCAGTTAAATAAAAAGAGCGATATGAATTCTTTTGAATATGGTATTAAGGGGGCACAGACATGACGTCAAAAGAAATTGCCGCGTTTATCGGTAAAAGTATCTTTACAAGAAGAATTTTATATTGTGTTATTTATTTGACAACATTAAGAGAGTGGTATATACGTAACGCCCTGAAACTGATCCTGAAAGGGAAAAAAGTATTTACATTCCTGGACGCCGGGACCGGGTTTGGTCAGCATGCGGTTTTCGTTTCCAGGCGCTTTCCCCATGCGGATGTACTGGGCATTGATGTGGAAAAACATCTGGTTGAGAATAACCAGTATTTTGCCGTTAAAACTCATCTGAATAACCTGAACTTTAAACAGAACAGTCTTTTGGAAATTGAAAAGACCGAAAAGTTCGATACCATCCTCTGCGCCAGTGTGTTGGAGCATATTCAAAACGACGAACAGGTTTTGAGAACACTTTATCACACCCTCAATCAAAAGGGATTCCTGATCGTTTATGTCCCCACATCGGAACGGCGGGTGTTTCCTTTTCTACAAAGAAAAATTTACAAAATGACAAAACAACAAAACGCGAAATATCCCCACGAACACGCGCGATACTATTCCGTTAATGAACTTGAAAATAAACTCGAACAAACGGGATTTAATTTAGTCGATAAAACGATAACCTACGGGCCATTTGGCCGGTTATCTTATGATATTGTAACCAGTGTTCAATACAGTCCGGTTTTTAAATATATTTTTCCATTTTATTTTGTTCTTGTGCATCCGTTTGTATTATTGCTAATGTGGGCGGACACCAGAATGAACAATCATGATGGAAACGGGCTGATGATCCTTGCTCGAAAGAGCGAATAAAGTTGAGAATGATGATGAATGCAGTCAGATCAATAATTTCCAATACCGCGGCGCGAACTTTTACGGAAATACTGAACCGTTTGGGCTCGGCCGTATTCTGGATATTGATTGCCAGAAAACTGGGCGTATCCGGTTTGGGTTCTATCGCGTTCGCGATGTCATTATTCGCATTGTTCTCATCCATCTCAACGCTGGGTCTGGGAACGGTTGTTATTCGTGATGTTGCCAGAGATCGTGACAGGGCCGGACAATATTTTGGACAGCTGCTCAAGCTGGGTTTGCTTTTATCAGTCCTGTTCGCGGCTTTGATGATCGTCGTGGTATTCATTATACATCCAAACCCGGATAGCTCGTATGCCGCTATGGCTATGGCATTCGCGCTCATCCCGGCGTCCGGTTTTTACTGGAGCAAGTCGATTTTGAGCGCCGCTGAAAAAATGGGTTACATTGCTGTTGCCCGGACGGCTGAAAATGTATTCAAAGTCGGTATCGGACTGGTTTTGTTAATGTCCGGCGCGGGTATTCGGGAAATGGTCCTTGTCTTTATGTTAAGCAAAGTCGTGTCTTTTGTGATCTGTTATAGTTACGCTGTTGACCGCATTGCCCAGCCTGTCTGGCACACCGATTTTTCACTTTTCAGGTATCTTCTTAAACAGGCCCCCTCTTTTTCATTGATCACTGTTTTCAATGGGTTATTCTGGTCCCTCGCTGTTATCATGTTGACCGCTATTAAAGGAGAAGCGGAAGCGGGACTGTTTAGCGCGGCGTTTAAACTGGTTGAGCTTTGTATTGCCGTATCTCTCGCCTACGGTCAGGCTTTTTTCCCTGTTGTATCACGTTTTGCGTATAAAGATGAAAAAATGTTTGTGAATCTCAGTAAAAAGTCGATCAAATATATAACAATGGTCACTATAGCTGTTGCGGCCGGGACAACTGTTATGGCCCCGCAAATAATTACTCTCATATACGGCGCGAATATGACGGCGGCCGTTCCGGTCCTCAGAATATCGATCTGGCTGGTGATCCCGTTTGGCGTCATTCCGGTGCTTGCCTACTCACTGATCAGCCGGAATATGCAAAAACTGGATCTTTTGGCCAATATTGCGGCCGCAGGTGTTGTTTTGATCGCCAATCTGGTCCTGTTACACTTTATGGGCACGCCGGGAACCGCGGTTGCCATGTTACTGGCGGGACTTGTGTTTTTTGCAGTTGAGTTTTACTGGGTTACGAAAAAATTGTATAAAATGACCATCTCGTTACAAAGCCTGAATCCTGTAATGGGCGCGATTATCATGTCGTTTGCTGTTTTTTTGTTAAAGGATACTTTGATTTTTATCCCCATTATTACCGGCGCGCTTTTGTATATATTGTATTTATGGATCAGTAGAACGTTGACACAAATGGATATAAATTATTTAAGACAACTCGGTTCTGTCCGATAATATTAAGGATGGTTTTGCATGACTGACAGTAAGCAAAAATTTCCCGAACTATCTGTGATTTTACCATCGCGAAACAGGTCTGATGTTCTGGAAAAGACGTTGCTGGCCCTCGAGCGGCAGCAATGTCCCGCTGAGCTGTTTCAGGTTATTATTGTTGATGATAACTCATCGGACAATACCTTTGATCTGGTGAACACATTTATCCGCCGGGGCAAATTAAACCTGCAATATGTCAAAGGGCAGGGCAGGTCAGCGGGAAACGCGCGAAACAAAGGTATAGCACAATCTATCGGCGACATTATTTTATTCCTTGACGCCGATACCATTCCGAATAAAGATGTTATAGCCAAACATCTCCAATTCCACCGACAGTTTGACCGGCCGGTTTGTGTTTTGGGTGAGGTGATGATGGCCTCGGAACTGGCAAATAAATCTCAGGCCAGGTTGTGGGATACAAAACTCAATACAAAACGGCAAAAAACAAACAAGCTGGACTGGTGGCAGTACAGGACTGCGAATTCATCAATGAAATGGTCCGTTTTGAATAGCGTTGGCGGTTTTAATGACGTCCTTGTCGCCGCCGAAGATACGGAACTGGCTTACAGGATATCAAAACTCGGTTTAGAATTCCATTATTGCAATGAAATAGCCGTTACACACTATCATCCCCTGGATTTGAAAGGATATATGGAAAAAGGAACCTTGTATGGAAAAGCGGTTGGATACTGGTATAACAAAGATCCTGAATTGCGCCTGCATCTGGTACAAAGATATGGTGTTTACGCTCCGGAATTGCCTGTTTTCAAAAGAATAAAATATGTGCTGCGTACGCTGGTCATAAACCGGTTTACCCTTTCACATGTAATGAGTATTGCGGAAATTTTACGGCGCTTCTGGTTTTGGGGATCGGATATATTGTACAAATGCGCGTTTCGTTTTCACACACGTCTTGCTTTCAGAACGGTACTAAAAACGGTAATGAGATGAACAATTATTCTTTCGAGGTATAAAATGCGGATATTGATGACAAACTGGAATTACGCGCCCGAATTTTCCGGCGCC
>Ga0272441_10010663_pt1 | contig 13842 bp, 10 predicted proteins | sample SSMProp6N_FD_193582 | JGI IMG/M metagenome (GOLD analysis project Ga0272441, IMG submission 193582) | Marine sediment archaeal communities from Little Sippewissett salt marsh, Falmouth, MA, United States - SSM-Prop-6N | ecosystem: Environmental > Aquatic > Marine > Wetlands > Sediment ... | reverse complement strand
TTGAAGGGTTGTACTGCGTGAAGTCGGGTGTGTTTATCTTGTCTGTGGTCATGGAGGGGGTCTTCTTTTTTATGGCGTCGGCGACGGCGTTCACCTGGCCGTCGAAGTTACCCATGATTTTGGACGGGAAGCCGCTGACTAGAAGCGCCTTCTGTCTGTCAAAGCCGTATCCAGGTTGGCTGAGGAGCACGTTGAGGCTGGTCTCGATGACCTTCCTCAACTCCTTCGCGTTGGATCCTATGATCCTTGCAATGTTCAGCTCCGGCTTCTTCTCGTCTCCGACGGTGTTGGCGTACGGGTGATCCGTCACAACCTTCCATGTGTAGTCTCCAGCGGTGGTGTAGAACGTCCCTATGACCCTATTCCATGACGGGATGATCTCCGTCTCCCCGACGATCAGGAGGAAGCCGTCGGAGCTCCACCCGGCCATGAGCTTGCTGCTCCAGGAGCCCCCATCCTTTATCAACCCATGGAGAACCTGCTCATAGTAGGCGTACTTCCACGTCGTGTAGCCCAGCACACCACTCCTGTATCTGGCAAGCTCGGCCATGGTTGAAAGCAGGTCGTCCACGTCATCGCTTGGAGAGTAGAATGATAGTCGCTGAGGGTTGGTCACGATGAGGTAGTCCGCCGTCTTGATGGCCTTGATGTAGGATGCGGGGATGGTTTCACCGTTGGTGGTGCTGGGAACCGGAAGCACGTACTCCTCGTAGTATCCTTTGCCCTCCGGGTCATCGTACCAGAGCCTGACCGGGTCTCCGATGGAGGGCGTCAGGGAAGCAGAGTCGGGGTGGACCAGGACGGGTATGGCCTGGTAGGTGTACGTGTACGATTGCTTGGGGTGTATGACGACCTTGCTGGAGATGGCCGCGTCGCCATACATTGTGGATGAGGTGAAGCCGGCCTCGTAATCGGCATAGGCATCGTCGCCCGAGATTGGCTGGAATGCCTTCAGGAAGTCTTGGATGACGACATTTGTCGCGGTGGCTCCGCCGACGTTCTCCACGGTTAAGCCTACGACGAAATAGTTGTCGTGCCTGGCGACGGTGTGGCTCTTAACCTTGAGTTTGGGTGGCTCCGATGTAGGCGGCTGGCTAATCCAGACGTCGACCGTGTCGAATTGATACTTCCCGTCTTTGTCGAAGACCTCCACCGATAGTCTGTGCCTTCCGTCGCTGACCGTGCTGGTGTCTAGGGTGAACGTCACCTTGTCGCTCTTGGGGTGGGTGGGGTAGCCCTTGAATGACTCGAATCCGCCGTCAACCTTGAAGAACACTTGCCCCAGGCCCGTGTCGTCGGTCAGGGATGCGGATACCTGTATCTTTCCAGAGACCTTGTCGTCTTTTTTGGGGAAAGTTATCTCCACCGTCGGGGCGGATGCGTCCTTGACGTTGAGAAACTCCACATCCTTGACTTGACTGGCGAACTGCCCTGAAGTATCATATGCTGTCGTCGTAAACTGGTGGACCCCGTTTTCATACGCCGAAGTGTCGACAGTGAAGCTGTAAGGGGGAGAGTAGTCTGAGAAAACCAGCACGTCGTCTAGGTAGAACTCCACTTTCTCTATCCCCGTGTCATCCACCGCCTCGGCCTGTATCGTCGTTATCCCATGACGTACACCGGGCTCAGGTATGGACACCCTAGGCCGAGCTTCATCTATGGCGGGTGGGGTCTCGAAGGTCATGTCCCTGCTGGAGACTCTGTCGCCGTCTTCGAAGGAGGCTACCCTGAAGTGATATGTGGTTGAGGGATTCAACTCCGTTAGCTGGATCCAGTGCTCCCATGTGTAGGTGGACTCGATCTTCTCCGAGGAATATATTCGGGCGTTGGTGCCGTACATCACTCTGCCGTCACTGGCTTTGTTGGTCTCCCAAATAATCACGGCCGAGTCATGAGTTACCTCCACCGCAGTGGGCCCGGATATTATCTCAAGAATGGTTGTGTCAACTGACGTTATCTCTGCCTCCGCCTCGATTACGTTGTTGCCCTCGTCGCTCTCCGTAACCGATATCCAGTAATCCACGAACACCCTTAGATCCCATACACCTTCCTGGAAAGGCACCCAGGTGACTACTACTTGGACGCTGTCACCCTTATCGATCCCTGGTATCTCAAACATTGATTCAAGGCTGCCACCGACGGACAACACTCCGTAGCATTCAATAGATTCTGCGCTGCCGATGTTTTCAATATTTAGAATGAGGTTGGCTTCTTCGCCGACAATGTACCCTTCAGGGTCCACGGATAACGACGTTGGAGTCAGGTCAGGCATGTCTCTTGTGGATACGGTTAAGGTACAAACGTGCCATTCCTCGGGCCCCTCCTGTGTTGGGCTCAACAGATCATCGGACCCCTCGACAATTATCTCATAGGAGGGCCAGATATTCCATTCACCCGGCTGATCCAGTTCCAGGGTAGCCCCAAACATCAGGCTATCCCCGGGGCTCAAGGTTTCGCCCGAATGGCTGAACTCGAGATCTCTGCGGTTTCCTTCGGGGTCAACCGCGGCGATGAACATGCCTTTTTCTGCGAATGTGATGATTGGGTTTTCGGGTGAGTTTGTGAGGATGAAGCTGATCATGTACATGTCACCCACCTCCGGGTCTTCGATGGCGTCCACAAGGAAGTCGTATAGGATTAATCCATCAGGGCTCATGTCCGGGCCAGGATAGGAGCAAAGATTCTCGGCGGACACATACGAGCAATATATGGCGCCTGTGAGTAATAGGGCCAAGGCTAACGTCAGGGTCACTCGGGAGGGTGTCATCCAATCACTTCTTCCTTTAGAGGAGTCTACCCACTTCTTAAAACTCGCGCGACGAATGTTCATGTGACCTGAAGTTATAGCCCTTCATACACTTTTCCTAAATTAATGTGAATTTGAATTCCATTTAGATTTACGAGTTATGATATACACACATATGGGAAAGCGAAGGTGGACAGATGAAGTCGTCATTTGATAACTCGTTTGCGTCAAGGATGGTTAGTTAGATGTCTAGGTCTACGCTATGGAAAGAGGCGATCTATGGAACCTGTAAAAGATGGTTGAAACCTGTTTTAATGAATTACCAGACCCTATACTTGAAGAAACCAACCATCAAAAAGTATTGGAAACGCTTAAAAATAAAGCCCAAACACCCGTGTCATACACCTTTTCCCCCCGTTCTATGGCTTTTTTCTTGAAAAGAATCCCTAAAACCCATTAAACCCTTTTCTCTGTCATACAGGATTTGTAAGAATTTCCATTGATTGTATGATGGAAACTAGGTTACGGTTCCATTGTGTAAAAAATTTATTTATCCAGAAATCGGCTCCTTGCGTCTAATCAATTTGAATCGCATGTAAATACATTACAAAATCTGTAATAAAAAAAAGGGTGTTTGGTTAAAGAACGCTCTCCCCGTCAGAAGTGAGAAGGTAGCTGTCGTCAGACAGCTCTAGGAATCCTGCGCCTACAAGCTCCCGCAGCCCACTCCTGACCCGGAAAAGCGGCTGACCCGTGACGCCGCTTATCTCTTTAGGGGTTGACGCCCCACCTTGAACCGCTTTCAGGGTAGCCATACCGCTTGACGTCGGTTTCCCATCAGGAGACACGCACGGCATCGCTATCACAGCTTCTTGAAGCAGAGGTACCAGTCTTTGCAGTCGTAGCCTTCTTTGACTCTTTCCTCGGCTGCTTCCGCGGTGTGTGGTGGGGGCACTACTACTGGGTCGCCTGGTTTCCAGTTTGCTGGTGTGGCGACGCCGTGCTCGTCCGTGGTCTGTAGCGCATCGATGATCCGTAGGATCTCCTGCATGTTACGTCCAGTGGTCAGCGGGTAGTAGAGTATGGTTCTAAGTGTTCCTTCCGGGTCGATGATGAATACCGTTCTGACTGTCTCGGTCTTGCTCTGCGCGGGGTGGATCATGCCGTATAGAGTTGATACTTCTTTGTTGAGGTCAGCTATTATTGGGAACGTTATCTTGACTCCCATCTTCTCCTCGACGTTCCGGACCCATGCGATGTGGCTGGATGTGCTATCGACACTGAGCCCTAGCAGCTCGGTGTTTCTTTTCTGTAGTTCCGGGTATATCTCGGCGAAGGCCATGAACTCCGTGGTACAGACCGGTGTGAAGTCGGCTGGGTGGCTGAACAGGATCAGCCAGCTTCCCTTGTAGTCGCTTAGTTTGAGGGTTCCCTGTGTGGTGGGTGCCTCGAATTCAGGCGCCTTTTCCCCGATAAGGGGCAGTTTAGGTGTATGTGTTTCTTCCATATAATTCACCTTTTTAGGCTAGGTTAAACCACGGGAACCGCCGAAAATAAAGGTTTATTTAATATTCTTGCGCCGCTCGAATGATCCAAGTATAGATATTTATGGTAAGTACCCCCTTGGAGTAAACGGCGCCGCAAGCCTCCAAGCTCATCCCCACTCGGTAAAGGCTGTTGACGTTGAAAAGAATGTGGTTTAAAAATAGTGTGTTATCCGGGCAGGTTACTCGTCCTCGTCCCAATCCTCGTCTTCTTCAAGGTCCTCGTCTTCGTCGAAGTCTTCGTCGTCGTCGAGGCAGTAGATGCAGAGCTTCTCATCGGGTTCTCCGCAGTCGACGCAGAACTTTTCTCCGCACATTTTACACTTGGTGACGTGGTCGACTTCCTCGCCACAGATTGCGCATATAGGCATCTTTACATCACTCCGTTTAGCCTTAACAGGCATATTGCAGAGAAAACAGGTGGCAATTAACGGCTTCCTAAAATTAAACACGTAATAAAGCAGCATAAATAACATATTTTTTAATATATATTTGTAATTTGTTTATATATCATGTTAATATTAAATTCTATATAAGGAATTACGTAGATAAAGTAAAAAGAATCCATTAAACATAGGGAATTGCTTTTTTCTTAAATTTATTTGTTTAAATAATCTATTTCAGCGACCTTATGAGGTTGGGTGTGCTTAGGTCGATCCCCTCCTCTATGAACGCAGCGTACGCCGCGTCTCGGACCATGGAGTCGAGTTCCAAGGTGCGTCTTGTGTCCGAGATGAAGTAGAATAAAGTGTACTCCATCGCGAAGTTGCCGAGGTCCGTGACCCAGACGAAGGATGTGGGTCTCTCGGCGAGCCCCTCCACCGAGGCTGCGGCGCCGAGGAGTATCTCCTTGACGCGCTTCGGGTCCACGCTGTAGTCCATGGTCACGACGCAGCGACGCCTTACGTAGTCGTAGACGCTCTGGTTCTCGATGACGGTGTCCAGAAGCATCTGGTTGGGAACAGAGATCACGAGGTTGTCCAGGGTCCTCATCCTGGTGTAGATGAGGTCTATGCCTTCCACCTCGACGAACCTGTCCTGGAAGACAAGGCGGTCCCTGATCTTGAAGGGGCGGCTCACCATGATTATGATGCCGGCTATGGCGTTGCCTATGGTGTTCATGGACGCGAACCCTATGATGGTGCCGCCGGCGAGGACCCAGAGCCCAACGAAGAAGTCCACCCTGACGCCCAGGAGGTTGAAGACCACGACGAAACCGATGATGTAGGCGGTCCACTTGATCAGTCTCTTGATCAGGAAGGCCGAGTTGACGTCAAGCAGCTCCCTCTTCCTAAGCTGAGTGATCTCATGGACCAGCACACGGTACACGATGACGAGCAGCACCAGCGAAACCATCGACGTGATTATTGAAGCCACGTTCTCGTCTATCCACGCGTAGAAGGACGTGAAGTAGGCTAGAGCCTCAGCGACCATCAATACAAGACAGGGGCTCATCAGATTTATTGTTATTCAAACAGGCGGCTGATCACATTTTGATCACTTTTTCCCAGATCACCTATATCGGGTGATCACCCCCCTTATACTCGTGAAACAACTTGAGTGAACGTCGAAGAAGACACAACGACTTCGTTGAGAGCCCCGAGGACATCGCCGAGATACTGGACACGGTGAGCGAGAAGGTGCCCAAGATGATCAGGGGCATCATCGACTCGTTCTTCAGCCCAGAGGCGGCGCAGAACATGGCTAAGAGCATCGCCGAGTTCAGGAAGACCCTCATCGAGAACGGCATCCCCGAGGAGGAGGCCATGGCCATGACCCGCGAGTACATGGCCACGGTCACCAACTGGAAGGGCATGATGAAGGACACCCGCATCGGGGCCCACTACAACGAATACGAGGAGTAGACCGGTGACCCCGATGAGCCTGCGAGCCGCATGGAAAGCCTTTGGGCTCATGTTGAGGGTCCCAGGCTACGCTTATCAGTGGAGCAGAGGCTACAGGAGGGCGCGGAGCGAGTTCAGGCGGCAGCTAGTCGCCGACGGGGTCCCGCCCGAGGAAGCCAGAGAACTGGCGGGCCTCTATCCTTTCAAGATGGGCGACTTCATCGAGGCCGCAAGGGAAGCCAACTAACCCCCCTTTTTTCCGTTAAGTTTTTACGTATTGGTTCAGCGAAGTCTCTGATATGCCCAAAGGACCGAGACCCGAGTGTATAGGGATGTACGGCTTCGACCCCGAGTGCGAGGAATGCGAGTGGGCCGATGAATGCAAGAAGATGGATGAGAGCATAGAGTCAGCCGTAACCAGGAAGGGCACCCACGTGCGCCTCACGGGCAAGTACAAGGAGAAGAAGTACAAGCCCAGGACGAGGTAGCCACGTTCACCGGGGTCCCCGCTCAACTAATATTCATAAATCGATAAATCAATGCTAACAGATAATGTCCCCAACGCGGGAGAGGTAAACGAATATTGAAGTTCATGGGGGAGTTCGTCGATGAGATTGACCGTAAGAGGGATCAGCTGAGCAGGCTCTTCGGGCTAGACGAGAAGGTTCAAGAGGAGGTTGAACTCCTCGGAGCCGAGCTTGAACGTAGATGGCGGCCTCTCCCGGAGCCCAAGACCGTTTACGAGCCGGAGTTCAGCGTGGACAGCAGCAGCGCCTACAGGAGCCTGTCCAACGGCCTGGACTTCCTCATCGTGCGGGCCCTGATTCTGGGCACGGGCGGCTACAGGAGGCCCATGCTCAGGTTCGAGGCCGTCAAGGGGATAAGCGAGTACAGCGTCGCCAGCGACTTCGAGAGGGTTATGCGGGAGCTTCTGGAGGTAGAGATAGTGCTGGACAACATAGGGGACGTGCCCGACGGCGGCGTGGTTCTCATAGACGGCAACCTCTACGGCCGGTACACTCACGCGTTAAGGGAGATCGGCCTAGCAGGCTGGCACCATCTACCCCTGGAGCTCCTCTACGCCATGTGGACGCTCTACGAGGAGTGCGCCGAACGGGGCATCATGCTGGTGGGTGTGAGCAAGTTCAGCAAGACCAGGGCCTTGACGAGCGCGTTACTTCCCGGAAGAAGCCGTGACACACGGTTTCTGGACGTGGAGCTGCTTTACCGCAAGAAGACGGGTGAGACGGGTTACACGGAGCCGCTTCTCCTAGGCGAGTACGGGGTCGATCCCCGTGTGAAGAACATGTACGGGTCGCCAGATAGGATGAGGGAGAGGCTCTTCAGGGGGGTGCCTGAGCGGCTTCACGGGTTCGCGGAGGAGGTGCTAGAGAAGGTCCCATCGTTCCCAGCCATCGTCATGTTCCACATCATCCCCCGTGAGAACGCCCAGCCCATGAGGGTGGACATCCCAGCCAGCCTCATCGGCCTCGACAAAAAGATAAGCGACGTCAACCCCTTCGAGTTCGTGGACTGGAGGCACGCCGACGGCGTCGCAAGGCAGATAACCGCGGCGTTCGGCGGAAGGGACGTATACAACGCCCTCCTATACATAGTGGACAAGGAGGTCAGGCTGAGCGCCAAGGCGGTGGACACGGTCTACAGGTCGGTGCTCGGCAGGGAGCTGGGGGTCTCCATAGAGTACGACAGGAGCACAAGGAGGTTCACGTATTGAGCATGAGTAAGGCAGGATACATAGTCGGGGAGACAGACACGGGCGGCTTCGCGTTCGTCAGCGACCTCGACCGCTACCCGCCCAAGCACGAGTACCTCGTCATCGAGGGGGTGAAGGAGCGGGAGGGCATCGGGTTCAAGCACGTGGACGTGCTGGCCCAGGTTAACAGGATTAGCAACAGGTCGGACGTCCTCGGCGACACTTTGAGCCTGGAGGAGCTGGAGAGCATCATAAGACGGTACACCGCCACCACCAAGGTGTTCGGCACAGCCAAGGTGCTGGGCTACATGGACAGCCGCGGCGAGGTGGTGATGCCTAGGAGCGCCGCCATACCGGGGACCGAGGTCAAGATCGCCCCCTCGGAGATGCTTGAGAGGTTCTTCACCAAGGACATCCGCCGGGGGGTGCCCATCGGGCACCTCATAACGCGGGACGAGGTCAGGGTAGCCCTGGACCCCAACGGGTTCAGGAAGCACGTGGCCGTCATCGCCCAGACAGGCGCCGGAAAGTCGTACCTCGTCGGCCTGATGCTGGAGAATCTTGTGCCCCTGGGCGCCACCGTCATCGTCCTGGACCCCAACAGTGACTACGTGATGATGAGGAAGACGCGGGACGGCGGGGCGACGGCCATAGCCGAAGACATGGTCGTCTACAGGCCGCCCGGGCTAAAGGGGAGGAGGTACAGCGACCAGGAGGTGGGCGGCGTCGAGCCCTACACCATCGACTTCAGCAGGCTGAACGCGGGGGAGGTCTGCGACGTCGCCGGGATCAGCGGCAGATGGGCCGTCATAAGGGAGGCGGTCGGGGACGCCCTCGGCCAGCTCCAAGGCATCTACGGCCCGCAGCAGCTCATCGAGTCCCTTGAACGCATAGCGATGAACCCGGCCACCGACGCCAGGAAAGGCAAGGCAGCCATGAGCGCCACCACCTACATACGTAGGCTCCTCAGCTACAGGATATGGGGAAGCCAGGACATCCCGCTTGATGAGCTGGTTAAGCCCAAACGCCTGAGCGTCATCGACCTCGCGGGCCTGCAGAGAAACGTCTCGGAGTACATAGTCCAGAAGACGCTGGACGATGTTTGGAGCCGCGCCGTCACCGGCAGCCTTGAGCACCCGGCGTTCATCGTGCTAGAGGAGGCCCACAACTTCGCCCCCGGTAGCGGGGCGGGGCTCCGAAGCGTAAGCAGCCTGGGCATCATTGAGCGTATAGCGGCGGAGGGCCGAAAGTTCGGCATATTCCTGCTTGTGGTCACCCAGCGGCCCAACAAGATTAGCAGCAACGTCCTGAGCCAGTGCAACAGCCAGATAATCATGAGGCTCACCAACCCCGAGGACATGAGCGCCGTGCGGCGTAGCAGCGAGGGGCTCAGCGAGGACCTGTTCAACGACCTCCCGGGCCTAAACAAGGGGGAGGCGGTCATAGTCGGCGAGCTCACCAAAGTGCCCACAATGGTCAAGATCTCCGGCCGCACCAGCGGCGAAGGCGGAAGCGACATAGACCTCGAGGAGGCCCTCAGGAACGCTCTGAAGGCTAATGAGCTTGCCGAGAAGATGAAGCCGGAAGAAGACGAGGACGAGGAGTACAAGACGAGGTGGTAGCTTGCCAGTGAAGGCGGTCATCACGGGAGACAACCACCTGAACCTCTACAACCAGAGGCTCGGATCAAGGCTAGGAGAGCGGAGGCGCCGCCTAGGCCGGGCCTGGAGGGAGACTGTGGACTACGCCCTGGAACACGAGGCAGACCTATACATCAACACCGGAGACCTGTTCGACCAGATAACCCCGCGCAACCCTCCCCGCGCCAGCGTCGTCGAGGCGTTCAGGGAACTCAAGGACGCCGGTGTTGAGTCGTTCATCATCGCGGGGAACCACGAGGCGCCCGGGAGCTCCCGCGACGGCGCGTCGCCCCACGCAGTCATCAGGGAGGCAGGCCTCGCCACCGTCTTCGAGAACAGGAAAGACTTCGAGCACCGCGTCATCGACATACGGGGCACGAGGGTCTCCGTCGCGGGGATGAGCTACGACAAGAACCTCCCCGCCGGAGAGGATCCGTTAGCCGACAGGCGTGTGCCGGGAGGCGGCGACGTGAACATAGCCATGCTCCACTACAGCGTCGAGCGCATCGCGCCCCCCCTCTGGGAGGAGCCCGTCATCAAGGTGGAGAGCCTGCAGAGGAACAGCCACATCCACTTATTCGCAATGGGGCACATCCACGCGCACATCGACACCAGAGTCGGCGACAGCAGGATACTGTACCCCGGTGCAACGGAGCACTACAACTTCGGGGAGTGCGGCAAGCGGACGGGTTTCTGTGTCGCCGAGTTGTCCCCGGAGACGATCCAGGTCGAGTATATACAGACGGAGGCCCAGCCCATGAGCCAGGTGAAGCTCCACACCAGCACCATGGACCGCGACGACCCCACCGAGGCGATACTGCGGATGATCGACGCCGCCTCGAACCGAGACGGCCTCCTCCAGCTTGTGCTGGAGGGAGAGACGCCGTTCGAGCACTACACCCTGATCGACTTCCCCGCCGTCTTCGACAGGGGCAGCGGACAGAACTTCTATTTCGAGTACGTGGACCAAATCAGGCCGGTGGTGAAGGGAGTGGAGTTCACCCCCACGGAAGGACTCAACCCGAGAAAAGAGCTGGAGTCGGTGGCCAAGAGGTTCAGGGAAGGCGCCACAGACAGAGAGCGCGACCTCTGGTCCAGGGCAGCCGAGTACGCGCTGAGCTACTACGAGAAACACAGGAGTGAGTGACTTGTTCAAGATAAAGTCGCTGAAAGTCGCCGGGTTCAAACGCCTCGACCTCCCCGAGACGCTGGAGTTCCCCGACGGAAGGCTGCTGATACACGGGCGCAACGAGAGCGGCAAGTCCACCGTCCTGGAGGCCATACACTACGCCCTATACGGCAACCCGCTGCGCCCAACGAAGCGGGCCAGCAACGAAGACATAATCAACTACGGGCGCCGCGAGGCCGTCGTGGAGCTGGAGTTCAGCATAGACGACAACGTGTACATGGTCCGCCGCGAAATCAGGAAACAGGGCGCAAACACCCACATCCTAAGCGAGAGGAGAACCGACGGCGGCCTTAGCAGGGTCACTTCAGGAGCCCGAGACGTCAACGACCACATACTGGAGATACTCCACGGCATCGACAGCGACGCCCTCCTCAACAGCTGCCTCGTAGAGCAGAAAGAGCTGGGAAAACTGGAGGCATCGACCAAACAGGAACGCATCAAAGCCATGAGCAGCCTCCTAAACCTAGAGGCATTCGTGGACGCCCGGGACGGCCTGAGGAAGGACCGGCGCGAGCTCGAACTCGCCCACAGCCAGACAGGGCTGAGGCTGCAGGAGGCGAAGAAGGCGGCGGAGGACTACGACGCCGCCGAGAAGAGGAGACGGGAAGCGGAGAACAGGCAACACGAGATAGAGAAGGAGCAGGGCATCGTCGCCGAGAGCCTAACCCGCCTAAACACTTTGCTCAAGGCATTATCCGAAATGCGGAAACTCAAGACATCCATAGACGAGAACACGGCACGTCTTGAGGGACAGGAGGAAAAAAGAGAACAGATCAAGGCGAACCTTGAGAGGGCGGAGAAGGCGGAGGCAGCCGTCAGGGAGTTAGAGAAGGTGCTGCCCGAGGCGGAGGAGAGACGCGGAGAGACCGAGCAGAAGATCGCCGTCCTAGAGGAGCTGCTGGAGCTCGAGAAAGAGAAAGCCGAGAAGAAGACCCAGGTAGATAAAGACGCCATCAGGGTGGAGGAGGCGTCGAGGGCCCTATCTGCGGCGGAGGAGGCGAAGAAGAGGGTCGAGGAGCTCAACGCCCAGTTGGAGGATTACCTACCGGCCGAGGAAGCCCAGAGGCTGCTAGCCGAGATATCGGGGGCGGCCCAGAGGCTGGCTGACGCAAGGCGGCAGGCCGAGCAGGTTCAGGGATTGAAGGAAGAGACGGAGGCAAGGCTAGCCTCTCTGGAGGAAGCCGGGGCGAAGGTGGACAACCTCGAACAGCGGCGAAGCGATCTGGGGGAAGCCAAAGAGAAGGCTCGAAGATACCAGCGGTACGGCGTCATGATGATCATCGCCGGCTTCATCGGCGTGATGACCGGTTACCTGGTTAGCCATCTGCTATACGCCCTTGGTTTCGTCGCCGTCGCTGGGGTCTACCTATACTTCACGAACAACGTGCAGAGGATAGACGCCGGGCTCGACGCGGTTCAAGCCGAGAGGGATACCATGCTCGGGGACATAGCGAGAATAACCGACTACCAGAACCAGATCGACGACATGAATGAAAGCATGGCCAAGTCGGAGGCGAAGGTAAGGGAGGAAGAGTCGGGGCTCGTAGACGCAGTCGGGAATCTACCCACCGGGCCGCGAGACTATCCGTCGTTGATAACCCTCGGAGACCCCTCGTCCATCGAGGCCCTCCGCGACGCCGTCCAGGAGGACATGCAGACCCTAACCAAGCTGAGGGCCGACGTGGAGAACTACGGCATCACAGCGGACACGCATGACGAGAGGAAAGCCAACCTGAGCGAGCTCGAGGCGTCGATGAAGTCCCACCTCGACGCCCTGAGCAGGCTCAACGAGCAGATAGCCGAGAAGCAGGAAGAGACTGGAGTCTCCACCGCCGCCGAGGCGGAGATAAGACGCGAAAACGAGGCAGCCAGCAGAAAGGTGACCGAGCTGGAGACGAGGCTCGAGTCCAACAGGGAGACAGCGGCACATATACCGGAGTTCCAGCGCAGCCTCGACGAGACCCTGCGATCCATGGAGAGACTTGGCAACGAGGCTAAACGAAGCAGGAAGGCCGTTGACGTGCTGGAGAGCGAGCACGGCGTATCCCTTGAACAGCAGCAGGATATAGAGACAGAGCACCAGAAGAAGCTGCAGGAGTCATCGAGGCTCGAACAAGACCACCTAGAGCGGGCCAGGGACGTAGAGGAGGCCGAGGCGACTATGATGCAGACCCGTCAGCTGAAGGAAGAGTACCCCGAGCTACGGGAGACGAGCGCCGAGGAGGAGTTCAGCTTAGAGGCAATGCGCCGCGCCGTGAAGCTCCTCGACGCCACCAGGGACACCATCATGTCGGGCGTCAAGCAGAACGTCGAGAAGCACATGATACATTTCCTCCCAGCCCTCACCGACAACAGGTACAGCATGGCGAGGATAGACGAGGAGCGGTACGTCATAGAGGTCTACGATAGACAGGCCAAGCACTGGCGCGGCAAAGGAGTGTTCAGCGGGGCCACCCAGGACCAGTTCAGCCTCGCCCTCCGCCTAGCCTTCGCCATCAGCACCATACCCTCCACGAGGGGCGCCCGCCCCGGGTTCATCTTCCTGGACGAGCCCCTCAGTGGCTTCGACGCCCAGAGGCGCACAGGCTTCATGACGCTGCTGAGGGAGGAGCTGTGCAGGTACTTCGACCAGATCATTGTCGTAAGCCACATAGAGGCGCTGAGCGACGAGTTCTCGCACCACTGGCACCTGGACTCGGGGCAACTCATAGAAGCGTAGGTGCAGCGGCAGCCCCCTCTCCGTTCACGGGTTGACGCGGAGCAGCCTCGCATGCGCTTCTCCGCCCCGGTTTCCCGCGAGCGCCAAACGTTCGGACTTAGGTTGCTCCCTCCCGGGCCTGGCCAGGTTCGCCCGTCGAGTGCCCAGTAGCGGCCCTACGGCCGCACACGGATCAGCCGCCGGCCCCGCGGGGCAGGGCATCGACGAAGCGCGGTGCGTCTTACGCCGCGCGCCCCCGATCCCTTGGAAGGTTACTGACCCCTCTTGTAGCCCGTTAGAGGCGTGGGGGCAGGGCTAGCTCCCCGGTCCTACCTACCGCTGCAACTATCACTCGCACAGGCATAGTAAAAACGTTGCGCGTGAAGACGCTCCCACCCTACAGGGCCGAGCTATATCGGTACGAACCCGAACTTCGCCAGGCTCAGGCTTATATTGAACAGGATCAG
>Ga0272441_10010662_pt1 | contig 13842 bp, 13 predicted proteins | sample SSMProp6N_FD_193582 | JGI IMG/M metagenome (GOLD analysis project Ga0272441, IMG submission 193582) | Marine sediment archaeal communities from Little Sippewissett salt marsh, Falmouth, MA, United States - SSM-Prop-6N | ecosystem: Environmental > Aquatic > Marine > Wetlands > Sediment ... | reverse complement strand
CGGCTCGAACGTCTCGCGAAAAAGGTCGATCGTTCGATCAACTACCTCGTCGTCGAAGCAATCCTCCAATACCTCGACAAGGCGGAACGGAAGAAGTAGACGGCCCTAGATGGGCACGGAACAGACTGCGCGCCGGAGCTGCCGGATCCGATTCGGTGGCTCCGGTCCTTTTTGGCTACAGGTCGTAGTAGAGCGAGAACTCGTGCGGATGCGGACGCGCAGAAACCGCGAGCAGCTCTTCGCGCTTCGCACGAACCCACGACTCAAGGACGCCCGCCGGCACAACTCCCGAGCCTGTCAGGTAGGCCTGATCCGCCTCCAGCGCGTCGAGCGCATCTGACAGCCTCCGCGGTGCGGTTTCGCCATCGACCGACTCGGCGGCATCCTTCTCGTAAGGGCCGTATCCAAGATGCGCCGCGTGCATCCCTCGCTTGATCCCGTCAATCCCCGCCAGCAGGATCGCAGAGAACGCGAGATACGGGTTACACGTCGCATCCATCGTTCGCAACTCGATCCGTCGCATTTCGGGTGTCGCATAGCCGGGAACGCGGACGGCGGCGCTTCGATTGGACGCTCCGTAGAGGAACCGCACGGGCGCCTCATAGCCCGGCACGAGCCGCCGGTACGAGTTCGTCGAAGGGTTCGTAATTCCCATCAGGCTCCGCCCATGCGACAGAAGGCCGCCGATATAGCAGAGCGCCGTCTCCGAGAGGTCCCCGTCGCCCGCGAACAGATTCGCCCCACCCTTCACCAAGAACTGATGAAGATGCAGCCCATTCCCTGCCTGGCCGAAGAGCGGCTTCGGCATGAATGTCGCTGTGAGCCCCGCGTCGGCCGCGACGCCGCGCACAATCCCCTTGACGATCTGCGTGGCGTCCGCCATCTCCACGAGGGACGAGAATCCGAGCTCGATCTCCTGTTGCCCGAATGGCCCCACTTCGTGATGGTGATACTTCACGGGGATCCCGACCGCTTCGATCCGCCGACACATCTTTCCGCGAAGAACGAAGAGCCGATCCTCCGGCATGGGGGCATGGTAGGCGGATCCCACGCCGCTTCTCGAGCTGGTGTCCATCGCGTGCCCGCATCCTTCGACGCAATCGATCGCTACACAGTTCCCACTCTCTTCGCTCGTGAACCGTACGTCGTCGAAGACGTAGAACTCAAACTCAGGGCTGACGAGAATGTCATCCGCGATGCCTTCGGACCGGAGATGCTCGACGGCTGCCTTTGCGATGCGCCGCGGGTCATGTGAGGCGGGGGTACGGCTCGCCGCTTCGTGGACGTCGCCGATGACAACGAGAACTCGATCCTCGCCACGATCCTCGACATGGGCGGTCGACAGGTCCGGAACGAGCACCATGTCGCTCCCAGAGACCCCGCAGTAGCCGTAGTTCGAGGCATCGAACCCGATGCCGCCAGCAACGAGGTCTTCATCAAACCGGCTGGCGGGAACGGTGACGTGCCTGAATCTGCCTGCCCAGTCGGATACACGGAAGTCGACGAACGCGATGCCTTCTTTGTCGACTTGATGCCTGAGCGTCTCGAAGTCCTTCGTACTCATCTCACATCTCCCTGTTCCACGGAACCCAGCTCTCGGCTCGGAGCCTATTGGTGCAGGTTCCTCGCTGCGATGAACGAGAGGCCCTTCTTCGCGAGCTCCTCCGCGGTGCGATTCAGCGCGTGGTGTTTGTCGAGGTAGTTTCGCTCCAGAAGCGGCATCAGGCCCTGCGCCTCGATCTCGCTCTTCGGCAGGAAGTACTCCAGGATGTCGGAGGGGTGCTCGCGTGCCGCATCGATCTTCGGCACACCGCCCTCGTGCTTGGCCGACACGTTGGCCACGTGATCTGCCAGCTCGACGAGCTCTTCCGTCCGGTCGTACGGCTGGATGACGATCGACTTCTGCGTCTCAGTGATGTGGTGCTCGAAGCGCACGTTGTCCTCCAGCCCGAGAGCCGTACGGATCGCCGCACCCTTCTCGATCGTCCTGTTGCCCACCGAGTTCGCCCAGTTGAAGCCGATCAGCGACGTGGTCCCGTCGTCGCGACTGAACAGCTTCGCACCCAGCAGCGTCCACAGTGCGGCGTACGGGTTGTCGTTGCCCATGTACACCGAGATCTTGAACTCGATGTCGATGCCGAGCTTGTGCAGGAAGTATCCGAGCAGGACCGTGCCCGGGTTGATGTTCAGAACCTGCCGGATCCCGTATTCGGTGTAGTAGCCGAGGAACTCATCCGCCCACTGCAACGCGTGCTCGTTCGGCTGGCCGACCCCGCCGAAGTATCCGGTGATCGTCGCCGGTCCGCCGAGATGGATGTTGGACCCGTCGGTCCCTTTCGTGTCCAGGGTCTCGACGTAGCTTGCGCCGACGATCTGCATTGCTGCGGCGACGGCGAGCGTGTCGCCGGCGTCCGCGACTTGCTCGGCCATGTTGCGAACCCGGATGTAGCGGCCGGGCATGACCTCCCGATCCGCAATTGCCTGCTTCGCCTGCACGATCAGCCACGGGAAGAACTGCAGCGCGCTGATCTCCAACGTGACCGCGTGTGCCTCGTCGAACGTCATCTCCGCGGCGCGGTCTCCGAGGACCTTCTCCCGGAATCCGTCGATCGAGACGAACGCGCCCGCGTCTCGCTGCTCGATGAGCCACTCGACGTCGGTGAGGTACGGTGAGCGGCTCTCACGCAGTCGATTGAGGAGGTTCGGCAGTTTCCGTGCCTCCACCGCCTTGGCGTTGATGGCTTCCGGTCCGCCGTGCTTCTCGACGATCTGCAGAAGCTCGTTGACCGCACCGCAGTTCGGATCCAACAGCAGCTCGTTGATCTCCCGAACCGCCGCCTCACTGATCTTCAGCTTCTGCCGCAGATCGCTCATCGAGCCCTCCTTGAGAACTACTCGAATTCCTTCTTCAGATCCTCGAAGCCTCCGGCCTCGCTCTTCAGCATGTGGTAGCAATGCTCGTCGGCCGGGAACGCTCCCGCCTTCACGTCTGCTACGTACGCCTTCATCGCTTCGGTCACCGTCTCGGCGACGTTGCAGTACTTCTTGACGAACTTCGGCGTGAACGCCTGGAACTGGCCGATCAGATCCGAGACGATGAGGAGCTGCCCATCGCACTGACCGCCGGCACCGATGCTCAGCACCGGAATCGACAGCTTCTCCGTGATGAATCCCGCAACCTCCGGCGGCACCGCCTCGAGCAGCAGGAGCTGGGCTCCCGCCTCCTCGATCGCCAACGCATCCTCGATCAGGAGGCGCGCCGACGCGATCGTTCGCCCTTGCGCCTTGTGCCCGCCGAGCTGCCCCGAGCTCTGCGGCGTCAGCCCGATGTGACCGCAGACCACGATTCCTGCGTCGAGAATCGCCTCGATGCGACTGATGACGCGGACGCCGCCCTCCAGCTTCACCGCGTCGACGTTCGCCTCCTTGAGGAAGCGCCCGGCGTTTCGCGCCGCCTCCTCGTCGCTCACCTGGTAACTCATGAACGGCATGTCCCCCATCACAAACGTGTTCGGGGCCGCTCGCCGCACCGCCTCGCAGTGGACGATGCACTGGTCCATCGTTACCGGTACGGTTCCGCTGTAGCCGTAGACGCACATCCCGAGGGAATCCCCGACCAGCAGCATGTCCATCCCGGCCGCCTCGGCAAACGCGGCCGTCGGGTAGTCGTAGGACGTGAGCCAGGCGATCTTCTCGCCCTCGTCCTTCATCTTCTGGAGCTTGTGGATGCTGTGCTTCTTCTTGTCGGCCATCGTCGATCTCCTTCCGGCACGGGGTCGAGGATCCGGTTTCTTCGCGGGCCGTGAGGCTACACGCGCAGCCCCACCTCTCGCAAGAGGAGCGACAGCCGGCAAAGCGGGAGTCCCATCACGTTGTAGAAATCTCCCTCGATCCTCTCGACGAACAGGGCTCCGCGTCCTTGGATGCCGTACGCGCCCGCCTTGTCCATCGGCTCGCCCGAGGCGACGTAGGTCGCAATCTCCGCCTGCGAGAGCGGCCGAAAGCGTACGACTGTCTCCTCGATCGCCGTCCGTTCCCTTCCATCCTCCGTAGAGAGCACGCAGAGTCCGGTCAGCACGCGGTGTGTGCGCCCACTCAGTACCCGGAGCATCTCGCACGCCTCCTCGACGGATCGAGGTTTCCCAAACGGGTTCCCGTCGACGACAACCAGCGTATCCGCCCCGACAATCACGCCCTCGTGCGTCCGCGCCACGTGCCGCGCCTTCCCGACGGCGGAGTCCCTGACCCTCTCCGCAGGCGGTCCTTCGCCCTCTTCGGCGACACCGGGCGTAACGACGCGGAAGTCATCGGTGATTCGAGCGAGAAGCTCACGCCGACGCGGCGAAGCGGAAGCTAGAACGAGATTCGTCGTTCGATCGGAGGGAACGTCGCCGCGGTCCGCTGTCACCCGGCTCAGTGGAACTCCACCCCTGTTTGGCCTTCAGCGCCGGGCGTCGAGTAGAAGACCTTGAAGGCGTCAGTCGGATCGACCCCGCGAGGGAGACGAATCACACCGGCGACGAGGCCGCCCGACGGGATCTCAATCTTGCCGATGAACCCCTCCGTCAGTTCCACGAACGATGCAGAGCTGAAGAAGATGTAGTTGGCGCCACCCTGCTGAACGAAGAAGTTCCACGGTGAGAAGTCGGCGGCGGTTGGAGAGAACGCCCACACCATCACAGCGCCCGTCCCGATCAACGGATCGAGCGCCGCGACCAGCTCCTCGCCGAGCGTGCTCTCGCGCAGATCCTCCTCGAGCCTGACGTAGAGGAGGCGCAGCACTCGATCGTTGAGGAACGTCAGTTCCGTCGTCCGAACATGCTCCGCGGGCAGCCCCAGCATGGTCGCCATCGATTCCGATGTGAAGTCGGACAACGCCAGTACCTCTTCAAGCGTGGTGACGTCGCCGAGCAACGGCACGTCAATCGGATCGTGAGACGTTGTCGCCGCCGCCGGCCCGCTCCCCGTCAGCGGGGAAACCGTCGGTCCGTCAGCGAGAATCGCAAACGTCGCCCGAGCGCCCGCGTAGACGACATCGAACGGCTCCTCGGGATCGATCGCGTCGCCAAGGAGGACCACACCTTCCGCCCCGGATCCCTGCGACGCTCCGGCCGGGTTCACCTCGAACCATCCGTCGAGGAAGCCCGTCGTGATCTCCGTCCACGCATCCAGCGACGGCGAGAATGCGTCGCGTCCCAGTTGCTCGACGGACAGCGCCGTCGGATCGAACGGGAACTGGGTGACGACCGACTCGATGTTCGGATTGACGTAGAGGGCGTTCTCGCCGACGTACGGGAGCAGCGCGGTTCGGAGCGCCGGCGAGATCTTGCTGTCGAACGTTCGCTCGTTGATGAACACAAAGACGACCGTGAGTTCCGTCCCGCCGACGTCGACTTGAACGAGGTTCACCAGATCGACGTCGAGGCCCGTCTCCTGCGCCAGACCGCTTCGATCCTGCGCAGCGCTGCCAACGACACAGGCAAAGAGAAACAGGGAGGACACCAACATCGCCCTCCCCAGGACAGCTAACCGTCGTCGGGTGCTCAGATCAACGGACTGCACGTGCCGCACGGCCGGCCTAGCAGCCGCCGCCGCACCACCAGCCCGCAAACGCGAAGACCCAGAGGCCCCAGAACAATGCCAGGAGCATTCCGGCCGTGATCTCGATCGTGATGGGCATCTGCCACCTCCTTCTGCGTCCCTCCAGACTAGCACGGCGCCCGGCGCCCGGCAAGAGCCCAATGGCGAAAGCGCTCCTCCGGACATCTGTCGCATTCGCTGTACAGCGTCTGCGCTCTCGGCGCACGCCCCCAGATGGCGCGCCTCGATTGCCGCCCGGCGCGTCAACCGGGAAGACAGCACCCGTTGGCCGTTCGCGCAGTCGATCGAGTCCGGCGATCGCCGAGCGAACTGTGTGGTCCGTCACGGACACCTGTCCACGCCCGTCCAGTCTGGAACGCCGCTTGCAGCAGCCTCGCCGTCACGTACCATGCCGATCATCGACGAACGGAGGTCTCGCGATGCCGATCTCGGGTACGACGCTGGAGTTGGAACGCCTGCTCGATCGCCACGCCGATCCGGTTGAGCGTGCGGTGGAGCGATTCGGTCTGCCGCTTCACGTCCTTTTCCTCGAGGGAATGGAACGACAGGCGCGAGGATTCCTCGACGTCGCAGCGTCCACCTACCCCGACACGATCGTCGCTTTCGCCGCGAAGTCGAATCCTTGTCGGGGCGCCCTGCGAACCGCTCGGCGGCTCGGCCTCGGAGCGGACACGGCGTCCGAGTACGAACTGCGCGCCGCGCTGGAAGAGGGAATCAACCCGGCCAGGATCACGTGTAACGGAAACGCGAAGTCCGACGCCTACCTTCGTGATGCCATCGTCGCGGCGGCCCTGATCGCGGTTGACAGCGCCGACGAGCTAGACCGACTCGAGTCACTGGCGGTGGAGCTCGAGGAGGAACCGCGAGTCCTCATCAGGCTCCGCGGCATGCCGCTCTCCGGTCTCACGTCGGCGGACCAAACGACCGCCGCCGACTGGACCAAGTTCGGCTTCCACATCGACGAGACGCCCAAGCTATTCGAGCGGCTACGGGGTTCGCCCGTCCGCTTCGCCGGCATCTCCGCGCACATCGGCACGCAAATCGCAAATTCCGTCGGCTACGAGCGCCTCCTGACGCACTTCTTCGAGGTCGTCCGCCGCGCGAGCGCTTGCGGGCTCGAGCTGCGGGTCATCGACATCGGCGGCGGCTTCCCGGTTCGGTTCCTCGACGAGCAGACCTGGCACAGCTTCACGTCTCGACTCCTCGCTCGCCTGAGACGAGAGGCTCCCGTCGACGACGCGGTTACGTGGGCCGATCTCCCCATGGGCTACGAGGGAACGTACTCCGACGCCTCCCCCGCCTGGGAGGGGAAGTCCTACTTCACCCCGCATCCCGCTTCGGAGATGCTCGCGTATCTGCTCGCGTTTCGGTTCGAGGACGGTCGGACGACCGTCGAGAGGCTCGCCGACATTGGTTCGCCGACGCTGATCGTCGAGCCCGGCCGCTCGCTGACCGCTCCCGCCGGCATCACGCTCTGCGAGGTGATGGGCGTCAAGAAGGTTCTCGGCCATCCCGTCGTCTCCCTCGACCTCGGCATCAACAACCACGGCACCAATCTGATCACGCCCGACATCTTCCCGGTCGGCGTCCTGCCGCGGCGGGAAGGGGATCGCCCCGCCGAGGCGTTCCTCGCCGGCCGTCTCTGCTTCTCCGGAGACATGATCAGCAAGGCGAAGGTCAGCTTGAACCGGATCCCGAAGCGAGGGGAGCGGCTCGTCCTCTATCACACAGGCGCGTACGGCGCGGACCACTTCGCTTCGCAGAGCTGCGGCTTCCCTCGGCCGGCGAAGATTGCCGTCCGCGCCGACGGAGAGATCGAGGTCTGGCGAAAGGCGGATCGGTTCGAAGACGTCTTCGGTCGAGCGGAAGACACGCCGGCCTTCGGCTCGTAGGCGTTCCTGCCAGATCTACTTCGCCCGCGTCCGTTTCGGCCAGCGCTGCGTAGAGAAGAGGTTCGCCAGCTTGAACGCGGCCGTCGCGGCGACCGTTCGCAGGACGATCCGCCACGTTGCGCCGGACGGGTAGCTGAGGAGCGCCATGCCGAGCCCCTCGTCTTCCGAACGCTCCGGTGCGTACGTGAGCCCACGTACGAGAACGGCCGGCGTCAGCTCGGTCGTCTGCCCCATCACGAGCCCCGCCATTCCGGCGATGGAATCGACCACGATGTCGATTCCTCCCGACCGTGGGACGCCGAACAGGTCGTCACTGAACGTTGCACGCGTCGTCGGATCGATCCCGGCGAATCCGATCGCCAGGTCCTGCGAGCCGAGGCGCCCGACCGTCGTCACCGTGTCCGTGATGACCACCGCGACGTCCGCGCCGAACCGCTCGCGGACAGCTGCGCGAATCTTGCGCGCCTCGGCGCACGGGTCGGCCGGAAGAACGGTGATGTAGCCGTCGGGCGAGTTCGTGTGGTCGATGCCCGCCTCGTCGAGATAGGTTCCGTGTGCGCGGACCACCAACGTGAGCCGGTTGATCCGGCTGTACCCGTCCAGCATCGCCTCCGGGTTCGGCGATCGGTCGATCAACATCCTTCGCATCCCCGGAATCGCGAGGATCCCCTTCATCGGGATGACCAGGAGCACTTTGCCCGTCTCCATCAGCACCTGAAGCTTGCGCGGGTCCTTGTCGAGCATGCGCCCGAGGACACGCGCCTTCCGCGACGGGTGAACGTCATCGAGGCGGATCAGCCCGCCTTCGAAGAAGGAGACGACCTTTGAGCTCGCGACCAGGACGTCCTTGCTCTCGGGCACGAGGTCATTCGCCGCCAATGCGTCACAGAAGTACTCGCCTGCAGTCCGCCCAGGCGTCTGCTCAGGCGTCACGGCTTCGCGAACGGTGACGGGGGAGATGGTGATGTTCGGCATGTTGGTTTGAGAGCTCCTTCCGCGTGAGTATACCGACCGCTGCGCCTCGGCCCTACGTCGCCTCACCCGCCGCGCGATCGCTCGGCGTCACGCGGATCAGCTGCGCGAATGCCACGGAGATCACGGCGATGCCGACGCCGATGAGGAACGGAACCTTCGACCCGAGGAACGCCCACAGGATGCCGCCGAACGCCGGCATGAACACGGCGGCGACGTGGCCGATCGTCTCCTGCGCGGCGATGTTGCTCGTCAGCTCCTCCGGGGAGACTGCGATCTTCTGGATGTAGGTCGTCAGACCTGCGTTGAACGAGAACAGCACGTTGTCCACCGCGAATAGGGCGAACAGGAGCCACAATCGCGAGACGTACGCATATCCGAGAAAGACGGGAACGAGCGCGACATAGGCAATCGTCAGCATCCACCGCTCCCCGATTCGGGCGATCGCCCGGCCGATCATCTGATGCGCGAACGTGTTGATCAGCGCGTTCGCGAGGTAGAGAAGGGACATCACCTGCACGGCCACCTGGAAATCCCGAACCAACAGGAACGGCGCGAACGTCGTGAAGATGTGCCGGCGGCTTCCGGCAAGGAATGAGAGGACGTAGAAGACCCAGTACTTCTTGCGAAACCGCGCCTTCCTGCGCGTGGGCAGCTTGTGCCCGCCGCGCCCCATCACGAACAGGGCGACACCGCCGAGGCTGACCGCCCCTCCGACAGCGCTGAAGAGGATCGGGTATCCGATCCGATCGACCAGGAGGAGGATCGTCGCTGTTCCCAGAACGCCCGCGCCGGCCGCGATCGTCCGCATCCATCCGAGAACCCGCGGAGCCTCCGCGCGATCGACGCTCATCATCAGCGCTCCGTTCGCCGCCGGTCCGAAGAAGTGGAAGCCGAAGCTCATGATGAGTGTGGCCGCGAACAACATCGAGACGCTCCCCGACTGGCCCGTGAGGACGATCCCCACCCCGAGGAGCACGATGCTGATCGCGATGATGCGAAGCTCCGAGAACACGAGTGCAAGGAGCGCCACGCCGATCGCCAGAAGCCCGGGGATTTCCCGGCCGCTCTGAATCCATCCGACCATGTCCGGTCCGATCGAAAGCCGCTCAACGGCGAAGTTGTTGAACGTTGCCTGCCAGATCCGATGGCCGAACTGCAGTAGGAAGTTCGCCGTCACGAGGAAGACGAACAGACGGCGGTTTCTCCGGAAGAACTCCCTCATCGCTCACCTCTTCCCATGTCGGGCCGTCGTCTACCGCCACCGCGTCACAATCGACTCCCGACCAAACAGGCGGCCGGCCATGACCAGCAGGAGCCCGTCGGCGGCTACAAGGCCCAGGGCGACGAACACGGTAAAGAGCGGCGTGAACCACACGAGGCCCGTGACCTGAATGGCAATCAGCGCAAAGATCGGGAGGACCACGATGACCGCGAGGTTCTGCGCGCTCTTCGCGTCACTCGCCCGCGAGGAGCCAATCACGCCGAGGACGAAGCTCATGATCGACACCGCCGGCGTCAGCAGGAAGAGAGAGAGAAGCGCCGAGACCGTCAGAATGTACGGCAGCAGCGCGCCCCACCCGAGCAGCGAAACGAGGCCGACGAACAGGCCGGCGCTCGCCCACGCGATGAGAATCGCCGGAAGCGCGCCGGAGAGCGTCTTCCCGAGCAGAAGCTCCCACGTGCGGACCGGCGTTGCCAGAAGCGGTTCGAGCGTCCGCGTCACCTTCTCCTCGACAATCGACAGCGTTGCGAACACGTTGGCGACCATCGCCGGGATCAGGAGAACGAAGAACCGGAACTGCGACAGGATGAGCAAGCGGAAGCCGTCGGCGTCACTCAGCCCCACGGCTCCCGGCGCGGCCAGTCCGAGCGAGCCCGGCGCGAGGAACCTCGGAAGGATCCAGGAGAGGAAGATCGCTTGTCCGACGAGCAGCAGAGGAATCACGACGCTGAACAGCAAGCTCGACGGGCTGCGAATCATCAGCAGCCATTCCTTGGCGAGGACGTTCCCGATCCGGCGGATCATGCCTCCTCCTCCCGCACGAGCTGCAAGTAGACGTCTTCGAGCGTCCGAGAAGCTTCCGTGACCTCGAGGATCTCGATGCCAATCTCGACCAGCTTCGCGACGAGCTTGGGGCGATCGCCGCCGGGATCGGCGAGCCGGAACCGCACGAGACCGCTTGACGGGCCCGACAGGCCCAGCACGTACGATTCCGCAGTGACCGCCCGGATCGCCTCGTCGTTCCACGTGGTTGCCCGAACGTCCACGCCCGGCTTCTCCCGACGACTCCGAAGCGCGCCCGGTGTGTCCAGCGCGACGAGCCGGGTTCTGAGAACAGCGATTCGACTGGACAGCTCCTCCGCCTCGGCCAGGTTGTGCGTCGAGAGGAGAACGGTGGCGCCATCCTCCCGCAGCCGCACGATCAGCGATCGAAGATCCCGCGCCGCTTCCGGATCGAGGCCCGCCGTCGGCTCGTCGAGGAGCAGAATCCGAGGTCCGTGGATCAGCGCGCGGGCCAGCGCCAGTCGTTGCTTCATTCCTTTCGAGAATGTCCCGACCCGATCGGCTGCTCGATCGCCAAGGCCGACCAGCCGAAGCGCCGCCTCAACCGCCGCTTCGACATCGACTCCGTCGTAGAAGCGTGCGAAGTAGGCGAGATTCCGACGTGCGCTCAGCCGTTCGTAGAAGCCGGGTGACTCGGTGAGGAAGCCGATCGATTCGTGCACTTGCGCGGGATCCAGCGCAGGGTCGACACCGTCGACCAGCGCCTGTCCCGAGGACGGCGCGATGATTCCGGCGATCATCCGCAGCGTCGTCGTCTTCCCCGCGCCGTTCGGCCCCAGTAGACCGACGATCTCTCCCTCGCCGATGTCGAACGTCAGCCGATCCACCGCCAGTCGATCGCGAAAGCGTCTGCACAGGTTCGTCGTTCGGATCATCGTCGATGCCTATCCCCAAAGCGGAGACGGGTACCGGCCCTCCGCCGTGAGCTTCTCGATTCCGGCGCGCGTCTGCGCCAGGTCTTCTCGGTACGTCACGCCGAACCACGCATCCTTCGAGGGAAGAACGCGCACCTGCAAGCCATCCTGGTCGACCATCTCGCCTACGACGGCGGGGATGAAGAACTCATCCGAAGGGGTTGGATTCGATCCGAGGAACCGCTCGAACCGCCGCATGAACTCGGGCACGATCGTCGGCGCGAAGCCCCAGAAGTTCATCGACGCGATGGCTCCGTCGGGAATCGGGTGCCAGGTCTCGCCGTCCTCGGTGTACGCGATCGAGCCGTCTCGCAACGCGACCCTCTTGCGTTCTGCGATCCCATCGAGCGTCCCATCCTCTCGGATCCGGCAGATCCCGCGCGAGACCGTCCCGTGCTCGGTCATCGTCGCATCCAACGGAAACCCGACGAGCGCGTGCTCCCGCTTCGTGCGCAGATGCTCCGCAAGCAACTGGTAGCCGCTCTGGCCGTAGAAGTCGTCGGCGTTGATCACCGCGAACGGGCCCGAGAGAGCTTCCCGGCACGCGAGGACGGCCTGCCCGGTCCCCCACGGCTTGACGCGATCCTCCGGCACCTCGAAGCCTCTCGGAAGATCGTCGAGACGTTGAGGGACGTAGCCGACGGCGCAGCGATCGCGAAGCGTCACGTCAAACCGCGCGCGAAGCGCCTCCTCCACCTCCGGACGAACGACGAACAGGACTCGATCGAACCCAGCCCGGAGCGCGTCGAACACGCAGTAGTCGACGATCAGCTCCCCGTGCGCGCCCACCGGCTCGACCTGCTTCAGCCCTCCGTAGCGGCGCCCCATTCCCGCGGCCATCACGACCAGTGTCAGCTTCTCCACCCCTCGATCCGCCTCCCCTTCTGCGGCGGAGAGTCTACGCTCTGTCATGTCCCCAGGCGAGTTCGCCGACTGTGACCCACATCACGTTTCGCACGAAACCCAGTGAAACGAAACCGCCCTCCGTCCCCGTCTCACGAGCGGTGCCGTCGGTCTGCTGCGATACACTCCCTGCATGCGCCCGAACGTTCTGATCCTCGATAACAGCAAGTACCCGCTTCTCTTCCACGAAGACCGATCCTGGCGTCCCTTCCTCCGCGACGCCGACGTGACGGTCGTCAACGTCCCTTCAGGGAAGCGCATCCCGCCGCTCGAGGAGTTCACGCACGTCCTCGTGTCGGGATCGGACGCCTCGATTCTCGAACCGCGAGCGTGGCGAGAGTCGGAGGCGCAGGCCGTCCGAGACGCGGCCGCGGTCGGCATACCGATCCTCGGTTCCTGCTTCGGCCATCAGATGCTCGTCTACGCCCTCTCCGGCTCCGACCACCTTCGACGATCGCCTGTCCCCGAAGTCGGATGGATCACGCTCGAGAAGTTGGGCGACGACGAGTTGCTTCGGGATGCGCCCAATCCGTGGCACACGTTCAGCTTCCACTTCGACGAAGCGTTCGACCTCCCCGAGCCGTGGAGGATCCTTGCACGCTCGGCCGCCTGCCCAACCCAGATCATCCGCTACGGAGATCGACCGATCTGGGGAATCCAGGGACATCCGGAGATGTCACCGGGAAAGGCTCGAGCGATCCTCGCGGTCTACCGGCTGTTCGCAGGGCGCGCGCGGCGTCGTCTGATTTGCCGAGGCCCCGTCCCAGGAGAGGAGGACCGAGTCATCGGACGCGTCTTCGCGCGATTCCTCGATCAGACGCCCGAGGCTAGTCGTTTAGAGGCTGGCAGGTCGGGCAGATGAAGCTCGACGTCGAACCGGTCTTGATCTTCTCGATCGTCGCCCCACAGGTCGGGCACGGCTTTCCCTCCCGGTAGCCGACGAGCAGATCCTTCCCCGAGAAGCGGCCTGGCTTCCCGTAGAGGTCAAGCTCGTACGCCGCCGCGCCCTTCCGGATGCTGCGCTGGAACTCGGTCCGAATCGCTTTACGTAGCGCGGCGATTTCGTCGTCCGACAGGGTCGGAATCCCCCGCAGCGGATGGAGCTTCGCCCGGAAGAGGATGTCGTGAACGTAGGCGTTTCCGATTCCGGCGATCCGCTTCTGATCGAGCAGGAAGCTCTTGATCCGCCCTCGTCGTCCGGCGAGAAGCTCTCGGAACGCGCCCAGGGGCAGGTCGAGTGCGTTCGGCCCGAGCGCGGCCGACATCGCGTGCTCGCCAAGCTTCCCCGGCGACGCGTAGTGAGCGTAGCCGAACCACCAGAAGTGGATCGCCAGCGACTCGCCGTCGGCGAAGTCGAGCCGAACTCGCCACTTCTCCGGCAGCTTCTCCCGCGGAACGAGCAGCACCTCGCCACCCATCCCGAGATTGAGAAGGAAGTAGCCACGAGTTGTCTCACTGATGAGCCACTTGCCGTGATGCGTGACGTCGAGGA
>Ga0272441_10010661_pt1 | contig 13843 bp, 10 predicted proteins | sample SSMProp6N_FD_193582 | JGI IMG/M metagenome (GOLD analysis project Ga0272441, IMG submission 193582) | Marine sediment archaeal communities from Little Sippewissett salt marsh, Falmouth, MA, United States - SSM-Prop-6N | ecosystem: Environmental > Aquatic > Marine > Wetlands > Sediment ... | reverse complement strand
TCTGATGCTGATCGATCCGATTTCTCTGGAGTATTCCGGCCCGTATTACGCCTTGGCGGTGCTCGGCGGATATTTGCTGGGGTCGATCCCTTTCGGGCTGCTGTTCAGCCGCCTCGCGGGCCTCGGCGACATCCGGTCGATTGGCTCAGGCAATATCGGCGCCACCAACGTGCTGCGCACAGGCAACCGCTGGGTGGCGCTGGCCACGCTGATTGCCGACGGCGGCAAAGGCGCCGTGGCGGTGCTGCTGGCGCGCCATCTGGCCGGCGATACCATTGCCGTGCTGGCCGGCACTGGCGCGTTTATCGGCCATATCTTTCCGGTATGGCTGCGCTTTCGCGGCGGCAAGGGCTTTGCCACCTTTCTTGGGCTCACGCTGGCGCTCAGTTTTCCTGTCGGCCTGGCGAGTTGCGCCACGTGGCTGCTGACTGCCGCCATCTGGCGCATGTCGTCGCTGGCGGCGCTTATGGCCGCAGCGCTGACGCCGCTGTTTTTCTGGATGAGCGGCCTATGGGTCGTCATCCCGTTTGCTATCCTCTACGCGGCGCTGATCTTTCTGCGGCACCGCACCAATATCCAGCGGATTGTTGCCGGCACGGAACCGCGCATCGGCAGCAAGACGGCAACAGCCGATGGCGGCGGGCCAGATGGCAGCGGGGCAGATGGCGGCGGGGCAGATGGCGCATGACCGTTTATCCAGCATGGACGGCGCCTGCGAGCGAGGCCGACACGCTGGACTGGCTGCGCCTTGCGCGCTCACAAAATATCGGCCCCGCCACGTTTTGGGAGCTGCTTAGCCGATACCACTCCGCCGCCGCAGCGTTGGAGGCGCTGCCGGCCATCGCCCAGCGGGCCGGCCGCACGGCATCGCTGCGCGTGGCCTCCCAGGCGGATGCGGACCGCGAGATCGAGAAAATCCACGCCTTCGGCGCCAAGCTGGTGCCGTTTGGAACCGCCGACTACCCGCCCCTGCTTCGCCAGATTGACGCCCCGCCGCCGCTGCTGACTGTGTTAGGCACCGGCGCCACTGCTGGTCCACGCACTGTTGCCATCGTTGGCGCCCGCAACGCCTCGGCAGCCGGCCGCAAAATGGCATCGCTACTGGCTGCGGATCTAGGACGGTTCGCGGTCACGGTCGCCTCCGGCCTGGCCCGCGGCGTCGATACCGCCGCCCACGCGGCCAGCCTCACCAGCGGCGCCGTTGCGGTTACCGCCGGCGGCATTGATATCATCTATCCGCGCGAAAACGCCGCCTTGCACGCGCAAATCGCCGCGGCCGGCGCCATCATCACCGAAATGCCCTTTGGTGCGGAGCCCATCGCCCGGTCGTTTCCGCGCCGCAACCGCCTGATCTCCGGCATCTCTGCCGGGGTAATTGTGATCGAGGCCGCCAAGCGGTCCGGGTCGCTGATTACGGCGCGCTTTGCGCTTGAGCAGGGGCGCGAGGTTTTTGCGGTGCCCGGTTCGCCGCTCGACCCGCGGGCGCAAGGCACCAATAGCCTAATCCGCAATGGTGCCACGCTGGTTCAATCCGCCGAAGACGTGCTGGAAACGCTGGATAGCCAGTTTTGCGAGACGCTAAGCACCGCGCCCTTTACCCCGGCGCCGCAGCCGGGTAGCGCTGATCGCACAGCGCCACGGGCGGCAGGTGATCCGTCGCCGAAAACGGCCCGCATCATAAGAGAATTGCTAAGCCCATCGCCGGTGGGCCTCGACGACTTGGCGCGGCTAAGCCAGTTGCCCATATCCGCCGTTTCGGCAATTGTCTTGGAGTTGGAAATCGCCGGCCACGCGGTGCGCCATCCCGGCGGCCGGGTAAGCGCTGCTTAGAGCCAACATCCCTTGGCCAACATCACTTAGCCAGCATCACTTAGCCAGCATCACTTAGGAGGGTCTGTCGGCGCATTCCGATCGGCGTGTTGCCTATCGTGCCCAGCGGCAATGTGCGACGCCTCGCTGCCGGCCATTTCCAGCAAATAGGCCAGGTAGGTGAGGTCGGTCTCGCGGGCAACAGTTGTGAGACCGATAAGCATATCGAAGATGTATCCGGCGGTTTGCCGCCGTTCCTCGTCAGCTGACATGCAGGACTTTTTTGTCACGAATGGTCAACTCTCGCAGTATTTATGTACCGGACACGCCTGCCCCTGCTGCCAGGATGTGCACGCCCGCTACGTTGTTCCGAATGTCCCGATATCCCCAGATACAAGGGGGTTTTACGTTCGACACCAATGCAATCACAATACACGTTTAACGCGAAGCATGCGAGAAGCACTTTTTTACGCAGCGTAAATCGGCAGTTTTGGGCTCTGAAGTGCGGAAATATTTTCGCGCCGAGGGGCCATAGCCGGCAGGATGCCGTTTGACACCCGGTTGCTTGGCACATCATCTTGTCGCACCGAATCGACATTGTGCCGCGATTGCGATAGGCAGCGCGCTTCCCCTACCTGCCCGAATTTGAGGTTTGCGTGGTTAACGTAGTCATTGTGGAATCCCCGGCGAAGGCCAAGACGATCAACAAGTATTTGGGCAGCGGTTACAAAGTGCTGGCCTCTTACGGGCATGTGCGCGATTTGCCGGCCAAAGACGGCTCCGTCGACCCGGAGCAGGCGTTCGATATGACCTGGGAAGTCTCGCCGAGTTCAAAAAAGCAGATCCGGGCCATCGAAAGCGCCGTCAAAGGCGCCGACCGGCTTATTCTGGCGACGGACCCCGACCGCGAGGGAGAAGCGATCTCGTGGCATGTGTTGGACATGCTGCAGCAGAAAAACATCCTCAAGGACATGCCGGTCGAGCGCGTCGTGTTCAACGCGGTGACCAAGAAATCGATCCTGGAGGCGATGGCCAATGGCCGCGATCTCGACGACGACCTGATCGAGGCCTACAAGGCCCGCCGGGCGCTGGATTATCTGGTCGGCTTTACCTTATCGCCGGTGCTGTGGCGCAAGCTGCCCGGCTCGCGCTCAGCCGGCCGGGTGCAATCGGTGGCGTTGCGGCTGATCGTATCACGGGAAATGGAGATCGAGGCGTTTGTTCCACGCGAATATTGGAGCATCGCCGCCAATCTCGAAACCACCGCCGGTGACGCGTTCAGCGCCCGTCTGGTATCGTTAAACGGCAGCAAGCTGGATAAGTTCAGCCTCGCCGATGAAACCCAAGCGCGCGCGGCGGAAGCCGCCGTTGCCGCGGCGGGCCTGCGCGTTGCCTCGGTGGAAGCAAAGCCGGCAAAGCGCAATCCGCCCGCCCCCTTCACCACCTCCACCCTGCAACAAGAATCCGCGCGCAAGCTTGGCTTTAACGCCAGCCGCACCATGCAAGTGGCGCAACGGCTTTATGAGGGCGAGGATATTGGCGGTGAGACGGTGGGGCTCATCACCTATATGCGCACCGACGGCATTCAGATGACGCCGGAAGCCATTGACGATGCGCGCCGGGCCATCGCCAGCCAATACGGCGCCCGCTACTTGCCCGACAGCCCGCGCATCTACCGCACCAAGGCCAAAAACGCGCAAGAAGCGCACGAGGCCATACGGCCGACCGACCTTGCCCGCACGCCGCAAGACGTTGCCCGCTATGTGAGCGCGGAAGAGCTCAAGCTCTACGACCTGATATGGAAGCGCGCGATCGCCAGCCAGATGCAAAGCGCCGCCTTCGAGCGCACCACCGTGGAGCTAACCGACGCCGACGGCACCGTGGGCTTACGCGCCACCGGCTCCGTGCCGGTGTTCGACGGCTTTTTGACGCTCTACCAAGAAGGCGTCGATGACCCGGACGGTGAAGAAGACGGCAACAAGCTACCGCCGCTGGCTGAAGGCGATACACCGCGGACAGCAAGCGTTGCCACCGACCAACACTTCACCGAACCGCCGCCGCGGTTTACCGAAGCATCCATGGTGCGGCGGATGGAAGAATTGGGCATCGGCCGCCCCTCCACCTATGCCTCGACGCTAAGCACCTTACGCGACCGCGAATATGTGCGCATGGACCGCAACCGGTTCGTGCCCGAAGATAAAGGTCGGCTGGTCACAGCGTTTCTGGAGAACTTCTTCAACCGCTACGTGCGCTATGATTTTACCGCCGGCCTGGAAGAGCAGCTTGACGCGGTCTCGGCCGGTAAACTTGATTGGCGCCAGGTGCTGCAGGATTTCTGGCGCGATTTCATCGCCGCCGTCGAAGACACCAAAGACCTGCGCATCACCGAAGTGTTGGACGTTCTCAACGACGTCATGGGCCCGCACGTCTTCCCCGATAAAGGCGATGGCAGCGACCCGCGCCAATGCCCCACATGCAGCACCGGGCAATTGTCCATCAAGACCGGCCGCTACGGCGCTTTCATCGGCTGTTCCAATTATCCCGAATGCCGGTTCACGCGGCCGATGGCCGGCGAAGACGCCGCCCAGGCGGCGCAAGGCGACAAAGAGCTTGGCATTGACCCACAGACCGGGCTGCCCGTTTTGGTCAAGTCCGGCCGCTTCGGCCCCTATATCCAGCTTGGCGACACGGGCGCGGAGAACGACAAGCCGAAGCGGTCCGGCATCCCCAAGGGCATGGACCCGGCGGACGTGACGCTGGACTACGCGCTGCAGCTGCTGGCCCTGCCGCGCGAGGTGGGCGCGCACCCGCAAACCGGCAAGATGATTACCGCCGGGCTCGGCCGCTACGGCCCGTTTGTGCTGCACGACGGCAAATACGCCAATCTCGACAGCATCGAGGAAGTGTTCAGCGTCGGCATCAACCGTGCGGTGGATGCAATCGCGCAAAAGGCGCAACGCGGCGGCGCGCGCCGCGGCCAAGCAACTGTGCTCAAAGAGCTTGGCGACCATCCGACGGAGGGCGGGCCGGTGCAGGTGCTTGATGGCCGCTATGGGCCCTATATCAAGCACGCAAAGATCAACGCCACGGTGCCAAAGAGCGTCGAACTAGACGCGTTGACACTCGACCGCGCCGTTGAGTTGATTGCCGAAAAAGCTGCCAAGGCCGGCAAAAAACCAAAAACCAAGGCTAAGGCCAAAAGCAAGACCAAGACGAAAGCCAAAACCAAGACCAAGGCTAAAGCCAAGACCAAAGCTAAGGCTAAGCCGAAGGCGAAAACCAAACCGGCAACCGCCTCTCAATCAGACGCACCGTAAGTGGCACAGGCGCCATGCAGCCCTAAACGCAGCAAGCGCGCGCCCAAGCGCGGCAAGGCCAAAGCTGCGTCTGACACCCCCTTGCCCACCCGCGCGCAGGTGCTGGAGTTTCTTGCCACCTATGACGGCAAACCCGGCAAGCGCGAGATTGCACGCGCCTTCGGCGTAAAAGGCCCGCAACGCGCAGCGCTCAAAGATCTGCTGCGCGCCATGGAAGATGACGGCCTGTTGGAACGTGGCGAGCGGCGCAGATTTGCCCGCCCCGGTGCGCTGCCCCCGGTCACCGTCATCGACATCACCGACCGCGATGCGGACGGCGAACTGATTGCCAAACCGGCCAATTGGACATCGCAGGAGCCGCCCCCGTCGATCGTGCTGGCACCGGCCGGCCATAAAGACCCGGCGGGCTTTGGAACCGGCGACCGGGTGTTGGCGCGCCTTACCCCGGCGCAGGAGGATTTCGCCTACGAAGCCCGCGTTATCAAGGTGCTGGGCGCCGGGGCAAAAAAGGTCATCGGCGTGCTGCGCCCCGGGCCCGGCAAAGATTGGACGCTGGAGCCCGTCGACAAACGCGACCGCGGCGACTACCGCGTTTCGGCGCGCGACGCCGGCTCCGGCAGAGCGCACGACCTTGTCGAGGCGGAAATCCTGTCCGCCACCCGCTACGGCCCGCGCCGCGCCCGTATCACCCAAGCCTTAGGCTCGATGGACGGCGCCCACGCGATCAGCCTCATTGCTATCCACGAACAGGGCATTCCGGTGGCATTCGATGCGGCCGCGCTCGCCGAGGCGCAAGCTGCCAAACCGGCGACGGCCCGGGGCCGCGTGGACCTGCGTTCTATTCCGCTCGTCACCATCGACCCGGCCGATGCCCGCGACCATGACGATGCGGTGTGGGCGGCGGCCGACGACGACCCCACCAACCGCGGCGGCCATCAGGTGATCGTCGCCATTGCCGACGTGGCGGCCTATGTGCAGCCGGGCTCCGCCTTGGACCGGGAGGCGCAAACGCGCGGCAACTCGGTCTATTTCCCCGACCGCGTGGTGCCGATGCTGCCCGAACGCATTTCCAACGATCTATGCTCGCTGGTTGAAGGGCAAGACCGCCCGTGCCTTGCGGTGCGCATGATTTTCGATAAACGCGGCCGCAAACGCGGGCACCGGTTCATGCGCGCCATCATGCGGTCTGCCGCGCGGCTGTCGTACCAGCAAGCGCAAGCGGCCTATGACGGGGCGGAAGGTGGCGACGCCGCGCCTCTTGCCGAGGCGGTCATCAAGCCACTTTACGCCGCCTATGCGGCCCTCAGCCGCGCGCGCGATGCGCGCCAGCCGTTGGACCTCGACCTGCCCGAGCGCAAGATCGAACTGGCAGACGACGGCACCATCCGCCGTATCCATGAGGTGGAGCGCCTTGACTCCATGCGGCTTATTGAGGCGTTCATGATCGAAGCCAATATCTGCGCGGCCGAAACGCTGGAGGCCGCAGGCGCCCCGGTGCTCTACCGCAGCCACGCGGCCCCGGCGCCTGAAAAGATCACAGCCCTTGCGCAGTTCCTGCAAACTCTCGACATGACGCTGCCGCGCGGCGCCGTCATCAAGCCGGCGCATCTTAACCGCGTGCTCGCCCACGCCGCACCATCCGAGCACGCCGGGATGATCAGCGAAGTGGTTCTGCGCTCCATGGCGCAAGCGGAATATACCCCGGACAATGCCGGCCATTTCGGGCTCAATCTTGCACGCTATGCCCACTTTACCTCGCCCATCCGCCGCTATGCCGATTTGCTGGTGCACCGTTCTTTAATCCGCGCGCTTGGCCTTGCGCCTAATGTCCAAAAGGATGGCTTGACCGCGGATGAAACCACCCGCCTTGATGAGATTGCCGCGCATATCTCCTCAACCGAACGCCGCGCCATGGCCGCCGAACGGGCCAGCACCGACCGCTACCTGGCCCACTATATGGCCGACAAAGTGGGCGCGGAGTTCGCTGGCCGTGTGTCCGGCGTCACCCGCTTTGGCCTGTTCGTACGCTTAGAGGAGACCGGCGCGGATGGGCTCATCCCCATCGCCTCTTTGGCGGAGGAGTATTTCCACCATTCCGAAAGCCAGCACGCGCTGATCGGTGAGCGCACCGGCACCCTGTACCGCTTGGGCGACCCGGTCACGGTGCAACTGGAAGAAGTGGCGCCCCTTAAAGGCGGGTTGCGGTTTTCTCTTATCCATGGTGGCCGCCCAGCGGATGCGGCGGAAAAGAAGCGCGCCCGTCAAGACCGGGCCAGTCAAGACCGGGCTAGTCAAGATCGGCCGCGCGGCCGCCGCGGCATGCGCTCCGGCAAACGCAAACCATCGCGCCGCCGGTAAATTCACTCCATACCGGTAAATCCATCAAAAAAATGTGTGAATGTGGCAATGCGCCCCATTGAGAACAACCTCGCCGCACCCAACACTCATGCCCATGGTTGTAGACAGACATACCCCCAGCGCATCACTGGGCGACGTGGCGGGTGAGACGGCCGGCGGCGCGTACGCCCACAGCACCGGCCCCACAGACAGGCCGGTCTGGCCGGCGCTGCTGGATGGCGCGCGCGGGAAATGCCCGAAATGCCATAAAGGCCATATGTTTCGGGCCTATCTTAAAGTGGCCGATTCATGCGAAGCATGCGGTCAAGAGCTGCACCACCACCGCGCCGATGATGCGCCGCCCTATTTTACGATTTTCATCAGCGGGCACGTGATTATCCCGTTGATGATCGTAATGGAAAAATTCTGGGCGCCGGCGCTATGGTTGCATATGGCAATCTGGATACCGCTCACCATCGCCGTGTGCATGGCGCTGCTGCCGCCGGTCAAAGGTGCTCTCGTCGCCCTGCAATGGGCGTTGCGCATGCACGGCTTTGCCGCCGAACACGAAGCGCCCGATAGCGGCCTACCGTGGCCGGAGGACGTGCGGCAACACCTGGACAGCGCCGATTAGTCCGGGCATCGTCGCACGCGACATGACCTCGCATCCTTCCGGCACCAGCGGCCCGTTTGACCCTGCCTATGCCCGCCCCAGCGAATACCGCACGGGCAAAGCGCCGGCCGTGCGGCCGAAGGATGCGGCAACGCTCATTCTTGTCCGCCACGACGCCAAGGCGCCGCAGGTGCTGATGGGCAAGCGGCACGCAGACCATGCCTTCATGCCCAACAAATATGTATTTCCCGGCGGCCGCGTAGACCGCGCCGATAGCCGCATCGCCCCGGCAAAGGATTTATCCCCACGGGTGCAGCGGCGATTGATGGACCGGATGCGCGGCGGGCCGCCCTCACCGGCGCGCGCGCGCGCCTACGCGCTGGCAGCGGTGCGCGAAACCTTCGAGGAAACCGGCCTGCTGGTCGGCATGCCCAACACAGGCGCTATCCCTACATCCCGCCATGCCGACTGGAACGCCTATTTCCGCCACGGCGCGCTGCCGGACCTCTCGCGGGTTGACCTGGTCGCCCGCGCCATTACGCCGCCTTACCGCACCCGCCGCTTCGATACGCGCTTCTTCATGGGCGATGCATCGTCCATTCTCAGCGACCTGCACGATACGCGCGCCGCCTCAGGTGAATTGCTGGACTTGCACTGGCTCACCCTAAAAGAGGCGCGGGCGCTCGAACTGCCCAACATCACCCGCGCCGTCTTGGCTGAAATCGAAACGCGGCTGCGCACGCCGGACAGCGGCACCCGGCGGCCGGTGCCGTTCATCTATTTCCGCGGCCGCAGGCCGGTCCAAGACGTCATTCCATGACCGCCCAGTGCCGCCCAAACAGCGGCGCTGTACGGCCGCGCGATGCCGCAAGCCTGGTGCTGCTGCGCCAAAACGGCGGCGCGGTTGAGGTGCTGATGGGCCGCCGACACGCCCGCCACGCCTTCATTCCCGACGCTTTTGTGTTTCCCGGCGGCAAGCTCGACCGCGACGATTGGCGCGTGCGCACCATGCATTCAGGCGCCGGTACCGCCCGCACCCGGGCGCTGGAGGCCGCCGCCATCCGCGAAACCTATGAAGAAACCGGCCTGTTGCTGGCCCGCGCCGGCACGCCCGGGCCCGCCACCACGGCCACCACCTGGCACGCATTTACCGCGCGCGGGCTGATACCGGATGCCACCGCGCTGCGGCTGTTGGCGCGCGCCATAACCCCGGCGCAGAGCCCGATCCGGTTTCACGCACGGTTTTTTACAGCGCTCAACCCGCCCTTGGCCGGCACGCTGCAAGGGTCCGGCGAATTGCTTGATCTGGCGTGGTATCCGCTGGATACGGCCCGTACCCTGCCGGTGATAGACGTTACCGAATTCGTCCTTGCCGAAATCAGTACGCGCGTTGCCGCCGGCGGCCTCACCGGGCCGGTCGCGTTTTGGCGCTACCGGTCCGGCAAACCCCTTCTTTCGTACGAACCGCACATCTGACATGGCGCCCGCCCCTGACACCGACACCCAGACACAAGCCCTAACGGCCGCGCAACGCCGCCGGTCTATGGCCGCGGCCTTAGGCTGCGTTGCCGCCGTCGGCATCGGCATCGGCGCCACCTTGCCGCTGCTTGCCTTGCGTATGGATGCCATGGGCGCATCGGCGGCGGTCATCGGATTGAACACGGCGATGGTGGGCTTATCGCATCTTGTGTTCACGCCGTTAGTGCCGGTGATCTTGCGGCGTATGCAGATGATGACCTTTCTCGTCATCTGCATTCTCACAGCGGCCGCCGGCATTATCGGCTACATGCTGTTTGCCGATATTCAGCTATGGTTTCCCTTGCGGTTTATCACGTCGGGGGCGTTGGCCGGCTTGTTCGTGGTCAGCGAAATATGGGTCAACCAAATCGCCGACGATGCCACCCGCGGCCGCGCCATCGGCCTCTACGCAACCATATTCGCCGGCGCGTTTGCCTTGGGCCCGGCTATTTTGCTGGCGGTCGGCACCGAAGGCACCCTGCCTTTCGTGCTTACGGCACTGTTCACCTTGCTGTCGATCATTCCGCTGCTGTTTGCGCGCGGGCTGATGCCTGAGATCCGAGAAAAGCCGAGCCGCGGCTTTTGGGTTTTTGTGCTGGTAGCGCCTGCCGCCACGTTTGCGGCCTTTGCCTACGGCGCCATAGAAACGCAAGTGTTCAACCTGATGCCGGTCTATGCGGTGCGCAGCGGCGCCACGGAGGCCACCGCCGCCTTAGTCTTAAGCGTATTCGCCGCCGGCAATGTGGCGCTGCAGATACCCATCGGCTATTTGGCGGATACGTTCGACAGGCGGTATATCCTCGCCTTGTGCGCTGGTGTCGGCACCTCCGCGCCTTTGCTTTTGCCGCTGGCCGCCGGCGCGCCGATGCTGCTGTACCCCATCCTGTTTATCTATGGCGGTGTCGTGGTTGGTCTGTATACGGTGGGCCTGGCATTATTAGGGCAGCGCTTTAGCGGCGCTGATTTAGCGGCGTCCAATGCGGCCTTCGTGGTGATGTATTCCCTAGGGGCGTTGCTCGGCCCGCCGGCGGGCGGCCTGGCGATGGATTATTGGAACCCGGATGGGCTGGCGTTGGCGCTGTCCGCCACCGCCGCCTGCGCATTGGCGATCACGCTGTGGCGGCGCTTCAGCCCCCACCACGACGTACCGCCGGCAGCGCTGAAACCGTAAGCCCCCTCTCCCAAACGCACCCGCGCGCCCTAGCCATTGGCGATTGGATAGGGTGGGCTGAAGGTGTATACAAAGCCCACAAGCTCCCTGCACTGGGCCTATAGGCAATACCACTTGTGGAGAGATCAGGACGTGGCCGATTTTTTCAAACCGGTTGTTCTGGCGTGTGCGGCGGGCGTGCTCGCCGGCTGCGCTTACGGCACGTATGACACCATAGAGCTGATGCCGTCGCCCGTTGTCTACAGCACCGGGGAGTTTGACCCGTTTCCGGATTTTGACGACGAAGACTTTGTAGCGCAGACACAACTCTTATACGTAACCGACCGCGCGCCGGCGGGCCCGGAGGATTGGCAGCCCCGCTACACCTATGAACGCGGCCTGCTGATGCGCGCCGGCACGGCGGATGTGGCTCTGCATCCCCAAGTCGATGAATGGCAAGAAGCGCGCGACATCACCTTGTCCGGCAAGCGCGATCAGGTTTACACGCTGTCGGTGTCCGAAACCGAAGAGATCGGCATCCTGCCCTCCGATGTTGTGCAGTTTCTTGAAGAGCCACCCGACGAAAGCGAGATGGACGCCGCCAGCCGCGCCTTCGCCGAGGAAATCAACCGGCAAGTTGCCTATTCTGAGACCAAAGACGTCTTCATATTCGTCCACGGCTACAAGAACGATTTCGAGTACCCGGTGCTGGTCGCTAAGGAGTTGCAGCATTTCTTAGGCTACCAGGGAGCGTTTATCGGCTTTGGCTGGCCGGCGACGCCGCACCGGTTTGCCTATTTCCGCGATGTGGAGACCGCGGCGGCCACGGTGCGCAACCTGCGAACCCTAGTTGAGTTTCTGTCGGAAGAGACCGAAGCCGAACGCATTAACCTCATCGGCTTTAGCGCCGGCTCGCGCCTGGTGTTCGAGGCGACCAAACAAATAGCGCTGATGAATAAAGCCTCAGGCGACAACGGTGCCTACACACCGCCGCGGCTGGGCGAGGTCATTCTCATCGGCAGCGACGTTGACCGCGCCAATTTCGGCCAAGCCCTTTTGGACGGCATTCTCGATGCCTCCGATAGACTGACCGTCTATATGTCGGGGTCGGATTCGGCGCTGGATTTCTCCAGCCTATTGTCGTGGCGCGAACAGCGCGTGGGCCAGATCTGGACGCGGGAGGAGATCACGCCTGTGCTCGAGCAACGCATCTTGGCGTTTGAAACGCTGGCGCTGATCGACGTATCGGCAGCCGATGCAGCGGATGCCGGCAGCGGGCATTCGTATTTCCGCACATCGCCCTGGGCCAGCAGCGATTTGATCGTGCTGCTTCTCTATGGACTATCGCCGGAAGACCGCGGCCTGATACGCGAGCCCGGCTATCCGATCTGGCAGTTTCCAAGCGACTACCCCGCACGGATCACAGCCACGGTTGCCGAGCTTGAACGTTCCGCGAAAGCAGACTTAACGCCCTAACGCCACCCCAGGGGCGCAGGACTAGTGACTTGACAGGATGGGCGCAATCAGTAGGTTGCCGCTTCCGCCTGCCGCCCCCTCCCCCGCGGTATGGCACTGCAATTGTGTAGGACGCTGCCCCATGGCTAAGCCCACAACCATCAAGATCAAGCTTCAGAGCACCGCCGACACCGGCTATTTCTACGTGACCAAGAAGAACGCGCGCACCATGACGGACAAAATGGTTGTGCGTAAATACGACCCGGTGGCGCGCAAGCACGTGGACTTCAAAGAAGCCAAGATCAAGTAGCAGACATGCAGCAGCACGCATCGAGGCCGTATCAGGCTGCGTGCGATACCACCCGGTTGCGGCCTTCGCGCTTGGCGCGATACAGCGCCCGGTCGGCGCGCTTCAAAAATTGATCTCCGCTTTCGCCCGGCGACAGCAAGGCCGTGACGCCAATGGACGCGGTCATGTTGATGGCGCCGACATCGGCGCTCACCGGGAACGGTTGCCCGGCCACGTCTTCACGCAGTCTTTCGGCAACGCTGTTGGCCAGCTTTACATCCGTATCCGGCATAACCACCACAAACTCTTCACCACCATAGCGGCAGGCTAAATCAATGCCGCGCACATTGCGCGCCAGGCGCTCGCCAAACTCCCGCAACACCTCATCGCCAACGTCGTGGCCGTAAGTATCGTTGACCGATTTGAAGTAATCGATATCGACGATCAGCACCGATATAGGTTTGCCGCGGTCCGCCGCCCGCTGCACCAGCGTTCCAAGATGGCTTTCCATATAGCGCCGGTTATAGAGGTTGGTGAGCGGATCGGTGATCGCCATTTCGAGGCTAAGCTGCAGGTTTCTGCGCAGCAGATCCTGGTAGCGTTTGCGCTTGAGCTGGGTGCGCACCCGCGCCGTTAGCTCGTTGCGGTCGATCGGGCGCATCAGATAATCATTGGCACCCATATCGAGGGCGCGCACCAGCCGCGCCATATCGCCGTGTTCGACGATGACGAGAATGGGCGTGTTGCGCGTACGCTCTTCTGAGCGCAAATGCGAGCAGAACCTCAGCCCGTCGGCGCGCTCCAATGACAGGCTCACCACGACCAAGTCATACTCTTCGCCGCCGACGCATACCAGCGCTGTGCGCGGGTCACCTTCGATTGTGACGCGGTTTTGCTCGCGCAAGCAATCGGCAATCCGGTGCGCAGACGCAGCGCGGTCATCGACCACAAGAATACGGCCCATGCCGTTGCCTGCGTGCGGCAGCGCCTCCACATCATCGACAAGGCCAAGCTTATCGCCGGTTGCTTCGCGCAACCGCAATTCGTCGGTCATCATTTTCAAGCGCACAAGGCTGCGCACCCGCGCCATCAGCGCGATGTCATCTACAGGTTTGGTGAGAAAATCATCGGCGCCCGCTTCCAGCCCCGTCACCCGGTCGGTGGGCTGGTCAAGGGCGGTGACCATGATGACCGGAATATATTGTGTTTGCGGGTTGGATTTGAGCCGCCGGCACACCTCAAACCCGTCCATCTCCGGCATCATGACATCCAGCAAAATAATATCGGGCTTGACGTCGGCGGCCAGATCGAGCGCCGAACGCCCGTCGAATGCCACCGACAAGTCGAAATATTCC